>ERZ1673962.81-NODE-81-length-79693-cov-12.565471_pt1 | contig 79693 bp, 87 predicted proteins | sample MGYA00580188_ERZ1673962 | MGnify/ENA primary metagenome ERZ1673962 (study PRJEB41334, sample SAMN05608104) | rock metagenome | biome: terrestrial subsurface; feature: shale formation; material: shale | place: USA: Pennsylvania ...
CGTCGACCTCGCCAACGTCAAGATGTCGATGAATCCCTTCTGCGAAATCGCTGTTGAAGAAGCCGTACGCCTGAAAGAGAAGGGCGTGGCGAGCGAAATCGTCGTGGTTTCCATCGGTCCGACCGCTGCCCAGGAGCAGCTGCGCACCGCGCTGGCACTGGGTGCCGATCGCGCCGTGCTGGTCGAGTCCAGCGAAGAGCTCAATTCCTTGGCTGTTGCCAAGCTTCTAAAGGCCGTTGTCGACAAAGAGCAGCCGCAGCTGGTGATCCTTGGCAAACAGGCCATCGACAGTGACAACAACCAGACTGGCCAGATGCTCGGTGCGCTGACTGGGTTCGCCCAGGGCACTTTCGCTTCGAAAGTCGAAGTGTCGGGCGACAAGGTGAACGTTGAGCGCGAAATCGACGGCGGCGCGCAAACCGTTGCGTTGAATCTGCCGGCAATCGTGACCACCGATTTGCGCCTGAACGAGCCGCGCTATGCGTCGCTGCCTAACATCATGAAGGCCAAGAAGAAGCCGCTGGAAGTGCTGACGCCGGACGCGCTTGGCGTAACCACCACTTCCACCGTGAAGACCCTGAAAGTCGAAGCGCCGGCCGCACGCAGCGCAGGTATCAAGGTCAAGTCCGTGGCTGAACTGGTCGAGAAACTGAAGAACGAGGCGAAGGTAATCTAAATGACTATCCTGGTTATCGCTGAACACAACAACGCCGTTCTGGCTGCTGCCACCCTGAACACCGTGGCCGCGGCCAAGGCGATCGGCGGCGACATTCATGTGCTGGTTGCCGGTGCCGGTTGCGCTGCGATCGGTGAAGCTGCAGCCAAGATCGAAGGCGTTTCCAAGGTACTTGTCGCCGACGATGCTGCCTACGCCAATCAGCTGCCGGAAAACGTAGCGCCGCTGATTGCCGATCTGGCGAAGGATTACAGCCACGTACTGGCTGCTGCCACTACCAACGGCAAGAACTTCCTGCCGCGCGTCGCCGCCAAGCTGGACGTTGATCAGATCTCTGAAATCATCGCCGTTGAAAGCCCGGACACCTTCAAGCGTCCGATCTATGCCGGTAATGCCATTGCCACCGTGCAATCCAGCGCAGCGATCAAGGTTATTACCGTGCGTGCCACTGGTTTTGATCCGGTCAATGCTGAAGGGGGTTCGGCAGCTGTCGAGCAGGTTTCCGGTACTGGCGATGCGGGCGTTTCCTCGTTCGTTGGTGAGGAGCTGGCCAAGTCTGATCGTCCTGAGCTGACGGCTGCGAAGATCGTTGTCTCCGGTGGTCGCGGCATGCAGAACGGTGACAACTTCAAGCACCTCTACTCGCTGGCCGACAAGCTCGGAGCCGCCGTTGGTGCCTCGCGTGCCGCGGTCGATGCCGGTTTCGTGCCGAACGACATGCAGGTCGGTCAGACGGGCAAGATCGTTGCGCCGCAGCTGTACATCGCAGTCGGTATCTCTGGAGCGATCCAGCACCTCGCGGGCATGAAGGACTCCAAGGTAATCGTCGCGATCAACAAGGACGAGGAAGCGCCTATCTTCCAGGTTGCCGACTATGGCCTGGTTGGCGATCTATTCGAGATCCTGCCAGAGCTTGAAGAGCTGGTGTGACCGACTAGGTTGAAAAACCCGCTCTCGCAGCGGGTTTTTTTATGGGCGCTTGGCTGCGTTGCCCAATGGTAAGATTCCTGCAGGCGCGAGAAGGCGCCTGTCCGATTTTGAACAATGAGGTTTTCCATGCGCTGTGCCGTTCCGCTGATGTCCGCCTTGCTCGCCTTGTTGTTGGCAACACCTCTCGCGGCGCACGCGGCGGCAGCAAAGTGTGATCGGCTGATCGCGACTGGCGGTGCGGACAACCCACCTTTTCTCTGGCGTGATCCGCAAAACCCCAAGCGTCTAGTGGGTGCGAATGCCGATCTGCTGAAAAAGATTACCGACTCGCTCGATCTGAAACTTGACGTGCTCTACACAGGTGACGCGCCGAAGGCGCTTGAGCAAGTGCGCAGCGGCCGAGTGGACGTACTGGTCGATGCGGTACTGTCTCCCAGCGAGCTGGCCTATCTGGACTTCATCCATCCATCGATCACTAACTTGCAGATGTCTGCCTGGGTGCGTCAAGAGCCGGGGTTCCTCTACTCCAATCGGGAGGATCTGGCAGGTCGCTCGGGCATTTATGTCACGACGGCTGGCTTTGGCAGTGCATTCGACAGTTATGCCAAAGACAACCTCAATCTGCGCTCGGTGCCGAGCCTGGCCAAGGCGCTAAGCGTACTGTTGGCGGGCAAAGCTGATTATGTGCTGCATGAGCGCTACAGCCTGATTGCATATGCAGCCCGACAGGGATTGCTAGCCGATATACAGCGGTTGGACCCACCGGTTTTCATCCGCGGTTTGCATTTTGCGGTCGCTCACGACTCGGCCTGCAACGGGCCATGGCTGCGCGGACAGCTGGCGATAAAAATGACAGAATTGCGCGCCGCGGGAGTGCCGCAGCAACTGCTGGTGGACAACATCGAGCGCTGGAAGCAACAGTCAGCGTCGACACGCAATTCGCAACGGTAGGATTTTCACTTGATAAAACATCTTTGCGGCACGCTCGTGCTGTTCGCAATGGTTGGTTGTGCCAGCGATCCCGCTCCCATTGAACAGCTGCGACTTACCGAGCAGGCGTTGAACCAGGCACGCTCGTTGGGCGCTTCGGATCTGACACTGGCTGAGCAGAAACTGGCGGCTGCGGAGGCGGCGATGAAGAGCGAGCATTATCGAGAGGCACGCCTGCAAGCCGAGCAAGCCGAACTTGACGCGCGACTTGCCGAGGCCCGCGTGCTTAATGAGAAAAGTCAGCAGGGGCTGGCGGAGTTGCACCGCCGTATCGCGCGCTTGCGAGAACAGCTGGGAGCGTTGCAGTGAAGCCGGTCTATCTAATACCCGCGCTGCTGGTAGCGCTTGGCGCACTTTCAGGTTGCGCGACGCACGAGTCGCAGCAGCAGCAGCTGGAAGACGCAGCCATGACTTTTCAGAGCATCAGTGAAGTGCCGCAGATCCTTCAGGATGCGCCCAAGGACGTGATGCGGGCGGGCGAGTCACTGGAGCGCGCAAAGCGCTTCGCTGGCTACTGGGGCAGCGCAGAGGATGTCATTCATTATGCCTACCTCAGCAAACGTTATAGCGAGATTGCCCGCCAGCACAGCGAACAGTTACAGAATCAAAGGCGCGCGACCCAGCTGAGCATGGAGCTAGAGCGTCTACGTCAGGCTGTACAGGAAGCCAGGATTCTCGACATGCAACATCAGGGGCGCTGGCTGGAGGATCAGATGGTCAGCCTGGCGGCGGCCGAGACCGATCGCGGTCTGGTCATGACCCTGGGTGATGTACTGTTCCGGGCGGCCAGTGCCGAACTTGGCGCATCTGCCAACCGCACGCTGCTGAAGGTCGTCCATTTTCTGCAGCTCAATCCCAAGCGGCGGATCCGTATCGAGGGCTATACGGACAATCGAGGGGATGCGGCCGAAAACCTTGCCTTGTCCAAGGCGCGTGCGCAAACGGTCGGCGACTTCATGCAAAGCCTCGGGATCGATGCGGGGCGTATCGAGGTGGTCGGCTATGGCGAGCAATATCGCGTCGCCGAGAACGCGTCGGCGCGCGGGCGTGCACAGAATCGGCGGGTCGAGATTTTATTTTCTGACGAGCAAGGACGTCTGAGCAGCCCTCGTTGAACTCAGATAGTTAGAAAGGTAACTGACTGTGTCGGCGAGTTAGCGGATAACTGTATTGGTCGTGGATAACGGTGTTGTACTACTGTTATGGTCCAGTTGGCGGAGACGGACGAAATGACCAATCTGTTGCTTTATCAGCGTATTGCACACCAGCTCGCCGACGATATCCGGCGAGGCGTCTATCGCCCGGGCGAGCGGGTGCCCTCGGTGCGCAAAATGAGCATGCAGCTGAATGTCAGCCACGCGACGGTGCTGCAGGCCTATGCCAATCTGGAAGACCAGGGCATGATCCGCGCACGTCCGCAATCCGGTTTCTACGTTCATCACACCCCCGCGCTGACCGCGCCTACACCGGATATCGCTCAGGTCGAACGGCCGACGTTGGTCACCCGCAGCAGCATCATCAATCAGGTGCTCAGTGAATCGCGCCGTGACGGGCTTATACCGCTGGGTGCCGCCGTACCGCACGTGGACTATCTACCGGCTCGTGCGTTACATCAACAGCTCGCCAAGGTCACTCGTTTCCAGAGTCAGCAGGCGTTCAGCTACATGTTCAGCCCCGGCTACGAGCCGCTACGCCGGCAGGTGGCGATTCGCATGCGCGACGCGGGCGTGGTCGTCGGACCTGACGACGTGGTGATTACGCACGGCTGCGTCGATGCGCTGCAGATGTCCTTGCGCGTGCTGACCAAACCCGGCGATTTGATCGCAGCGGAGTCGCCCAGTTACTACGGTTTGCTGCAATTGGCCGATTTGCTCGGGCTCAAGGTGATCGAGATCCCTTGTGATCCGGATACCGGGCTTAGCCTTGAGGCGTTGCAGCTGGCGGCCAGCCAGTGGCCGATCAAGGCGCTGGTACTGACGGCGCGTTTAAGCAATCCGCTCGGTGGCAGTGTTCCCGACGTACGGCAGAAGCAGTTGCTGAAGCTGGCAGCGAATTTCGACATTCAGATTGTCGAAGACGATATCTACGGCGAGTTGTTGTTCGACGTAGGATCGATCCGGGCGCTCAAATCCAATGATACCGAGGGGCGGGTGATTTATTGCTCAAGCTTCTCCAAGACCATTTCACCCGGTGTGCGTATTGGCTGGATTATTCCTGGCCGCTACCGTGAAGAGATAAAGCGTTTGCAGACCTTCAGCACGCATTCGGCCTGCAGCGTTACGCAGATGGGCGTTGCCGCGTATCTGGAAAATGGGGGTTATGACCGCCATTTGCGCTACATCCGCCACGAGTACCGAAAGAATCTCAGCGCTTTCCAATTGGCCGTGCAACGTTACTTCCCGGAAGGCACTCAGATGACTCGACCTACGGGCGGTTTCATCCTCTGGGTCAGTTTACCGGCCCGGGTGAATACCAAGGATCTGCATGTCCAGGCGTTGCAGCGTGGGATCAGCATCGCGCCGGGTCTGATTTTCAGCAACACTGAGCAGTTCAATCACTGTGTGCGGCTCAACTGCGCGCTGCCCTGGACGGCCGAGGCGGAGCGAGCATTGAAGACCTTGGGTGAGCTTGCTGGAGAGCTTTGCCGACAATCGAGCTAATGGATACGAGGAGGGCGGGAGATGAGATGGCTGATGCTGGTGGGGCTATCGCTCCTTGGCGCCTGCGACAAGGTTCCGGATGAGCCTGCGCCTCCTGCACCGCCCAAGGTCACTGTTTCGACGCCTGATACTGCTGCGCCGGTAATAGCCGAGCCCAAGCTGGATACGAGGGATCGCCCGGAGAGCATCGAAATCGAAACCGAGTCGGCTTTGGTAGCGAACCCCGAACCATCACCAGCCGAGCCCGCGGCCCCTCCGCCAAAGGTGAAGGGTGCACCCGCCGCTGCGCCAAAGACCAAGCTGGAGAAGGTGGAACTGCCCGAGCCGGATCTCGACCTGAGCCTACCGGAGGATTGGACCGAAAGCCTCGGCCCAGCGGACGAACCGACGTCCCTGAGTTTGCTTCCGCCGCTGTTCGAATCCAGTCAGGACTCTCGCTCGCTGCAGATGAGCGGCGAGCTTTTGCCAGGAATGGCCCAGGACGAAGCCATCATCGATGGGGCGCAGATCAATTTCGAACTCAAGCGTTGAATGTGCTGATGGATTATTGATCCGCCTCGTCGGCCGGACGGGCCTTGCTGAGCAACGCGCTGAGCTCCTTCGCGGGCAGCGGATGGCTCATGTGGAACCCTTGCAGTTCGCTACAACCGTCAGCCAGCAGTAGGTTCAGCTGTTCCAGCGTTTCCACACCTTCAGCGGTAACGCGCATACGCAAACCACGGCCGAGGTCGATCAACGCTTTGACAATGGAATGGTTTTCTACTGAGAGGGACATGCCCGCAATGAAACTGCCGTCGATCTTGATCATGTCGAACGGGTAGTTACGCAGATTGCTCAGCGATGAGTAGCCAGTGCCGAAGTCATCCATTGCCAGCCGCAGGCCGAGCGATTTCAGCCGATTGAGCACACCCAGAGTGCTCTCGTTTTCCTGCAGCAGCGCGGTTTCGGTAATCTCCAGTTCCAGACGGTTTGCGGGCAAGCCACTATCACCGAGCGCGCTGAGTATTACCTGATAGAGATCGCCAATGCGAAGTTGCAGGGGCGACAGATTGACAGACACGACCAGGTCATCACTCCAGTTTGCCGCCTCGAAGCAGGCCTCGCGCAGCACCCATTCCCCCAGTGGCACGATCAGCCCGGTCTCTTCTGCCAGCGGAATAAATTGTTCGGGTAGCAGCAGACCCCGGCTGGGATGGTGCCAGCGCAGCAACGCTTCAGCACCATTGATACGCATGTCTTCGCTCAGATAACGGGGCTGGTAATACGCTTCGAACTGACCTTCGGCAATCGCTTGGCGCAGCTCGTCTTCCTGACTGCGCCGTTCATGCAGTCGCTTGTCCATCTCAATGCCATAGAAGCACCAGGTGCCACGCCCGTCGGCCTTGGCCTGATACAAAGCGATGTCGGCGCACCGCAGCAGCTCGCTGGCCTGGCTGGCATCGGTAGGCGCCAAAGCAATTCCGACGCTGGCGCCTATGTGGATCTGCTTGTCCTCATAGCTGAATGGCTCGCTGATGGCACCGACAACGCGGGCACATAGCGCCTCGATGTCTTCGTTGTGTTGTAGGCGGCTCATCACCATGACGAACTCATCGCCGCCCAGGCGGGCGACCAGATCGTCACCTCGGATGCACTGTTTCAGACGGTTGGCGACACCGATAAGGACCTCGTCGCCGGCGCCATGACCGAGGGTGTCATTCACTGGCTTAAAGCGATCCAGATCGATATAGAGAACGGTCAGCCGCGACGCGGTGGTTAGCGAATTGAGTTTGCTCTCGAGGTAATCGCGCAGCCGATTTCGGTTGGGCAAGCCGGTCAAGGCGTCATGCTGAGACAAGTATTGGACACGAGCCTGTGCCTTGGTCTCTTCGGTGACATCGCTGGCAGTGCCGCGATATCCCAGCAGTCGGCCGCCATCGCGGATCTCCCGGGCAGACAGGCGACAATACCGCACGCATCCATCCGCGGCGTGATAGCTGCAACGCAGCGGCACGTTGTGTTTACCGCTCAGCCATTCCTGCAGTGCGGCGTGATCCGTGACCAGCATGTCGATCAGCGGGCGGCCAATCCAGGTCGCAGGCACATGCCCGGTAATTTCCTCGAAGCGGGCAGACAGGTAGGTGAGATGGACGTGCTGGTCCGTTTCCCATATCCAGTCGGAAGCAGCTTCCGCCACGTCACGAAAACGCTCTTCACTGGCCGCCAATGCGGTGCGGCTGATCACCAGACGTCTGTAGCTGGCGTCCATGATGCGCACGGTTTTGAGTGCCTGGCACAACAGCAGCCAGGCCAGCAGGCTGAGCCCGAGAGTGACTGCACCGAGCACCGGCAACGTGATCCACAACAGATATTCACCGGGTTGCGACACGCTCCAGGTAAAACGCACTGGCGAGCCATCGAGCCTGTTAAGTTCGACCTGCGCACCCTCGATTTGCTCGTCGTCGCGGTCTGCGCGCAGGCCTTCGACGGCGTAGGCTTGTCCTAGGTCAAGCAGCCAGTCGGGGTCCATCAGGTCGACGAAGACCAATACCGAGCCAGGGCCGGGTTGCTCTTCGATATCGCTGCCGCCGGTGGTCATCACTGCAGCAGTCGCCATGGCCGGATGGCCTTCGGCGGTGAGTATGCCAGCGGACGTCTCGTCATCCTCAAGGGCTATCCGCGCATCGATCAGCAGCGTTTTTAGCCCGTTCTTGAGCCATTGCTGCGCATCGACCTGAACAAGTTCACCGCGAATGACCGAGTAGGTGGTTTTCCCGTCTGGATCGATCACGAAAACGGCGTCGTAGCCAAAATCCTGGTACAGCGAAGGCCCCAGGTTTTCCTGTTCGTATGCCCAGTTCAGGTTCACCCGACTGCTCAGATTGGCATAGGCATCACCCCAGAACGCGTTATCCGCCACGTGGCGGCTCATGCCGCGTTGGTGCGCTTCAAACGCCTTGCCCGTCAGGAAGCGCTCCCGCACAAGCGCATCACTGTCAATAGTGCTGGCGATTTGGATAACCGCAACCGCAGCCGCCAGAAGCGCGGCCGCCAATAGGCAGGCGATGCCGGGCAGGGTGCGACGAGCGAAGGCGCTTTTAGCGTTGGGGTCGAGGTTATCGGTGAGGGAGCGAGATGCTGACATTCAATCATCCTGTTGAAAGGATGAATGATCGCCTGAATCATGGCCAAAGGCCATCGACGGCTGCTGATTGCAGCGCTTTATAGACGCGCGGTTCATGGGTGCCAAGCCGAGTGGACGCAGTGCTACGCCAAGGCTGTGTTCAGCGATCCCGAGCGTCTTGGGCATCTGCCTCGGCATTACGCTGAGCGATGCGCTGTTTTTGCTCGTCGGTCAGCGGAATCTTGCGGGCCCCTGCGCGCAACATCAGCAAGCCGCCGATAATTGTTCCGATTACGAGAGCCAGTAAAAGCCAGATATACCAAGGCATGCGAGTTCTCCAGTAGCTTGATCGGTATGTGCACCACCTTACGCCCGGCTGCAGCGTTAGGCCATCCCGGCGCGGACTGTGGCCTTGCGGGCGTCTGAGCAGCTCCGCCGGTTACCGGTTTTTCTGCGACAATACGCGCCGAATTTTGCCGAGGACGTGCCATGCCCTGCCAGACTCCGATCATCGTTGCGCTCGATTTTCCCTCCCGTGATGCTGCGCTGGCATTGGCCGGGCAACTGGACCCGGCTCTGTGTCGCGTCAAGGTCGGCAAGGAACTGTTCACCCGTTGCGGCCCCCCGGTGGTGGAAGCTTTGCAGGCCAAAGGCTTCGAGGTGTTTCTCGACTTGAAATTCCACGACATCCCCAACACCACGGCGATGGCCGTCAAGGCGGCAGCAGAGCTGGGCGTGTGGATGGTCAATGTGCATTGCTCGGGCGGCCTGCGGATGATGACCGCTTGCCGGGAAGCGCTGGATAAGCTGAGCGGGCAAAAGCCGCTGCTGATCGGCGTTACGGTGTTGACCAGCATGGAGCAGGCAGACCTTGCTGACATCGGCCTGGATCTGCCACCGCAGCAGCAAGTATTGCGTCTTGCAGGGCTGGCTGAGAAGGCGGGGCTGGATGGGCTGGTCTGTTCGGCTCAGGAGGCGCAACCCTTGAAGGCGCAGTTCGCCGGGTTGCAGCTGGTGACGCCGGGCATTCGTCCCGCCGGCAGCGCAGCGGATGATCAGCGGCGCATTCTCACCCCCGCGCAGGCGATTACAGCAGGTTCAGATTATTTAGTGATCGGCCGTCCGATCGCCCAGGCCGCCGATCCAGCTCAGGCGTTGGCAGCAGTCGTTGCAGAACTGGCGTGATCGACTAGCCGGCCGCCATCGCGGCGACCGGCGATTTGAGCCCGCTCAGCTGACCTTCAGCACCAGCTTGCCGAAGTTGCCGCCGGTGAACAGCTTCATCAATGTCTCTGGGAAAGTCTCCAGGCCCTCGACGACATCTTCCTTGCTCTTCAGCTCGCCGCTCTGCATCCAGCCAGCCATGTCTTTCATGGCTTCTGGATAACGTGAGACATAATCCATCACCACCATGCCTTGCATACGTCCGCGGTTGACCAGCAACGACAGGTAGTTGGCCGGGCCTTTGACTGCCTCCTTGTTGTTGTACTGGCTGATAGCACCGCAGATGACGATGCGCGCGCCAACGGCAATGCGCGTCAGCACTGCATCGAGGATGTCGCCACCCACGTTGTCGAAGTAGACATCAACGCCTTTCGGGCATTCGCGCTTCAGGCCTGCTGCAACATCCTCGCTTTTGTAATCGATGGCAGCGTCGAATCCGAGCTCCTCGGTGAGGAAGCGGCACTTGTCGGCGCCACCGGCGATCCCAACTACGCGACAGCCTTTGATTTTGGCGATCTGTCCCGCGACGCTGCCAACTGCTCCGGCTGCACCGGAAATCACCACGGTTTCGCCGGCTTTCGGCTCACCTACAGACAGCAGGCCGAAGTAGGCGGTCATGCCTGTCATGCCTAGCGCAGACAGGTAGCGAGGCAGCGGCGCCTGGTTCGGATCAACCTTGTAGAAGCCTTTCGGCTCGCCGAGGAAGTAGTCCTGCACGCCCAGCGCGCCATTGACGTAATCGCCTTCGGCAAACCCAGGATGTTGGGAGGCGATGACCTTTCCCACGCCGAGGGCACGCATCACCTCGCCAATGCCGACCGGGGGAATGTAGGACTTGGCATCGTTCATCCAGCCTCGCATGGCTGGGTCGAGCGACAGGTATTCGTTCTTGACCAGTATCTGGTTCTGGCCGAGTTCGCCCAGCGGTTTTTCCGCGTACTCGAAGGTTTCGCGGTTAGGTGCGCCGACCGGGCGCTTGGCCAGCAGGAACTGGCGATTGGTCTTGTCCATGGAAACCTCTTGTGTGTGCAAACCCTTGGTTTAGCCTCCCTGGAGCAGCACTGCAAGCAAGGCGGGCGTGCTGGAATGCATAGGCATCCGCGTGAGTGATATCGCCATCCCCTGCTTAATCGGAGGGAAGGATGGCGGTATAACCATGACCAGGTTTTGGCTTGCAGTCACATTCGGACTCGGCGCCTTCATTAAATCGATCAGGGTATCTAGCATGAGCATGTCTTTTTCCGGTCAGGTTGCATTGGTTACCGGCGGTGCGGCAGGCATTGGCCGCGCGACAGCATTGGCGTTCGCCGAACAGGGGCTGAAGGTAGTCGTGGCTGATGTGGATGAGCAAGGCGGGGCGGCTTGCGCCGAAGCCATTCGTGAGGCTGGCGGCGAGGCTGTATTCGTGCGCTGTGACGTCACCCGCGACGAGCAGGTCAAGGCGATGGTCGAGCAGGCGGTGGCGACTTATGGTCGCATCGACTACGCCTTCAACAATGCCGGAATCGAAATCGAACAGGGCCGCCTGGCTGAAGGCAGTGAAGCCGAGTTCGACGCCATCATGGGGGTCAACGTCAAAGGCGTCTGGCTGTGCATGAAGCACCAGCTGCCGCTAATGCTCGCCCAGGGCGGCGGCGCCATCGTTAATACGGCGTCGGTGGCTGGCCTGGGGGCAGCACCGAAGATGAGCATCTATTCGGCGTCCAAGCATGCGGTCATTGGCCTGACCAAGTCTGCAGCCATCGAGTACGCCAAGAAGAAAATCAGGGTCAACGCCGTCTGCCCGGCGGTGATCGACACCGACATGTTTCGTCGTGCTTATCAGGCGGACCCACGCAAGGCAGAGTTCGCCGCTGCCATGCATCCGGTAGGTCGTGTAGGCAAGGTTGAAGAAATTGCCGCTGCAGTGCTCTATCTCTGCAGCGATGGTGCGGCCTTTACCACCGGCCACGCGCTGGCGGTCGATGGCGGTGCCACGGCAATCTGATTCGCTGGGGCGATTCAGGTCGATCCCTTGGGTGCGCTGACGATCAATAGCGTCAGCACACCCGCTACCAACCCCCACAGCGCTGAGCCGATGCCAAATAGGGTCAAGCCCGACGCGGTCACCATGAAGGTAATCAGCGCCGCTTCGCGCTCACGCGGTGTTTGCATGGCCTGGGTCAGGCCGCTGCCGATCGAGCCGAGCAGCGCCAATGCTGCGATGGATAACACCAGGGCAGCCGGGAAGGAGGCGAAGAGGGCGGCCAGGGTGGCGCCGAAAATTCCGGCGATGCCATAGAAGACGCCGCACCAGACGGCTGCGGTATAGCGCCTTGCCGGGTCCGGATGTGCTTCCGGGCCACTGCAGATGGCCATGGTGATCGCGGCCAGATGGATGCCATGAGAGCCAAAGGGTGCCAGCAGCACCGAGGCGATGCCGGTCACCGAGATCAGTGGCGATGCCGGCACCTGATAGCCCTCAGCGCGAAGCACGGCCAGCCCCGGCATGTTCTGCGAGGCCATGGCGATCACGAATAGCGGAATGCCAATACTGAAGATGGCGGCAAGCGATAGATCCGGTGTAGTCCAGACCGGCGCCGCGACTTTCAGGCTCAGCTCACTGAAGTTCAGCAGACCCATCATTGCCGACAGGCCGCAGCCAATTAGCAGCGCCGAGAGCACCGCATAGCGGGGCTGAAAGCGCTTGGCGAGCAGGTAACTGAAGAACATGCCCAGCACCAGCACTGGCTGAACTTCCACGGCGCGAAAAATCTCGCTGCCGATGTTGAACAACACCCCCGCCAGCAACGCCGCCGCCAGCGAAGCAGGCACCTTGCGCATCAGCCGCTCGAAGCTGCCGGTAAGCCCGCAGAGCGCGATCAACGCTGAGGCGAAGATGAAGGCACCGATCGCTTCGCCGTACGGAACGCCAGGGAGGCTACTAATCAATAGCGCCGCACCGGGCGTCGACCAAGCGATGACAACAGGCGTCCGGTAGCGCAATGACAGACCGATGCTGCAGATCGCCATGCCGATCGACAGCGCCCATATCCAGGAAGAGATTTGTCCGCCGCTGAGCCCAGCGGCTTGCCCGGCCTGAAACATCAGCACCAGCGAGCTGGTATAGCCGGTGAGCATGGCAATGAAGCCGGCCACGACGGTTGAGGCCGAGCTGTCCTTGATTAGGCGGTGAGGCGGGGCGGCGGTGGCGGTCATCGTCAGCTTTGGGTCCGGATTCAGGGATGGATACGCAGGGGCGAAATCGCTGACGGGCCAGGGCTTGGCCTACTTCAACGCATCGTGACAGCGATACACGACAGGCTAGGGGGTTGCGCGCTTCGCGTCGCGGTACAGCCAGCAGCGTGATCAGCGTAACAGTGCCCTGACCCTGCTTGGCGCCGTTCGTCTCCCGCGCGGCTGCGGATCGGAATGGTCGTGCGGACACTGGCACCGATGTTGCTATTACTCCTGTGCCTGCTGCGAGGCGTCAAAAAAACCGCAGCTGTTGGAGGAATGATGAGTCAGGGTATTGAATTCAATCGCTTGATGCTGGAAATGCGGGCCATGCAGACCGATGCAATGGCACGCTCCAAGCCCGTGACTGCGGCTCCAGAAGTGGGCGCGGCGAGCTTTTCCGACATGCTCGGCCAAGCCGTCAATAAAGTGAACGAAACCCAGCAGGCGTCCAATCAGTTAGCTACTGCTTTCGAGATGGGCCAGGGTGGCATTGATCTGACCGAAGTCATGATCGCGTCACAGAAAGCCAGTGTTTCCTTTCAGGCCATGACCCAGGTCCGCAACAAGCTGGTCCAGGCGTATCAAGACATCATGCAGATGCCGGTCTAAGGCAGGATTTGAACTATGGCTGACGCGCTAAGCAATGCCCCGGTGCCGGTTGGTTCGGATGCTCCGAAGAAGCCTTTGCTGGGTCTATCCTTTCTGGAGAACCTGTCTGAAATGTCGATGCTGCGGCAGATCGGCCTGCTGGTCGGTTTGGCGGCGAGCGTTGCGATCGGTTTTGCCGTGGTGCTTTGGTCACAGCAGCCGGACTATCGGCCGTTGCTGGGCAGCCTTGCCGGAATGGACGCCAACCAGGTGATGGAAACCTTGGCGGCCGCCGACATTTCCTACACGGTCGAGCCCAATTCCGGCGCCTTGCTGGTCAAGGCCGATGACCTTGCGCGTGCGCGGTTAAAGCTGGCCAGTGCCGGTATCGCTCCGACCGACAGCAATATCGGTTTTGAAATTCTCGACAAAGAGCAAGGCCTCGGCACGAGCCAGTTCATGGAAGCGACCCGCTATCGCCGTGGTCTTGAAGGCGAGCTGGGTCGCACCATTTCCAGTCTGAATAACGTCAAGGGCGCGCGCGTCCACCTGGCCATTCCGAAGAGCTCGGTATTCGTCCGCGACGAGCGCAAGCCAAGCGCATCGGTACTGGTCGAACTCTATCCGGGCCGCAATCTTGAGCCAAGCCAGGTGATGGCGATCATAAATCTGGTCGCGACCAGCGTGCCTGAGCTAACCAAGTCACAGATCACTGTAGTCGATCAGAAGGGCAACCTGCTATCCGATCAGCAGGAGTTGACCGAGCTGAGCATGGCCGGCAAGCAGTTCGACTACAGCCGTCGTATGGAGAGCCTTTACACCCAGCGCGTGCACAACATCCTGCAGCCGGTGCTGGGCAGCGGCCGCTACAAGGCTGAAGTGTCTGCCGATGTGGATTTCAGTGCAGTCGAATCCACGTCCGAGACCTTCAACCCCGATCAGCCCGCGCTGCGCAGCGAGCAGAGCGTCAGCGAGCAGCGTCAGAGCAGCCTCGGCCCGCAAGGTGTGCCTGGGGCCCTCAGCAATCAACCACCGGGCCCCGCTGCTGCGCCCGAGAATGCTGTTGCCGGGCAGGCCGGCGCGGCGGGTGCCATCGCTTCGGGCCAGCCGTTGCTGGATGCCAATGGTCAGCAAGTCATGGACCCAGCAACCGGTCAACCGATGCTGGCGCCGTATCCGGCAGACAAGCGTGAGCAGGCGACCCGCAACTATGAGTTGGATCGGTCGATCAGCTACACCAAGCAGCAACAGGGACGCCTGCGGCGGCTGTCGGTTGCCGTGGTGCTCGATGACCAGATGACCATTACCGCTGACGGCACCACCACTCGGGTACCGCGCACCGCCGAAGAACTGGCGCGCTTCACCCGGCTGGTACAGGACGCGGTCGGTTTTGATGCAAGCCGTGGTGACAGCGTCAGTGTGATCAATGCGCCGTTCGCCGCTGACTCGCTCGACGAGACCTTTATTGAAAGTCCGTTCTACTCGCAGCCGTGGTTCTGGGACATCGTCAAGCAGGTGCTCGGTGTCCTGTTCATCCTGGTACTGGTGTTCGGCGTGCTGCGGCCCGTGCTGAACAACCTGACCAACGCCGGCAAGAGCAAGGAGCTGCAAACAGTGGGCGGTGATGCCGAGCTCGGTGACATGGAAGGCATCGACGGGGCGCTGTCCAATGATCGAGTCAGTTTGAGCGGGCCGCAGAGCATCATGCTGCCGAGCCCGACCGAGGGATACGATGCGCAATTGAATGCCATCAAGAATCTGGTAGCAGAAGATCCGGGCCGGGTGGCTCAGGTCGTCAAAGAGTGGATCAACGCAGATGAGTGATGCTCGAGTTCCGGTCAAGCTGAACAAGATCGACAAGGCGGCGGTCTTGCTGCTTTCGCTGGGCGAGGCCGACGCGGCGCAGGTGCTGCGTCATCTCGGCCCGAAGGAAGTCCAGAAGGTCGGCACGGCAATGGCGCAATTGCGCAACGTGCAGAAGAACCAGATCGAACAGGTGATGGGGGAGTTTGTCGAGATCGTCGGCGACCAGACTAGCCTTGGCGTAGGTTCGGACGGCTATATCCGCAAGATGCTCACGCAGGCCCTCGGTGAGGACAAGGCGGGTGGCCTGATCGACCGCATCCTGCTCGGTGGTAACACCAGCGGCCTGGACAGCCTGAAGTGGATGGAGCCGCGTGCCGTTGCCGATGTGATTCGCTACGAACACCCGCAGATCCAGGCGATTGTGGTGGCTTATCTGGACCCCGATCAGGCTGGCGAGGTGCTCTCTCACTTTGACCATAAGGTGCGGCTGGACATCGTCCTGCGTGTATCGTCGCTCAACACGGTGCAGCCCGCCGCGCTGAAGGAGCTGAACCTGATCCTTGAGAAACAGTTCTCCGGCAACGCCAATACCACGCGAGCAACGCTGGGCGGCGTCAAGCGCGCCGCGGACATCATGAACTACCTCGACAGCTCCGTTGAAGGTCAGCTGATGGACGCCATCCGGGATGTCGACGAGGATCTGTCGTCGCAGATCGAGGACCTGATGTTCGTGTTCGACAATCTTGCCGATGTCGACGACCGGGGCATTCAAGTGCTGCTGCGCGAAGTATCCTCCGATGTGCTGGTTCTGGCGCTCAAGGGCGCCGATGAAGCGATCAAGGAGAAGGTCTTCAAGAACATGTCCAAGCGCGCCGGCGAATTGCTGCGTGACGATCTGGAAGCCAAAGGGCCAGTGCGCATCAGCGAAGTCGAAGGCGCCCAGAAGGAAATTCTTACTATCGCTCGCCGCATGGCCGAAGCCGGAGAAATCGTGCTCGGTGGCAAAGGCGGCGAGGAAATGGTCTAGCAAGCAAGGCACTGAAACTGAATGTCCAAGGAAAACCCCAGCGATGTGATCCGCGCGAAAGACGTCAACGTTTTCGATCGCTGGGCCTTACCGAGCTTCGACCCTCTGGGTGCGGCACCGGAAGACCCAGAGATTGGCGAGGAGCCGGTTGAAGACGAGGACTTGTCACGCAGCGAAGACGTGCCGATCGAGGAAGTCAAACCTCTGACGCTCGACGAGCTCGAGGCCATTCGTCAGGAGGCTTACAACGAAGGTTTCAGTACGGGCGAAAAGGATGGCTTTCACGCCGGTCAGCTCAAGGCCAGGAAAGAAGCCGAGGCGGCGCTGAACCCCAAGCTGGAGAGCTTGGAAAAGCTGATGACGCAGCTGCTCGAACCCATCGCCGATCAGGATCGAAACCTCGAACACGCGATGGTCACACTGGTCAGCCAACTGGCGCGCGAAGTGATTCAGCGCGATCTGCTGGTCGACTCCAGCCAGATCCGCCAGGTGCTGCGCGAAGCGCTCAAGCTGTTGCCCATGGGGGCCAGCAACGTGCGCATCTACATCAACCCGCAGGATTTCGACTTGGTCAAAGCGCTGCGCGAGCGCCACGAAGAGACCTGGCGCATTGTCGAAGACAGTGATCTGTTACCTGGCGGTTGCCGGATCGAGACCGAACAGAGCCGTATCGACGCTAGTGTCGAAACGCGCCTGGGCCAGGCGATCAGTCAGCTATTCGAACAGCAGCGGGAAAACGCTACCAGCCCGCCCGAGGCTGACCTGCATCTTGATCTCGGCTCGGGTGCGGAGCCAGCCGATGCGCCTTGAACGAACCAGCTTCGCCAAGCGCTTTGAAACCTACGGCGAGGCGATCAAGCTTCCCAGCCAACCGATCCTCGAGGGTCGGTTGTTGCGTATGGTCGGGCTGACGCTGGAAGCCGAAGGCCTGCGTGCTGCGGTCGGCAGCCGCTGCCTGGTGATCAACGAAGACAGCTACCATCCGACCCAGGTCGAAGCCGAGGTGATGGGGTTTTCCGGTGGCAAGCTTTACCTGATGCCGGTCGGCAGCCTAGCGGGCATCGCCCCAGGCGCGCGCGTGGTGCCCTTGGCCAATACCGGGCGTCTACCCATGGGGACATCGATGCTGGGGCGCGTGCTGGACGGTGCTGGCCGTGCACTGGACGGCAAGGGCGGAATGAAAGCCGAGGACTGGGTCCCCATGGACGGCCCGGTGATCAACCCACTCAAGCGCCACCCCATCAGCGAGCCGCTGGATGTCGGTATCCGCAGCATCAACGGCTTGCTGACCGTCGGCCGCGGGCAGCGTCTGGGGCTGTTCGCCGGCACCGGCGTGGGTAAGTCGGTCCTGCTCGGCATGATGACGCGCTTCACCGAGGCCGACATCATCGTCGTCGGGCTCATCGGCGAACGGGGCCGGGAAGTAAAAGAGTTCATTGAGAACATTCTCACCGAAGAAAGTATCAAGCGTTCGGTAGTCGTCGCTTCGCCGGCGGATGACGCGCCCTTGATGCGCTTGCGAGCCGCCATGTATTGCACGCGCATCGCCGAGTATTTCCGCGACAAGGGCAAGAACGTCCTGCTGCTGATGGACTCGCTGACCCGCTTCGCCCAGGCACAGCGCGAGATCGCCCTGGCCATTGGCGAGCCGCCGGCGACCAAGGGCTATCCACCATCGGTGTTCGCCAAGCTGCCCAGCCTGGTGGAACGCGCCGGCAATGCGGAAGAGGGCGGTGGCTCGATTACGGCGTTCTACACCGTCTTGTCCGAGGGCGACGATCAGCAAGACCCGATCGCCGACGCCGCGCGAGGGGTGTTGGACGGCCATTTTGTGTTGTCTCGCCGGTTGGCGGAGGAGGGGCATTACCCCGCCATCGACATCGAGGCCTCAATCAGCCGGGTCATGCCGCAGGTGGTCAGCGCTGAACATATGCGCAATGCCCAGCGCTTCAAACAGCTCTGGTCGCGTTTTCAGCAGAGCCGCGATCTGATCAGCGTCGGCGCATACGTACCGGGAGGCGATCCGGAAACCGACCTCGCAATCGCCCGACAGGCGGAGATGGTTCGCTACCTTCGGCAGGGTCTGGACGAAGCCGAGCATTTGGCCCAGAGCGAAGCGCTGCTGGCCAGCGTATTCAATCCCAAGGCCGCAGGCTAATCCTTGCCAGCTAGCCGAGCGGCGCGCCTGGCGCCGGTGATCGATATGGCCGAGCGTGCCGAGCGAGAGGCCGCTAAGCTATTTGGCCAAGGCCAGACGCAAGTTGCCCAGGCCGAAGCCAAGCTGGGCGAGTTACGGCAATACTTCGCCGATTACCAGCAGCAGTGGATGGCTCAAGGCAGCCAGGGCGTGTCCGGCCAATGGCTGATGAACTACCAACGTTTTCTCTCCCAACTCGAATCCGCCATCGGGCAGCAGCAGCGCAGCCTGGATTGGCATCGCAACAACCTCGACAAGCTGCGCGAACAATGGCAGCAGCGGCGAGCGCGGCTCGACGGACTGCGCAGACTGGTCGAGCGCTACCTGCAAGAGGCGAGGACCGCGGCGGACAAGCGAGAGCAAAAACTGCTGGACGAATTTTCCCAGCGACTCTCGAGTCGCCCTAAACAGGATTGAGGCTTGCTGCGCTGGGCTTAGGGTGCTAAATCTTCATCAGCTTCTTTACATTAGCGCGGTTGGAATTGAAGCTGCAGGCCCTGGACGTGGCGCCACGCTGCGCGCCGGCACCAACCCAGCAATAACGACAGCCGTGGCGAAAGGCCACGACCTCGTTCGGATCAGGAGTGCTAGATGACCATCAGTTCACAGCTATCGGCAGATGGACAGGAGCTGACCATAACGATTCGAGGGCGCTTCGATTTCAACACGCACCAGGCTTTTCGCGATGCCTATCAATGTGCTGGGAGTTTGCCCCGACGCTATGTGGTCGACCTCAACGGCGCGACCTATCTCGACAGTTCTGCCCTTGGGATGTTGTTACTGTTGCGTGATCATGCGGGCAGCGATAAGGCCGATATTCGCCTGATCAATTGCAATCCTGACGTCCGCAAAGTCCTTTCGGTTTCCAACTTCGAACAACTGTTCGCGATCGCCTGATGCCTCGTCGGCTCTCCATACTCATTGCCGAGGATGGTGCGGCTGATCGCATGCTGTTGGCGGCTATCGTCCGCCGCCAGGGCCATCACGTGGTGACCGCCGCCAATGGCGCCGAAGCGGTGGAGCTGTTCGAGCGCGAGCGCCCACAGCTGGTATTGATGGATGCATTGATGCCGGTGATGGACGGCTTCGAAGCGGCACAACAGATCAAGCAATTGGCTGGCAATGAGCTGGTGCCAATCATCTTTCTTACCTCGTTGACCGAAAACGAAGCGCTGGTTCGCTGCCTCGAGGCGGGCGGCGATGACTTTATCGCCAAGCCCTACAACCCGATCATTCTGGAGGCGAAGATCCAGGCCATGCATCGCTTGCGCCGACTGCAAGCGACGGTGCTGGAGCAGCGTGATCTGATCGGCCGCCGCAATCAGCAATTGCTCGACGAGCAGCGCGCGGCCAAGGCCATTTTCGACAAGGTCGCTCACGCCGGCTGTCTTAACGCCCCCAACATCCGTTATCGACAATCTCCTCGAGCGCTGTTCAATGGCGACTTGCTACTCGCTGCCCAAGCGCCGGCCGGTAGGATGTTCGTCCTACTCGGCGACTTCACCGGACATGGTCTGCCGGCCGCGATCGGCGCCATGCCGCTGGCAGAAACTTTTTACGGAATGACCGCCAAGGGCTACTCGAGTAATCAGATCCTTCGCGATATCAACGCCAAGCTAAAGCTGATCCTGCCGGTCGAGATGTTCTGCTGCGCCACTTTTCTCGACATCAACCTCGAGCAAGGAATCTTGCGGGTGTGGAACGGTGGCTTGCCAGACGGTTATCTGATCAAGGCCGTGGACGGCGCACGGTTGCCCTTGCGGTCCAGGCATTTGCCGCTAGGGGTACGAGAGGCGACGTCATTCGATGACACCTTCGAGACGCTGCCTTTGGCGCCGGGCGATCGCCTGCTGTTGCTGTCGGACGGGTTGTTGGAGAGTTGCAATGCCGATGATCAACTGTTCGGCGAGCAACGGCTGCTAGCGGTGTTGGAATCCAACTCCGACCCCGCGACGCTGTTCGACGACATTCAGGAGGCGCTGCATGACTTCCATGGTCAAATACTTGACGACCTGAGCTTGGTTGAAGTGAGCATGATCGGTGAGCCGGGGGCGGTTGCGCCTCATCCGCTCCATGTTTACCCACTCGGAAGCCGAGAGCTGCGCCCGAGAGATTGGTCGACTTGCTTCGAACTACGACCCGGCAGCCTGCGCTCGGCTGACCCTTTGCCGATGGCGATGCAGCTTTTGCTGCAGATTTCGCCCCTGCGGTACCGTGTTGGCACCATTTTTACGGTGTTGACTGAGCTTTATGCCAACGCCGTGGAGCATGGGGTGTTGTTGCTCGACTCGTCCATCAAGTCTGACGCGGAAGGCTTTGCCAGCTATTACCGGGAACGCCAGCGGCGGCTGGACGCGCTTGACGAAGGCTTCGTGTCTATCGAGTTTACCGTCAGGTCTGAAGGGGCCAAGGGCTACCTGCGCATCGCTGTTCGCGACAGCGGACCAGGCTTCGATGTGCAGCGTGCATTGAACCAGCAGTACTGCAGCGAGTACCTGGGAGGGCGAGGGCTACGCATGATTCGCCAGTTAAGCGAGCGATTTTATTGGCAGCCCGATGGCAAGGTGCTCAACGTGGAGTTTCACTGGTCCGGTCATGCATAATCCGCCGTTTACCGCCAGGAGCATCTCCGTGGCCGAACATCTCGACACCAGCGTGCTGGTAACCCTTCAGGAAGTGATGGAGGCAGAGTACCCGGTGCTGCTGGACACCTTTCTCGTCGATTCCGAAGAGCGACTGCGGCTGTTGCAGGCGGCCTGTCGGAGCGGCGAAGCAGAGAGCCTGCGTCAGGCTGCGCACAGTTTCAAAGGTAGCTGCAGCAACATGGGCGCCGCGCTGCTGGCAGAACTTTGTCGTGAGATGGAGGAATCCGCCAGACGCGACCAACTGGATGAGGCGCCGGCCCTGATTGAGCGCATCGAACGGGAATTTGCCATTGTGCGCATTCTCTATCGCGCCGAACGCCAGCGTTGGGGAGGACCTGGCTAACAGGAACCTTTACCCCGCAGCCCCGAGGTCGCTACGCTGCCGCTGAACCCTCATTCGCAACCGAGTGGCCCGGAGTTTGCTTGAGCATGAGCACGTCTCCATCCTCAGCGGAAAGATCCATGGCCGTTTCCCCCGATCTGTTGCTCAATATCAAGGCCCCGACCGCCGCCGCCAAGGCAGCGAACACATCCCCCAAGCCGGCCCAACAATCCAGTCGTGACGAGGCCTCCAGCTTCGCTAACGTCTACGCGAAAGAGCGCCAGGGTAAGCCTGCCGAGGCGCAAAACGCGGCGGCGAAGCCGGCCCGGGACAAGCCGACTAGCGAGGAGCCGAGTCAGGAAACCGACAAGGCAAGCGGCACCGAAAAGTCGGCAACGGCCGAAACCGGCAATGACTTGCCTGCCAGCCTCGAGACGGTCGATGACAGCGTGCCGAACCCCGAGGCCGAGCTTGATCCGCTGTTGCTGTTCGGCATGGGCGGGCAGGGCACGGTCAGCGAGGCGCCGCCCGTCGACGAACTGCCGCTGCCAGACAGCGAGTTACTGGTTGGCCTGGCACAGCCGGTTGTCGCTGGCGAGAGTCACGAGGCAGAAGGCGAGACGGTACTGGCAGGGCAACGTACGCTGGAGCTTCAGTCGGCGACCCAGAAAAGCCCTGTCATGACTTCCGTCTTGGTTGAGGAAGGCGCGAGCGATGCGCAAGAAACCCTCCCCGCGGCTCTGCTTGAAGGCGAGGCCCTCGCCGACGAGAGCGACGATCGCTCGCTGGAGGAAGGTTTCGGTGAACTGCTCGAGAAGTTGGACGCGTCGAAGGATAGTCGCCCAAGCGCCAGCGGAGAGGCGGCACTCAACCGGCTCAATCCGCTGACTCAGGCGCTTGCTCAGCAGAATCAGACCCAGCAGCTGCAGCGGCCTACGATGGTGCCAGGACAACCTGTGCAGATGCAGCAGACCGGCTGGAGCGAAGCCGTGGTCGATCGGGTGATGTGGTTGTCCAGCCAGAACCTTAAGTCGGCCGAAATTCAGCTTGATCCGGCCGAGCTGGGCCGCATGGAGGTTCGTATCGACATGACCAAGGATCAAACCCAGGTGACCTTCCTCAGCCCGCATGCAGCCGTACGCGATGCGCTGGAAGGGCAGATGCAGCGGCTGCGCGATATGTTCACTCAGCAGGGGATGACGATGGACGTGAACGTCTCTGACCAGTCGCGAGGTTGGCGCGGTGACGGCGGCGGCGAGTCGCGCGATCGTGGCGCCGCCGGTGTATCGACTGCAGGGGATGATGAGGTCGTTCAGGGCAGCATGGAGATCAGCTCCGCGCGTACCGGTGGCGATCGCGGCTTGGTGGATTACTACGCGTGACCGTAACGTGCCGACAGGAACCGGGCTTTGCGCCCGGTTTTTTTTGCTCACGGCAACCTGAGTCTCCGACTATTCGTCTACAAAAGACGGACGCGCCATGGCAATCGTTTACGCTGCCTGTTCGCTAGCCGATACTTTGGCACAGCAGTTGCTCGCTTCCTTAATGAGGCGAGTGAAAACACTTGTAATGACGGATATTTGGCATGGCAAAGAAACAAGGACCTCCGGACGTTCCGAGTCCTGCGGCTGCGACCGAAGGAAAGGGCAAACTCAAGCTGATCATTCTGATTGTCCTAGGATTGCTGTTGGCCGTCGGGGTGTCGGTGGGCGCTACCTTGTACTTCATGTCTCAAAGCGAGGCAGATAAGCCGGCGGACGATGCTGCCAGCGAGGATGCTGCGCCCCAGCGCCAAGCGGCAATCTACGAAGTGCTGGCGCCGGCTTTTATTGTCAACTTCACCAATGCCGGTGGGCGTCAACGCTATATGCAGGTCAGCGTTGCGCTGATGTCGCGCGATCAGGCGGCGCTCGACGGATTAAAGGAACACATGCCCCTGTTACGCAATCAATTGGTCATGTTGTTCTCCAGTCAGGACTTCGCCAGCCTGGCGACGCCTGTCGGCCAAGAGATGCTGCGGCAGCAGGCGACCGCCAGCGTGCAGGAGCTGGCGCAGAAGGAAATCGGCAAGCTCGCGATCGAGCAAGTCCTGTTCACCAACTTCGTATTGCAATAGGGGTCGTTTCAGATGGCTGTTCAAGACCTGCTCTCGCAAGACGAGATCGACGCGCTCCTGCACGGAGTCGATGACGGTCTGGTCGATACCGAAAGCGATTCCGAACCGGGCAGCATCAAGAGCTACGACCTGACCAGCCAGGACCGGATCGTCCGTGGGCGCATGCCTACCCTGGAAATGATCAACGAACGTTTTGCCCGCTACACACGCATCAGCATGTTCAACCTGCTGCGCCGTTCGGCAGACGTATCAGTAGGCGGTGTGCAGGTGATGAAGTTTGGCGAGTACATTCACTCGCTGTATGTGCCGACCAGCCTCAATCTGGTGAAGGTCAAGCCGCTGCGCGGAACGTCACTGTTCATCCTCGACGCCAAGCTGGTGTTCAAGCTGGTAGATAACTTCTTTGGAGGTGACGGGCGCCATGCAAAGATCGAGGGCCGTGAATTCACGCCCACCGAGCTGCGTGTGGTGCGCATGGTGCTGGACCAGGCATTCGTCGATCTGAAGGAAGCCTGGCACGCGGTACTCGACGTCAATTTCGAATACGTGCATTCGGAAGTGAATCCGGCGCTGGCCAACATCGTCAGCCCCAGCGAAGTGGTGGTCGTGTCGACATTCCATATCGAGCTCGAGAGTGGCGGTGGCGATCTTCACATCACCATGCCGTACTCGATGATCGAGCCGATCCGCGAAATGCTCGATGCCGGTTTCCAGTCCGATGTAAGCGATCAGGACGAGCGCTGGGTAAACGCGCTGCGCGAGGACGTCCTCGATGTGAGCGTGCCGCTCAGTGCGACGGTGGTGCGGCGTCAGCTCAAGCTGCGCGAGATTCTCAATATGCAGCCGGGCGATGTGATCCCGGTGGAAATGCCGGAAGACATGATCATGCGCGCCAATGGCATGCCGGCTTTCAAGGTCAAGCTGGGTGCGCACAAGGGCAACCTGGCACTGCAAGTGCTCGAATCCGTATTGCGACCACGTTGATTCAGTCTTTATTCAATTACCCGCCGGTCGAGGATTAGCGATGGCAGACGAACACGAAAACACTTCCCCCGAGGAGCAGGCGCTGGCCGACGAGTGGGCTTCGGCACTGGCCGAGGCCGGTGACGCCAATCAGGATGATATCGATGCCATGCTGAGCCAGGGCCCGGCGGCAGCGCCGGCACCGCCTCGTGCGCCGCTGGAGGAGTTTGGTAGCAGCCCCAAGTCGGCTGCTGTGCCCGCAGGTCTCGAAGGGCCGAACCTGGACGTTATTCTGGATATCCCGGTGTCGATCTCGATGGAGGTCGGCAGTACCGAAATCAGCATTCGCAACCTGTTGCAGCTCAACCAGGGTTCGGTGGTCGAGCTCGACCGCCTGGCTGGCGAGCCGCTGGATGTGCTGGTCAACGGCACGCTGATTGCGCACGGCGAAGTGGTGGTGGTGAACGAAAAGTTTGGCATTCGTCTGACTGACGTGATCAGTCCGAGCGAACGCATCAAGAAGTTGCGCTGACATGCGGTTCCTGGCGCTCCCCTCGCTGTTACTGGCTTTGCCAGCGGTGGCCGCTGAGCCCGCAGCAAGCATGAGCAGCACTGGCATGGGCACACAAATGACCAAGTTGCTGCTTGGGCTGCTGCTGGTGATCGGCCTGATCTTTCTGCTTGCCTGGTTACTGCGCCGGATGCAGCAACTGAACCCGCGCAGCAACCAGGCGATCAAGCTGATTTCCAGCCACGCGCTGGGCCCTCGCGAGCGGCTAGTGCTGGTTCAGGTCGGCAGTGAACAAGTGCTGCTCGGCCTGAGCGCCGGTCGGATCACCCCACTGCATGTGCTTGAGGAACCGGTACACCTGCCGGATGCCGAGCCCGCCAACCCGGAGTTTGCCCAGCGCCTGATGGAGCTGCTCGGGCGGGACCATAAGGACAAGCCCTGATGCTTCGATTGTTGTTGGCGGCCCTGTTGATTCTGGCCGCCCCGTTCGCCGTGGGCCAGGATGCGGGTGGTTTGATCGCGCAGGGCGACAATCCTCTGTCGATACCGGCCATTACCCTAAGCACGGATGCCCAAGGACAGCAGGAATATTCGGTCAGCCTGCAGATTCTGCTGATCATGACAGCGCTGAGTTTCATCCCTGCGTTCGTCATGCTGATGACCAGTTTCACCCGCATCATCATTGTCTTTTCGATCTTGCGTCAGGCGCTGGGCCTGCAGCAGACGCCATCGAACCAGATCCTGGTGGGCCTCACCATTTTTCTGACGTTGTTCATCATGGCGCCGGTGTTCGAGCGCATTAACAACGAGGCGGTGCAGCCCTATCTAAATCAGCAGCTGTCGGCGCCAGAGGCGATTTCACGGGCCGAGGTGCCGTTGAAGAACTTCATGCTCGCGCAGACCCGCGAGAGCGATCTGGAGCTGTTCGTGCGGCTGTCGCGCCGGACCGATATCCAAACCCCGGACGCGGCGCCGCTGACCATCCTGGTTCCAGCATTCGTGACCTCCGAACTGAAAACCGCGTTCCAGATCGGCTTCATGATCTTTATCCCGTTCCTGATCATCGACATGGTGGTCGCCAGCGTGCTGATGGCGATGGGCATGATGATGCTCTCGCCGCTGATCATCTCGCTGCCGTTCAAGATCATGCTGTTCGTGCTGGTCGATGGCTGGGGTTTGATCATCGGTACGCTGGCCAGCAGTTTCGGCACGCTCTAGGGCCTATACGGAGACACGCATGACACCCGAAGTCGCGGTTGACCTGTTTCGTGAGGCCCTCTGGATGACCGCCATGATCGTCGGCGTGCTGGTCGTGCCCAGTCTGCTGGTCGGCCTCGTGGTGGCGATGTTTCAGGCGGCTACCCAGATCAACGAACAAACCCTGAGTTTTCTGCCGCGCCTGTTGGTCATGCTGTTGACGCTGATCTGGGCCGGGCCTTGGCTGGTTCGAGAGCTGATGGAGTACACCCAGGGTCTGGTCCAGAACATCCCGCTGATCATCGGTTGACCCTGATGATCGACACTTCGCGCAAGGTGCGCGCCCGTGCTTGAACTCAGCGATGCGCAGATCGGCGCCTGGGTCGGGCAGTTTCTGCTGCCGTTGTTTCGCATTGCGGCACTGCTGATGAGCATGCCGATCATCGGTACTCAGCTGGTGCCGATGCGGGTTCGGCTCTATCTGGCGGTCGCGATTGCGGTCGTCCTCGTGCCTGGGCTGCCAGCAGTGCCGATGGTGGACGCGTTGAGCGGGCAGGCGCTGGTGTTGATTGCGGAGCAGATCCTGATCGGGGTCATGCTGGGCTTTGTGCTTCAGCTGTTCTTCCAGGTGTTCATCGTGTCCGGACAGCTGCTTGCCATGCAGATGGGTTTGGGCTTCGCGTCAATGATCGATCCGGCTAATGGTGTTTCTGTGCCAGTGATCGGCCAGTTCTTCAATATGCTGGTGATTCTGCTGTTCTTCGCGATGAACGGGCACCTGGTGGTGCTGGAAATCCTCACCGAAAGCTTCGTTACCCTGCCGATCGGCGGCTGGCTGGTTGGCACCAACCATTTCTGGGAAGTGGCCGGCAAGCTTGGCTGGGTGCTCGGCGCCGGCCTGTTGCTGGTACTGCCCGCAATCACGGCACTGCTTGTGGTCAACCTGGCGTTCGGCCTGATGACCCGCGCTGCGCCGCAGCTGAACATTTTCTCGATCGGTTTTCCGCTGACGCTGGTGCTCGGCTTGATCATCGTCTGGATCGGCATGGCCGACATTCTTGCCCAATACCAGACTTTCGTCAGTGAAGCGCTGGCGATGCTGCGCGAATTGATCGGTCTACGCTGATGCTGATTCGTTCCTTAATGCTGCCGGAGGCCGTACATGGCTGAGAGCGAAAGCGGTGCCGATAAAAGCGAGGAACCCACGGAGAAACGCATCCGTGAGTCCCGTGAAAAAGGCCAGTTGGCTCGCTCTCGTGAATTGAACACCGTGGCGGTGACGCTGGGTGGCATTGGCGGTTTATTGGCGTCTGGTGGCAGCTTGGCCGGCAGCCTGATGGCCATCATGCAGGGCAGCTTCGAACTCAGCCGCGAAACCCTGCTGGACGAAGGCTCCATGGTCAGGCTGTTGATGGGCAGCGGCATGATTGCGCTGGAAGCCATCATGCCGCTGCTGATCGTGCTGCTGCTCGTCTCGATCATCGGCCCGATTTCGCTGGGTGGCTGGCTTTTTTCAGCCAAGGCGATGGCGCCCAAGTTCAGCCGTATGAACCCCGGGCCGGGCCTTAAACGGATGTTCTCGACCAAAGCGCTGGTCGAGCTGCTAAAGGCGCTGGGTAAATTTGTCGTGGTGCTGATGGTGGCGCTTGCCGTACTCAGTGCCTATCAGGACGACCTGCTGTCGATCGCCAAACAGCCGTTGGATCTGGCCATCATGCACAGTGTCGAGGTGGTGGGTTGGTGCGCACTGTGGATGGCCTGCGGGCTGATTCTGATTGCCGCGGTGGATGTCCCTTTCCAGCTTTGGGACAACAAGCAGAAGCTGATGATGACCAAGCAGGAAGTGCGCGATGAGTACAAGGACAGCGAGGGTAAGCCCGAGGTCAAATCGCGGATTCGGCAGCTGCAACGTGATGCCGCCCAACGCAGGATGATGCAGGCCGTCCCTGACGCCGATGTGGTCATCACCAACCCGACCCACTTTGCCGTAGCGCTGAAATACGACGGCAGCAAAGGCGGGGCACCAATGCTCGTGGCCAAGGGTGGGGATTTCGTCGCTTTGAAAATCCGCGAAATTGCCAACGAGCATAAGGTGACGGTGCTCGAATCCCCTGCTCTGGCCCGAGCGGTGTACTACTCAACCGAACTCGACCGGGAAATTCCAGCGGGGCTGTACCTCGCTGTGGCCCAAGTACTGGCGTACGTGTATCAGCTACGCCAGTACCGCTCCGGCAAGGGCAAGCGGCCAGATCCGTTGAGCAGTTTGCCGATTCCGCCAGACTTGCGCCGCGATGAATGATCGAGTGGAAGTGCGCTCTCTGTATGAAGTTTGATGTTTCGAGATTTGAAACGTTGGAACGTTGGAACGTTGGGCGTGGGTGCCTTCCGGTAGGTTAGTCCGCCGTCGCCTCCGTGTTCATCTTCTTGGCGGGTTGAGCCGTCCTACCGGGCTGGTGGGCTGAAGCCCACCCTACGACGGTCATCATTCGACTTGCACCCGGTAGGGTGGGCTTCAGCCCACCAATTCGAATCTGAACCGGGTCGCAGAAGCCCAACCCCGACGAAGCCTGAAGCCGCTTTACTCGATCACGCCGCAGGCCACCCGAGCGCCGCCACCGCCGAGCGGTTTGGGTTCATCAGAATAATTGTCGCCGCCTTCATGAACCATCAGCGCATGCCCTTTGAGATCGCCGAGGCTTTTCAGGCGGGGCGCCAGGACCGGCTGGTTGGCCTTGCCTTCGGCGTCAACTATCAGGACCGGCAAATCACCCATATGGCCTTCGCCCCACGGTTCGCCGTGTTTGCCAGCATTCTTCGGATCCCAGTGGCCGCCGGCTGCAACGGCTGCGGCCTGCTTGCCATCTTTCTCCGCGGGCTGGCAGCTGCCATTGGCGTGGACGTGGAAGCCATGCGCGCCCGCGTTCAGGCCTGACAGATTCGGACGAAATACAAGACCCTGATCGGTGGTTTCGATCTTCACGGTGCCGACAGAGCTGGCAACGCCTTGATCGTTGACCTTGTTCATTTCGACTGAAAGGGTTTCGGCCTGTACGCCAACCGCGGCGCAGCTAGCCATTGCGGCGATTAACCACTGTTTCATAGCACGCTCCTGTTTGACTGAAGGAGGGCGGCGTCACGCCACCCGTCGACTGTCTGACTGCCTCAGCCCAGGCGCGTTCGATTGGCCCGTTATGGCCTGGTGGGGCCGTATCGATGCGGGATCAAAAATTGGACTCCTTCTTGCTATAGCTCGAACAGGATGCGTTTTCGCGTCAATTCTTTGTTCTTGTCTGACGGGGTCTACGTGGATCGCACGCAACTCATCAATTTCGGCAATGGCCTAGCGGGCGCAGGGCGGGGCAACCTGGGTGTGCCGCTACTGTTGCTGGTGATGATGGGCATGATGATGTTGTCGGTGCCGCCGTTCCTTCTGGATCTGCTGTTCACCTTCAACATCGCCTTGTCGATCGTCGTGCTGCTGGTCAGCGTCTATGCATTGCGGCCGTTGGATTTCGCCGTGTTCCCGACGATTCTGCTGGTCGCCACGCTGATGCGCCTCGCGCTCAACGTGGCGTCGACGCGAGTGGTGCTGATCAACGGCCATGAGGGTGGATCGGCGGCGGGCCATGTGATCGAGGCCTTCGGTAACGTAGTAATCGGCGGCAACTACGTCGTCGGTATCGTCGTCTTCGCGATCCTGATGATCATCAACTTCGTCGTGGTCACCAAGGGTGCCGGGCGAATCTCCGAAGTCAGCGCGCGCTTCACCCTCGACGCCATGCCTGGCAAACAGATGGCCATCGACGCCGACCTCAACGCCGGTTTGATTGATCAAACCGAAGCGAAGTTGCGCCGGGTCGAAGTCGCCTCCGAGGCGGATTTCTACGGCTCGATGGACGGTGCGAGCAAGTTTGTGCGTGGTGATGCCATCGCCGGACTGCTGATCCTGTTCATCAACCTGATCGGCGGTGTCGGCATTGGCATGGTGCAGCACGGCATGAGTTTCAGCGACGCAGGCCAGGTATATGCGCTTCTGACCATTGGCGACGGCCTTGTGGCGCAAATACCGTCGCTGTTGCTGTCGACCGCTGCAGCCATCATGGTGACCCGTGTCACCAGCTCCGAAGACATGGGGCAGCAGATCAACCGGCAGATGTTCGCATCGCCGAAAGCACTGGCGGTTTCGGCAGGCATCATGATCGCCATGGGTTTGGTGCCTGGCATGCCGCACATGTCCTTTCTTGGTCTCGGTGGAGCTGCAGCCGGCGCCGCTTACTGGATATGGCACCGCCAGAGGCAGGTCAAACAACTGGCCGAACAGGACGTGCAGAAGCAGCAGGAAATGCTCCCGGCGCAGCGCACAGCCGAGACCAAAGAGCTGGGCTGGGATGATGTGACAGCGGTGGACATGGTTGGTCTGGAGGTCGGTTACCGGCTCATTCCGCTGGTCGACCGCAACCAGGGTGGACAGCTGCTGGCTCGAATCAAGGGTGTGCGCAAGAAGCTGTCCCAGGACCTCGGATTTTTAATGCCGTCGGTGCATATTCGCGACAATCTTGACTTGCTGCCCAACGCCTATCGCTTGACGCTGATGGGTGTAAGCCTGGCGGAAGCAGAGGTGTACCCGGATCGTGAGTTGGCGATCAATCCGGGTCAGGTGTTCGGCCCGCTCAACGGCATCGCCGCCAAGGATCCGGCCTTCGGCCTGGAAGCGGTGTGGATCGAGGCCAGCCAGCGCGATCAGGCGCAATCGCTCGGCTACACGGTGGTGGACGCCAGCACCGTGGTGGCGACCCACCTCAACCAGATACTGCACAAGCATGCCCACGAGTTGCTCGGTCACGAGGAAGTCCAGCAACTGCTGCAGTTGCTGGCCAAGAGCTCACCCAAGCTTGCCGAGGAGCTGGTGCCTGGGATGATCTCGCTGTCCACGTTGCTCAAAGTGCTGCAGGCGCTGCTGCAGGAGCAGGTGCCGGTGCGTGACATCCGAACCATCGCCGAGGCCATCGCCAACGTTGCCGCCAAGAGTCAAGATCCCGCCGCAATGGTGGCTGCGGTACGTGTCGCGCTGTCTCGTGCAATCGTGCAAAACGTTGTCGGGCTTGAGCCGCAGCTGCCTGTCATCACGCTTGAGCCCAGATTGGAACAGATATTGCTCAATAGCCTTCAGAAGGCAGGACAAGGTTCGGAAGATGGCATTCTCCTCGAGCCGGGAATGGCCGAAAAGTTGCAACGTTCTCTGGTAGAAGCGGCACAGCGTCAAGAAATGTTAGGTAAGCCGGCAATTTTGCTGGTGGCAGGTCCGGTCCGCGCGATGCTGTCGCGATTCGCCCGGCTCGCTGTACCGAACATTCATGTCCTGGCCTATCAAGAAATACCGGATAACAAGCAGGTCACCATCGTTTCGACGGTGGGTCAGAATTAACTGAGGGCTACAGGCCATGCAGGTCAAACGTTTCTTCGCAGCCGACATGCGTATCGCCATGAAGATGATTCGTGACGAGCTGGGCGCCGATGCCGTGATCACGGGAAACCGTCGGGTCGCTGGCGGCGTCGAGTTGACCGCAGTGCTTGATTATCCGATGGAGTCGGCGGCGGCGAAGCAGCCGAACCCGGCCCTGGAGGCCGAGCTGCGCAAGACCCAGGCTCGTCTTGCCAGCGCGCATGCCGAAATGAGCGCGCCATCGCGTGGTTCGGTCGGCCAGGATCGTCAGCTGCTTGACGAAAAGCCGGCTGCGGCTGCCCAAGCAGCTCCGGTTGCCGCAAGTTCGTCGTTCGAGTCGCGTGCGGTCGAGGCGATGCAGTCAGAGCTACAGGGGCTGCGCGAACTGATCGAAGTGCAGCTCGGTTCGATTGCCTGGGGACAGGAGCAGAGCCGCCGTCCACAACAGGCTGGCCTCTGGCGCCGCCTGCAGCGCATTGGCTTGCCAGCCGAACTGTCGCGCGCCTTGCTGGAAAAGGTTTCGACTGTATCGGAGCCACGCCAGGCCTGGCGGATGTTGTTGGCGTATCTGGCGCAATCGATCAAGGTCAGCAAGGTTGAGCCGCTGGAAGAGGGCGGCGTCATTGCCCTGGTCGGCCCGGCCGGTGCCGGCAAGACCACTACGCTGGCCAAGCTAGCCGCGCGCTACGTGCTCAAACACGGCCCGCAAAGCATCGCCCTGGCGAGCATGGATAACTACCGCATCGGTGCTCAGGAACAGCTGAAAACCCTGGGACGGATTCTCGACGTTCCGGTCATTCAGCTGGACCCCAGCCAGCCCTTGAGCAAAACCTTGGCGCCGCTAGCCCGCAAGCGTCTGATTCTTATCGACACCGCCGGCCTGCCAGCGGGTGACTCGATGATGAAGGTGCAACTCGAGGCCCTGGCGGACCGCGGCATCAAAGCGAAGAATTATCTGGTCCTGCCTGCAACTAGCCAGAGTCAGGTGCTCAAGGCAACTTGGCACAACTACCGTCGTTGCGGGCTGGCTGGCTGCATTCTGACTAAACTGGATGAAGCCGGGAGCTTGGGTGACGTACTTGGTCTTATCATCAGTCAGCACCTGCCCATCGCTTACCTCGCTGATGGGCCGCGCATTCCTGATGACCTGCATCTGCCACGCAGTCACCAGTTGGTCAGCCGCGCGGTGAGCCTGCAATCGGAAGAGGCTCCTAGCGAGGAAACCATGGCTGACATGTTCTCCGATCTGTACAACGGTTCTAGGAAGGTCGGATGAACGCAATGCTCCGAGAGACACACAAAGAAGACGCGTTCCCGCTGAACGCATCGATGGCCCAAGGGCTCCAGCAAGAGATAGGCGTGTGAAAATGGGTATGCATCCCGTACAGGTTATTGCAGTGACCGGCGGCAAGGGTGGCGTCGGCAAGACCAACGTGTCGGTCAATCTGGCCTTGGCGCTGGCCGATCTCGGGCGTCGAGTGGTATTGCTCGACGCCGACCTTGGTCTGGCTAACGTCGACGTGTTGCTCGGCCTGACGACAAAACGCACCCTGGCTGATGTCATTTCCGGTGAATGTGACCTGCGCGATGTGCTGATTCAGGGGCCGGGCGGCATACGTGTTGTTCCGGCCGCTTCCGGCACTCAGAGCATGGTGCAGCTGTCGACGCTTCAACACTCCGGTTTGATCCAGGCTTTCAGCGACATCGGCGATGATATCGATGTGCTGATCATCGACACCGCCGCTGGCATTGGTGACGGTGTGGTGAGCTTTGTTCGCGCCGCGCAGGAAGTGTTGCTGGTGGTCACCGATGAGCCCACGTCAATCACCGATGCCTATGCGCTGATCAAACTGCTCAATCGTGACTACGGCATCAGCCGCTTCCGGGTCTTGGCCAACATGGCCCATGCGCCGCAGGAAGGGCGCAACCTGTTTGCCAAGCTGACCAAGGTGACTGAGCGCTTCTTGGACGTGGCGCTGCAGTACGTCGGCGCCATCCCATATGACGAAGCGGTGCGCAAGGCCGTGCAGAAGCAGCGTGCCGTTTACGAGGCCTACCCGCGTGCAAAGTGCTCGCTGGCGTTCAGGGCTATCGCGCAGAAGGTGGACACTTGGCCGTTGCCGGCAACGCCACGCGGTCATCTGGAGTTCTTTGTGGAGCGCCTGGTTAGGCCCGCCGCAGAGCCTAACGAACAATAGCGGCTGGATTCGGTATGTATTACAGCAAAGCTCAGGCTAAAGACTCGCAATATCAACTCATCGATCAGTACGCACCGCTGGTCAAGCGCATTGCCTATCACCTCCTGGCGCGTTTGCCGGCAAGCGTGCAGGTCGACGACCTGATGCAGGCCGGCATGATCGGCTTGCTGGAGGCGTCAAAAAAATATGACGCCGGAAAAGGGGCGAGTTTCGAGACCTACGCTGGTATCCGCATCCGCGGCGCCATGCTCGACGAGGTGCGCAAAGGTGACTGGGCGCCGCGTTCGGTACACAGAAACTCGCGCATGGTCAGTGAGGCGATTCGGGCAATTGAGGCTAGAACAGGACGCGACGCTAAAGATCAGGACGTTGCGGCCGAACTTAAATTGAGTCTCGATGAGTACTACGGCATTCTGGGCGACACCCTGGGCAGCCGCCTGTTCAGCTTCGATGATCTGCTTCAGGAAGGCGAGCACGGGGAGTTCGAGGAGGATGCAGCCAGCACCCATCCGGAACCGCCCCGCGATCTTGAAGACGAGCGTTTCCAACAGGCGTTGGCCGAGGCCATCAGTAACCTGCCCGAACGTGAAAAGTTGGTGCTTTCGCTGTATTACGACGAAGAGTTGAACTTGAAGGAAATCGGTCAGGTACTGGGCGTCAGTGAATCACGGGTGAGCCAGTTGCACAGTCAGTGCGCGGCCCGTCTGCGGGCTCGTCTTGGCGAGTGGCGCGCGCGTTAACGACCGGTTTGCGACAAAAGCATTAGAGACCGCTTACGAGCTTCATTCATGAGGCTCGCAAACAGACCGTGAGCAGGTCTCGATTCGGGATTTACGGAGGTGTACTTGGACAAGAACATGAAAATCCTCATCGTCGACGACTTTTCGACCATGAGACGGATCATCAAGAACCTCTTGCGCGATCTGGGCTTTACCAACACCGCCGAAGCGGACGACGGCACTACCGCTCTGCCGATGCTCAAGAGCGGCAGTTTCGATTTTCTCGTCACTGACTGGAATATGCCCGGCATGAGCGGCATCGATTTGCTGCGCGCGGTGCGTGCTGACGAACGCCTGAAGCACCTTCCGGTGTTGATGGTGACCGCTGAAGCCAAGCGCGACCAGATCATCGAAGCCGCGCAGGCTGGCGTTAACGGATACGTGGTCAAGCCATTCACGGCTCAAGTGCTCAAAGAGAAGATCGAAAAGATCTTCGAGCGCGTCAACGGCTGAAGCAGTAACGCCGCGAGGGCACTATGACGCAAGCAGACCAAACCCTGGCAGAGTTCGAAGCAACTCTGAAGGCTCACGCACCCCAATTGATTGAAAGTCTGCAACAGGGTCGTTTCGACGAAGCGACGCAGATGTTCAATGAGCTCAATCAGGCGCGCAATCACGGGATCTACCTGGAAGTTGGCAAGCTCACACGCGAGCTGCACAACGCCATCGTAAAACTCGAGATGGATACCTGTGCCACCGGGGGGGATCCGTCACCGATCACCGATGCGACTGATCGGCTGTCGTACGTGGTGGAGATGACCGAGAAAGCGGCCAACCGCACCATGGACCTGGTTGAAGAATCGGCGCCCCTGGTCAATTACGTGAGTTACGAGGCGCAGAGCCTCACTGCTGATTGGCAGCGTTTCATGCGGCGCGATATGAACGCTGAGCAGTTCCGTGAGCTGGTTAAGCGCATCGACCAGTTTCTCCAGCGCAGCATGAACGATGGCAGTCAGCTGTCGCAGAACCTTAGCGAAATCATGCTGGCTCAGGATTTCCAAGACCTTACCGGTCAGGTGATCAAAAGAGTGACCCGGCTCATTACCGAACTCGAAAGTAACCTGCTTAATCTGGTGCTGATGGCCGGCCAGGTTGACCGCGTGGCGGGCATCCAGCACGACCGCGACGCGATGCGCGCCGAGCAGGAAATGAAAAAACAAGAAAAACAGCCTTCCAATGGTGAAGGTCCGCAGATGCATGCCGATATACGTGAAGATGTCGTATCCGGGCAGGACGACGTTGATGATCTGCTTTCGAGCCTGGGCTTTTAGGGGAAGTTAAATATGAGCTTCGACGCCGATGAAGAAATCCTCCAGGATTTCCTGGTAGAGGCCGGCGAGATTCTCGAACTATTGTCAGAGCAGCTGGTGGAGCTGGAAAGCAGCCCCGATGACACAGCCTTGCTCAATGCGATTTTTCGCGGTTTCCATACGGTAAAAGGCGGTGCCGGGTTTCTCCAGCTGCATGAGTTGGTGGAGTGCTGCCACATCGCTGAAAACGTCTTCGACATCCTGCGCAAGGGTGAGCGTCGCGTCGACTCGGAATTGATGGATGTCGTGCTGCAGGCCTTGGACTCCGTCAATGAAATGTTTAGCCAGGTGCGCGAGCGTACCGAAGTAACCCCGGCGACGCCCGAGCTGCTGGCAGCGCTGGCCCGTTTGGCCGAGCCGGCCGGAGCGCAGGAGCCCATAGTCGAAGCGTCTGTCGAGACTCAGGCTGAGTCTGAGCCCGCTACGACCGCCGACACCGAGTTCGAACAGTTCCTTGGCGCGCTAGACGAATCTGCCGAGGCGCCGTCTTCAAACGCCCCAGATGAAATTACCGACGAGGAGTTCGAATCGCTGCTCGATCAGCTCCATGGAAAGGGTCATTTCGCGACGGAGCAGCAATCGACTCCGGTCGCTCCTGCTGCTGCGGTGGCGGGACAGTCTGCCAGCGACGAGATTACCGACGACGAATTCGAGGCATTGCTCGATCAACTGCATGGCAAAGGCCAGTTCGCCGAACCGGTTGCCGCTGCGCCTGCAGCCCCCGCCGGGTCCGTTGACAAGCCTGCCGCGGCGGGTGGCGATGACATCAGCGATGACGAATTCGAAGCGCTGCTGGACCAGCTGCATGGTAAGGGCAAGTTTGAACCCGATGCGGCCGCGCCAGTCGCGGCTGCAGCTGTGCCTGCCACCAAGCCCGCACCGGCTGCCGCGCCTGCCGAGAAAAAGGCTGCGCCAGCGAAACCGGCAGCAAATGCCGTAGCGAGCAAGGCTGCTGCCCCGGCGAAAGCGGAGCTTGCATCCAAGCCTGTTGCAGCTCCGGAGAAGCCGGCGAGTGAAGCTGAGACCACCGTTCGAGTCGACACTGCGCGGCTCGATGAAATCATGAACATGGTGGGTGAACTGGTACTGGTGCGTAACCGCTTGGTGCGCCTGGGCTCCAACAGCGCTGACGAGGCCATGGCCAAGGCCGTGTCCAACCTCGATGTGGTGACCGCTGACCTGCAGAGCGCCGTGATGAAAACGCGCATGCAGCCCATCAAGAAGGTCTTTGGTCGATTCCCCCGTCTGGTCCGTGATCTGGCTCGCAGCCTCAAGAAAGAAATCAATCTGGAACTGGTCGGCGAAGAAACCGACTTGGACAAGAATCTCGTCGAAGCCTTGGCTGATCCGCTGGTGCACTTGGTGCGCAACGCAGTCGACCACGGTATCGAAACACCGGAAGAGCGCGAAGCTGCCGGCAAGCCACGCACCGGCAAGGTCGTGCTCTCCGCCGAACAGGAAGGCGACCACATCCTGTTGCTGATCACCGATGACGGCAAAGGCATGGATGCAGATGTTCTGCGCGCCAAGGCGGTAGAGAAGGGCTTGCTCGATAAGGACGCCGCCGATCGCCTGAGCGATCTGGAATCCTACAATCTGATCTTTGCGCCGGGCTTCTCGACCAAGACGGAGATCTCCGACGTGTCCGGCCGCGGCGTTGGCATGGACGTGGTCAAGACCAAGATTTCGCAGCTCAACGGCACGGTCAACGTCTTCTCCAACAAAGGCCAGGGCTCACGCGTTGTAATCAAAGTGCCCCTGACGCTGGCGATCATGCCAACCCTGATGGTGATGCTGGGCAACCAGGCATTCGCTTTCCCGCTGGTCAGTGTTAACGAGATCTTCCACCTCGACCTGTCCCGTACCAACGTGGTTGATGGTCAGGAAGTGGTGATCGTTCGCGACAAGGCGCTGCCATTGTTCTATCTCAAGCGCTGGCTGGTGCGCGGTGCCGAGCTCGAAGAGCAACGTGAAGGGCACGTGGTGATCCTCAACGTCGGCAACCAGAGCATCGGCTTCGTCGTCGATCAGCTGGTGGGGCAGGAAGAGGTAGTGATCAAGCCGTTGGGCAAGATGCTGCAGGGCACTCCGGGAATGTCCGGTGCGACTATCACTGGCGACGGTCGTATCGCCTTGATCCTAGATGTCCCGAGCATGCTTAAGCGTTACGCACGCCGGATCTGATCAGTAGGCAGCGGTTTTTCACGGACCGCTGCCGCTAGGAGTTGTTTATGGCAGTCAAGGTCCTGGTGGTGGACGATTCCGGCTTTTTCCGCCGCCGTGTATCGGAGATCCTTTCTTCAGATTCGAATATCCAGGTGATCGGAACCGCGACCAACGGGCGCGAGGCAATCGACCAGGCGCTGGCGTTGAAACCGGACGTCATCACGATGGACTACGAGATGCCGATGATGGACGGCATTACCGCGGTCCGGCAAATCATGCAGCGCTGTCCAACACCCGTACTGATGTTCTCATCGCTAACCCACGAAGGCGCACGGGTCACACTCGACGCGCTGGATGCGGGAGCCGTCGACTTTCTGCCGAAGAACTTCGAGGACATCTCGCGAAATCCGGACAAGGTCAAGCAACTGCTTTGCGAAAAGGTTCACTCCATTTCGCGCAGCAATCGCCGCTTCAGCAGTACCAGTGTCGCTCCGGCTGCTACGGTGCCGGGCCCCCGGTCAGCTAGCGTCGTGTCGGGCACGGCTCCTGTTGCCCGGCATACGACGCCCGCCCATACGGCGCCGGCTTCGGCGCCTCGTCGGAAATCGTACCGGCTGGTCGCCATTGGCACTTCAACTGGTGGGCCGGTGGCGCTTCAGCGCGTGCTAACGCAGCTGCCCGGCAATTTTCCGGCGCCTATTGTGCTGATCCAGCACATGCCGGCCGCGTTTACCAAAGCCTTCGCCGAACGTCTGGACAAGCTCTGCAAGATCCGCGTCAAGGAGGCCGAAGACGGCGATCTATTACGTCCAGGCTTGGCACTGCTGGCGCCGGGCGGCAAACAAATGATGGTCGACGGGCGAGGTACGGTGCGTATCCTGCCGGGCGACGAACGCCTCAACTACAGGCCCTGCGTCGACGTCACCTTTGGATCAGCCGCCAAGGCGTACGGAGACAAGGTATTGGCGGTCGTGCTGACCGGTATGGGGGCTGATGGTCGTGAAGGCGCGCGGATGCTTAAGCAGAGCGGCAGCCAGGTCTGGGCGCAGGATGAGGCCAGTTGTGTGATTTATGGGATGCCGATGGCAGTGGTCAAGGCCAACCTCAGCGATGCCGTCTACGGGCTCGATGATATCGGTCGCCACTTGAGCGAGGCGTGCATCTGATGGATGTACTCAGCCTGATCGGGCTGGTCCTTGCATTTGTTGCCATTGTCGGGGGTAACTTCCTCGAAGGCGGGCATGTGTCGGCTCTGCTCAATGGCCCGGCCGCACTGATCGTGCTTGGCGGTACGCTCGGTGCGGTGCTGCTGCAAACGCCAATGGCGGTATTCATGCGAGCGATGTCGGTGATGGGGTGGATTTTGTTTCCCCCGCGTATCGACATGGTCCGTGGTATCAGCTTGGTCACGAGCTGGAGCGCCACGGCGCGAAAGGAGGGTTTGCTGGGGCTTGAGCCGATCGCCGAAACCGAGCCTGATCCCTACGCACGCAAAGGCTTGCAGCTGCTGGTCGATGGTGCTGAGCCGGAAGTGATTCGCAGCATTCTCGAGGTTGACCTGTACACGCAGGAAACCCGCGATCTGAGGGCGGCTAAAGTATTCGAGAGCATGGGTGGCTATTCGCCCACGGTAGGCATCATCGGCGCGGTGATGGGGCTGATACATGTCATGGGCAATCTCGCCGATCCCAGTCAGCTGGGCAGTGGTATTGCGGTTGCATTCGTTGCCACGATTTACGGTGTGGCCTTTGCCAACCTGCTGGTTTTGCCGATGGGCAACAAGCTCAAAAGCGTGGTGCAGAAGCAGACCGCTTATCGCGAAATGTTGCTCGAAGGCGTTCTGTCGATTGCCGAAGGAGAAAACCCTCGTTCAATCGAAATGAAGCTCCAGGGTTTCATCGATTAACTGACGGAATGCCAACGGCACCCTTGCCGCTGCGGTCCTGGGAACGAAGATGGAAAAGGCTCCAGTCAAGACGATCATCCGCTCAGGCTCTGAAAAGCCTAGCTCGATGAGTTGCGCGCTAAACGCTGGAGGCATCTGAATGGCCCGTCGCCGCACTCACGAAGAGCCGGAGAATCACGAACGTTGGCTGGTGTCCTACGCGGATTTCATCACCCTGCTGTTTGCTTTCTTCGTGGTGATGTATTCGATCTCTTCGCTCAACGAGGGCAAATACAAGATTCTGTCCGATTCGTTGGTAGGCGTTTTCAATCAGGTCGACCGAGCGGTCAAGCCGATTCCGATCGGTGAAGAGAGACCACGCACCACGCAGCCGGATGCATCTCAGATCGACGAGCCGCAATCGTCTCAGCAGCCAATCGATCCGCTGCAAAGCATCATGCAGAGCATGCAGGCGGCCTTTGCCGATCTGATCGATTCGAAGCAACTGACGATTCGCGGCAACGAGCTCTGGGTTGAAATCGAACTGAATTCGAGCCTGCTGTTTCCCAGCGGCGATGCGTTGCCTAACGATCATGCGTTCGATCTGCTAGAGAAGATTGCCGGGATTCTGGCGCCTTTCGACAATCCCATCCATGTCGAAGGATTCACCGATAACCTGCCGATCAACACCGAAAAGTTTCCTACCAACTGGGAGCTTTCCGCCGCACGTGCAGGCAGTGTGGTGCGAATGCTAGCGGCCGACGGTGTCGACCCGGCACGCCTGGCCGCAGTGGGTTACGGCGAATTTCAACCCATTGCGGATAATTCGACCGCCGAGGGCAGGGCGCGTAATCGTCGGGTGATTCTGGTTGTTTCACGCAACCTGGACGTTCGCCGCAGCGTCAGTGGCGTGGGAAGTGGGAATGCTCGACCTGTCGGGGTGGCCCCGCAACCTGGCACACAACGTGCTGTTCCTTCTGATCGTTAGGTGCCGCTCGCGGCGTCGTCAATTCTCCGTCGCCGGCCAAGGCCGAGACGGCCGATCCCGGTCTGGTTCGATCCGGATGGAAAGACACATATGAGAGTCTGGGCTGTAGCCAATCAAAAAGGTGGAGTGGGCAAGACCACTACCTCCATAGCACTCGCCGGTTTGCTGGCCGATTCGGGCAAGCGGGTCGTGGCGCTGGATCTCGACCCCCATGGCTCGATGACGAGCTATTTCGGTCATGACCCGGATAACCTCGATCACAGCGTCTTCGATCTGTTCCAACACCAGGGCACGGTTCCCGAAGGTTTGCCTTGGCAACTGCTGCTGCCGACGAGCCACGAGCGCCTTTCCCTCTTGCCATCCAGCACGGTACTGGCGACGCTGGAGCGTCAGTCCCCCGGCCAGAACGGTCTCGGTCTGGTCATCGCCAAGAGTCTTTCTCAGCTCTGGCAGGATTTCGACTACGCCATCATCGATAGCCCGCCGCTGCTTGGGGTCCTGATGGTAAACGCGCTGGCAGCCAGCCAGCAGTTGATCATTCCGGTGCAGACTGAGTTTCTGGCTATGAAGGGCTTGGAGCGGATGGTCAGCACGCTGAGCATGATCAATCGGTCGCGCCGGCAGGCCTTGCCTTACACCATCGTGCCGACGATGTTCGATCGCCGCACTGCAGCCTCGATGAGCACACTCAGGGTCTTGCGTAATGGCTACCAGGACAACCTCTGGCAAGCCTTCATTCCGATCGATACACGTTTGCGCGATGCCAGTCGTGCCGGTTTGACGCCGTCCCAGCATGATCCGAGCAGCCGGGGCGTGCTCGCCTATCGCGCGCTGCTCAAAACACTGCTGGCGGCTCAAGCTTCGCCTCAGGTGGCCTGAATGACGACGTACGGCCGCGTTCGCCGTTCAAGTTCGACATGGGTGCGGCCGATAGCCTATCCAGTGGGTTCGCACGAGTTGGTTCCATGAGTAGTACCGTTCTTAAAGAAAGCCGATCGCAACAGACGCTGCAGTCATATCTCGACGCCCTGTTGCAGGACGCCGTCATTGGATTGGCCGAATCGGTCAGTGCAGACGAGTTTCAGGCTGCTGTGCTCGAGGAGCAACAGCGCGATACACAGCGGGTGGTTGCGCTGCGCCCGGTTACTCCACCCGAACCCAAAGCTGTTGCCGTTCCGGTGATAGTCGAGGCGCAGCCGTTGCTCGAATTGCCACCCGAGTTACCCGCGAAAGCGCCGCCTGTACCAGTCGAACCCGTTGCTATTCTTGAGTCGCAGGGCCAGGCGCCGGGCGGTCCGCCAGCGATCCTGAGCCGCCAGCCAGAGTGGGGCGAGGAGCCGTTCGAGTGCCTATTGTTCGACGTGGCCGGGCTGACGCTGGCGGTGCCGCTGGTCAGTCTCGGCTCGATTTATCCACTTGCCGGACATGAGCTGACGCCGTTGTTCGGCCAGCCGGCCTGGTTCCTCGGCATCTTGCCGAGCCAGGCTGGCAATCTGAAAGTTCTGGATACCGCACGCTGGGTGATGGCTGAGCGGTATCGCGATGATTTCCGCGACGGACTTCAGTATGTGATTTCGGTGCAGGGCTATGAGTGGGGGCTGGCGGTACACCAGGTCAGCCGCTCGATTCGTCTGGACCCGAAAGAAGTGAAGTGGCGCACTCAGCGTACTCAGCGCCCTTGGCTTGCCGGGACGGTGATTGACCACATGTGTGCGCTGGTGGACGTGACCGCGCTCGCCGAGCTGATCGCCAGCGGTGCGACCCGACATCTCAAGGGCGTTCCGTCGTAACGACTTGAACAAACAGAGGGGCACGCAAGCGCCCCGAGTAACCGATAGAATCAACCGCCAGTGCGGTACATGAAGAGGTGGGGCTATGAAGATGACTTCCGCACAGGGTTCCGATGATCCGGTCCTGCAATGGGTAACCTTCCGTCTGGATAACGAGACCTATGGCATCAACGTGATGCAGGTTCAGGAAGTGCTGCGCTATACCGAAATCGCCCCCGTGCCGGGTGCGCCCAGCTATGTGCTGGGCATCATCAACCTGCGCGGCAACGTCGTTACGGTGATCGATACGCGCCAGCGCTTTGGTCTCGACACGGCGCCGGTATCGGACAACACCCGTATTGTCATCATAGAGGCTGACCGCCAGGTGGTCGGCATCCTGGTCGACAGCGTTGCCGAGGTGGTCTACCTGCGCCAATCGGAGATCGAAACCGCACCGAACGTCGGTAACGATGAATCCGCGAAGTTTATCCAAGGCGTGTGCAACAAGAACAATGAGCTGCTGATTCTGGTCGAACTGGACAAGATGATGAGCGAAGAAGAATGGGCGGAACTTGAGAGCATCTGAAACATGATCGCGTCGCTGGTAGCGGCGGTCGTTGCGCTTGCCTTGTGCTGCCTCGCATTGCTCGGTTGCTGTATCTGGCTGTTCCGCCGCCAGCGACAGCAGGCAGAAACGCAAGCGCTCGCAGACGCTGCCCGTGACCAGCGCATCAAGTCGCTCACCACCCGGCTGGATAACTACCTGGAAAGCAACGTTCGGATGGGCAAAGACCTGCATGAGCTGTCGCGCATCGTTGCCCCGTTGCCAGAAAAGCTGGGCCAGCTCGAGCAGCGCGATCCGAACAATTTCTCCTTTTCCCAAGCGGCCAAACTGGTTGGTATGGGTGCCAGTGTCGATGATCTGACGCAATCCTGCGGTCTGTCCCAGTCCGAAGCCGAGCTGATGCGCAAGTTGCATCAGGCGCGCCGCAATCCTGATTAGTGCCAGGAAGGTATGTCGCCGCCCTCCGGTGACAACCGTCGGCCCTCTGGCCGTGGCAGTGAACGATATGACTATTGCTTCCTCCAAACTGGACAAGGTTTCGCCATGTCTGGTGCAGGCCTGTGCCCGAGGGCTAGGAGGATGTGATGCTGCGCATTCTAATGCTGTGCCTGCTGGCGAGCCCTGGTTGGCTCTGCGCAGCGGAAGCGCCGCCGCAAGTAAACGGTGCAATGACCGTCAATGTTTACCAGGCTCGGCAGCTCCATGTGCTTGGGGCCGTGTTCATCGACGTGCGCCCGCGGCACGAGTGGGCCTGGGGCCACGTTGAGGGCGCGGTGCACATGAGTCTAGCGCGTGAGTTCTTCGGACTGTCGCGGACCGAATGGCCAAGAAGCGTCCCTCTGGTGGTCTACTGCAACAGCGAGGTCTGTCCGGCCAGTGCCGAGGCGGTTCGCCTCGCGGTCGCGTGGGGTTACCAGCAGGTGTTTTACTTCCGAGAAGGCTATTTCGCGTGGATGCTTGCTGATTTCCCTCAGGAGAAGGGCCAGATCAACAGCATCGCCACGCTTAATGCCCAGGCCCATTGAGCCGCGGGACGTCCGTTGTGTCTTTGGGACCGCTAAAGCCTGGCGGACATTTGCCTTTCAGGTACCAGGCGAAGGCGATGATTTCGGCGATGGTGCGATAGAGCGCTTCCGGAATCGCATCGCCCAGCTCCAGGCGCGCCAGCAATTTAACCAGTTCGGCATTTTCGTAGATCGGCACGTCGTGTTCGCGGGCGATAGCTAGTATCGCTTCGGCCAATTCGTCGTCCCCCTTCGCTGAAAGGGTTGGTGCGGTGGCGCCATCATAGGTGAGTGCGATGGCCTGGCGCGATGTGCGGGTGGTCATGCGGTTTCATCCACGAAGCGTTGATCCAATGAAGTACGCGGCCCCTGCGGCGGCGTTCCCTGCCGGCAGGCCAGTTCGCCGACGTTCAACCCGGCCGTGACCAGGCGTTGACGTAGGTGCTCGAGCTCTGCCGAGATCAGCTCGGCGGTACCGCTGCGTTCGGCCCAGATCTGGCTCGAAAGGCTACCCTGAAGCAACTGTGCCTGGACTTGCAGCGGGCCGAGGGGAGCGACATCGAATGCGAGCTCGACCTTCCACAGCGTTTCCGGTTTGTCCTTGCGGTTTTGCTGAGACTCTTCTTCACGTTGGAATTTCACCTGCAGTGGGACGATATCGCGCTGGTCGCGCATCGGTACCTCAAGCTGCCAGGTTGTGACCTGGGTACCGTCCGGGTTGGTCTGCGTCTGGGCAAGGCTGGACAACTGATGTGTCTGTAGCCGCGACACTGCAGCCGCGGCCAGTTTTAGCAGGATCTCAAGGTCGGCTTCTTCATCGGCGTTGGGCAGCAGTCGGCTCGGCAAAGGGAAGTTTTGCGCTAACTGGCGCGGATTTGGCTGGCCAAGCGCACCGAGTGCATTACGGGCGAAAGCCGGCAGAGCCTGGCCGAGGTTTGCACCGGCCTGCGCCGCTGTTAGCGGCCCTCCACCCGGCAGGCCCGGTAGTTGCGCGATTAGGCGTAGCAGAGCGGCTTTCATGTCTGTTGGCAGATTGCTTGCTTCGCCACGCAGAAGACTACTTTCGAGAAACACCCCGCTGCGCGCCAATGCCTGCGCCAACGTCTTGGCATCGCCAAGCTGTTGCATATCCGGCACCAGGCCGAGCAGCCGCTCGGCTGCCCCGCGCAACTGGTCGGGCAGAGCCGAGCTGGATCCAAGCGCGCTGAGCAGCCCCTCAATCGACCCTTGGCGGCCATGCTGCGCGGTCAGCTGTTGACCCAGCACCAACTGATCGAGGCGGCCACTCAGTGGCACGAAAGCCAACGACTGGTCGCCTTGAACGCGTGCTGTGATCAGGCTGCCCGGCGCGAGCGGCATAGCGGATTCGACGTTGAGCTTCTGTCCAGCGAGCGGCGAATTGAGCAGAGTGATCACGACCTTGAAAAGAACCTTGCCGTCCTGCAGGGTCTGCTGGCTGGCCGTCACCTTGCCTTGCACCAGGCTGCCCATTGGCAGTTGCGAAAGATCGATGCTGCTCTGCGGCTGGCGATGGCCGGGCTGCAGCGTGGCCATCAGGCGCGAATCGGACACGGCGGTGATGAGCAGGGCGGCTCCGGGTGTGGCAGCCTTCGGGCTGGTCGTTTCGACCGTTGCCTGTCGTCCGTTGGTCAGGGTCAGGCGCAGCGTCAGCTGAAAGCTCTGCAGCGCCTCCTTGATGCTGATGACTTCCGCCTCGGCACTCTCGCCAGCGGCAAGCAGCCCCTGCATCGGCTGCAGCAATTTCAACGCGAGGTCAGCAGGCGCCACTGCCGGGCGAGCTGGACCAGCGGCGGGAATTGCCTGAGTGCTTTTGATCTCGGTCATCTTACTTAAATGCTCTTACAACCTTTCTACGTTGTGGTCTTTGGCGCCAGGGTTCGGCATGTATAATTCCGCCGCCCGCCCGATCACGATGTAGCGGCCGGGCTCCTTTCATCTTGAGGTTGCCCTAGCGTGTCCAGTCCCTTTCTTGAAACTGTGGCGCTTTCCTGCGAGCGAGACTGGCGCCTGCTGTTCGAGAGGTTAGACCTGCAGATCGTCAAAGGGGAAATGTTGCAGATCGCCGGCCCCAATGGCAGTGGCAAGACGAGCTTGCTGCGGTTGCTGTCTGGCTTGATGCAGCCAACCGCCGGGGAGGTCTTGCTACAGGGGAAAACGCTAGAAAGCCAGCGCGGCGAATTGGCCCGCAATTTGTTGTGGATCGGTCATGCGGCTGGCATCAAGGGCTTGCTAAGCGCCGAGGAAAATCTCACCTGGCTATGCGCATTGCATCAGCCGGCGTCGCGTGATGCCATCTGGCAGGCGCTCGATGCCGTGGGGCTGCACGGTTTCGAAGACGTGCCCTGCCATACGCTCTCCGCCGGCCAACAACGCCGGGTTGGGTTGGCCCGGCTGTATTTGTCGCCGCCCCCTTTGTGGATTCTCGATGAGCCCTTCACGGCGCTCGATAAGGGTGGCGTGGCCCAGCTTGAACGGCATCTGGCGACCTACTGCGAACAAGGCGGCATGGTCGTGCTGACCACTCATCATTCGCTCGTTGAGAAGCCCGCGGGCTTCCGCGAGATCGATCTGGGGCAGCGAGCCGCATGAGCAACGTCTTTACGCTGTTGCTGGCTCGCGAAAGTCGGCTGTTGTTCCGTCGACCGGCAGAACTGGCCAATCCATTGGTGTTCTTTGCCATCGTCATCGCTCTGTTCCCGCTGGCGGTCGGTCCTGAGTCGCAGCTGTTGCAGACTATTTCGCCCGGGCTGATCTGGGTCGCCGCGTTATTGGCAGTGCTGCTTTCGCTGGACGGCCTGTTTCGAAGTGATTTCGAAGATGGATCGCTTGAGCAGTGGGTCGTTTCGCCGCACCCCTTGGCGCTTCTGGTTCTCGCCAAGGTGCTGGCACACTGGATGTTCTCCGGATTGGCGCTGGTGCTTCTGGCGCCGCTGCTGGGTCTCATGCTGGGCATGCCGGTCAGCGCACTGCCGGTGCTGCTGATGTCGCTGCTGCTGGGTACGCCGGTGCTGAGCCTACTGGGGGCAGTCGGGGCGGCCTTGACCGTCGGGCTCAAGCGCGGCGGTTTGCTGCTGGCGCTGCTTATCCTCCCGCTATATATCCCCGTTTTGATCCTGGGCAGCGGAGCATTGCAGGCAGCCCTGCAAGGGTTGCCGGCGCTCGGTTATTTGTTGTGGCTTTCCAGCTTGACTGCCCTGGCAGTTACCCTGACACCCTTTGCAATAGCGGCCGGCCTGAGAATCAGCGTCGGCGAATGACGGATTGGCAGAATGTTTCTATCCAATAGCGGAACGCAGTTAGCCGATGCGAGGCGAGCGGTTATCGCAACGATGGGTTTCATGATTCCGAACAAGCGGCGGTTGCCCCGTTTCGGCGCAGTATCGGCAAACGTAGCAGGCGTGAGGCAGGCTCTATGAACTGGACATGGTTCCACAAGCTGGGTTCGCCTAAATGGTTCTACGGCATCAGCGGTCGTTGGCTGCCGTGGTTGACCTGGGCCGCATTGTTGTTGGTTGGGGTCGGGGTGGTCTGGGGCTTGGCGTTTGCCCCTGAGGATTACCAACAGGGCAACAGTTTCCGGATCATCTATATCCACGTTCCGGCAGCGTTTCTAGCGCAGTCCATTTATGTGATGCTGGCCGTGGCAGGACTGGTCGGGCTGGTGTGGAAAATGAAGCTGGCCGACGTTGCTCTCCAGCAAGCGGCGCCCATTGGTGCCTGGATGACCTTCATCGCACTGGTGACCGGTGCGGTGTGGGGCAAGCCCACCTGGGGGGCTTGGTGGGTGTGGGATGCTCGTCTGACTTCGATGCTGATCCTGCTTTTTCTGTATTTCGGCATCATTGCGCTGGGGCAGGCGATTACCAATCGAGACAGCGCAGCCAGAGCTTGTGCTGTGCTCTCGATCGTGGGAGTAGTGAACATCCCGATCATCAAATATTCGGTGGAATGGTGGAACACGCTTCACCAACCGGCCACCTTCACCGTGACGGAAAAGCCGGCCATGCCGATGGAAATGTGGCTGCCTCTGCTGGTTATGGTGCTGGGCTTCTACTGTTTTTTTGCGGTGGTTCTGCTGATGCGCATGCGCCTCGAGGTGCTACGGCGTGAGTCGAGAAGCAGCTGGGTCAAAGCGGAAGTGAAAGCACTGGTGGGTAAAGCATGAATTTTTCGTCGTTTTCGGAATTCATCGCCATGGGTAACCATGGTCTGTACGTCTGGACGTCCTACGGCATCAGCCTGGCGGTTCTGATTCTCAACGTGGCGCTGCCAGTCATGGCGCGTCGGCGTTATCTGCAAGACGAGGCGCGTCGTTTGCGCCGGGAGGAAATGAAGTGAATCCTGTGCGCAAGAAGCGTCTGTTCATCATTCTGGCGATTCTGGCGGGCGTCGGTGTTGCGGTAACGCTGGCATTGTCCGCCCTGCAAGAAAATATCAACCTCTTCTACACACCGACGCAGATCGCGGCAGGCGAAGCGCCTGAAGGCACACGAATTCGGGCAGGCGGTATGGTCGAAGAGGGCTCGGTACAGCGCAGTAACGATTCGCTGACGGTGACCTTTCGTGTCACCGATTATGCCGAAGCGGTCACTATTCAGTACCAGGGGATCTTGCCTGATCTGTTTCGTGAGGGGCAGGGCATCGTTGCCTTGGGGCGCGTGAACGCGGACGGCGTCCTGGTCGCTGATGAAGTGCTGGCCAAGCATGACGAAAACTACATGCCGCCTGAAGTCACCGCAGCGCTGGAGAAAAGTGGCAAGAGCAAGCCCTACAGCGGTGGCGAGCAGGAGTACGCGAAATGATCCCTGAACTCGGTCATCTCGCGATGATTCTGGCGCTGTGTCTGGCCGTTGTGCAGGGCACGCTGCCGCTGATCGGTGCCTGGCGCGGCGACAGCCAATGGATGGGGCTGGCGCAACCGGCCGCCTGGGGCCAGTTTTCATTTTTGGCGTTTTCTTTCGCCTGTCTCACCTATGCCTTCATGGTGGACGATTTCTCCGTCGCTTACGTGGCGCAGAATTCCAACAGCGCTTTGCCCTGGTACTACAAGTTCAGCGCCGTATGGGGCGCGCACGAGGGCTCGCTATTACTATGGGCGTTTATTCTGTCCGGCTGGACCTTCGCGGTTGCGATCTTCTCGCGCCAGTTGCCGGAGGACATGCTGGCGCGGGTGTTGGGTGTAATGGGTCTGATCAGCATCGGCTTTTTGCTGTTCCTGATCGTCACGTCGAATCCGTTCGAGCGGCTACTGCCGCAGGCGCCGATGGACGGGCGAGATCTCAACCCGCTGCTTCAGGACTTCGGGCTGGTGGTGCATCCACCCATGCTCTATATGGGCTATGTCGGCTTCTCGGTAGCTTTTGCGTTCGCCATCGCCGCATTGCTTGGTGGACGTCTGGACGCGGCCTGGGCGCGCTGGTCGCGTCCATGGACGTTGATCGCCTGGGCCTTTCTGGGAACCGGTATCGCCCTGGGTTCCTGGTGGGCCTACTATGAGCTCGGCTGGGGCGGCTGGTGGTTCTGGGATCCGGTAGAAAACGCATCCTTCATGCCATGGTTGGTGGGCACCGCTTTGATCCACTCGCTGGCGGTTACGGAAAAGCGTGGCGTGTTCAAAAGCTGGACCGTCTTGCTGGCAATCGCTGCTTTCTCGCTCAGCTTGCTAGGCACTTTTCTGGTCCGCTCTGGGGTGCTTACGTCGGTACATGCCTTCGCCACCGACCCGGCGCGCGGCGTCTTCATTCTGGCTTTTCTTCTGGTCGTGATCGGCGGCTCGCTCACGCTGTTCGCACTGCGTGCGCCGGTTGTAAAGAGCCAGATCGGTTTTGGCCTGTGGTCACGTGAAACGCTGCTGCTGGTAAATAACCTGCTGTTGGTCGTTGCCACCTCAATGATCCTGCTGGGCACCTTGTATCCGCTGCTGCTAGACGCACTATCCGATACCAAGCTTTCGGTCGGCCCGCCTTATTTCAACGCGATGTTCCTGCCGCTGGTTGGCGCCCTGATGCTTGCCCTTGGTGTGGGCGTGCTGGTGCGCTGGAAGAACACGCCGGTCAAATGGTTGATCGGCATGCTGACACCCGTGCTGATCACCAGTGCCGTTCTTGGCGGTCTGGGCTCGATGCTCTTCGGTGACTTCCACTGGGCTGTGCTGGCTGTATGCATGCTTGCCGGCTGGGTGGTGAGCGCTGGCGTGCGCGATATCCTCGACAAGACCCGCCACAAGGGATTGCTGAAGGGATTGCGTAGCCTTGCGCCGAGTTACTGGGGCATGCAGCTAGCGCATTTCGGTCTGGTGGTCTGCGCGTTGGGTGTGGTGCTGACGAGTCAGCAGAGCGACGAGCGCGATCTGCGCCTGGCTCCAGGCGAGTCGCTGCAGCTCGGTGGTTACAGTTTCGTGTTCGACGGTGCCAAGCACTTCGAAGGTCCCAACTTCACCTCTGACAAAGGCACCATTCGCGTCTTCGAAGGTGACAAGCAGGTGGCGACACTGTATCCGGAGAAACGCCTCTACACCGTGCAACAGATGCCGATGACCGAAGCGGGCATTGACGCGGGCTTCACTCGGGATCTCTACGTGGCGTTGGGTGAGCCGCTGGAAAACGGTGCTTGGGCGGTCCGGGTGCATATCAAGCCGTTCGTGCGCTGGATCTGGTTAGGTGCGCTGATGATGTCGCTGGGGGGCGTGCTGTCGGTGAGCGACAAACGTTACCGGGTGAAGGTCAGGACCCGTGTACGTGAGGCGCTCGGTTTGGCGCAGCAAGGAGCCTGAGATGAAAAGATTATTGATGTTGCTACCGCTGGCGATCTTCCTACTCGTCGCCGTGTTTCTTTATCGCGGTCTGTTTCTGGACCCGACCGAGTTGCCATCGGCGTTGATCGGCAAGCCGCTGCCTTCGTTCTCGCTGCCCTCGGTCGAGGATCCCCAGAGGGTCGTTACCGCCGAGGACATTAAGGGCAAGCCAGCGTTGGTTAACGTTTGGGCAACCTGGTGCGTCGCCTGCAAGGTCGAACATCCAGTGTTGAACAAGCTTGCAGAGCAGGGCGTGGTCATCCATGGCGTCAATTACAAGGATGACAATGCGGCAGCGCAGAAATGGCTTAAAGACTTTCACGATCCCTACCAGCTGAACATTCGCGACGAGCAGGGCAGCTTGGGGCTGGATCTGGGTGTGTATGGTGCACCCGAAACCTTCTTCGTCGACAAGCAGGGCATCATTCGTCACAAGTATGTCGGCGTCATAGACGAGCGTGTTTGGCGTGAACAGCTTGCCGCGCTTTATCAACAACTGGTGGACGAATGAAGCAGCTGATTCAGGGGCTTCTGCTGACGCTGTGTCTGCTGGGCAGCGCGTCGGCGGCGATTGATGCCTACGAGTTCAAAAACGAGGCCGAGCGCGAGCGGTACCGGACGCTGGTGGAAGAGTTGCGCTGTCCGAAGTGCCAGAACCAGAACATTGCCGATTCCAATGCGCCGATCGCCATGGACCTGCGCCGTGAAATCTACCGCATGTTGGAAGAGGGGCAGAGCAACGAGCAGATCGTCGACTATCTGGTCGCCCGTTACGGCGACTTCGTTCTCTACAAACCGCCCGTCAATGCCAAAACGCTTGTTCTCTGGTATGGACCGATTGTCCTGCTGGTGATTGGATTCGCCGTCTTGGCGTTCATCCTGATACGTCGTCGCCGTGCGTCCGATAAGCCCGCGTCGAACACCCTTTCCGAGGCCGAGCGTGAGCGCCTGGCCACGTTGTTGGATAGAAAAGACCCATGATCGATTTCTGGATAGGTGCAGGCCTGTTGCTGCTGGCCGCCCTGGCGTTCCTGCTGCTGCCGTTGTTGCGTGGGCGTGGTGTACAGGCCGAAGAAGACCGGACGGCGTTGAATGTCGCGCTTTACCAGGAGCGGCTTGGAGAGCTGGCGGCGCAACAGGCGGCCGGAACCCTTGATTCAGAACAGCTCGAGGCCGGGCGCGCCGATGCGGCGCGCGAGTTGCTTGATGACACCGAGGGCACCACCACTACTCGCCACAATAACCATTTGGGTCGGGCTGTGCCGCTGATCGCGGCTATCCTTGTGCCGTTGGTTGGATATGGTCTCTACCTGCACTGGGGTGCGAGCGACAAGCTGCAGTTGGCGCGGGAGTTCACTGAGCAGCCCGCGACGATGGAAGAGATGGTCGGACGGCTGGAGCGCGCCGTGAAGGCTCAGCCCGAGTCCGCGGAGGCCTGGTATTTCCTAGCCAAGACCTATATGAACCGAGAGCGCCCAGCGGATGCTGCTACCGCTTTCGAGCAGGTCGTCAAGCTGGCGGGGCGTCAGCCGGAACTCCTGGGTCAGTGGGCGCAGGCGCTCTATTTCGCTGGTGACCGTCAATGGTCCAAGCAGCTGCAACAGCTGACCGACGAGGCATTACGTGGTGATCCACACGAGGTCACTAGCCTCGGGCTGTTGGGTATCGCGGCCTACGAAGAAGAACGGTTCGCGGAGGCGGTAGGGTTTTGGGAGCGGTTGGTGGCAACGCTGCCTGCTGAAGATCCATCGCGTGATGCCATTCAGGGCGGTATCGCTCGTGCACGCGAGCAGCTCGGCGAGTCGGCTCCGGCGAGCGTGACCAAACCGGCCGGCGAGATGGTTGCTGAGACCGGGGCGGGACTGACGGTCGAAGTGCAACTGGCTGCCGAGGTGGTCGACAAGGTTCGACCGACCGATGCCGTATTCATCTTCGCCCGTGCGTTGTCCGGCCCGCCGATGCCCTTGGCCGTGAAACGTATAACGGTTGCCGATTTACCCGCGACGGTTAACTTGAGTGATGCAGATGCAATGACTCCACAGCTTCGATTGTCCAACTTTGAACAAGTCAGATTGTTTGCCCGCGTATCCCGAGATGGGAACGCTACTCGCGGTGAGTGGCAAGGCAGTAGCGAACCGTTGGCGCCGGATGATGCGGATGCGGTCAAGCTGACTATCGACCAACCTGTAGCACCCTGATCGCAGGGGTTCGGGAGACGACTGATTATGCTGGAGGAGCGGGTTTCAACAAGGTTTCAGCGCCTGGCCAGAGTTAGCGCAGTAGTAACGCTGGCGTTGCTGCTTGGGGCCTGTGCGGGCAATCCTTACCAAGCGTCCGGACCTACACGCGACCCGGCGCCGCCCGCATCGGCGCCGCCTCGCGAACCCGTTGCTACGCCTCCCCCAGTGCGCACCCCGCCGGCACCGCGCCCGCCGACAACCCAGAAAAGCCATCCACGTTATGCGCCGCCGCCTCATGCTGCTGCGCATTGGGACAACCGTCTGGGCGTCTACGTTGTGGAAGGGCAGGATTTGTTCTATCGCGAGCGTCTCTACTACCGCTGGGATGGCGACTGGTATTGCGCCGGTCGGCCTGGTGGTCCCTGGGAGCCGGTAGCGCCACCTAGCGTTCCAACGGGGCTGCGTAGCCTGCATTGACCGTACATTTTTCCGCTGTGGCAATTAAAGGCGACGTGGAGGTTGCCGATAAAGTATCAGGCGCCGCGGACAGTGGTTCAGGCGGTATCGGTTCGGCCTTGTTGCCAGTTCATTCGGAGCAGATTCATGAGTGCAGCAGTCAAACGTCTTGAGGAAACCGGCAACGCCTTGCGTGACGCCATGGCTCAGCAGGACTGGACAGCGATCAGCGTGCTTGACCTGCAATGCCGTCAAGTTGTTGAGGCTGCGATGGTCGAGCCTCGTGATGACGACTCAGCAATTCGGCAGCGTCTGCAAGAGCTGGTGTGTCTCTACCGCGAACTGGTTAGCACTTGTCAGAGCGAGAAGCAGCGTGTTGCAGATGAGCTGATTCAGCTCAACCAGTCGCAGCAAGGAGCCAATATCTACAAATTATTCGGCTGATAGTTCCTGAAAGTTGCCGCGACCATTGGTCGCGGAGAGTTGCCGATTTTCACCGCCCGATTTTAACGGATCAGGTAGTCCAAAGCAGTTCAAACGCACGCGTCATCAACGGTATTTTTAGGCGTACAGTTGAGCTTTCCGCTCGAAATCAGACGGTTCTGTCTCGATCTCCTGAGCTAGTCCAAACGCGCCAAAGCTGAACGCGTTATCTCCCGGCTCGTTCCTAACGAGTTGCTCTATGTCAATAACAGAATGCATTCCTTGCTATTTTGTCGTTGAATCACGTCATAAATTTGACTCAGGCCGTTTTTTTTAATTAACTACCGGCTATCTGCCGATGACGCTGCCGTTCTGCCAAGGACGTGTGCGGGCTTTCTTTCAGCCTCTAGAGCTATAAACAAGATGTGGCGTGAAACCAAAATTTTGTTGATAGACGACGATCAGGATCGTCGCCGGGATCTGACGGTCATTCTGAACTTTCTCAGCGAAGATCATTTGTCATGCGCCAGCAGCGATTGGCAGGCTGCGGTCGATTCACTGGAATCAAGCCGCAGCATACTCGGCGTGATGCTTGGTGATGTTGCAGCGAAGGGCGGCGCCGTGGAGTTGCTCAAGCAGATCAGCAAGTGGGACGAGAACCTGCCCCTGCTGTTGATTGGAGAGCCCGCACCGGCTGAATGGCCGGATGAGATACGCCAGCGCGTGCTAACTAGCCTCGAGATGCCGCCGAGCTACAACAAACTGCTCGATTCGCTTCACCGCGCCCAGATCTACCGGGACATGAACGATAAGGCGAAGGCGCGTGGTCGGCAGCGCGAGCCAAATCTGTTTCGTAGCCTGGTAGGCACCAGTCGTGCAGTTCAGCATGTACGTCAGATGATGCAGCAGGTTGCAGACACTGAGGCGAGCGTACTGATTCTTGGTGAGTCGGGAACCGGCAAAGAGGTTGTTGCACGCAACCTGCACTATCACTCCAAGCGTCGTAATGGGCCTTTCGTTCCCGTCAATTGCGGAGCGATTCCGGCGGAGTTGCTTGAGAGCGAGCTGTTCGGTCATGAAAAGGGTGCGTTTACCGGCGCGATCACCTCGCGTGCCGGTCGTTTCGAGCTGGCCGAAGGCGGGACGCTGTTCCTCGATGAGATCGGCGACATGCCGCTGCCTATGCAGGTCAAGCTGCTGCGCGTCCTGCAGGAACGTACCTTCGAGCGCGTGGGCAGCAATCGTACGCAAAACGCCGACGTACGCATCATCGCTGCAACGCACAAAGACCTGGAAAAAATGATCGTCGATGGCAGCTTCCGCGAGGATCTCTATTACCGGCTTAACGTGTTTCCCATCGAAATGGCCCCTTTGCGCGAGCGCATCGAAGATATTCCGCTGCTGATGAACGAGCTCATCTCGCGCATGGAACACGAGAAGCGGGGCTCTATCCGTTTCAATTCGGCGGCGATCATGTCCCTCTGTCGTCACGATTGGCCCGGTAACGTACGGGAGTTGGCTAACCTCGTCGAGCGCATGGCCATCATGCACCCGTACGGCGTGATTGGTGTGATGGAGCTGCCAAAGAAATTCCGCCACGTCGACGACGACGATGAGCAGTACGCGACCAGCCTGCATGACGAGATGGAAGAGCGTGCAGCAATAAACGCCCCGATCATTCCGGCGGATGCGCATGCCATGCTTCCCGTAGAAGGCCTTGATCTGAAGGATTATCTGGGCAACCTAGAGCAGGGGCTTATCCAGCAGGCGCTGGAAGATGCAGGCGGCGTTGTGGCGCGTGCTGCAGAGCGTCTGCGGGTACGGCGAACCACGCTGGTGGAAAAGATGCGTAAATACGGAATGAACCGTCGCGAAGACGATCTCGACGAGTGATTTCCTTTGCCACGCCGCCCTTGCTTGCGGCGTGGCCCTTCCTTGATCTGTCATCTCGGGCATGATCCTTGCTGACCTTCACGTTACCGACCATCTTTTGACGGAAACGTGTGCCAGTGACTTCAGCGACCTGCTCTCCTGATCCCGTCCAATTCCCGGCCAAGGCCGGCTCAAGCGACGAGCTTGAACAATCGCTCGCACTGTTCCATCACATGTCCGGCCGGTTGGGCGAGTCCCAGTTCATGCTGCAGGCACGGGTAGCCGAGTTGAAGGATCAGCTTGCGGAGAGCGCTGCGCAGCGCCTGCAGGAATTTGACGAGAAGGAGCGCCTGGCGAGCCGCTTGCAAAGCCTGCTGGATCTGTTGCCTGGCGGTGTGATTGTCATCGACGGCCAGGGTATGGTTCGCGAAGCGAATCCGGTTGCGCTCGAGCTGCTTGGCGCACCGCTCGAAGGGGCGCTCTGGCGCGAGGTAATCGCGCGGAGCTTCTCGCCTCGTAGGGATGACGGTCACGAAATCTCATTGAGGGATGGGCGTCGCGTTTCTATCGCTACCCGTTCCTTGAACGTTGAGCCTGGGCAGCTGGTGCTGCTGACCGATCTGACGGAGACACGGCGGCTGCAAGAGCAACTGGCGCGTCATGAGCGTTTGTCTGCGCTGGGCCGTATGGTGGCGTCGTTGGCTCATCAGATCCGCACCCCGCTATCGACAGCACTGCTGTATGCAAGCCATCTGGAACAGGGCGGATTGTCGGTCGAGCATCAGCAGCGGTTTGCTGGACGTTTGAAGGACCGGCTGAACGAGTTGGAACACCAGGTTCGTGACATGCTGGTTTTCGCGCGGGGTGATCTGCCGCTGGAGGACCGGCTAACACCCGCTGAGTTGCTGGGAGCGCTGCGTGCGGCGACCGAGATGAAGTTAGAGGGCGTCGCCGTTCGCTGGCAATGCGACGCCCGGACCGGTGCACTGTTGTGCAATCGCGACACCTTGGTCGGTGCACTACTCAACCTGATCGAAAATGCGCTCCAGGCGGCGACCGGCGATACAAAACTAAAGGTTCATCTCTTTGCACGAGATTCAATGCTGCGTATCAGCATCAGCGACAACGGTGTAGGCATCGATGCAGCGACCTTGGCCCGACTTGGCGAGCCCTTTTTCACCACACGGGCAACCGGGACCGGCCTCGGCCTGGCCGTCGTCAACTCGGTAGCGCGAGCGCATTCAGGCGCGCTTGAGCTGCGTTCTCGCCCGGGCAGAGGAACCTGCGCCACGTTGCAGCTACCGCTGCTTCCGCTGGCCTCGCTTGCACATTCGGAGTAGCCCTATGGGCGTTAAAGTTCTACTGGTCGAAGATGATCGCGCTTTGCGCGAAGCGCTGGGCGATACCCTCGAACTGGGCGGCTATGCCTACCGCGCGGTGGATTGCGCTGAGGCCGCGTTGCATGCGCTTGATCAGGAGAGTTTCGGCCTGCTGGTCAGTGATGTGAACATGCCTGGCATAGACGGCCATGCCTTGCAGGCAATTGTGCGCGAACGGTATCCGCAAACGCCTGTCTTGTTGATGACTGCCTATGGTGCCGTCGAGCGCGCCGTCGAGGCTATGCGCCTAGGGGCTGTGGATTACCTGGTCAAACCGTTCGAACCCAAGGTGTTGCTCGACCTGGTCGGCCGGCATGCCTTTGGCCAGCTTGGTGCGACCGAAATGCAGGGGCCTGTGGCGGTTGAACCTGCGAGTCGGCGACTGCTGGCGCTGGCGGCACGGGTGGCGCAAAGCGATTCGACGGTGCTGGTTTCAGGAGAGTCGGGCACTGGCAAAGAAGTGCTAGCTCGTTTTATTCATCAGCAGTCATCGCGAGCCGACAAGCCGTTCGTGGCCATCAACTGCGCTGCGATTCCGGAAAACATGCTGGAAGCGACGCTCTTCGGTCATGAGAAGGGCGCCTTCACTGGTGCCATCGCGACGCAGCCAGGCAAGTTCGAGTTGGCTGATCGCGGTACGCTACTGCTTGACGAGATCTCCGAAATGCCGCTGGCATTACAGGCCAAGTTGCTGCGGGTACTGCAGGAGCGTGAGGTCGAGCGTGTGGGTGGGCGCAAGCCGATACCGCTCGACATCCGTATCGTCGCCACGACCAACCGTGATCTGGCTGAGGAGGTTCGCAGCGGGCGCTTCCGTGAAGACCTGTTCTACCGTCTCTCGGTCTTTCCGCTCGCCTGGCCGGCATTGCGCGATCGGCCGGCGGATATCGTGCCGCTTGCCGAGCGGTTGCTGGCCAATCATGCGGCAAAGATGCGTCAGCCAGGCGCGAGACTGACAGCTGAGGCGCGTCAGTGCCTGCTCGAATATTCCTGGCCCGGCAACGTGCGTGAGCTCGACAACGCGATTCAGCGAGCCCTTATCCTGCAGCAGGGCGGATTTATTCGGCCGGATGACCTCTATCTGACAGGTGCTGCCGGCTTCGCCTCGCTGGCGCGTACTGCCGCTAGCGCAATCGTGTCGACGCAATCTGCCCCGGCGACCGTTTCAGTGCCGGCCGAGGTCGCTGGCGCGTTGGGTGAAGACCTGCGCCGTCGTGAGTTCGAACTCATTCTCGAGACCCTGCGTGCCGAGCGCGGGCGCCGTAAGGAGACGGCTGACCGTCTAGGTATCAGTGCGCGGACGCTTCGTTACAAGCTGGCTCAGATGCGCGATGCCGGTATGGACCCGGAGTCGGCGCTGCGCTCCGGTTGAAGCGGGGTTCCGGACGAAGGTGGCTCTGATAAGCTCCCCGACCAACATCGCTCAAGAGGGTCTCTACATGGACGAAGCGTTCTGGCAGCGTCGCTGGGCACGTAACGAAATCGGCTTCCATCTAAACGAGGTCAACCCCTACCTGCGCCGCCATTGGCCCAGCTTGAAGTTAGCGCAAGGGGCTCGTGTCCTGGTGCCGTTGTGTGGAAAAAGTCTCGACATGGCCTGGATCGCCGATCAGGGTTTTGCGGTGTTGGGTGTAGAGCTGAGCGAGCGTGCAGCCGAGGATTTTTTCTCCGAGCACGGGCTAGTCCCCGACGTCAGCGTCCAGGGTGAGTTCAAGGTTTACCGGGCAGGTATGGTGGAAATCCGCTGTGGCGATTTCTTCGCCATGACACCGGCTGATGTGGCCGACTGCCAGGCGCTCTACGACCGCGCTGCGCTGATCGCATTGCCCGCCGACATGCGCCAGCGTTACGTCAATCATCTAGTCAGCATCCTCGCGCCAAACTGTCAGGGGCTGCTGATCACGTTGGATTACCAGCAGGAGCAGATGTCCGGCCCGCCATTCGCTGTGAGTGATGCTGAAGTTCGAATGTCTTTGAGCGCGCATTGGAAAGTCGACCTGCTGGAGCGCGCCAACGTGTTGAACGAAAGCAATTGGAGATTTCTTCAGCGTGGCCTCACTCGCCTAGAAGAAAGCTGCTACCGACTCGGTGAACTCTCCTAGCGCGCATCGACCGTCGTGCTGATAGCTGTTGAGATGAAGGGCGCGCCGCGGCGTGCCCGTTGTGGTTCTTGCGCGACGATTTCGCCACCAGTGTTAGCCGGTTATCTCGGTTATTGGTTGCGCTGGAGTTGACGAATAAACACGTCGGCTTCGTCTATGGCCCGTTGCATTTCGGCGAGGAGCTGATCGACATTCCCTTCCAGCGTGCGGTATTCGCCCTGCAAGGCGCCGATCGCGCGTGCGTTGAGGTTGTGCTTGAGAAACAGTACCTGGTCGCGCAATACGTCTAGCACCGGATCGATACGCTTTTCCGCTGCCTTCATGCGTTGCAGCAGCACACGATAATCTTTCTGGGTGCGTTCCAGATTTCGTTGACTGGCCGCTTTCAAGCTGGCGTTGCTGTACTCGCCGAGTTCCTGTTTCCATTCTTCGAAAAGCGCCTCGGCGACATCCTCGACGGCTTCGATTCTGTCCCGCACTTCGCGAGCGCTGTTTTCGCTGGCTTCGAACTCATTGTTCAGCGCCTCGTAGCGCTCTTCAAGCTTACCGCCTTTAACCTGAACCACACTGCGATAACGCTCCAAGGCATCCTTGAACTGCTCCTTGGCTTCCTGCTGTGAGTCGCGCGCATCCTCGACGCGGTCAACCAGAATGTCGCGCTTATGCAATCCGACCTTCTCCATTGCCGAGTAATAGGCGCTCTGGCAGCCGGCCAGGGTGAGCAGGGCGAGGGCGAGTAGAAAGAAGCGGCGCATGTTGAGATGTTCCTTTTCTGAAGGCGGCGCTTGCTTCGACAGGCATACAGCCACTACGTGCAAATCGCAGACGAAAAAAAGGGCGGCTTGTGTATGCCGCCCTTGTTTCGGTTCGCTCGCTTAGCCGCGCTGGCGCAAGGCTTCGATACGATCTTCCAGCGTTGGGTGAGTCATCAGCAGGCCGGCCAGGCCGTTGCGCAGGGCACCGTTGATGCTGAAGGCCTTGAGGCTGTCCGGCATGTCGACTGGCACGCCCTGTTCTGCGCGCAGACGCTGCAGGGCGCCGATCATCGCGCTGGTCCCGGCAAGCTGAGCCCCCGCTTCGTCAGCGCGGAACTCACGCTTGCGTGAGAACCACATGACAATGATGCTGGCTAGGATCCCCAGCACAAGTTCGGCGAAGATCGTCGCAACGAAATAGCCGATGCCATGGCCATCTTCGTTCTTCAGGATCGCCTTATCGACGAAGCTGCCGAAGATGCGTGCAAAAAACATGACGAAGGTGTTTACCACGCCCTGGATCAATGCAAGCGTGACCATGTCGCCGTTGGAAACGTGGCCAATCTCGTGGGCCAGTACGGCCCTGACTTCGTCCGGGGAAAAGCGCTCGAGCAACCCTTGGCTGACTGCGACAAGCGCATCGTTCTTGTTCCAGCCGGTGGCGAAGGCGTTGGCTTCATAAGCAGGGAAGATACCCACTTCTGGCATCTTGATGCCGGCATCACGGGCCAGCTGCTCGACGGTTTGCAACAACCACTGTTCGTGACGCGTGCGCGGCTGGGTGATGATCTCTGTACGGGTACTCATTTTCGCCATCCATTTGGAGATGAACAGCGAAATCAGTGCACCAGCGAAACCAAAGACGGCGCAGAAAGCCAGCAGGCTGCCGTAGTTCTGACCCGTGTAGCGATCTACTCCAAGCAACTTGAGGGTGATGCTAGCGACGACCAGCACAGCCAGGTTGGTGGCCAGAAACAAGAAAATGCGCATCATGTTGCGGCAGACTCCAAGAGGAACAGTAAAGAACGATAGGCTATATAAGGGGCGGCCCGGCTCGATTCAACCGAGCGACTATTTCAAGCTATGTCGCCTGCCGCCCGGCTGGGCTTAGCTGCGCTCAGGCAGTGAGCTGTCGAACAGCTGGCGCGTCAGTTGTGCCAGCCGCTCGCTGTCCGCTTCACGCAACGCTTCGCGTAGCTGATGCGCCAGGCTGGACTGGACCCGACGGACACTCGGCGGCAGTGAGTCGAGACCGGCAAAGGCATCGCGGATGGTGGCAGTCAGGCGCAGGAATGCCTTCTCGGTGAGAACAGCCTGGTCGAGCGCCTGAAAATGAATGGTGCTCTCGAAGCGTAGATAGCCCTCCTCGGCGAGCCATATCAGCGCGCCGAGGCAGCCTTGATGGCGCTTGCTGGGCAGGCCGAACTCATCGGGTTCTTCATGGCCGATGAGGGCCTCGACGTACAGCGCGACTTTCCGCGGAAAGGCCTGATAGAGCGTCAGCAGCCCGGCCGCGGCGTCCCGGTAGAAGTCATCGATTTGCAGATCCATCCAACACTACTGGCTGTAGGTCTTGAGGAAGTTGCCAATTCGGCCAATAGCCTGCTCAAGGTCGTCCACGCGGGGCAGGGTGACCACGCGGAAGTGATCCGGCCACGGCCAATTGAAGGCCGTACCCTGAACAATCAGTAGCTTCTCTGATAAGAGCAGGTCGAGGACGAATTTCTCGTCGTTGTGGATGGGACAGATTTTCGGATCGATCCGTGGGAACGCATAAAGCGCACCCATCGGCTTGACGCAGCTGACGCCGGGAATGTCGTTGAGTAGTTCCCAGGTCCGGTTGCGCTGCTCAAGCAGGCGGCCTGGTGGTAATACCAGATCATTGATGCTCTGGTAGCCGCCCAAAGCGGTCTGGATGGCGTGCTGAGACGGCACGTTGGCACATAGGCGCATGTTGGCCAGGATGTCGATGCCTTCGATGTAGCTCTGCGCTTTGTGCTTGGGACCGGAGATCGCTACCCAGCCGGAGCGGAAGCCAGCGACGCGGTAGGACTTCGATAGCCCGTTGAAGGTCAGACACAGTACGTCAGGCGCAAGCGATGCGGTGCAGATGTGCACTGCCTCGTCATACAGAATCTTGTCATAGATCTCGTCGGAGAAAAGTACCAGCTTGTGTTGACGGGCCAGTTCGACCATGCCTGCCAAAATTTCGCGTGGGTATACCGCACCGGTCGGGTTGTTCGGGTTGATCAGCACCAGCGCTTTGGTGTTGGGCGTGATTTTGGCTTTGATATCGGCCAGGTCCGGCCACCAGTTGGCCTGCTCGTCGCAAAGGTAATGCACCGGTTTGCCGCCCGCCAAGCTGACGGCGGCCGTCCACAGCGGGTAATCGGGGGCCGGGATCAGCACTTCATCGCCGTTGTTGAGCAGGGCCTGCATGGACATCACAATAAGCTCGGACACGCCGTTACCGAGATAGATGTCTTCGATGGTGATGCCTTCTACCTGCTTCTGCTGGTAGTACTGCATGATCGCCTTGCGTGCGCTGAATAGTCCTTTGGAATCGCTGTAGCCCTGGGCGGTGGGCAGATTGCGGATCACGTCCTGAAGGATTTCCTCAGGGGCTTCGAAACCGAATGGCGCCGGATTGCCGATGTTCAGCTTGAGGATGCGATGGCCTTCCTCTTCCAGGCGTTTGGCGTGCTTGAGCACTGGCCCACGGATGTCATAACAGACATTGGCGAGCTTGTTCGATTTGCTGACCTGCATGATCCTTGTGTCCCGAAGTGATGACGCGCCTGCCGTTCTGAAGGGCTGGCTGCGTACGGCGTGAACCCGGGCGCCTTGGCAGTGTGAAACCCCGCTGCCAGACTAGGCGTCTTAAGAGCACCGCATCATACGTGCGGCCTGATCCCCGGAAAAGGTACAGAGGTGCCTTTTTAAGCTCATGAGGTGTACCGATGGATAAGCTTGAGAAACCGCTCGAAACCTGGCGTGAAGAACTTTCCGACGAGCAATTCCAGGTCTGCCGTCTGGGTGCGACCGAGCGACCGTTCACCGGCAAGTACAACGACACCAAGGCGCCCGGCATCTACCACTGCGCCTGCTGTGATGCACCGCTGTTCGATTCTGACGCCAAGTTCGATTCAGGCTGTGGCTGGCCGAGCTACTTTCAGCCGGTTAGCGATACAGCCATTGCCAGCATTGACGACTTCAGCCACGGCATGCATCGCATTGAGGTCAAGTGTGCTCGCTGTGATGCCCATTTGGGGCATGTATTCCCGGATGGTCCGGCACCGACCGGGCTGCGCTACTGCATCAATTCAGCGTCTCTCAATCACAAGCCGCGCGACGCGTAAAGGCGCTTCGCAACGCTTCAATGGAGCACCCCATGAACGATGCGCTCTTGGATATTCCCTGCGTCACGATCGATGGCCAACAGAAGACCTTGTCTGATTTTGGCGCCAAGGCTCTGCTGGTGGTTAATACGGCCAGTCAATGTGGCTTCACGCCCCAATACAAGGGGCTGGAAGCGCTCTGGAAGCGCTATCGCGAGCAGGGGCTGGTGGTGATCGGGTTTCCCTGTGATCAGTTCGGCCATCAGGAGCCGGGGGACGAGGCGCAGATCGCTGCGTTCTGCGAGCGTAACTTCGGCGTCAGCTTTCCGATGTTCGCCAAGATCCGGGTCAACGGAAGTGATGCTCACCCTTTGTTCATGGAGTTGAAAAAGCGCGCGCCCGGTTTGCTGGGCAGCAAGGCGATCAAGTGGAATTTCACTAAGTTTCTGGTCACCGACGATGGGCGTTCGGTGAGGCGCTTTTCGTCTCGAACCTCGCCGGACGCGCTGACAGCGCATATCGAAGCTTGCCTGTAACCTATATTTCCCGGCCGCCACAGCGCTTTTGTACGCTGCAGGCGCGATCGTTTTGGAGACGTTGAATGGATGCCGAGCTCAAAGCTTTTTTACAGCGTGCTGATGCGCTGATGTCGCGCCTGGAACCCTTGCTTCCTGCGCAGCGTGCTCCGCTGGATTGGGATACGAGCTTGGCCGCGCGTTGGCATCGTGAAGGGCAGGGCGGCTACCTGCAGGCGCTAAATGTGTCGCTCGACATGAAGCTAAACGATTTGATCGGCATTGACCGGCAGTGCGAGCTGTTGTCGCGCAATACCCGTCAGTTCGTTTCAGGGCTGCCGGCGAATCATGTCCTGCTCTGGGGCGCGCGCGGTACCGGAAAATCTTCTTTGATCCGAGCATTGTTGGCTGAATATGCACCGGCGGGCCTGCGCCTTATAGAAATCGAACGCGACCATCTGGCTGATCTGCCGAAACTGGTCGATCAGCTTGCCGGGCAGGCACAACATTTCGTGGTGTTCTGTGATGATCTTTCGTTCGAGGCGGGCGAGGGCGACTATCGGGTCTTGAAAAGTGTGTTGGACGGCTCGCTGGAGCGGGCCCCCGAGAATGTCTTGCTGTATGCCACTTCGAATCGCCGGCACCTTGTGCCTGAGCGTCAGAGCGACAACGAAAACTGGCAGATGGTGGATGGAGAGCTGCATCCAAACGAGGCGGTAGAGGACAAGATTGCGCTGTCGGATCGCTTTGGACTTTGGCTGTCGTTCTACCCGTTCAGCCAGGCGCATTACCTCAACGTGGTGCGGCACTGGATCGGCTCGCTGGCGACACGGGCGGGGCTGAGCTGGAGCTGGGACGACGAGCTGGAAAAGGACGCCATTCGCTGGGCCACAGCTCGCGGCAATCGCAATGGCCGTTGCGCTTATCAGTTTGCTCGGCAGTGGGTGGGGATTCGCCTGCTGTAGGCAAGTGGTTAGGCTGCTGCCGGACCTCCAATTGACCAACGCGTGCGTTATAAACAGGCCATGCCCTGCGGGACACACCTGTTGGTGAGCCTCGGCGCTCTACTGCTCATTTGCGGGAGGCCCGCCTAGGAACCGAAGCTGGTGCTTGGTTCCGGGGCGGCGCGCGTCAGGTTCAGTTCGGCGGTGTTGGCCTTTTGCCCATTTCGATGAGCTTGGCGGTCATACGCTGCTCGCCGGGCAGCACGTTCTCTATCGATGCGCGTGCTTTCAAACGCGAGTAGTGCGCGACCAGGGCCGGCCAGCGACCCGCGTCGACCACCTCGCCGCCGTGTTCCATGTTGATCAGCTGGCACGCAACGGCGATGTCGGCCATCGACAGTTGCTCGCCAATGAAAAAGTCGTTCTCCCCCAGCTGACGCTCAAGGTAGTCGAAGTGCGGTGGCAGCTTCTCGTTCAATGCGGCCTGTACTGTTTCCTCGTTGCAGGGCTTGCCCGAGCTCGGCTTCAGGACGCGGTTGCGGAAAACCCCGAATGTCGTCAGCGGTGCGAGCTCGTAATCGGCATATTTCTCCAGCCAGCGTATGTGCGCTCGGTCGGTCGGGTTGGCGCCATACAGCCGGACAGTTTGGTCGTAAGCTTCTTCGAGGTACTGGCAAATCACGCTGGAGTCGGCCAGGCAGAGCTCGTCATCCTTCATGGCTGGGATGCGGCCGAGTGGATTGAGCTGCAGATACCATTCGGGCGGCGTGAATGGCATTACGACTTCTAGCCCATAGTCCAGGCCTTTTTCCTGCAGGCAAAGGCGTACCTTGCGAACGAAGGGCGATAGGGGGGCACCGAATACGGTTATGGGCATGACGAGTTCTCCACGGCAGGGCAGGGCTGCAGGCGGACGCCGGAGGATCAATAAGCATGGCGCTCGGGCCGTCTCAATTCGTCCGCTCTGTACCTAGTAGATGTTGTTCTTTTTCCAATCGTCTTCGCTTTCGAGGCTCTTCAGACCTTCGGCGAGCTGGCTCGGTTCGTCAAGCTTCGGTTGTTGTTCCGTCTGCTCGAGCTTATTAGCGTGGCTGTAGCTCGCTTCGAGCTTGCTCAATTGGGTTTGATACTCGGACGGGTTGGGCTGTTTGCGGATGTGCTGGATACCGCGCTCGAAAGCCAGGCGCGCTTTGTGCGCACTACCCTGCTGAAGCGACTGCTGACCGATATTGCTGAAGTATTCGACATGCAGCATCACCATCATCCGCTGGATCTGTTGGATCCAGCGCTTGGCTGCGGTGGTATCCAGCTGGTTCTGCTTGTTGGCCCAGACAATCTGAGCATGCAGGTCTTCCATCAGCAGGCGAATCTCCTTCGCTTGTGCTTCGGTGGTGACCTTCACTGGCGCGTTTGCTACGGGAATGTCTTCGCCTTCGGCAACAGCGCTACGTAGAGCAGCGAGCCGGGGGCCGAGCGTGGCGTTCTTCTTGTCTAGGGGAAGCAGTTGCTCGCCCAGACCCAGCTCCAGACGTGTCAGCAACAGCTTCAGTGCCGGCGTCATCATCTGGCCTGGAAAACTCTCGGAGAGGTTGGCACAGCGGCGCATGCGGTCGCTGAGTTCGGCGCGGACGCGCGCCTTTTCCAAGCCGTTCTTCTCTACGATCTGATTGATGACGCCAATTGCAATCAGGATGAACAGGCCGGCAATGACCAATCCAGTAATCAGAACTGGGGACACGAAACGCACCTCTCTGACCGAGCGATTTTTTCCGAGTGTAGAGCGTTGGCTGGCAAGCTGATAGCTCAACGCTTGCTATACGTTGGGTTCATAAAATATTTCTAGATGGTGCTTGACGGCCATGAGCGACCTCCATAGAATGCGCGCCACTTGCAGCGTGAAGCCCTAAAGCGAAACGTTGAAAGCCGGATAAAAGCAGTAGCTTCCGGGCAGCGTCCCCTTCGTCTAGTGGCCTAGGACACCGCCCTTTCACGGCGACCTTGCCAAGGTCGGGGTCGCGAGTTCGAGTCTCGTTTCCCGCTCCAAATTTGCTCCGAGTCTTTTTGAAAGATATCGAAGCACTAAAAAAGCGACCTAAAGGGTCGCTTTTTTCGTTTCTGGACACTCGTTTATCCGCTTGCCGCTGCGGATATCTGGATGGTCCGGGTAGTCGCCTTCTGACGTTTCTTCGAAGGTTTTGGCTATCTCACAGACGCCACTGCGCGAACCTTTTTGTTCAGGTGTACTTGGTAAAAATGCTGCGCACGCGCGCCAGCGTCTCGCCAGTGTCCTGAGCCTGATCGTGCATAGCCTCTTCAATCAGGCAAGTCAGCATCAGCCGATAGGCCTTGTCCAATGCGCTGCGAGCGGCGGAAAACTGCTGGGCTATCGATTCGCAGTCCTCGCCGCGTTTGATCATGGCCTGGATGCCCCGCACCTGCCCTTCAACTCTCGCCAGCCGTTTCAGCATGGCCTGCTGTTGATCCTGTAACTGTACGGATTCGGTGGGAGTTGTCTGATCATTCATGCTGATACCTGGCGTCACGAAAAGGGCGTCTGCTGACATGCTCGGTCGCCGGGATCGGTCAGCCTGGCATACCGGTAGGGGCATGCTATCGGTGCCACCGCTTACGGCCAACTTCTTTCAGTCTATGCGGCATAACAATATATTGATAAATATATTGTTATGCGATTAACTATGCTCATTGATGGCGGCCAGGCTGGATAAGCCTGTGACGCTGTTGCGAACACTCCTCGGCATCGGGCATCGGGCATCGGGGCGAACAGGCCCGTCGGAGAGCCGGACTTCGGTGGTGTCGGGCATGACATCTCCCATTGTCACCTGTTTCGGAAATGGACCAGCTATGACGATCGATTGGGGCAACTTCACTCCTTGGACCGCGCTGGCCGGCGGCGTGCTGATTGGTGCGGCGGCCGGGCTGTTCGTTCTGCTCAATGGCCGTATCGCCGGTATCAGCGGTCTGCTCGCCAGCCTGCTGGAGCGCGATGCTGAGGGGCGGGGGGAAAAGTTGGTGTTCATTGTTGGCGTGTTGCTGGCGCCGTTGTTGTGGGTGTCGTTTACCTCCTTACCAGCCTTGGAGTTTCAGTCGGGTTGGCTTGGGCTAGGAGTGGCTGGGTTGCTGGTCGGCATCGGTACTCGTTATGGCTCCGGTTGCACCAGTGGCCATGGAGTGTGTGGCATCTCCCGGCTGTCCCCGCGCTCGATCGTGGCGACCCTGACCTTCATGGCTGCCGGTTTCGCTACCGTCTTTGTCCTTCGTCATCTTCTCGGGGGCTGACTATGCGTAAGCTGACCTCGTTTGCCGCCGGCCTGCTATTCGGGCTGGGGTTGCTGCTATCGGGCATGGCCAACCCAGCCAAGGTGATTGGCTTTCTTGATCTGTTCGGCGCCTGGGATCCGTCGCTGGCGATGGTCATGGTCGGAGCGATCGGGACGGCGCTGGTGCCTTTCAGCTTGGCCAAGGCGCGCCAGCGCTCGTTGCTTGACGCTCCGATGCAATTGCCCAGCAAACGCGAGCTCGATGGTCGTTTGGTCGGCGGTAGTTTGCTGTTCGGTGTGGGCTGGGGGATTGCCGGAATTTGTCCGGGCCCGGCGATCGCCGTGTTGCTCAGCGGTCACTGGCAGGTGCTCTTGTTTGTCCTTGCCATGCTCGGCGGGATGTTGCTGTTCTCCGCGCTGGAACGCCGGCGCTCTTGCTGACCTGGAGGTCATTATGAAAGCCAACATCGGAACCATCGACCGCACGCTGCGGATCGTCATCGGCCTAGCGCTAATCGGCCTTACTCTAGCTGGCATGATTGGCGTCTGGGGCTGGATTGGTCTGCTACCCCTGGCCACCGGCCTTTTCCGCTTTTGCCCGGCCTATACGCTGCTCGGAATCAAGACTTGCAAGGCGTGCAGTACCAAGCCCTGACCAAGATGCGGAGGCAGGCTCGTCCAGCAGAAGACCGACGTTGACGTCGGTTTTCTGCTTTATGGACATACTGATTTTGCGAGGTTACTCAAAGCTCGGCAGGCTCGGTTTCGCTACCGGCTTGCCGGCTTCGGTCCAGGCATCGAAACCGCCGGCGATCGATTTAACGTGTAGATAGCCCATGTCCTGTAGCGATGCAGCTGACAGCGCTGCGCGGCCACTGGTCTTGCAGTAGAGCACGATGTTCATGTCTCGTGCGCCCAGCTCAGGTGTACCGCTTAGCTTGAATTCCAACAGGCCACGCGGAATGTTTGTGGCGCCATTGATATGGCCTTCGCGAAACTCATCGGCTTCGCGTACATCGATCACAATATCTGCCGCCTGGATTGCCGCTTCGGCATCGCCTAGGGGTATTTCCTGGATACGGGTCCGGGCCTGTTCGACGAGGTCGTGTGCATTTTTCATCTACGGTCTCCCATGCTGGTTCAGTTGCAACGTTGCCGTTCAAGTGCGTGTCGAGTGGTCTGCGAATCCAGGGCGAGCAGCGCTTCGTACTGGCTGATGAACACCTGCCCGCCGAAGTGATCGAGGAAATCGGTGCGGCGCAGCCGGTCCATCACGGGTCCCTTCACTTCGGAGAGGTGAAGCTGGACGCCAGCAGTGTGAAGACGTGCGGAGATGGCTTCGAGGCTTTCCAGCGCGCTGGCATCTATCAGATTGACGCCGGGGCACATCAGCACGAGATGCTCGGCGTGCGGGTATTGGCCCAACAGCTCGGCAATGCGGTCCTCGAGAAACCGCGCGTTGGGAAAATAGAGGCTTTCATCGACCCGCACCGAAAGCACCCTGGGGCTCTGTACCACGGCGAAACGCTCGATGTTGCGAAAGTGCTCGCTGCCGGGGAGCTGTCCTACGACCGCAATATGCGGTTGGCTGGTTCTCCAGAGAAACAGCAGCAATGATAGGCCCACGCCCATGATGATGCCGGTCTCGACGCCGATCAGCAGTACGCCGAGCATGGTGGCAGCCATGGCGGCCGCATCCTGGCGGGAGTAACGCCAAGTGCGGGTGAGCGCGGTGAGATCCACCAGGCTGAGTACGGCCACGATGATGGTGGCGGCCAACACAGCATGTGGCAGGTTGTGAAACAGCGGTGTGAAGAACAATACCGTCACGCCGATGCCGACTGCTGTTAGCGCACCAGCCAGTGGCGTCTGTGCACCGGCATCGAAGTTAACCACCGAGCGGGCGAAACCGCCGGTGACCGGAAAACCTCCGCTCAGCGCCGCGGCTATATTGGCACCACCCAGGGCGACTAGCTCCTGATTGGGTTCGATGCGTTCGCGGCGTTTGGCGGCCAGGGTTTGTGCCACTGAGACCGACTCGACGAAGCCAACCAGGCTGATCAGCACTGCCGCAGGCAGAAGCTGAGCAATCAGGGCCAGGTCTAGCGGTGGCAGGCTCAATGATGGAAGCCCCTGGGGCACTTCGCCGACCACTCGAACCCCTGCAGCGGCGAGCTGAAAGCCGCTGACCGCCGCTATCGCCAGGAGCAGGGCAACGACCGGCCCGATTTTGGTCAGCGTGCCAGCGGTGCGGGCGTCCATGCCCAGCCGTTGCAGCCAGCGGCCCAGGCGGCTGCGCACTAAAAACAGGAAAACCAGACTGCTGGTGCCGATGGCGAGTGTGGGCACGTGCGTTTCTGGCAGGCCTTGGATCAATCCTCGTAGCAGCTGCAGCGCGTTGTCACCAGTGACTGGGATGCCGAGAATGTGCTTGAGCTGACCGAGGGCAATCAGTATGCCCGAGGCGCTGATGAAGCCGGAGATCACCGGATGGCTAAGGAAATTGGCGAGGAAACCCAGCCGTAGAACCGCCATGGCCAGCAGGGTCGCGCCGGACATCAGTGCCAGCAGCAGTGCTGCGCCTGCATACGCGGCGCTGCCGGCAGCGAACAAAGGGCCGAGGGCGGCAGCCGTCATCAGCGATACCACCGCGACGGGGCCGACCGCCAAAGTGCGGCTGGTGCCGAAAAGCGTGTATGCGATCAGTGGCAGGATACTGGCGTACAGGCCTGCCACCGGTGGCAGGCCTGCAAGCATCGCGTAGGCTAGGCTCTGCGGGATCAGCATTAGCGTTACGATCAGCGCTGCCAGGCTGTCCTTGGCCGCCGCGGCCTTGTCATACTGTTTCCCCCATTCCAGACACGGTAGGTGGCGGGCGAGCCGCTGCATCATCCTTTCTTCTCCTGAGTAAAATCACAGGCGTTGAGCGCCTCGGCTGGCCGTGGCTCGAAGTCCAGATGTTTTGGCTCGGCCAGCCATTCATGGCCCTTGAGCATCATGTCGAAGTAGATCGACGGCATCCACCGTGTTTTCAGTTTCCAGGCCAGGCGCCGGGGCACCCTGGGGTCAAGGGGGAAAGTCGGCAGCAGTTTGCCGCCGTATCCAAACTCGGCGAGGATCACTTTGCCGAACTCGACTGTTAAAGGGCAGGAGCCATAGCCGTCATAGATGGCTTGCGGTCCCTTGCCGCTGAGCACGTTCAGTACGTTCTCCGCCACAACCGGTGCTTGCTTGCGCACTGCTGCAGCAGTCTTCGCGTTTGGTGCAGAGCAAACGTCACCGAGACTGAAGATATTGCCGAAGCGGGGGTGGCGAAGGGTTTCATGCTCGGCTTCGAACCAGCCATCGGCGTTGCTCAGTGGGCTTTGGCGAATGAAATCGGGTGCATGCTGCGGCGGCACGACGTGCAGCAGATCGAACTCGCGTTCGACCGTGCTGCTCTGGCCGGTTCCGTCGGACACCTTGAACCAGGCTTTACGCGCCGGACCGTCGACTGCAATCAGGTTGCTATTGAAGTTGAGCGTGGCGCCGTAACGTTCCACGTAGCGCATCAGGCCAGGCACGAACTCGGCGACGCCGAACAGCACCGCCCCAGCTGAGCAGAAGTCCACTTGTATGTCTTTCAGCACGCTTCCCTTGAGCCAGTGGTCGCAGGATAGGTACATGGCCTTCTGCGGTGCGCCGGCACACTTGATGGGCATGGGCGGCTGGGTGAACAGGGCTTTGCCATGGCGCAGATGCTGTACTAGTTGCCAGGTGTAAGGCGCCAGCTCGAAGGCGTAATTGGACGTCACGCCGAATTTTCCGAGACTGTCACGCACGCCTTCGATAGCGTCCCAGTCGAGGCTCAGGCCCGGACAGACCACCAGCGAGCGGTAGCCGATGCGGCTGCCGTCCTCAAGCACCACCTGCTGATGCTCCGGATCGAAGGCCTCTACGGCTGCGCGAATCCACTGTGCCTTTGTCGGGATACAACGGCTCATGGCGCGTTCGGTGTTGGCTCGATCGAACACGCCGGCACCGACAAGCGTCCAGCCCGGCTGATAGTAATGCTGTTCCCGTGGTTCGATGATTGCGATGCGCAGGTAGGGATCGCGCTTGAGCAAACTGGCCGTCACGGCGCAGCCTGCCGCTCCGCCGCCGACTACCAGCACGTCATAACGTGGCGTGGCGGCGAACGTGGGGGTAGGGCTCAGCGGCGGTCCGCCCGCTGCATATTGCCAGTACTGCTCCAGGCGCGGTCGCAGGGCAGTCAAATCATAATCAGCCTGTCGAGCGGTTTGGATGAGTTCATCAGGGTCCAGATGATGAGCCTCGGCCAACGCCCAGAGAGATGCTGAACGGGTGCCGGTCCGGCAGAACGCCAACACGGGGCCTTTGACCCGCTCCAGAAGCGCGCGAAAGGCTGCGACATCGGTATCGCTGATCTGCCCGGAAACTACCGGAAGGTGGTGGTACTCAAGCTCTGATTGCTCGGCCGCAGCGCGTATAGCATTACTGGACGGCTGGCCTTCGCCCTCGTTGTCCGGACGGTTGTTGATGACGCAGCGAAAGCCGCTTCCCGCCAGCAGGGCCATATCGGCCGGATCCAGCTGGGCGGCCACCGAGATGAAGGGTGTCAGGCGTTTTAGGGTTTGCATGTGACGTCCTCCACGCAGGCAGTTACAGCGCGTCCAAAGGAATCTTCAAATAGCGAGTACCGTTGCTTTCAGGCGCTGGCAGCTCACCGCCACGCATGTTGATCTGCACCGATGGCAGAATCAGTGTGGGCATCGCCAGGGTGGCGTCGCGCGCGGTGCGCATGGCGACGAAGTCGTCTTCGCTGACGCCGCTGTGTACGTGGATGTTGTGCTCACGTTCGGCTGCAATGCTGGTCTCGTAGCGAAACCCTTCGCGTCCCGGTGCCTTGTAGTCGTGGCACATGAACACCCGGGTCTCGGCTGGTAGCGTGAACAGTTTTTGGATCGACTGGTACAGCGTCCGCGCATTTCCACCGGGGAAGTCGCAGCGCGCGGTGCCGTAATCGGGCATGAACAGGGTGTCGCCGACGAACGCGGCGTCTCCGATCACATAGGTCATGCAGGCTGGCGTGTGGCCTGGCGTATGAATCGCCCGCGCCTGGATGTGGCCAACCTGAAAGACATCACCGTCGTGGAAGAGACGATCGAACTGACGGCCATCCGTGGCGAACTCGCTACCAGCGTTGAACAGGGCGCCAAAGGTGTCCTGTACTACGGTGATCTGATCACCGATCGCCAACGTCCCACCCAGCCGCTGTTTTAGGTATGGCGCGGCGCTCAGGTGGTCGGCATGCACATGGGTTTCGAGCAGCCATTGCACCTTCAGGTCGTGTTCGCGCACGTAGTCGACCAGCCGCTCAGCCCCGGCATGCGAGGTGCGGCCCGACGCCGGATCGTAATCCAGCACCGAGTCAATCAACGCACACTCACGCGTTTCTGGGTCGCTGACTACATAGCTGTACGTAAAGGTCGCGGGATCGAAGAACGCTTCAACACGGGCATTCATGGCTTGCTCCTTCGCTTGGCTTGATACGGGTGGGGGTATACCTGGAGGGATCTTAGCGCTAGATACGGTTATATGCTTAGATTTAATAGTTATTAAGAGGGGCGAGCCAATTCTGCCGGTATTTCAAGGCGAAGCTGAGTTCGCTGACGAACGTTTGACCGGCTCGGGCGGGGGGCAGGGATCAGCGTGTTTCGGTGCGGGAGTGGTCGCTGACGATACGGCCATCAACCAATTGAATGGTTCGCGCACAGTCGGCGGCCAGTCGCGGATCATGCGTCACAACCAGTACGGCGCAACCGAACTGGACATTAATACGGTGGAACAGCTCGAACACGCTTTGCGAGGTGCGAGTGTCGAGATTCCCAGTCGGCTCGTCGGCCAGCAGCAGCGGAGGGCGGGTGATCAGCGCGCGGGCAATGGCGACCCTTTGTTGCTGACCGCCGGATATTTGCGTGGGTTTCTTGTCGGCGAACGCGTCGAGCCCGACTTCGTTCAACAAGCTGCGGGCCAGGTCGATATCCGCACTCGAGGGCCTGCCACGTCGGATCATCAATGGCATCAGCACATTCTCCAGTACGCTGAATGCCGAAATCAGATGGTGAAACTGAAACACGAAACCGATGGCGTGGTTGCGCAGACGCGTGCGGGTTTCATCATCGCTGTTGCGAGTGGGCTGGCCGAGTAGATAAAGCTCGCCTGAACTGGGCGCGTCGAGCAGCCCGATCAGGTTGAGCAAGGTGCTTTTGCCGGAGCCGGATGGCCCGATAAGCGCGGTCAGCTCACCGCGGCACAGGCGTAAGTCAATGCCGTGCAGCACTTCCGTTTCCAGAGGTGTTCCGAAGTTGAATGCTTTGCGTACCTGTTCGAGGCGCAGTACTTCTTCGACGTTCTGGCTGGCAGCGGATTCAGACATAGCGGATCGCCACGGCAGGGTCGTAGCGCGCCGCGCGGCGCGCTGGCATGGCGGCTGCCAGCACACCGGTAACCGTTGCGACCAGCATTGCCAGTGGGACCAGCGTCGGGTCGACCGGTATGAAAAACAGGCGTGGCCCAGCCAGATTGAAGACCTGTACCAGGCCCCAGCCGACCGCGCCGCCACAAGCTGAGCCGAGCAAACCGAGCAAGCCCCCTTGCAGCAGGAACACGCGGAGTATCTGCCCACGCGGGCTGCCCATCGCCCGCAGGATGCCGATCTCGCGGGTACGTTGGACGACGCTCACGGCCAACACGCTGGCGATGCCAAAGGCAACGGAAATTCCGACAAAGATGCGGATCATCTCAGTGGTCATGCTTTGCGAACTGAGCGCGTTGAGCAGCTGACCGTTGGTTTCCATCCAACTTTCGGCACGCAGGCCGGTCAGGCGGGCCAGTCGCTTGGCGATGCGGTCGGCTTCGAAGATTTCACCGACGGTGGTGTCGATGACAGTGACGCCTCCAGCCAGGTCGAGCAGCGTCTGGGTTTGCTTCAGGTCGAGGTAGACATAGCGTGCATCCAGCTCGCGCACCCCTAGCTCGAAGATCCCGGCGATGTCGACCACCGCCTCGCGGCCTTCGCCGGCGTCTAGCTTTAGCTTGTCGCCGATGCCAAGGCCCAGGTCGCGGGCGAGTTCCTTGCCGATCACTGCATTGCCGGCGCCGACCGTGAACTGGCCGGCTATCAGGTCATCGGTCAGTGGAATGATCTGCTGATAACGCACCGGATCGATTCCGAGTAGCGCGACGGATGCACGTGCGACGCCGCGTCGGGCGATAGCCGGACCGCTGATGACTGGCGACACGGCAAGTACCTGCGGATCTTCATCGAGCACGTCGCGAATGTCCTGCCAGTTAATGATCGAGCGCAGGCGCTGCGCTCGTGGATTCTCCAGTACCAGCGACCAGCTGCCATCGTCGGCAGGCAGAACGCGGTTGACCTCTTCGGGCGGTAGGATCCGGATATGCGCCTGGGTGCCCAGGGTCCGTTCAATGACGTTGGCCTGCAGCCCAGTGATCAATGCGGTTATGAACACGATGACCGCAGAGCCGACTGCAATGCCGAAGATGATCAGAAGCGACTGCATGCGGTTGTCCAGGAGGAAGCGCAGGGCAATCAACCATTCCGTCCAGAGTGAATCCGCCAGGCGCACGGCAGTCAATCCTGGATGCCGCGAGGCATCGGTTGCTCACGAACTCGCACGCGCTGGCCAGCTTCGGCATCGCCAGCGAGCACCAGGTCGCCAGCAGCCAGGCCTTCGACCACCTCGCTCAGTGCAGTACCCAGCAGGCCCAGGCGAACATCGACGCGCTCGACCACACCGTCGTTTACCCGTAGCACCTGAGCACGATTGCCGTTGCGGGCGAGGAGGGCATCGTTGGGTAACACCAGCGCCTGTTCACGGCGACCCGTCTCGATGTTCACCGATACCGTCATGCCCTGACGCAAGAAATCGGCTGGCCCCTGCAGGTCGAGGTGGACATCGAGGGTGCCGCGAGCCGTATCGACGCTCGGCGCGATGAAGCTGACCCGTGCTTGCAGCACCCGTTCGGGATAAGCATCAGCGACAACTTTGGCTGCCTGCCCGAGCTCGACTGGCGCCAGGTTCTTCTCGTCCAGAGGCAGGAGGATTTCCCTGCTGCCGGAGCGCGCGATAGTCAGCAGTGTGCGGCCTGGCTGGACCAGGTCACCGGGTTCGACGTCGCGTGTCTGTACGATGCCCTCCACCTGCGCTTGGATGCGGGTTTTCGCCAGCGCCGCGCGTGCCGCTTCCAGGCGCTGGCGCTGCACCTGCTCTTCGCTACCGCCCGCGGCCAGCGCTGCAGCGGCGAACCGTGCACGATCACGCACAGCGCGCGCCGTCAGTTCCGCGCGGCGCGCCTGTTCAAGCGGTTCGGAAGCCAGCAACTTGCGGTCGAACAGTACTTGCCGGCGTTTCAGCTCGCGGCTTGCCTGCTCGAAGTTGTGTTGGGTCTCGCGTGCTGATGCTTCTGCCTGCGGGCGAGTGGAGTCGATCAGTTGCTGCAGGGCAGCTTCGGCTTCGCGCAAACGGGCCCGCTGCTCGTCGTCGCGCAGCTCCAGCAGCAAATCACCGGCTTTCACCGCATCGCCTTCACGCACATGCCGCTCGGCAACGACGCCAGTGATCTCGCTGCCGATCTGGACCAGCGACTGGGTGTCCACCTCTCCACTGGCGACCACGCGTTGCACCAATGGCCGTGTTTCCAACCGGTAACCAGGCAGCTCCGGTCCTTGCAACTGACGCCAGCCCAGCCAGCCTGCAATCAAAAGCAGCACAATGAGTAATACAAACGCGCGGCGGATTGATTTGGCGGCAGGCAAAACGGACCACTCCCTGTGCGGCACATGACGACCATCGGACGCCACAAGCTTACGGACAATCACGCGTTATGGGTACAGCGCAGGTATCACTTGGCGGAGACAGCCCAACAGCGTTGAATCATCAGCAGACTCTTGGGTTCAAACAGTGAGCCCCTTCGTAGTGCAGGACTATCACAGCCATAGCCTCGCCCTGATAAGAGGCTGAGTACAATCAACCTTCCCGCTGTCAGGATTTGCTGATCATGGCGTCAACCGCTCAAAGCCCCGCTGCCGCTTTACGCTCCGTCTGGCTCGCTCAGGCCCAGGCCAGTCCGTGGATTACCTTCAGTCTTGCCGCTGCCGCGGTGGTCGTCCTCCTACTGCTGGTGGCCGGTGGTGTCAACGCTTTCAATAATGAGTCCAGTAACGTTCGCTACGCCATGCTGGGCGGGAGCGCCGGTTTCGTTGCCACGGCTGTTGGCGCTTTTTTGGCGATCGGCCTGCGCGACCTCTCTACTCGCAGCCAGGACAGCATGCTGGGTTTCGCGGCCGGGATGATGCTGGCAGCCAGTGCATTTTCGTTGATCCTGCCGGGACTGGAAGCCGGCCGTGAGCTGTTTGGCAACGGGCCCGCTGCGGCTTTGACCGTAGTGGTCGGGCTCGGCCTCGGCGTTTTGCTGATGCTCGGGTTGGACCACTTCACACCGCATGAGCATGAGAGCACAGGACCCCGCGGCCCCGAATTCGCGCGGCTTAACCGAGTGTGGCTGTTCGTTCTCGCCATCGCCCTGCACAACATTCCAGAGGGCATGGCCATTGGCGTGAGTTTCGCCAATGGCGACTTGAGTGTCGGTCTGCCATTGACCACTGCGATCTCGATTCAGGACATCCCGGAGGGCCTTGCCGTTGCACTGGCACTGCGCACGACAGGGTTGTCCGCGCGTGCCTCCGTGCTGATAGCGGCAGCCTCCGGGCTGATGGAACCCATCGGTGCGCTGGTTGGCATCGGCATGTCGAGCGGATTCGCCATTGCTTATCCGGTCAGTCTCGGCTTGGCGGCTGGCGCCATGATCTTCGTGGTGTCCCATGAAGTCATTCCTGAGACCCACCGCAACGGCCATCAGACGCCCGCTACGCTCGGATTGATGTTGGGCTTCGCCGTGATGATGTTTCTGGACACCGCGCTGGGTTGAGCTCAGCTAGCGCCGGGCTGCCTGCATTAAGGCAGCCCGGCGGATGTGACAAGCAGGCGCAAGGCTTTGCTTATAGATTTTCCAGTAGCCGGCGGGCGGCTTCCTGGCCGCTGAGCCAGGCACCTTCGACCCGGCCGGACAGGCACCAGTCACCACATGCATACAGGCCCAGTCCGGCGTCGGCTAGCGCCGTCCACTCATGGGCCTGGGCCGGCCTGGCATACAGCCAGCGATGTGCCAGGGTGAATTCCGGTGCCGGCACTACGCAGTCGATCAGCTCCGCGAAAGCGCCGTGCAGGCGCTCGATCACCGCTTCCTTTGATAGGTCGAGATGCTGGCGGCTCCAGTTACTGGTGCCGTGCAGCACCCAAGTGTCGAATTCGCCGTCTCGCCCCGGTTTGCTGCGGTTGCGAGCGATCCAGTCCAGTGCATCATCCTGAACGAAACAGCCTTCCACCTGGGTGCTCAACGGTGTGGCAAAGCCCAGCGAAACCGCCCATGTCGGTTCCATCGCGACGCTTGCCGCAACGGCCGCGAGCTTGGGGGCGCTTGGTAACAACGCCGCAGCCTGGGGTGCCGGAACCGCAACCACCACGTGGCTGAAGGGGCCGTGGCTGGCGCCGGAGGCGTCGACTAGTGTCCAAAACTGCTCACCGCGAAACACCTCGGTGATGCGGCAACTGAAGGTAACCGGCAGTTCGCCCAACAGGCCGCGGGTGATTGCGCTCATGGTCGGCGTGCCGACCCAGCGCACTTGCTCATCGGCAGAAGGCGTCAGCTGTCCGTCGCGAGCCTGGAAAAGGCTCGGCGACCACTGGTCGACCCAGCCCTCGGCGTGCCACTGACGCAGGGCGTCGGTAAAGCGGCGATCCCTGGCGGTAAAGTACTGCGCGCCCAGATCAAGTGAGCCTGCATCGCTGCGTTTACTGGCCATGCGGCCACCACTGCCGCGGCTCTTGTCGAACAGATGTACGGGCTGCCCGGCATCGTGAAGTGTACGGGCTGCGGAAAGGCCCGCGATCCCGGTACCGATGATGGCGATTGGAGCCTTGCTCATGATTACCTCGTGTGCTGGTGCGATCAGCCGCACAAACGATTGGTTGCGGCATGATTTCATGACAAGCGTTCGATAGCGCTTAGCCTCCCCATCCTCGGACAGACGCCCGTCTTTGGCTAGAGGGTTTCGACGCAATGCGGTAAACAGCTCCCCGGTTTCCGGGGTTGCTGACCGACGGTCACGCTCCCTTCGAGCAGCGCATTCGGCCGGGGTATCCGCTGTTCGTAGGCAGTGGTTGTAAGTTGCTGATAAGCCGGTACAATGGCGCCGCTCGCCGCCAGGCGG
>ERZ1673962.82-NODE-82-length-79334-cov-34.781077_pt1 | contig 79334 bp, 79 predicted proteins | sample MGYA00580188_ERZ1673962 | MGnify/ENA primary metagenome ERZ1673962 (study PRJEB41334, sample SAMN05608104) | rock metagenome | biome: terrestrial subsurface; feature: shale formation; material: shale | place: USA: Pennsylvania ...
TAGGCTCTGCCTTGCCTAAATACCAAACAGACTGCTGCAAATTCAACCTTGAAAGATCAACAGACCCTAGTCTAAGCTAATAATAAACTTAACCCCACCCAGTGTTGAGTCTTCAATTGCGCACTGACCTTTGTGCCATGACACAATTTTACTCACTATCGCCAGCCCTAGCCCAAACCCTCCGGTTTTTTTATCACGACTTTTATCTAAGCGCGTAAACGGCTTAAATACTTTTTCGCGCTCAGAGAAGGCAATGCCGGGGCCATCATCTTCAACCACTAGCAGTAACTTTTCATCGGCAGTACTTAAACTAATATGTACACTTTGCGAGGCATGTTTAAGTGCATTACTGATTAAGTTTTGCAGCACCCGCGACATAAAATGACTATCGCATAAGTAAATAAATTGAGTGGGGAGCGTTGTTGTTAGTTTAATACGGGTATCAAAGTTTACTTTTTCAATATTAGTTTTAATTAATGCAACGATATCGCAAGGGGCTAATTGTAGACTAGGTTGCTGTGTATCTAAACGGGCGTATTCCAACATTTCAGATACCAAGGACTCCAGTTCATGAATATCCATTTGCATGTCAGATAAATACTGCTGTGCTTTGGTATCGTGAGTTTTATCCTCGAGTATTGCAATAGCAAACTTCAACCGCGCTAATGGCGTTCTAAATTCATGAGATACAGAAGAAGTGAGCTCTTGCTGAGCACTCAGTAAAAACTCAATACGTTGCTGCATTACTTGCAATGTATCGGTGATGGGTAAGAAGAATGACTTTGAGCCATCGCTTAATTGAAAATCTTGCGAGCCACCCACTGCCTCGCATGCATGACTCAGCTTTGCAAAGTCTCGCCACAACAAAAAGCTCCACAAACCTATTGGTAAACTTATAATAAACAACACCAGTAAATACGGTAACACAGTCCCTGAGCTGCTGTGTTTAACACCCACAGGGCCTACTTGTAGCAATTGTGAATTATTTAGCGTTACATACCAAACGATACGCTGCTGTTTATCATATAAATAAAGGTAATGGTTTTGAAATAGTTGTGCTTGCTGTTCAGGTGGGAGCACTAGATCTTGCTGGGCAATGACTTGGCTATCAAAATTATGTTTAAGCTGCTCAAGCCCATCTGGGGTTTGTGAAAGCAGCCATAAAGACTGCCCGAATTCGTCATCTAACAATACACTTTGCTGAGATTCATCATAGGGCCAAAACTGCTCTATAACGCCACTAACAATAAACAAAGAGGCAATAATATACACGTAAAGGCTTATAAATAGCTTTCCCATTAACCTAGCCTAACACCTTGCATTTATTACATATCCCACGCATCTGATACAAATAGATAGCCTTGCCCCCATACCGTTTTAATTCGATAGGGTTTATCACTGTTATCACCGAGCTTTTTACGAATGCGTGATACACGAACATCCACCGTGCGGTCTAACCCGTCGTACTCACGCCCTATCATATGTTGATGGACATGCTCTCGACTGAGCACTTCACCAGCATTTGAAGCCAATAACCACAGCAATTCAAATTCATGAGAAGTCAGGACAATTTCAACACCGCTTAGCTTTACAATGCGGCTGGTTTTATCTATTGATAAATCACCAAATTGAAGTTCTTCAATCGCTTTAACACTTGGCTGTCCACGGCGAAGCAATGCACTAATTCGAGCAAGAAGTACACGCGGCTCTGCCGGTTTTATAACGTAGTCGTCAGCCCCGAGTTCTAAGCCTATGACTTGATCGAAGTCTTCACCCTTTGCTGTTAGCATTAAGATAGGGAGAGTGTATTTGTCACGTACTTGTCGACATACGCTAAAGCCATCTTTTCCTGGCAACATTACATCTAAAATGATCAAGTCGACGTGGTTTTCACTCAGATAAGGAAACACTTCGTCACCGCGTTCTAAAACGTCAACTTCTAAGCCATTATGCTCAAGATAGTCTTTGGTTAATTGTTGCAACCCTAAATCATCTTCAACAAGTAATATCTTTGGCATTTACTGATCCTAAATTAAAAAAAGCTCCAAGGTGAGCGTAGCCGATGTTTTTTCTTAGCGTATGCGGTTTGCACTTCTATTTGCACACTCGCTAACGATACACCTGTATGGGGATTAATCAGGGAGTATATGGTCTCCACCTGAACACGCGCTTTATAACTAAGTTGGCCTTTTTTGACACCTTGCCAGCATTGTAATTGTGTATCTTGTTGGTATAAACATACATCGCTAGCGGCTGACAGTTGCCACTTAAATTTTAACTCAAGATCACAAAATTCTTGTTGTTCGGAAACCACACAGACTTTGGGTGATACGTTAAGTGAAGAGGCTTTTGCAACGCTAGCGTTGCTAAAAAATGAAGCTGCAAGCACAACCAACATAAAACACTTCATATTAAAATGTATGTTCGAATCCTATAAAGGCGGTCATTGAATAGTCATGTTCAAAAAGCGGGCTGCTATCCATTGCTGAATAATCATAATAGGCTAAATGAAAACGAAGCGCGTTGACTCCATCTACAGGCCAACGGGCGTCGATTTTAGCATAAGGTTGCCAACTACTACCAACTTCTATTTCACCGTAAATAGATTCAGCGCTATTTAAACCATAAAAATAGTTATTTAGTTGGGCTGATTTGTAATTAACGCCTAACGTCGACTTTAACGTTAATTGCTTAAACTCATGGTGATATTGCCATTGCAACGATCCCCTGTAGCCATTATAAACGCTGTTTACATCATGCAATAATTGCGCAGAAAATACTTGCTGCTGCTTTACAAAAAAATAGCTTATACCAGCATCAAGTGCGACTCGTCTTTTTTGTATATTATTCATATTTACTTGACGAGGTGAGTCAGTGTGTAGCGACTCTAATATCTCGTTTTCAGACGTTGTTTTAAAGGCGAAAATATTTTGTGGATGCCAATCAATAAAAAAGCGTGACTCAGGGTTAATTTCTGACACAAAACTAACGTTATGTTGTTTGCTTTGTAAAAAAGAATAACCAAGGCGGCCATTATCAAAAAACCAATTTTGACCATAATAGGCCACTTGCGGAATAACAACTAAGGGGATGTTATCTGCACCATACAGAGGATTTGTGATCAACCCAACACCAACACTCACACTAAGGTTAAGCTCATCAGTGGATATATGTTGCTGCTTCTGAGCAATCGCATTAGTGCTTAATAGCACTAATAACAGGCATGTGTTTATTCTCAGATGGAACCGCATGAAGTTAATCGCTAGTTTATAAAGTGGCTTTGACTCTATAGTAGCAAGTAGTATGAACACAAGCTCTAGAGGGTTACAATCATTAACAAATTTGATACAAACAGAACACGTTTACATATCGGCCGCTATTTCTACCCGATTACGACCATGGGTTTTAGCTAAATAAAGTGCTCTATCTGCCTTTTCAACTAATAAACAGCTTTTACTAAAAGGTTCCATTAAAGCAATGCCGAAACTGGCTGAAATATTACGTTTATTATTACTGTCTTCTTTTTTACGAATCGTCAATTTGGCAATGCTCAAACGAAGCTGATTACAAAATGCCATCGCATCATTAATGCTTTCAAAGTAACCCGTAATACAAAATTCTTCACCACCAAAACGATAAGCTCTGTATTGCTCTTGTACACTATTTTGCACTTTTTGAGCGACTAGCTTGAGTACCTCATCGCCTTTTTGATGGCCAAAATCGTCATTAAAACGTTTAAAATGATCAATATCGAACATAATCAACACCGCTAATTTACCGTGTTCATTTTGTGAAGAGGCGTTCAAACAAAACTCAACAATGTCTGTATCAAACTTACCGCGATTAAATAATCCGGTTAAGGAATCTTTATCAACCGTTTCTTGGGTCACGCTAAGCGCTTCTTTTAAATCTTTAATTTCGTTGTACGCTTGCGCTAATTTGGTTTGGAATCCACGGGCGTAATCTTGCATCGCAATTGATTCGTCAGTTAGGCGCTCAACGCAAGAAAGGATCTCATTAAATGAGTTAATACTAGAGAGCGTTTTTAATTCATTTTGTGAATCAACTAACGAGGTAGTAAAGCTTTTCGAATATTGAATGGAGTCACTAAGATCAAACTGCATTTGCTCTACGGTGCCATGAAACCTTTCAGACATTTGTTGAAAAAATGCAAGCTCTTCGTCATTAATATGCTTATTAAAAATTTCTTGGGCGGTTTGAGCTGAACACGTATTGTGCAAAGAGATGACTTTATCAAGCTCTGTGTTTAGTTGTGGGTTGTCGCCCTGTACATAACAGTACCAAATAGCATAATTTATTGGCGTTACAGGCATTTTGTATTTAACCATCAACGGAATGGCTTTTTTTAAACACTGGGCAGAATGAGCAAGTGAAACCGTATTATCCATAATTAAAACTCTTAGAGATCACAACAAAGATGTTAATAAACACATAAATATTAGCGGTTTATATTAACAGTTTTTTATCATCCAACAAGCCTATATTATGTTTTCCCCCATATTTTGTGCAATATTCCAAAGTGCACTAATAGCAGGGTCGTTTAGTTCTTTATGTAATACAGCCAAACCAATTTTAAACCCTTGTGGTGGCTCGCCTTTATACTCTAAAACCTGAACCTTATCGTTAAGCGGACTATTATCGAGTACAATTTTTGGGATCATGGCCACGCCTAACCCTAAACTCACCATAGATACCATAGCTTCATGCCCTGCCACTTGCGCGTAAATTTTTCCTTGGACATTATTTTTTCGCCACCACTGCTCCAACCTTTGTCGTGAAAACCCTTGTTCAGCAACAATAAATTCAAGCTCTGACCAATCAATAGTCTCGCTGTTATTAGTTAGCTTTTCTGTGATCGGACATTGAATAGTGGGCGCAATTAATACCAGTGGCGAGTAACCAATATCTACAAATGCAATTTGTGCAGGTAATTTACTGGGCCTAGCTGCAATAGCCATGGATTCGTGACCGTCTAATACACGATTTATTGCCAGAGCAGGGTCGCCCGTATTTAAGGTGATTTCAATATGCTGATGCTGAGCCCTGAGCTGCTCCAAAATATGATGCAAAAAACTATAAGATGCGGTAACGGAGCAATAAAGACTCACATTGCCATAAATATGTTGTTGCGGTTCGTTTAAATTGGCCTTAAAACGCTGCCAATTACTAAGCGTTGCACTGGCATACTCCTTAAATGCAACGCCTTCGCGAGTAAGCTTGACACTGCGATTATCTCGCTGGAACAACATCACCCCTACTTCATCTTCTAACTGCTTAATATTACGACTTAAAGTAGGCGCACTTATGTGGCATAACTCACTGGCACGAGAGAAATGAAGCGTTTTTGCCAACGCCAAAAAGTAATTTAAATGCTTATGATCCATAACAACACCGGTATTTCATATTATGAAACACTTTAATTCAAATATATCATTTTACGCAAGAAGAGAATTTTCATATGGTTATTCCAAGCAAAGCAAAAGCATTGCATCTAACAAACTGAATTAATGGGAAACTTATCATGGCAAATTATTTTAATAGCTTACCTTTACGCGAACAATTAGCGCAATTGGCACAATGTGAATTTATGGGCGCAGACGAATTTAACGACGGTGTTGCTGCACTTAAAGGTAAAAAATTGGTAATTGTAGGCTGTGGCGCACAGGGCTTAAATCAAGGTTTAAATTTACGTGATTCTGGTTTAGATGTAGCCTATACACTACGTGATTCAGCAATTGCTGAGCGTCGTCAGTCATTCTTAAATGCATCGGAAAATGGTTTTAAAGTGGGTACATATGAAGAATTAATCCCAACAGCCGATGTAGTACTTAACTTAACACCTGATAAACAACACACTGCGGTTGTTAATGCCATCATGCCATTAATGAAACACGGCTCAACCCTTGCCTATTCACATGGCTTTAATATTGTTGAAGAGGGCATGCAAGTTCGTGAAGACATTACCGTTATTATGGTTGCACCAAAATGCCCTGGTTCAGAAGTACGTGAAGAGTATAAGCGCGGCTTTGGTGTACCAACACTCATTGCGGTTCACCCAGAGAATGATCCTCAGGGTCATGGTTTGGCACAAGCAAAAGCTTATGCCGCAGGTACGGGTGGTCATCGAGCGGGAGTACTTAAATCATCGTTTATCGCCGAGGTTAAGTCTGACTTAATGGGTGAGCAAACCATTTTATGTGGCATGCTACAAACGGGCTCTATTTTATGTTTTGATAAAATGATTGATAAAGGCCTTGATGCCGGTTATGCCTCAAAGCTAATTCAATATGGCTGGGAAGTGATCACAGAAGCACTTAAGTATGGCGGTGTTACTAATATGCTTGACCGCCTATCAAACCCAGCCAAAGTAAAAGCGTTTGAATTAAGCGAGCAATTAAAAGTAATCATGCGCCCACTGTATAACAAACATCAAGATGACATTATCGATGGCACATTTTCACGAGTTATGATGGAAGACTGGGCAAATGATGACGCTAACCTACTAAAATGGCGTGCTGAAACCGCGGAAACTCATTTTGAGAAAACCCCAGCGGGTGATGTAGAAATTACTGAGCAAGAGTTTTTTGATAACGGCATTTTAATGGTAGCCATGGTTAAAGCAGGCGTAGAGCTGGCGTTTGAAACCATGACTGCAGCCGGTATTATTGCAGAATCAGCTTATTATGAGTCATTGCATGAAACGCCGTTAATTGCTAACACCATTGCACGTAAAAAGCTGTTTGAAATGAATCGTACTATTTCAGATACTGCAGAGTATGGTTGCTACTTATACAACCATGCATGTTTACCGCTACTACAAGAATTTATGCAAGATATTGATACTGATGTTATTGGCAAAGGCTTAAATGAGCAGAGTAATCAAGTAGATAATCAAACCTTGATTCAAATAAATACCGCACTGCGTGAACATCCTGTTGAGAAAGTTGGTGCTAAATTACGTGGCTATATGTCGGCAATGAAAAAAATAGTTTAACCCTATAACCCTAGAACTTTCACTTGTTAGAAACCAAGCCCACTTGCATTTTTCTGTGGGCTTTTTTAATGTAAATTAATCATCAATAGCCGAAAATAAATAATGTGCTAGAATAATCGCCTCATTGCCTCAGTTGTAAATATATAAGCACTACCATGACGATACAAAATCTCTCTATTACTCAAAAAATTACAGCACTTGGAAGCATCATTGCTATTTGTGTTGCTGTATTAATTGGTTTGACGTCTTTACATAACTCAAAGAATATTATTGAGCAACGCATGATCGAATCAGAACTGCCAAGCAAGCTGCAAACAATCAGTAATCATATTGGTGGGGAGATCAATGAACTTTTAGGCGCAGCACAGCAGCTTTCTGCCAATGCCTTTATTTTAGATTGGGCAAACTCTGGCAACACCAACGATGCGTTATTACTCAAAGAACTTAATCGTTTAGTTGAGCAATATGATCTTGCAACTGCTTCGTGGGCAAATAAAAATACCGCGCAATATTGGAATCAAGATGGCTTTTTACGGGTGTTGAAAAGTGATGCTGCAGATGGTTGGTTTTTTGCTTTTACCCAATCAAAACAACCTTATTCAATCAGTATTTATCAAGAGTCGGCAAACGATGTAAAAATGTTTGTTAATCACCAACAGCCTAATGGATTCGGCTTGGCGGGCTTAGCAAAAAGCATTACTGATATGCAAAAGCTACTACAGCAATTTAAAATTGAGCAGTCAGGATTTGTATTTATTGCCGATAAAAGTGGCTTAATTCAGCTACACAAAGATGCAGCTAAAGTCGCTAAGGTTAATATAGATAGTATTTACAGTGCTAATATTCATAACAAATTACTTGATGAAAATGGTTTTACTTTAGAAGAAGTAAATATTAACGGACAAGCCACGCTGATTGCTGCCACACCAATTAAAAACACCGACTTATTTGTGTTGGCTCAAGTACCAAAAAGCGAGGTATTCGCAAGTGTAAACACCCTCGAGTGGCAAATATTCACATTCACTATCATTACAGCACTTATCGCAAGCGTGATCAGTTACTTGTTAGCTCGCTCTTTAGCCTCACCGTTATCAAAAATGGCGGAGTTGTTTTCTCGTTTAGGCCGCGGTGATGCTAATTTAGCGTATCGTCTACCAGCATCACCTCAACCTGAACTCAATAATTTAACGTCAGGGTTCAACCAGTTTATTGAGAAAATAGAAACCGCCATTGTGCAAGTCGCTGATGAAAGCCATGGTATTCGTCAAAGTTCTGATCATGTCTTTGCGCAAGCAAAACAAAACTCCTTAGCGCTGGATAAACAAAAAGAGCAAACTATTTCAGTTGCTGCAGCGATCAATGAAATGGGCGCTACAGTGCAAGAAATAGCACAAAGTGCAGCGAATGCAGCTAAGTTAACCAACGATAGTCGCGATAACACCAAGCAAAGCCATCAACAAGTGTTACAAAGCCAAACGACAATCTCAGCCCTTGCCAGCGACATTGACGGCATAACCGAGCAAGTTGCTTTACTTTCTAAAAAGACTATTGATATCGCTAGTATTGTGGATTCAATTAGAGGTATATCTGAACAAACCAACTTATTGGCACTTAATGCAGCTATTGAGTCTGCCCGAGCTGGTGAACATGGACGAGGCTTTGCTGTCGTTGCTGATGAAGTAAGAGCGCTGGCGAATCGTACCTCACAATCAACCACTGAAATTCAATCTATGATTGAAGAGCTCACTCAAATTTCAGATGATGTTGTAAATGATATCAGCCAATCAAAAAATAAAGCCCAACAAAGCGTTAGCGCAATGCAAAACTCGGTTGAGTTACTTAATACCATTACTGAAACAGCCAATGAAATTAACGATATGGCAACTCTAATTGCCACCGCTACAGAACAGCAAAATAGCGTTGTGAATGATGTGGGTCGTAGTATTGAGCAAATAAGTGAGATCAGTGATAAATCAATGAGTGAACAAATCAATACCGAGCAAGCAATTCGTGATTTAGCCACCAGCGCACAAACACTTGATGCACTCGTTGCTACGTTTAATCAGCAACGTTAGATAGAGTGTTACATTAAAAAATAACCTCTGTACAAAATAACCACTATACTTAAGTGTTTTTTGTACAGAGGTGTATATGAATACTCTCCAAGGTAAACATTATTTACTGATTGTGCCTGATGGCTCTGTGTGCTTGTAGCACCACAGATAACGCCAATATAAGTGTGCCAATCCCCACTATTACTCCTCCCATGCAATTACAACAGCAGCTTGTAGAGTCTGAGCAACAAATATTTCAACTCGACGACGACCTCAAACAGCAATTAAATGCTTACGTACAATCGAGTAAATCAGTTGATGAAATTACCTATAGTGTACTTAGTTTTTTACTCACAAATGGTGATGACTCACTATCTTATCAATCTACCAGCACTCAAACTGCGTCATAAAGCTATCAAAATTTAAATGCCAATTGTCTTTCACTCTCTATTTTAGCGTATAGCTTGGCCAAACATTTAGGCCTTAAGGCCCCTTTCAAAAAGTACACATTCCGGAGTATTGGTCACTAAATCAGGGGTTTAATTTACTCACTGGGCATATCAACCTTGCCATAGACAATAAAACGAAACTCAAAGACAGCTCACTTGTTTATCAGCGTAATAAGCGTTTAATTATTGATTTTGACCCCAATAGCCGACAAGCCCGTTTTGCAACCTCATTGCTTTCAAAAAAAGGGTAACCGCCATGTCACCAACCTTACATGAAAGCCACTTTGGACTGGCGCGAAGTTACTTTGAGTTAAATAATATAGCTAGGGCGGAATTTCATTTGCGTAAAGCCAGAAAAAAAGCAGACTTTACACATGACAAACAACGCTATAATAATAAACTCATCGCATTAAAATCACTTATCGTTAAGGCGAATCATTATTAAATTATTTAGTTTAACCTGCATTGTATTTTTTATAAGTTGGAGTGGACTCTCAAAGCCGATTGAGCCGCAGTTATTCACTGATTTAACAACGCTAACCAGCTCTAAATTAGCAGGCAGAAAAACGAATAGTCACTCGGCTTTACTCACCAGAGAATATTTAAAAGCACGCTTTAAAGAGCATCAACTAACGGTTATTGAACAACCTTTTACTTATCCATCAGGGCTGTTTTCTAAGGCGCAAGGCGTAAATATTGTTGCGACCAAAACAGCAAAAGATACGCTCGAAAATATTAACACTGCTCTTTATCAAGAAGCAGTATTGCTAATTGAGGCATTTATTAATCAGCTTTTGACAAACCCTGAGGTATTCAGTCCCCCCTTAAAAGCAGCAACGTAAGCCTCTTTTTTTGCCCGTGGAAGTTTTTTAATCGCATATTCTAATTTACTTGCGTCGCTTTTAGTCCCAACTTGTTGCTGATGAATGAGCACCAGCGGTCCTTTCCCTTTGAGGTTTTTTGCCCCTTTACCCGCTTGGTGCGTTGCTAAACGACGCGCTACATCAACTGTAATGCCGGTATACCAATGACCAAACCGTGTTTGCACAATATACAGTGACCAAACAGCCGGTTTACTTTTACTATTGCACAACTCATCGTTTAAACTTTTTTGATTATTAATGGTCAAAACCTCGCCTTAACGCGCTAAACAAAAACAATTACTCAAAAGGGTTTTACCTTGAGTGACTAATAGGTATCATGCAGATTATAAAAAATAAGGATCACAACTAACAATGCAGTCGTTAAAAACTTTTTCTCTTTGGCTTATTGTCGCTTTAACGCTTAGTTCAGCCGCAGGTTGTTCTAGCTGGGTGTACAGAATCAACATCCCTCAAGGTAACTTTTTAGAACAATCAGACGTTGATAAGCTTCGCGTTAATATGACTCGCGAGCAAGTAATTTATGTACTAGGCAGACCGATTGCCGAAGACGCCTTCGATAAAAATACCTGGCGTTACGTTTATAGCTTTAATAAAGGGCGCGCGAATGAACAATATAAATCATTAGTATTAAACTTTGAAAATGAAAAGTTGGTAACGGTCTCTGGTGACTATGAGCAACCAGAAAACTTTACAACCCCTTTAGAGCAATAAGCCATTTGGGTTTAATTTAAAAAGGTGAGCATGGCTCACCTTTTTTGTATCTAACGATCTAACGGTCGGCCACCAGTTACTTTATTTGCGCGGCCCTCTTCTTTGGCTTTTTCGGCGCGCTTTCTGCGGGCATCTTTAGGGTCGGCAATTAATGGGCGGTAAATTTCAACTCTATCGCCGTCTTTAAGCTCATGATTAAGCTTTACCGTTCTGTTCCATACACCTAAAGTTAAAGCGGTTGCATCAATTTCAGGGCACTTCTTAATAATACCTGATTGGATCACTGCTTGCTCTGCGGTGGTACCTTGGAATACTTCTATATTTAACGTGGTTGCTTTCGTTGGCAACGCAAACACAATTTCAATATTGATCATGCACGCTCTCCATATACCGCTTTTGCACGTTGAGTAAAGGCACTCACCATATTTTTAGCTACATCATTAAAAATTTTACCAAACGCAAGTTCTATTAACTTACTAGAAAATTCAAAGTCTAGCTGTAAATGCACTTTGCACGCATGCGCATCTAATTGCTGAAAATGCCAGCGACCTTGTAAGGTTTTAAAAGGCCCATCGACCAAGCGAAGCATCACTGTTTGCTCATCAATTAGCGTATTTTCAGTGGTAAACCATTTTTTTATACCGGCTTTAGATATTTCTAAACTGGCGGTCATGTTATTATCATGCTGCTTAATAATTTTTGAGTCTGAACAATTAGGTAAAAACTGCGAATAAGCTTCTACATCATTGACTAGATCAAACATCTCTTTAGTGCTGTACATAACCAGCGCACTTTTCTCTATTTGTGGCATACTCACTCCCAACTGTGTGCAGGAATTTTAGCAAGCTTTGTGCGTTTCCCCAAACTTTCATCGCGCTTAAATGAATCCTTCGCTTTTGCATGTATAATTTAAAAAAATCGATGTAAAACATCTCGTATAACGTATATTATAGGGCACTATGGCTAAGAAAAATTCATCAAAATCGACAAGTAATACCATCGCGCTAAATAAAAAAGCGCGACACGAGTATTTTTTACACGACAAGTTTGAAGCAGGTATTGAACTCCAAGGCTGGGAAGTAAAAAGTATCCGAGCAGGTAAAGTAAATATCTCTGAAACTTATATTCATCTTAAAAACGGTGAAGCGTTTTTATTAGGCAGCACAATCCAGCCTTTAAATAGTGCATCAACCCATGTTATTTGCGACCCGCTGCGTTATCGTAAATTATTACTAAGCAGACGTGAACTTGACCGTTTGGTTGGTGCAACCGAGCGTGATGGTTATTCATTAATTGCCACAGCTATGTATTGGAAAAAATGCTGGGTAAAGCTTGAATTCCATTTAGCGAAAGGTAAGAAAATGCATGACAAACGTGAAGACGGTAAAAATAAAGATTGGTCCCGTGAAAAAGAACGTTTAATGAAACATAAAGTTTAAATGAAAAAGCCTAACATCATGTTAGGTTTTTTTTTGCTAAATTTTAGGAAAATACAAATTATTACAAATTAAAGTCGCTCGGCGTTTTGTTTATCAATAATAACTAAATCACGTTACAGCGCCAAATAGCGAGCATCCTATCGTTTACCTTTATTGAGAAAATCAGTACATATTAGTGCAGATAACAAAATCATCTTTGTGGCCAATTGATAACAGTTAAGTTACATGGTATTAATAATTCGACTTGTAAAACAAGTAAATTATTAACATATCAACAAGAACTTAAGGATACATACCAACCCTTTATAGAAAATGGACGCTCAGCGAGAATTTAAAAGTACTTAGGCAAGGCATTTGAATGAATTAAGTGTGGCTCTCTTTAAAATTCAAAAAACGCAGTTTAAGCACTTTTAAAACTCGCCCTATGGGAGAGCATCTGCAGAACTTTCTCTGCGTTACCACTCTTCGTAATAGAAACCACTATTACATCATCATGGCGCCTTGATAAAATCCAGTAGAACGCTCTCTGAGCAAACATTTTCTATGATGGGTTGGTATCGCTCAATTGCATTTACACCGAGCTTAATCATCGGTGCTACTATCGCATTGTCAGCAGGTTTTAGTACAACAACTTATGCTGCACAGCAAACTGCAGAAAAAGTAGAACGTATTCAAGTAACAGGCTCTCGTATCAAACGTTCCGATATAGAAGGCCCATCACCAGTACAATCCATTAATAAAGAAGACATCGAAAACATGGGTTATGACAACCTACAACAGCTGCTTGAAAGAATGCCTGTTGCAGGTAATGGTACCTTTTCAACCCGTGGTAATAACCAAGACTCGACCGCTAATGGTTCAGCTGCCGTCAGCCTTCGTGGTTTAGGGGCTGATGCTACCTTGGTACTTATTAATGGTCGTCGTGTTGCTATAAGCGCATTTGCAGAAGGGATCACCAACTCATTTGTTGATATAAACAGTATTCCTGTTTCAGCAATCGAACGTATTGATATTTTAAAAGATGGCGCATCAGCAATCTATGGCTCTGATGCTGTAGCAGGTGTTGTAAACGTTATCTTGAAAAAAGACATCGACGGTATTGAAGTTAATTTAGGTTACGGCGGCACAGATGGTCCTAACTATGAAGAAACCACGGCTAGCATTGTTTGGGGTACAACAAGTGCAAAAAGTAGTGCATCCGTTATTATTGATTACTTTAAAAACACTTCTTTATCATCAGATGAAATGGGCCGCTTAGGTACTGCTAACCAGTCTCCATATGGTGGCATGGATTTTCGTTCATCACGTGGTTTCCCTGGCTCGTTCGATGTAAATGGTGTTCAAACGCCAGATCCTAGCTGTCCTACTGACCAAATAAGTAGCAGTAACAGCTGTGTTTTTGATTATGGTCCATTCGGCTATATTGCCCCGGCGTCAGAACGTGTGGGCGCAATTTCACAATTTGAATACCGCTTTGACAATGGTATCACCGGCTTTTTAGAAATGGCTGTACAGCATAACAGCTCAGTTGCAGCGGGTGCGCCAACGCCACTTGATAAAGATGCGGGTTTAACAGTAACAGGGAGTCACCCTAATAATCCATTTGGACAAGATGTAGGGATTAATTATTTTAGAACTGTCGATGCAGGTGCGCGCCAATGGGATATCGAATCAGACACATTACGTTTTGTTGCTGGTTTAAAAGGTGAAATAAACGATTGGAGCTGGGAAACAGCGGTACAAAAAGGACGTAGTAAGTCATTACAAACTGGGGATCGCTCACAAGGTTGGGTACGCACCGACTTCTTACAACAAGAAATTGACGCTGGTAACTACAACCCATTTGGCGGCACTTACAACGATCCAGCCGTAATTGATAGAATTACTACGAGCTTGGTTCGTCAAGGCGAGTCTCATATGACGTCGTTCGATGCTAACATTTCAGGTGAAGCATTTAGCTTTGGTGATGATGTTGTCATGATGGCGGCCGGTATTGAATACCGCGAAGAAGACGTGACTGATATTCCAGATGATCAATTCCAACGTGGATTAATCTTTGGTACCGAGTCTGTTTCAGCTGCCGCAGAGCGCGACCAGTACGCGGCCTATGTAGAGTTTTCAATTCCACTTGCGGAAAACTTAGAGCTACAACTTGCTGGCCGTTACGATGATTACAGTGACTTTGGCACTACGACAAACCCTAAAGTTGCTTTACGCTGGGCACCTACAGATGAAATCACAGTACGTGGTTCATGGGCGCAAGGCTTCAGAGCACCGTCACTTGCACAAGTAGGTTTAGGGCCATCTCAGGAAAGTCAGTTCTTTATTGATAACTATCGCTGTGATGCAACAGGTAAAGATTGTGATCCGCTAGATTACAACATTGAATTTGCCGGTAACCCTGACTTAGAAGCTGAAGAGTCTGAATCTTGGAACGTCGGCTTTATTTGGGCACCTACAACTGACTTTGGTTTGAGTGTAGATGTATGGAGTATCACCCAAGACAATAAAATTGATGAGCAAGAGTTTGGTCCAATTTACAACTCAGAGTGTAATAACCAAAACAGTACCGTATGTGTTCGCTTACCTCCTTCAGGTACAGACAGTTTAGGGACTATTCAAAAGATTTTCAGTACTTTTGAAAATGTATCATCACAAGAAGTTTCGGGCGTTGATATTTCAGCAAATTACAACCACTCACTGGATGATTTAGGCTTACTAAAATTCAATTTAGAATGGGCTTATCAGGATAAATTTGAAAAAGATGGCCGCGATTACACTGGTGAATATGGTTACCCAGAGCATCGCTGGATTTTCTCAACTAACTGGGAAATTGGTCAGTTCAACACAAACATGAACATTAGTTATGTAGGTGAGTTTGAAGATACGCCAGATATCGATTTCGATGGTAACTTAGACTTCGATAGTAATACATCGCGTACTGTTGATTCACAAGTACTGGTAGATTTACAAACATCATATCGTATTACTGAGTCAGCAAAAGTATCGCTAGGTGTGAACAACTTATTTGATGAAGAGCCACCGTTTGCAATTGGTGACGGTGATTCAGATCTGTATGGTTACGCATCGGGTGTACACAACCCTCGAGGTCGTTACATTTATACTAAAGTGAGCTTTTCGTTTTAATTTAAAATAATAAAAAACCGCCATTTTGGCGGTTTTTTTATCTTAAACTAAAGGGCTAAATTATAGCTCGCCTTCGTTTTCAGATAAGAATTTAGCAACGCCTTCAGGGCTTGCGTCCATTCCTTTTTTACCTTCAGTCCAACCAGCAGGACATACTTCACCGTGCTCGCTGTGGAATGCTAGTGCATCAACCATACGGATCATTTCGTCGATGTTACGACCCAGTGGTAAGTCGTTCACTACTTGGTGACGTACGTTACCTTCTTCATCGATTAGGAAAGAACCACGAAATGCAACGCCCGCTTCTGGGTGCTCAACGTCGTATGCTTTACAGATTTCGTGTTTAACGTCTGCAACTAGTGCGTATTGAACTTTACCAATACCGCCGTCTGCTACAGCCGTGTTACGCCATGCGTTGTGTGAGAACTGTGAATCGATTGAAACACCAATTACTTCTACACCACGTTTTTGGAATTCTGCATAACGCTTATCAAAAGCAATAAGCTCAGAAGGACATACAAATGTGAAATCTAGAGGGTAGAAAAAGATTACTGCTTTTTTACCTTTGATTTTTTCGTGAAGGTTATAGCTATCTACAATCTCACCGTTACCTAGAACAGCTGCAGCGGTAAAGTCTGGTGCCTGACGGCCTACTAATACACCCATTTTATTCTCCAAATATTTTGAGTTTATTGTCAATTGCTTACGCAATACTGATTACTAATATGGGCACTAATTTTAAAATTACAATAGCAACCATATTTAATTAAACATTATTCTATGGCTATAAAAAATAAATTAACAATCGTATTTATAGATAGCACCGTTCTAAAATAGCGAACGCTTGATAAATGGACTGATTTTTGATCATAAAAAAACCTGCTTTAAGCAGGTTCTTTTTACTAATCCATAATATCGCTAGGCATATCACCGCGAATATGTTGCCATATTTCACCGGTTTGATGACCATATTTACGCATCATGAATATTGCACCATCGTGCTCTTTATTCTCAGCAAGCTTAGTTAAGTCTTTATAAAACTGGCGTGCAAGCTCGCGAGTGCGAGGATCTGAAAAGTAATGACAGCCAATCTTAGAATAAAAACCTTTAAAGCCATTAAGGATGAGCACATAAATGCGATTGTTACCGGCAACAGCTAATTCATGATGAACTTTATAATCATAATCTGCAAACGCTTGTGCGCTATCTTCTAATTCATCGCTTTGTGATAAAATTTCGATAACACGCTCTGGTGCAAGTTTTATAGCTGCACGGGTATAAATTGCGCTGATATTAGTACGTGCTGAGAGTAACTGATCGGTTAGCTCTGGCATTTTATCTTCATCTAAACGTGCCAGTGTTTCAAGAATGTTTAATCCTGACGTTTCCCAAAAATTATTAACGCGAGTGGGTTTACCATGTTGGATTGTTAACCAACCGTCTCTGGCTAATCGTTGTAACACTTCACGCAATGTGGTTCTAGTAACACCAATTAACTCTGAGAGTTCACGCTCAGCTGGCAGAATTGAACCTGGAGGAAAATCACCATTCCAGATTGACTCTACTATGTACTCCTCAGCAAATCCTGCTGGGCTTTTCGCTTTAAAAATTCTCATTCAATTCCTACTCGAATTAATTCACATCACATCGCTACATACGATTAACTGACTGATTGTACCAGACAAGCCACAACTAACAAGTAAAGTAAGTTAAATTACCTAGGCATGTGATTAAAAAGGCAACTTTACTTGTATGATTCGCTAGTTTTACCGATAGGTTTTAAACACACTATGAATGCCAACCTATTATTCATACCAGACACTTTGACTATTATTATTTAGTTGTTTACACCCTCTATAGGCTGGACTAAGTTAATGACATTAACCAGACTATTAAACGCCTCCCTAGGGAAAAATCATGCAACAGAGTGTCCCATCTGCAATATTTATAAATTTTTTAGGTAAAGCACCTCAATGGTATAAATACACCATTATTGCATTTTTAATAATTAACCCGCTGCTGTTTCAATTAAACCCTTATTTGTCTGGCTGGGTACTGGTTATTGAGTTTATTTTTACACTGGCCATGGCGCTCAAGTGTTACCCACTGCAACCTGGTGGTCTACTTGCCATTGAGGCACTATTAATTGGTATGACATCAACCACGCAAGTTGAACATGAAATAGCACAAAACCTAGATGTGCTTTTATTACTTATTTTTATGGTTGCCGGTATTTATTTCATGAAAGATCTGCTGCTGTATATTTTTACCAAGTTAGTGGTTTCAGTAAGAAGTAAAACCGTTTTATCGCTTGCGTTTGCAATAGCTGCTGCGTTTTTATCAGCTTTTTTAGATGCCCTAACTGTAATGGCGGTTGTTATTGCGGTGGCCATGGGCTTTTATAGTATTTATCACAAGGTGGCCTCAGGAAAAGATTTTATTAGTGAGCACGATATTAACGATGATAACCAAGTAAAAGAGATAAACCGTCAAGAGCTTGAAGAGTTTCGTGCTTTTTTACGTAATTTACTCATGCATGCCTCGATTGGGACCGCACTTGGCGGCGTGTGCACTATGGTTGGTGAACCACAAAACTTAATTATTGCAGAGCGAGCAAGTTGGCTATTTGGTGAGTTCTTTTTAAGAATGCTGCCCGTTTCTTTACCCGTGCTTTTTGCGGGCTTATTAACAACCTTTTTATTAGAAAAAACAAAAACCTTTGGCTATGGGGCAAAACTGCCAGAAACAATTCATGCTATTTTAAAAAACCATGCACAAACACTTGATAAAAAACGTACCAAACGCGATAGAGTGAACCTCACAATTCAAGCACTTATCGCTATCTGGTTAATTACTGGCTTAGCGTTACATTTAGCAACCGTGGGCTTAATTGGTTTATCGGTAATTATTTTAGCCACGTCGTCGGCCGGCATAATAGAAGAGCACCAACTCGGTAAAGCCTTTGAAGAGGCCCTCCCCTTCACTGCACTACTTTGTGTATTTTTTAGTGTGGTTGCAGTAATCATCGATCAACAACTCTTTACTCCCGTGATTACTTGGGTACTAACATTTGAAGGGCACTTACAATTGGTGATGTTTTTTATCGCTAATGGATTGCTTTCAATGGTCAGTGATAATGTATTTGTCGGCACTGTATATATAAATGAAGTTGCTGCAGCTCTAAAAGCAGGTCAAATAACTCGAGACCAATTTGATTTACTTGCAGTGGCAATAAACACCGGCACAAACTTACCCAGCGTGGCCACCCCTAATGGTCAAGCTGCTTTCTTATTCTTACTGACATCAACACTAGCTCCCGTGTTACGCCTATCTTACGGTCGAATGGTGTATATGGCTTTACCTTACACTTTTGTGCTTACCTTTGTTGGGTTAAGCGCGACTTATTTTGGCTTGAGTGAAATAACCAGTTTGTTTTATGACTGGGGGATAATACAACACCACATCCCTGTAGCGAATTCTGGGCATTAAGAGCTTCCCCGACTTTGAGGAGCTAGGAAATTTCATAGCTCCTCACTTTTCCCTTTTACTTGCTCCGCTGTTTATCCTACGTCATAATCTAAGCCCTTATTTAAATACGGATTTGTTATGAACTGGCTTGCTAATCTAAGTACTCAGCGTACACCTTGGTTATTATTCAGTGGGATTGTTTTTCTGCTTGAAGTCATCGCGCTCTTTTTCCAATACAACATGGGGTTAGCGCCGTGCATTATGTGTATTTACCAACGCACCGCGGTATTAGGCTTACTTTTTGCCGGTATTATTGGCGCCAGTAAACCAAACAACCTCGTAGTCCGTATTGTCGCTTATACAGTGTGGGGGGTTTCAAGTGTATGGGGGTTACTAATAGCTCGTGAGCACATTGAAATGCAAACAACCACTGACCCCTTCGCATTTAGCTGTGAGTTTGAGCCAAATTTTCCAGAGTTTATGCCATTACATCATTGGATACCGCAATTTTTTGAGGCAACCGGTGATTGCGGAAACATAGATTGGCAATTTGCAGGCTTAAGTATGCCAGCATGGATGGAAGTTATTTTTGTATTGTTTACCGCCACACTCTTTATATTGGTGGCCAGCCGATTAATAACTAAAAAGTCACTTTAATATGTTTACTTTTTTTTCAAGCCACGTTGACGAACTTAAACACTTAAAAGTTCGTCAAAGACAAACCGTTATTGCGATCTCGTTAAGTATGCTCTCTCCTAGTGACAGAGTGTTAATGCGTATTGTAAAGCTTATGCTGCTAAGCCCATTTTTTTTAATATTTACCCTTTTTGAAGGATGGCTACTCGTGCCCTTTTTGATTGTGGCTGGTTTAAGCTACCCGCTATTAACTGCCCCCGTAGATGTTAATTTTGCTAAAAAGCACCTTGGTGCTGCCTTAAAACAGTTTGATCAGGGCGCATAGCGCCCTTTTAAGTTAAAACGCCACCTTTCCATCAAGTTTGGCTAGCATTTTTTTACCCACCCCTTTTACTTTAGCTAGATCTTCAAGTGATGCGAAATCACCATTGGTTTCTCTATAATCGATAATTGCCTGTGCTTTTTTCTTGCCGACACCTGGTAACTTAATTAACTGTTTTAAATCAGCAGTATTAATATTAACCACGGCTGATTGCATCTGCTCTGATAGCATATCGCTTTGCGCAAAGGTGGTACCCATAGGTAATAAACATAAAGCAGCGGCTAATGAGATGATTTTAATTAATTTCATACTATTTCCTTTTGTGTTCTCACATGAACATTTGTTGATTATTTACACCCAGCACTTTTACATAACGTTGTGGTTACTAAGTACTAACGGTAACAATCACTCCTTGCGACTCCTTTACTGCAACGCGTTATAAAGTGACTTAATAAATAAAGTAGAGTTACTCTTTATTGTCAACCAAGCTGCAGATAAACTAAGGCTAAAGCTTGCAAAAACGCGCGCAAGCTTGTACTGTATATAAAAACAGTAATCTAATGATTTAAATTAATCATATTGCCACGTAAGTAAGCAGGAGAAATCATGGCTGTTGTTGTTAAATATGTTGTAGAACGAAACGGAGTCGAGCGCATGACGTTTACTACTAAAAAAGAAGCTGATGCCTATGACAAAATGCTCGATATTGCCGAGTCACTAGAACTCATGCTTGAAAAAGTAGATGTACCACTAAGTGAACAACAGGTTGAGTCGCTCGCGCTGGAGATTGCAAAAAGTAAAGACGACTTTATGGCCGTACTTAAAGGTGGTAAAGAAGTACCCGCCAAGGCTAAAAAAACAAAGTCAGATAACGTTGCAGATATAAAAGAGAAAGCAGCGAGTTAGTACTTTTAAAAGCTCAATAGTAATTATTAAAAAAACTGAATTCGTTATTCGAATTCAGTTTTTTTATGCCTTTAAATAACCTGAACTCTGGTTAAGAGATTTACTAACGTATTGAATCAAAAAATGATATTTATGTTTATTTTTCTCTAGCCAGAGATTTCCAGTGAAAACAAGGCGAAATTACGCGTCAATAGCTAGCCTATTGCAAGTAAATTCAACGCAGTTAGCGCTGAAAATAGCTGCTTGAGATAGATTTATTATCCAGAGTTCAGGTTAAATAATAATAGCTAAAGGCGAGTAATCGGTGATTAAGCGTCATAATCTCAGCTGTTTAAACGAGATGAATGGTCTTTTCTAAAGGTAAGCCAATAAAAAAATGCCAACCAGTTAAACTGATTGGCATTTATAAAAACCAACACTTTACGTTAGCTAATCAGTTACAATGACGATTCAACTTCATCAAACAGATCAGTAATTTCTTTTTTCGGTTCAGCTGTCACAAGGCTTCCTACCACAATAGCAATACTCGCTAAAATGAAGCCTGGGACGATTTCATAAATTACACTGCTTAAGCTCTCACCGTTAATGGTAATAGGCGCATAAATCCATACAAGCACTGTTAAAGCACCAACAACCATACCGCTAATAGCCCCTTTTAAGTTCATACGTTTCCAGTAAAGGCTCAACAAGACAAGTGGACCAAATGCAGCACCAAAACCAGCCCATGCGTTACTAACTAAATCAAGTATTGAACTATTACGGTCATACGCTAGGTAAATAGCAAATAACGCAACCAGTATTACGCTAATACGCCCTACTAACACCAGCTCAGTTTGCGAGGCATCGCGGTTTAAGTAAATCTTGTAGAAGTCTTCAGTAAGCGAGCTTGAACACACCAATAATTGCGATGAAATCGTACTCATAATCGCAGCTAAAATAGCAGCCAGTAGGAAACCAGCAATTAATGGGTGGAAAATAAGTTCAGCTAATACTAAGAAAATGGTCTCTTTATCGGCAATAGGCATTTGGTTTTCAATCATAAAGGCAGCACCAAATAAACCGGTAAATACCGCACCAATCGCAGATAGTGTCATCCAAGACATACCAATACGACGCATAGTTGGCATTTCTTTTACTGAGCGAATAGACATAAAGCGAACAATAATATGTGGCTGACCAAAGTAGCCTAAGCCCCAAGCCATCGCAGAAATAATAGCAATGGTAGAACCACCAGCAAACCAATCAAGCATATTCAATGAATGGATTTCACTGGCTTTTGGTGAACTTAACAACTGCTGGTAATTTGCATTTGCTAAAGTATCCATAAATGGCTGATCAAGCATCATATAAGTAGCGATAGGTACTGCAAGCAAGGAGATAAACATAATACAACCTTGCACGAAGTCTGTTAGGCTAACCGCTAAAAAACCACCAAATAAGGTGTAAACAACAACCACACCCGTGGTGATGTATAAACCCATTTCGTAACTCATCTGAAATGAATTTTCAAATAACTTACCACCGGCGACTACGCCTGATGAAGTATACAAAGTAAAGAACACAATAATAACAATTGCAGAGATCACACGGAGGATATTCTTGTTATCATCAAAACGATTTGCAAAATAATCAGGGATGGTAATAGAGTCATTTGCTTTTTCAGTATAAACACGCAGTCTTGGGGCGACTAAGAAATAGTTTGCCCATGCGCCTAATACTAAGCCAATAGCAATCCAAACCTTGCTAAGCCCAAACAAGTACATTGCGCCAGGTAGGCCCATAAGTAACCAACCACTCATGTCTGATGCACCCGCTGATAAGGCAGCAACACTGGGGGCTAAATTACGACCACCTAGCATATACCCTGATATATCGCTGGTAGATTGCTTATATGCGTATAGTCCTATTCCCAGCATTACAATAAAATATAATGCCAGTGAAATAATCATTCCTGTTTCCAAATTCGCCTCCACTTAAAAAAGTAATAACAGGCTTGTAATCCAAATAATGACTCTTGAAATCTTATAATTAAGACAGTATTGGAATAAAAGCTTTCTACTGAACTATAACACGGTAATTGCTAATAACTCCAACCCGCTAATTTAAGTAGATAAAAAACCATCTATTCGCTCGCTTTTAAAACAAATAGAATAAAAAACAATGAGTTTAGATTAATAAAAATCACCTAAGCCATGATATTTCATTAATAATAATTCATTTTACCGATGCTATTTTGAATGTTTTCCAATATATTATTACAATGTTAATCAATTTCTACTCTTTCGGAATCCTATATGTATTTTTACGCTGCTCGGCAACCTATTTTAGATCGCAATAAAGAACTAATTGGCTATGAGCTTTTATTTCGTGATGGAGTTGATAACGTATTTCCAGATATTGACGGCGATGAAGCCACGTCTAGACTGATTGAAGGCAGTCAATTTAACTTTGGCTTAGAAGATTTAACTGATAATAAACCCGCTTATATTAACTTTACCTTAGACACCTTGTTAAAAGGCTACCCAACCCTTTTAAACAAAGATGGGGTGGTAATTGAAATACTCGAAACCGTCCAGCCAGGTAAACGCTTATTGGCAATTGTTAAAGACCTAAAAGAAAAAGGCTATACGCTAGCGTTAGATGACTATGCACATCAACCTGTATGGCGGCACTTTTATCCGTTTATCGATATTATTAAAGTCGATTTTTTAACTTGTGATATTGAAAACGTTAAAACGATCATAGAGGATTTAAAACCTTATCCACATATAAAATTACTTGCTGAAAAGGTTGAAACTTACGCGCTTTACAATCAAGCTTTTGAACTAGGTTTTGAATACTTTCAAGGCTTTTTCTTTTCAAAACCAGAAATGGTGCAAAGCAAGGCATTACCGCCATCGGGCATGGCACTGGCTGAGCTACTCTATGAAACTTCCAGCGTAGAAATGGATCTTAAAAAAATCACCGATGTATTTGAGCGTGATGTCAACTTATCGTATAAGCTGCTACGCTACTCAAATTCGGCAGCATTTGCTCGCCGCTTTGAAATAAACACTATAAAACAAGCGCTTATTGTATTGGGCGCGGCTGAAATAAAAAAACTACTCTCTTTATTATTTGCCGCACAAGTCTCTGCAGACAAACCTCTGGAGCTTATTAGGCTGTCGCTAACACGCGCGCGTTTTTGTGAGCTTTTAGCAATTTCACATGGCAAACTTAGAGATACTGGAATAGCGTTTTTAGCCGGCATGATGTCGCTTATGGATGCCATACTAGATGAAGAGATGGACAGTGTAATGCTTAAACTACCGCTTTCAAATGAGATAAAAGCGGCACTGTTAAACAATGAAGGGCTGCTTGCTGAGTATTTAAACTTAGTAACCCTCTATGAGCAGGGTAACTGGCACGCTGCTAACGATAAAGCCCAACAGCTTAACTTAGGTGATGATGTGCCTGATGCTTACCACGAAGCACTTAATTGGGTTAGTGAACAAATGCAGATAATGATTGATAATTAAAGCGCTCATTAGGGTCTGTTGACCTTTCAAGGTTAAATTTTCAGCAGTCTATTTGGTATTTAGGCAAGGCAGAGCTTATGTGGTGTGGTTATTCCCCATAAATAGGCGATAACGCAGCATCAATGCCAAACAGGCGCTGCCCTTCGGGTTCTGTCTAGGAGCGATTTACTCTTTGTTGCCTACATGGATGTAGGTAAGGGGCGTGAGCAGGACGCGGAAGCTTTGCTCGGTTTTTACTTAGCCCACTAGGTTACAAACCTCGCGCCGCGATTAAACCGCTCCTAGTTTGAACAAATTGTAATCCGCAAAGGTCAACAGACCCTAGTAATTAATAACTAAAAATAAAACGCCAGCATTTGCTGGCGTTTTTATTTTTATCAAAGGCTTTCTAAGAAATCTTCGTCAAAATCTTCAGGCTCTTCTTTTATTGGCGGATTGCCATCGTAGAGTTCATATAACTGACGCTGAAAGTAAATGTCTTTAACAAACAGGTATGGGTCTAATGAATCATTTAATAAACCCTCTTGAGCCATTAAAGACGCCCTTGCCTCAACCGCCTTTAACGCAAACACTAAAATTGTTTGTGGTGTAGTCAGTGCAATTTTAGGTAAAACCACATTATCAACAACATCACCGGTTAAGTTACGTGCAGTTGATGGCCCCATTGCCGGGATCATTAAATAGGCACCATCGCCTACTCCCCACACACCTAAGGTTTGGCCAAAATCTTCATCAGTTACTTCAAGCCCTAACGAACTTGCAACGTCAAATAAGCCAAACACTCCCACCGTAGAATTCACTAAAAAGCGCGCAAAATTAATTCCGGCACTGCTTGGCTTTCCTTGCAGACCCGCATTAATAATATCAACCGGTGCTGTAATATTATCGGTAAAATGCACAATACTTCGACGCACAGGCTGTGGGGTTACTGTTATATAACCCACTGCCGCAGGCCTTAAAATATAAGCATCAAGTACGTCCATATTAAAGTCATAAATAGGTCTGTTTACACTTTGTATGGGATCGCGCTCATCATATTTACTCTCAGGCACTTGAGCACAACCCGATAACGTGAGTAAACATAATAAAAGTAAGCCTTGTTTTAACATCTCAAATCCTTAAGGTATTAATGTATCAATGTTCAGTTGCACTTGGCGCACCTCTTTAGAAGCAAGCACTTGAGAATGCCCTTCAAGCTCCCCAGTGCTTGGCATAACTGAATCATCATTAGAGATACGCGCAGAAATGATAATTTCACTCGCACTCGATAAGTTTAGCCCTGCCATCATGGCATTAGCATCGCTCAGCTCAACCGTAATTGGAAAGCTATAGTCTGTTAGTTTGACCACGGCTAAAGGCATCGGTGATCCCTTAGCCGCTTTAGCAAACACAAACAAAATACCGTTATTGGGCTGTTTGTCTGCAAGTTGGCTATCGATATCAACGGTAACTTGAATACTTTGAGCCGCTAACTGATCGCCACTGGTTGCCACGTTTTGCTGAGCAATTTGTAGATCGATTTCGCTAATACGTTGGTTGATCATAGCATAGCGCGTATCAGACTCATCCATACTTGCAAGTAACACCTCAAACGCTGCCTTTGCCTGTAGCCAGTCTTTTCTCTCAAAGGCGATCAGTGCAAGTAACGAAATCGCATCAAGGTTATTTGGTTGAGCTTGCAGTACTTTAGAAAGCATACCCGCTGCACGAGTCATGTTCTCTTCACTGCCCTCAAGTAATAGCACCTGAGAGTAGCTAACAAGCGCCTGCATATTATCAGGGTTTATTTTTAATGTTTTATCAAATGACTGTTTCGCCATATCAAATTCATTTAGCATTAAAGCAACACGCCCTAACAACATCCAAGCGACTTCATCATCACCGCTTTGGCTTAACTTAGTACGCAGTGCTAGGGCAAACGCTTGTAACTCATTTTTAGTTAATGGCTCGCCCTTTTGCATTACGGCGCGCTGACCATAATCGGCCAAGTTATCCATTGCATCATGCCAAGCTGCAATTTGTTGCTGGCTGCCTGTCATTGCATAAAAAATACCTGCTAATGCAATTAAAAACGCCGCCCCTGTTAAAGCAAATATACGATTGTCACCACGGCTATTTAGTGACTTCTCTGGCAATAATTCATTAAGTAAACGGCGTTTTAATTCAATAATAGCTTCGCTGTGATTTTGCGAGTCTATACGTTGATTATCTAAATCTGCCTGTAATTCAACTAAACGCTGTTCATAAATGCTGATAAGCTGTGCATTGGCGTTGTGGGTGATGGTTACTATGCGCTCTTTTTTTAAAAAAGGCACAATAATAAACAGCAATGCAATGAGTGTGAGTAAAGCAAAAGACGCCCACATTAAAATCATTTAACTTTGCTCCTGATGTTTATTTTGTTTAATCAGCTTATTGAGCATCACTTCATCAGCGTCACTCCAAGTTTGTTTTACCGACGCTTTACGTTGGCGAATCACAATAAAGCCAAACCCAATTATTACGATGAGTACCGGAAGTACCCACAGTATTAACGTGGCAGGTGTTACCGGTGGATCGTAATGAACAAAATAGCCATATCGATCAATCATGTAATCAATAACTTCATCTTTGGTTTTGCCATCTTTTACCAACGCCAGCACTCGCTCGCGCAAGTCTTTTGCGACAACAGCATCAGAGTCAGCAATATTCTGATTTTGACACTTCGGGCAACGTAATTCTTTTGTTAGCTCTTCAAAGCGAACAGCTTGCTCGTTGCTATCAAATTGATAACGGTCTTGCTGAGCAAACGCAGCTACACTAACAAACAAGCTAAGGGTTAATAAAAACAATCTCATGGCTGCAGCTCCTGCATAATAGGCGCAAACTTAGCACGCCAAACTCGAGGGTTTATATCACCAGTGTGATGTAACAAAATGGTGCCATTTTTATCTACTAAAAATGTCTCTGGTGCACCGGACACCCCTAAATCTAAAGACAATGAACGTTCTAAATCTAAAATATTAAATTGATAAGGGTCGCCCGCACGTGAAAGCATATTACTCACATCATCACGCAGCGCTTGCATATCAAATGGGCCATCAAAATCGGCGTCGTAACTTTGTACATAATACAAGCCGATAATTTTAACCCCTTGCTCGCGTAGCTTAGTTAAATAGCCAAGCTCAGCTAAACACGTCGGACACCATGTGCCCCAAACGTTTAGCAAATACACGTCACCCTTTAGCTGCTCATCAGTCCAACGTTTATCGTCTTGCATTAAATCAGGTAAATTAAACGCAGGCACCGTTTGACCAATTCGCCCTGTTTGTATTTCCCGCGGGTTGGCAAACAACCCTTGGTATAAAAACACACAGATAAAGATAAAAATTAATAAAGGGGCAATTGCGATAAGTTTACGGTTCATACTGCCCCCTCTATTTCATCTTTTCGCGGTGAGGCGCGATAGCGCTTATCGAATAAAATCACAAAACCAGCGAGTGAGATCAGAATACCGCCAATCCACATCCAACGTACAAACGGCTTATGGTAAATACGTAATGACCATGCCCCTTCACTTAGTTGCTCACCAAGCGCAAGATATAAATCACGAGTGAATCCGGCATCAATAGCGGCTTCGGTCATAAATTGCATACCAATATCGTAACGACGCTTTTCTGCATATAAACGCGTTACAGTGTCATTCCCTTTTAATACCGTCACGACACCTGCATGACCACTGTAGTTTGCACCACGAATAGTCTTCACACCTTCAAAGCGGTATTGATACTGATTTAGCTGTACGCTATCACCAGGCTTCATTGATACATCACGCTCAACTGAATACGCCGAGGTGAGTGTAATGCCCGCTATAACAAAGGCTAAACCAACATGCCCCAGCACCATTGCCCAATAGCTTAAACCTAAGCGCTTTATACCGAGTTTAAGCGAGCCATGAACCGCTGCTTTGGTATATAAATCAATAAAAGTGGCAACAAATATCCATACACCTAGCGTGGTTGCTAAAAGTGTTAATGGAGTCACTACCTCATAGCTACTAAATAACCACGCACAGGTAATGATAATACTGACTAATGCGCCTACAAATATTTTATTTTGTAAAAAGGCCCACTTATTTTGCTTCCAACGCAGGAAAGGCCCAATGCCCATTAAAATAGCAAATGGCACCAGTAAAATAGCAAACATTTTATTAAAGAAAGGTTCGCCAATTGAAATACTGCCTAGCCCCATTTCCTTGTGCACCATAGGTAATAATGTACCTAACAGTACAATTAATGTAGCAACTACTAAGAAAATATTGTTTAACCAAAGTGCCACTTCACGCGATACAAATTTATAACGCCCTTCACTTTTAACTTGTGAGACACGCAAGCCATATAACGCTAAACCGCCGCCAACAACTACGGCCAAAAAGCCAAGAATAAATAAGCCACGATCAGGGTCTGTTGCAAAGGCATGCACCGAAACAATAATTCCTGAGCGAACGATAAAGGTGCCTAGTAAACTTAATGAAAATGCCGCAATAGCCAGTAACACTGTCCATGATTTAAATACGCCACGTTTTTCAGTCACACTTAAAGAGTGCAGTAACGCGGTTGCGACTAACCATGGCATGAGTGATGCATTTTCAACAGGATCCCAGAACCACCAGCCGCCCCAGCCTAGCTCTGAATAGGCCCACCAACTACCTATGGTGATACCTAAGGTTAAAAAGCCCCATGCCGTCATTGTCCATGGGCGTGACCATTTTGCCCAGGTGTTATCAAGCTTGCCGGTTAACAACGCGGCAATAGCAAAGGCAAAAGCAACAGAAAGACCGACATACCCCATATAAAGTAATGGAGGGTGAATGATCATCCCTGGGTCTTGTAATAATGGATTTAAATCGCGTCCCTCAACAGGGAAATAGGGCAGTAAACGTTCAAACGGACTTGAAAGTAGCAAGGTGTACATCATAAATCCGACACCTAAAAAGCCAAGCACACCTAATACGCGAGCACGAAGTACCCAAGGCAGTGACTTTGAACGCACAGCAACAACGGCGGTCCAACCGGCCTGCATTAATAACCACAGTAAAATAGCGCCTTCATGGCCACCCCATGTTGAGGTTATTTTATAATACCAAGGCAAGGTGCTACTTGAGTGATACGCTACATAAGATACGGTAAAATCATCAGTTAAGCTGGCATAAATAAGCGCAGCAAAAGACAAAGCAACAAATGCAAACTGACCAATAGCAAGTGATGGCGCAGCGCGCATCAAACGAAGGTTTCCTGTGTGTGCACCCCAAAGTGGGAAAATACACAACAGAATACTCAGTACCATGGCCAATGTTAGGGAAAAATAACCAAGTTCTGGGATCATATTAGCTCCCACTATCTAAATTGTATTTTGGTTTCTCGTGCTTAATTCCTTTTACTGCCTCGGCAACCTCGGCTGGCATATATTCTTCATCATGTTTAGCCAGTACTTCAAACGCTTCAATGACGTTAGGTTCAACTAGCACACCTTGTGCAACAATTCCTTGCCCTTCACGAAATAGATCAGGCAAAATTCCTTGATAACGCACCGTGACCAATGGGCCAGTATCAATCAACTTAAAGCTTACCTGTAAGCTTTGCTCATTTCTTTGCACTGTACCAGGGACAACCATACCGCCAATGCGGAGCTTTTGTCCTATATGAGGCTTTTCTTTATTCGGGCCTTTACCATCAATTAATTCACTGGGGGTGTAAAACAAATTAATGTTTTCTTGTAAGGCGTACAACACTAAACCAATTGATCCACCAATACCAAAGAGTACGGCAATAATAACCAAAAGGCGTTTTTTACGTCTAGGGTTCACGAGGTTTGCTCCTGCTTAGAATTTTTAATTCGAGTTTCACGCGCAATTTGCTGCTCTACCGACGCTAAAATTTGTTTTTTGTCGCGTAACGAGCTAAATAAAATGCCTAATAAAATTAATGCGCATGTACCAAAAGAAAGCCATACATAAAAGCCATAGCCTCCCATTGCAATAAAATCTGAAAACGAGTCAAACTGCATAATTACCCCTTAGTTAACAACTGTCGCACCCATGGGCGGTGCTTTTCACGGTGTAAAATTTCATTTTTAAGACGAATTAAAGTCACAGTACCAACAAACGCGGCAAAGGCTAAAATATTAATCATTAACGGCCAAAACATACTTGGATCTACCGCGTCACGGTTAAACTTAGTGATGCTTGCCCCTTGATGCAGGGTATTCCACCATTCCACCGAAAAGTGAATGATAGGCAAGTTAATAACCCCAACAATAGCTAAAATAGACGCGGCGCGACCGGCTGATTTTTTATCTTCAAAGGCATGGTACAAAGACAACACCCCTAGATATAAAAATAACAAAATGAGTTCAGAGGTCAGTCGTGCATCCCATACCCACCAAGCACCCCACATAGGTTTACCCCACGCAGCACCGGTGATTAAGGCTATTGCGGTCATGCAGGCACCTACGGGTGCTATTGCAATCACCGCAAGCTCTGCATTGCGTAATTGCCATACAAGCGCAACAATGGCTGCAATCGCCATTGATGAATAGGCGCCCATAGATAAAATAGCGGAGGGCACGTGAATAAAAATAATACGGTAACTGTCTTTTTGTTGGTAATCGGCAGGAGCAAAACCTAATCCCCATACCCAACCAACAACCATACTAATAACCGTTACTACTGCAAAATATGGCAGTAGAGTATTGCATAATTGATATGCTCGCTCTGCTTTCGCATACGGATGTAACCACTTCCACATATTAACTTACACTCACTTTTAATGCTGATGATATGGCAATTGGCGCACTGATAGTCGCAACGACTAACATTGCACCAAGGATTGCAAGCTGACCACTGTAATCCAGCGACATAGTGCTGGTATCAATAGCGGAAGTTGCAAAAATTAAAACCGGAATATACAAAGGCAAAACGAGCAGACTCATTAAAATGCCGCCTTTTTGTAATCCCACAGTCAAGCCCGCCCCTATTGCGCCTATGAAGCTCAATAAAGGCGTACCCAATAATAGCGTTAATAACGTAGCCATTAGGGCCGTTGTATCTAAATTTAGTAGTAAAGCAAATAAAGGGGTCATTAGCACTAACGGGAGGCCGGTGATCACCCAGTGTGCGGCTACTTTGCCCAGTACCGTTAATGATAATGGGTATGACGAAGCAATGAGCTGCTCCAAAGAGCCGTCGTGGTAATCATCTCTAAACAGTTTATCAAGGCCAAGCATGGTCGATAATAAAGCCGCCACCCAAATAATGCCCGGTGCCATCCTTGATAACAAGCCTGGCTCAGGCCCTATGGCTAATGGAAACAACGAGATAACAATTAAAAAAAACAAGATAGGATTAACTATTTCAGCGCGCTGACGAAAAGCGAGCTTAACGTCTTTGCTAAATACCGCGACAAATAACTGCCAATATGAATGCTGTCGTATCATTAGTGGCGGTACTCCAAAGTCAACGTTTGTAAGTCACTAAAGTGGGTGGTTAAGTCTTGGTGTGTTGTTAACAAAATAGCGCCCCCCTTTGATAAGTGCTCAGTAAAACGTTGCTGTAAAAAGGCAACCCCGCTTTTATCTAGCGCCGTGAAAGGTTCATCTAAAATCCATAACTTCGCTTCAGATAACCATAATCGAACGAGTGCCACCCGCCGCTGTTGACCCGCAGATAACATTCTTACAGGCACATCTTCCAGCCCCACTAAACCTAACTTACTTAATAAAGGGTATAAATCAGGAGTATCAACATAACCATTAATAGCCAACCAATGTGCTACATTTTCAAGTGCACTAAGTTGTACGTTAACACCGGTTTTATGGCCTATAAATAATAAGTCTCTGGCATATTCGTCATAATATTTTTTGATAGATTGATTTAGGTATAAAATATCACCTTCATCCGGCAGCGAAAAACCAGCAATAATGCGCAATAATGATGTTTTACCAGCCCCATTAGGGCCAGCTAACTGCATGATTTGACCGCTTTTAAGGCTAAAATTAAGTTCATCAAACAAACAACGCTCTTGCTTGATACAAGTAACGGACTTAATGTGTAACAAGATGACGATTCTCTCTGCCAAAAATTAGCCGTAAGTCTACCATAATGATAGGGTAATACGAATATTGCTTTAGAATCGATTTACTTAAAATACAGAAAACTTGATATAAAATAATGAATACACCAACGCACATTACAGTGACTAACCCACAGGTTAGTAATCAAACAACCGATTCGGGTAAAACTGCGTTACCAATACTGCCGCCTGAAGTACTAGCAGCAAAAAACATTCAGTTTTCTAAAGATTCAGTGACGCTTGATGTGTTTATGAATAAGCATTGGCAAACGATTCGCCTTGGGACAACTGAGACATTCACAAACGTTGAAAAAATAGCAAGTGCTAACATACAGTTAAGTGCAGATGGTAAAAGCTTAACCATCATCCCTAACAATACAACGTTAACAATTAAACAACCGGCTCAGTTGCAACGATTTTTAAATTTTATAAACACCCAAAGTGATATTCAAAACAGTCCACTATCACTTCAGGTGGTATTACAACCCACACCAAAGTTGGTCATTGAAAAATTTAATGCCAGTATTGCTATTAATAAACACGTTGCACAATTACTCGCAGATGAGCCTTTAATAAAGGGGATGATTGAAACGGATAGCAAAGGTACACGACTTAATATTATTAACCGTTTTGCTGATATAGTACATTCACAGCCACTAAACCAAGCCAAACTAACACAGTTGCTTGCCAGTAATTTAACCTCTGCTCAACTTCATGCTATGCCTAAGTTTGCTGTATTAAGCCCAAACTCTTTTAAAGACTCATTAACTATTAACCTAAGTCATCGACAATTAAGTGAACTACCTACCATCCCGACTAAGGTAAACATTACCCACCAAGCAGATAAATTACTGATCAAAACCGCTTACCACACTATGACTGTGAGCCTTAAAAACTCATTTAGTAAACCGTTTAATGAGATGCTCTCTTTGCAACAGTCGCAAGGCCTAATTGATCCCTCGCCAAGTAAACAGCATCCGCTCAGCACGATAAACAGTCCCATACAATCATGGTTAAAAAGCAGTTTTGCTGATTTTAAAACACGTATTTTAGATGCGGTAAAGTACTTTGAAAGCAAGCCATTTACGACCTCGGTAAGCTCATCTCAAAAACCAGAATTTACAGGCAATGCTCAGCAAAAATGGCTCACCCCAATGCAAAAAATTGACATGACACAATTAAAAAACGTGTCAAATTTAGCGCCGCCCCTAATGCAATTTACCCAGCAAATAAAATCAAGCGTTTCTATGTGGCAACAACAACCGTTAGCAGCACACGCTTTATCTCCTTTAGTGACTCCTTTTTCATCCTCACCAACTAACGCGGCTACATTTGGTCAGAGCTTACAGCCTTTAGAAAAACTCTTATTAGCGACGGTTTTAAAACACAGTCCAAACACCTCAATAGAACAAAAAGATGCGACCAACCAAATAGTAAGCAGCCAACTTAATACCATTACAAGCAAACTGACGGATCAAGGAACCGATTTAAATCGCTTAGTTAATCAGGCTTTTAATCGCATGTTGTCAGATACTAATTTACACCCAGCAACCATACAGCGCGAAATACTCAGCACCATAAAGCCCACACAACTTCAAAGCGACATTTTACAGAGCTCGTTTAATAGAGGTGTTGAACAGCTTTCATTAAGCATTTTAGCCGCGCCTATCATTAACCAAAATCCAAGTGCGGTGAGTATTAATAATCAAACGGGTTTAGAAGCTTTACTGCAGGCTTTATTACCGACGTTTAAAGTGGGTAATAGCGCCAATAAATTGTTGGAACAATTACAGCAACCACAAGTACAAGCATTAGCAGGTGAATTAACCCAAATTAAAAATACATTAAGTCAAGTACAAACGCCTGCTATTAGCCAACAACCTGACACAAGCGCCTTAGTGCAATTTTTATTACCGATGAAGCTGCCTGCTGAAGCGGCGCAAACAGAAATAACTTTAGGGCAGTATAAAAAGCACAGTAGCGGTAAACTAGCGGATAAAAATGTCTGGTTTGTTAGGCTCAACTTTGATTATGCCGAGCTGGGTAAGCTACAAATAATCGCAGAACTCATGGATAAAGCTTTAGATTGTCAGTTGTTAGCCTCAACCCAAGCGGTGAGCGCTTTAGCTCATCCACATCTTGATAATTTACGCTCAAAACTGGCAAAACAAGGCTTACAAGTGGGTGAGCTTAAACTAAAACGAGCGGATGACAACCATCAAGCATTTTACCAATCCCATGCCATTATTAATATTAAGGTTTAGCCATGACTGAGTCATCAAAAAGCAATTCAGCAATTGGACTACTCTACGAGGCGGGACATTCACCCATTGTAAGTGCTAAAGGGTTTGGTGAACTGGCGGATGAAATTATTGCCCTAGCCAAAGAAAAAGGGATTTTAATCCATCAAGATGAAGCACTTGCAAATACGCTATCGAAATTAGACCTCGCAGAAGAGATCCCCAAAGAGTTGTACTTTGTTATTGCTGAGCTCATTGCGTTTTCATACGTGGTTAGAGGAAAGTTTCCGCCTGGTTGGCAAGACTTTCAGGGAAAGCTAAATATAAAAGCATAACGCAGTGTTATAAAAGCAAAAAAGGCGCTAAGCGCCTTTTTGTTTGTGTAATGAAAACAACAGTTCAGCCTCGGCGCGGGGTAATTCACATTCGCGAATAACCTCATCTAAATCAGCACCTAACTCAACCATTTTTACTGCACGAGAGTATATTTTAGCATCGGGGTCATCGTATTTTTGAGCTGCTTGTTGCTGTATCAGCTCTTGGTTTTGTTGTTCTACCTCAAGCAAACGCTTACCAATACTCAGTAAACCGGTTCGCAACTCTGACACTTCGCTACGTAAAATATTAATCTGCTCTGATGAATCTTTAAACTGTTGTAATTGCGCGCCAAGCTCACTCGCATAGCGCTTTTTAAACATCACAATTAAAAGCAGCGAGAGTAGCCCAAAAACTAAACCCGCAATAGCAATACCAAGTAATAACATAGTTTTATGTAGAGAAGCTTATATATCGCTTAACTCATCCCATTCGTCATCACTAAGTAGTTTATTTAAATCAACCAGAATAAGTAACTCATTGTCGCGGTTACATACACCTTGAATAAATTTAGCACTTTCCTCTGTACCTACATTTGGCGCACTGTCAATTTCAGAGCTACGTAGGTAAACAACCTCAGAAACGCTATCGGCTAAAATGCCAATCACTTGCTCTTCAGCTTCAATAATTAAAATACGTGAATTATCCGTCGCTTCAATATCAGGTAAACCAAAACGAGAGCGAGTATCAATAACGGTAACAACATTACCACGTAAGTTAATAATACCAATCACATACGAAGGCGCACCTGGTACAGGAGCAATCTCAGTGTAACGCAGTATTTCTTGCACTTGCATTACATTTACGCCATAAGTTTCATCTTCTAGCTTGAAAGTAACCCACTGTAAAATCTCATCATTATTATCTGCATTTTTCTTAGCTGACAGTAATTTATCTTCACTCATGCTCTTACCTCGTAATGGTCATTACTTGTGACGGCTATCTAAGCCTTTCTCTAATAGTGCGTTTAAATTATTAACATCTATTAAAGCACACATTTTTTCTTTAATTACTCCAGCAAGCCATGGGCGCTTACTGTTATTTGTACGCCATTTTACATCTTCTTTACTCAATGTAATGTTATTTATTAGTTTTTCTGCTAATAAACCCCATTGGCTATCACCTAAAGTGATGAGGTATTGATAATTTAAAGATGCCTCTAACTGCTCATCGTACTTTTCAGGCATAACCCAGCGAGCGGTATCAACAACATTGAGCTTTTCTTCTCGGTTTATCATAACCCCTTTAAACCACTTAGGCTTGCCAAATAAATGATTTACTTCTCTAAGCTCATGAATGCCACCTAAGGCTTTTAGCGGCACCGCTAAAGTAAGCCCTGCCACTTCAAAAAACAGCGCTTGAAACTCACCATCAAAGTAGTCAGCTTCACCACCTACAGCCACCTCTTGCTCAGGCACGACGTGTTGCTCTTGGAGAGTGTCAATTTCTACATTCGATACTTGCTTATTGAGCTTTTTAACTTCAACAACAGGCTCAACTATTACTGGTTGTTCTTTTTGCTCTTCATACGTTACCTGCTCAAGCAGTTTAGCAACAGGCTCAAGGTCTTTTGTTGGTTCGTCATCAGATAATAACGCCCCTAAGTACTGAGTGACTACTTTTTCATTAGCAAATAATTGCTTACTCATTTATTAACCTTGTTTTATTAAATATTTAAGTAATGCTTTATAAGCATAGACTCCACGCGCATTTGGGCAAAAATCTACCGGTACTTTTTGCGCTAAACTTGCATCTCTAAATTTAGTATCAACAGGAATAACGCCTGGCCATACTTTTTCTTTATACGTTTCTTGTAATGTTTTATAGGCCTCAAGCGATGCTTTGGTTCGTTTATCATACATAGTTGGAATGATAGTATATTCATAGCTTTTCGCTTGAGAGGTTTGCATTAACTCCATAGTACGCATCATTCTATCGAGCCCTTTAAGCGCCAAGAACTCAGTTTGCACCGGCACTAACACTCTTTCACAGGCAGCAAGCGCATTGACCATCAGCACACCTAAAACAGGTGGGCAATCTAAAATAGCGTAATCGTAATACTCGCTAATTTTAGCCAGTGTTTTTTTTAAAATCAGGCCCATTCCCGTTTTATTACCCATGCTACGGTCAAGTGTCGCGATCGCCATAGTTGCAGGTAAAATATCAAGGTTTTCAATTGTTGAGGGGCATAATGCTTGCAATATTTCTTCGCTTTTCATACTCGAGCCGCGAGTAAAAATATCGTAAACACTGACCTCTAAATCTTCTGAATCAATACCAAAGTAATAGGTTAGTGAAGCATGAGGATCTGTATCAATCAATAACACGCGCTTGCCTTGAAGCGCAAGGATCCCTGCAAGGCTAACCGCTGTAGTGGTTTTGCCTACTCCCCCTTTTTGATTGGCTACTGTCCAAACTTTCACATTACATCCTAATTACTGTTCGTTGCGCGTTGTAACACGGATGCCACCATGCTCTAAACGGATTATTTTTATTGTATCATCTTGGGCAGGTAGCTCAATTTCTGGCTGACTTTGCTCTGATACTGAAATTGATGATTTCGTTTGTTCATCAGAGGGCTCTGGTGCTAAACCATATTTAGAAAGTGCAATCACCACTTTACGGTTTTCAGCACGCCCAGCTTCGGTATCATTATCGGCAAAGGGCGAGTATTGACCATACCCCTCAATGGCCATGCGCGCGGATTCAATGCCCAAACGCTCTAGCTCAACTAATATTGAGGTTGCACGCGCCACTGATAACTCCCAATTAGAACGAAATATTTCATTTCGTATGGTTTCGTTATCTGTATACCCGCGTACTCTTATATAGTTATCGACTGATGCGATGATTGCTTCAATTTTTTTTACAATCTCTTTGGCCTTGTTATGTGCAACAGCACTACCACTGGCAAACAACAATCCGGAATTGAGCTCAATAACCAACCAGTCTTGGCTTAGTTCTAAGCTAGCCTCGCCACTGCGTATCTCATCAATCAGCGACGATTGTAATTTAGCCAATAAACTATCCAGCGGCTTACCTAAGTGGCGTTGACTAATATTACTATTGTCACTTTGACCATCGAGTAACATTGGGCCTTGCTCTTGCTCTTGAATACTTTCGCCATAGAGTATTTCAGCCTCAGGGGTCACCCTTTCAAGCAATAAAGCATCACCATTTACCCCGTTACCCTGCTGAGAATATTGTTTCGTTGACTTATCAAAAACATGCTCCAGAGAATCAGATAGTACTTGTAGATTGTCTTCTTTATTTATTGAAATGGCATACAATACAACAAAAAATGCGAACATAATGGTCATGTAATCTGCATAGGAAACTAGCCAACGCTCAGTGTGTTGATTTTTAGTGTTTTGATGACGTAAGCGACGGCGCAACATAACCGCTAATTTGCCTGTAAAATTGGACGTTCAACGCGGTAAGCTTCAAGCTTTAATTCTATATTAATAGGGCTCTCACCTTGGCTAATGGCAATAACGCCTTCAGCTAGCATTTCATGGTAAAGCATTTTTTGCTCAACACGTTGCTTTAATTTATTGGCCATGGGCAAAAACAGTAAATTAGCTAAACCTACGCCATATATAGTAGCAATAAATGCAGTAGCAATGCCCGTCCCTAATTGCTCAGGATCATTAATAAATGACATGGCTTGAATCAATCCAAGCACAGCACCTAGGATACCGATAGTCGGGCTGTAACCTCCCATCGCTTCATATACACGGCTAGCTTCAAGCAATCGTTCTCGTTCAAGTAATAAATCTATTTCAAGGGTATCGCGTAGTTTTTGCTCTGAACAGCCATCAACTAATAAACTCAGTCCTTTGGCGGCATAGGGGTCAGAGTGAGTAAGCGCTTCGTTTTCTAGCGCTAAGTAGCCTTCTTGGCGAGCTTTGTGCGACCAGCGTTTTACTTGCTCAATAGCATCTTCAATATCGTGCTCATCAGTAACAAAAACCCAATGTGTAATACTAAGCATTTTCTTAAAAGTATTGGCTGATGTTTGCAGCATCACCGCACCTAATGTACCGCCTAATACAATAATTAGTGCAGGCCCATTAAACAGCGCAGATACCACACCTCCCTCTAAAGAATAACCTATTGCAATAGCACCTAATGCAACCAATAACCCTAAAATAGAAAGCTTATCCAAAGCCAACCTCTCTTTTTAAGCGCACCGCCACATCATGAAGGCCTATGTTTTCATTTGCTAATCCAGCACTAGCTACTGCTTGCGGCATACCATAGACAACACAACTTTTCTCATCTTGAGCCCAAATTGTAGCGCCAGTTTGTTTAAGCATGCGAGCACCGTCACGACCATCTGCGCCCATACCAGTTAAAATAATGGCAAGTACATCGCCTTGATACGCTTTTGCTACACTAGCAAAGGTAATATCCACACTAGGCTTATAGCTAACTCGTTCATTTTTATCTTCAAATACACGTAATGTTCTGTTTGAACCTCGTCCTTCTACCATCATTTGCTGTCCGCCTGGCGCTAAATAAGCACAGCCTGGTTGCAGTCTATCGCCTTGCTGTGCTTCTTTTACTTTAATTTTACACAAGCTATCTAATCGGGTCGCAAACGCAGGTGTAAATGCAGCTGGCATGTGTTGTATGAGTAGTATTGGGTGTGGGAAATTAGCAGGTAACTGAGTCAATATAGTTTGCAGTGCAACTGGTCCACCTGTTGATGTGCCAATAGCAATTAATTGATATTGCTTACCACTAGCACGCGTTGATGTGCTACTAGAAGGCGTTGGGCTTGCGCTTTTAAAGCTACGATCAGGTTGCACTATAGGCTTATGAGCAAAGCGCTCAGAGGTGCTTGGCGCTGGTTTAAGACTTGGAGCAGCAGGCGCTCTGATAATTCTACCATTTCGCTGGCGGCCTATTTCTTTAACTTTATTTTGTAATAGCTTTATTGCGTCGTCGTTATTACGAGCAATATCTTCAAACTTTTTCGGTAAAAAATCCATCGCGCCGGCATCAAGTGCATCTAAGGTGGCAGATGCGCCTGCGCGTGTTAACGAGGAGAACATTAAAATAGGAGTGGGGTTACTCGCCATGATCTCTTTAACTGCACTAATACCATCAAGCACCGGCATTTCAACATCCATGGTGATCACGTCAGGTCGTAATTGAGCTGTTTTATCGACAGCTTCTCGACCATTTACAGCGAAACCTATAACTTCAATGCCGCTGTCTTGTTCAAGAATTTCACTCACTCTGCGGCGAAAAAAGCTTGAATCATCAACTACTAAAACTTTAACAGCCATTTCGCTCTCTTATTCAATGAATGGGTAGGCATAAAATATATGCCTACTTTTAATTATCCAGCGTAATGCTTTAACATACTTGGCACATCTAATATCAGTGCAATGCCACCATCAGAGGTGATTGTTGCACCTGCCATACCAGGCGTCCCTTGAAGTAATGCGTCTAAAGGCTTAATTACCACTTCCTCTTGACCAATAAGCGAGTCAACAACAAAACCCACTTTTTGAGTTCCTATTTGCACAATAACCACATGACCTTGTGCTTTTCGCTGACCTCTATCAGCCCCTTTGATGAGCCAATGTTCAAGGTAGAATAACGGAATCGATTTTTTACGAACTATTATAGTAAGCTGACCATCAACCACATTGGTCTTTGTTAAATCCAAGTGGAATATTTCACTAACACCCGCCAGCGGCAAAGCAAATGTTTGTTCGCCAACCACTACCATTAAGGTAGGCAGTATTGCCAGTGTCAGTGGTACTTTAATCTCTAAAGTAGTACCTACGCCCATCTCTGATTTAATATTTACTGAGCCATTGAGTTGAGTGATTTTTGTTTTAACCACATCCATACCAACGCCACGGCCAGAAATATCTGAAATCTCTTCTTTAGTTGAAAACCCAGGTGCAAAAATAAGGTTATAAGCTTCGGTATCAGAAAGACGACTCGCTTGGTCGTGATCAAGCACCCCTTTGTTAATGGCAATCTTTTTAAGCTTTTCAGCATCCATACCAGCACCATCATCTTGGATAGTAAGCAAGATATGATCGCCTTGTTGAGACGCTGATAAAGTAACAGTACCGGTTCTAGGTTTACCTGATGCTTCACGAACGTCTGGCATTTCAATGCCATGATCCACTGAATTGCGCACTAAATGCACTAACGGATCAGCAAGCGCTTCCACTAAGTTTTTATCTAAATCAGTGTCCTCGCCTACCATTTGCAAGTTGATATCTTTATTCAATGAACGAGCTAAATCACGTACCACACGTGGGAAGCGGCCAAATACTTTTTTGATTGGCTGCATTCGTGTTTGCATTACCGCACCTTGGATATCAGCTGTCACTACATCTAAATTAGAAATTGCTTTACCCATGGCCTCGCTATCAGAGTTAGTCGCTAGACTTACCAAACGATTTCGCACAAGTACCAGTTCACCTACCATGTTCATTATTTGGTCTAAGCGTTTGGTATCAACTCGTACCGTTGTTTCTGCCGGTGGAGGCGCTGCTTTTTTAGCGGGAGCTGCTTGTGCCGCAGAAGCCGGCTTAGCTGGCTCTGGTTTAGGCTGTGGCTTTGGTGTCGCAGCAGGCGCAGGTTTATTCTCGACTACAGGTTCTGGTTTACTTACAGGAGCCGGTGTTTCTATCGATTTAGGTGCACCTTTACCATGAAGCTCATCAAGTAACGCTTCAAACTCGTCGTCACTTATTTCATTATCGCCCGAGCTTTGCTCGTTACTTGGTGGAGCCACAGGAGCTGATGGTGTTTGTTGTGGTGTACTTGAGGTTGCTTGGCTCACTTCGCCAAAGCTGCCTACACCATGAAGTTCATCAAGTAGGCTTTCGAATTCATCGTCAGTTATATCACCACTGACATCATTGTCACTTGATGATGATTGTTTTTCTTGTGGGGCTTGCCCTTTTCCATGAAGTTCATCAAGTAGGCTTTCGAATTCGTCTTCGGTTATTTCATCAACCTGAGACTCAGTACTGCTGCTATCTGGGCCGCTAAATAATTCATCAAAAGCAAACGGGTCTTCTTTAGCATCGTTGCTCGGTTGCTCTGCAACTGGTTCAGGCTCTACCGATGGAGTTTCCACAGAAGCTATATCTTCAACCACAGAATCGCCGGCAAGCTCTTCTGCTGTCGGTGGCTGCCCAAGTTTGTGAAGTACAGCAAGTAATTCTGGATCCGCAGGCTCTGGCTGGTCACGATTTTTAATCGTGGCAAACATTTCATTAATGGTGTCCAGTGCTTGTAAAATCACATCCATTAATTCAGAGTTAACTGTTCTTACACCTTGGCGCAGTAAATCAAACACATTTTCAGCACCATGACATGCATCAACAAGCTCTGTCATAGCCAAAAAGCCAGCGCCACCCTTTACAGTGTGGAAACCGCGAAATATTGCGTTTAGTAGCTCAGTATCATCTGGATTGTTTTCCAGTTCTACTAACTGTTCAGATAAAAGCTCAAGGATTTCTCCGGCCTCTACTAAAAAGTCTTGTAAAATATCTTCATCGACTTCAAAGCTCATGCAGTACTCCCCTATTAGAAGCCCAAACTTGATAATAGATCATCAACTTCATCTTGATCAGATACAACATCATTACGCGATTCTTTATCAATAATAGGCCCTTCGGGACCTGCTAGTGTTTGTGCAACAATGGGATCTTCTATTTTTTCTGGTTGTTCAGTGGGTTCAATCTCACCACCTTGCGCTGCAAATGCAGTTAAAAGGTGAATTAAACTTTCTTCAACTTCACGGACAAGTTCAATAACACGGCGAATAACCTGACCGGTTAAATCTTGATAGTCTTGAGCCATCAGCACATTAGTCATCAGCATTTGTAACTCATCGGTTTTGTGATGAGAACTGCTCATAAACTTATCAATACTATGGCAAAGTGATTTAAACTCACCAAGCTCTATTTCGCGGTTCATTAAACGATCCCACGTTGGCTTGATATCAGCTATTTCGTCAGCGATTTCTTGTGCTAATGGTAAGCTTGCTTCAACCGCATCCATTGTCTTATTGGCTGCGTTTTCTGTCATTTCCATGACATAGTTAAGGCGTTTTTTTGCGTCAGGGATGGCATCAGTGGTAATGTCTGTTAAACGCGTGTCTAACTCGAAACTTTTTAAAGCTTCGTGCAGTTGACGCGTCAACTTTCCCACCTCAGCAAATAAATGTGATTGCTCTTGTGAAGCTGTTTCTAAAATTAACTGATTCGCTTTATCTTGCTCACCATTTTCTAAAAAAACAACTAACTGGCGAGCTTGTTCTAAAGTAATCTGAGGCGCAGCAGGTGCTGACATAAGCCTCTCCCTCTCATTAACCTAAGCGTTCGAACACTTTTTCTAATTTAGTTTTCAATGTACTTGCAGTAAATGGTTTAACAATATAACCATTAACACCTGCTTGGGCCGCAGCAATTATTTGTTCTTTTTTAGCTTCTGCTGTAACCATTAAAACAGGAATATGCTTTAATTTTTCATCCGCTCGAATTGCCCTTAAAAGATCAATACCTTGCATGCCTGGCATATTCCAATCTGTTACAACAAAATCAAACGCTTGATTTTGCAACATAGGCAAAGCAGTTGACCCGTCATCTGCTTCTTGAACATTGGTAAAACCTAAATCGCGCAACAGATTTTTAATAATACGTCTCATTGTTGAGAAATCATCAACAACAAGAATTTTAATGTTTTTATCCAAAACATCCTCCAGTGAGGCCTGAACCTTTATTTACTTACTTCTAGTTTATCCAGTCATTGATTTTTGCTTTAAGCTTAATCATCGCCTGACCATGTATCTGACTTACACGCGATTCACTTACATCGAGTATATGCCCAATTTCTTTTAAATTCATCTCATCGTTATAGTACAAAGAAAGCACCATTGCATCTTTCTCCGGTAACGACTTTATTGCACTGAGTAAAGACTCATTAAGCCGTTCATTTTTAACATTATTGAACGGTTTGTCTAGTGCTAAATCTTGGCCATGGGGTGTAATCACATCGTCATCTATACCAAGGTCTTCAATGCCTAACACTTTGCTTACATTTACATCGTTTAAAATATGATGGTACTCATTTAGCGAAATTTCAAGTTTTTCAGCAACTTCACTATCTTTAGGTTCACGGTTTAAACTGTTCTCAAGCGCAACAATAGTCTCTGCAACCAAACGGCTTTTTCTGTGAACTGAACGTGGAACCCAATCGCCTCGGCGCATTTCGTCTATCATCGCACCACGAATACGAATACCGGCGAAGGTTTCAAAGCTTGCACCTTTGCTTGCATCAAAGTTTTTTGAAGCTTCAATTAAACCAATCATACCCGATTGAATTAAATCATCTAGCTGCACACTGGCCGGTAAACGAGCAATTAAATGGCACGCCACTTTTTTGACTAATGAGGCATGCTTTTCAACAATCATATTTAAATTCTGTGTTGACTGATATCCCATAACTCTATTCACCGGTATTGTCATTGTTAGTTACTAACTAGTTTCTCAATGAAGAACTCTAAATGACCCGAGGCTTGGCTAGGTGTTGGCCACTTAGCAATTTTTGTAGCCAGTGTTTTAAAAGCAATTGCAGCAGGCGACCCAGGAAAAATCTCAACAATTACTTTTTGGCGGCGCGTTGATTTGCGCATATTTTCATCATATGGAACCGTTGCAACCAACTCCATTGATATATCTAAAAATCGGTCGGTAACCTTTGAAAGTTTTGCAAACAATTCCTGCCCTTCGCGTAAACTGCGCACCATATTGGCAACAATTTTAAATTTATAAACGCCGTGCTCACGGCTAAGTACTTTAATTAAAGCATAGGCATCGGTAATTGATGTAGGCTCATCACATACCACCACAAGCACATCTTGCGCTGCGCGAGAAAAACTCAGCACCATATCGGAAATACCCGCAGCGGTATCAACAATTAAAATATCAAAGTCGGTGTTAAGTTCACTAAATGCACGAATAAGTCCAGCGTGCTCTGAAGGTGATAACTCAACCATACTTTGCGAACCCGATGTTGCAGGCACTATTTTTATGCCTGCGGGACCTTCGACTAAAATATCATCAAGTTCACATTCGCCCGATAAAACATGAGATAAATTACGCTCAACGCGCAGTCCAAGCATCACATCACAATTCGCTAATCCTAAATCAGCATCTAGTACAAGCACACGTTTGCCTTGTTGGCCTAACGCGATTGCTGTATTAAGGGATACGTTCGTTTTACCCACTCCACCTTTGCCGCCGGTGACAGCGATAACTTTTACGCCGTTATTATTATTCTTGCTCATTTTGCGAAGGCCGCTTGCTTGATCTAAAACTGTGTTAATCATACATCTCTACTGTGCTCGACGCCACTGATTGGTGTCGTGATTGTTGTGCTTTTATTCTTTTTAAATACAATTGCTCAGCTTTTTTTACTAGTTTTTCGGCATTTGCCACTCTAATATCTTCTGGTACTCGCTGACCGTTAGTAAGATACCCTATTGGGAGACGATTTTGAATCGCAATACTAATAATCTCACCTAAACTCAATGACTCATCAAGTTTAGTAAAAATACATCCACTTAGCTGTACTTTTTTAAAGTGCCTTACTGTTTCTTGCAATACATTAATTTGCGCTGTCGCACTTAATACTAAATAACTACGTATATCAACACGCTGATTACGCATCAAGGTGTTTAACTGCTCGGTTAAGCGTAAATCACGTTGACTCATTCCCGCTGTATCAATTAAAACTAGACGTTTATTTCGTAAATGATATAAAACTTCTGCTAATTCATTTGCATCTTTAACTTGTTTAACGCCACAACCTATAATACGACCATACGTTGCTAGCTGCTCATAAGCACCAATACGGTAGGTATCGGTAGTAATAAGCGCTACTTTATCAGCACCGTATTTTTGTGCACCCAATGCTGCCAGTTTTGCAACTGTGGTGGTTTTACCCACGCCAGTAGGCCCGACTAACGCAAAAACACCGCCTTGGCGAAGTATTTCGTTGTTCGTGGTTTGCATTTGATCTTCAACCATGTTCAATAAAGCTTTCCAGCCTTGTTGGCGAGACACGTCGTCTGGTACAAAACATGCCATTTGCTCAGCAACATTTTTCTCTATCCCCATACCGACTAAGCGGTCAATCATACATGCACGGGTCGGGTCGCGACGTGCCATATCTTGCTGCATTAAACCTGATACTTGGTGCTCTAATAGTTGACGAATTGCGTTCATTTCTTCACGCATTGTGCTGATGTCACTGGATTCTTTATGCATTGTTTGCTGACCCGGTGCGCTAGGTGAATCTAAATCGTCAAAGCCACTGTCTAAGTCGTCAAAACCTAAGCTATCGGCTTGGGTGCGAGGACGCACTGGCGCGCTTTGTTCACGTTCAAACATATTTTTAGGTCGTGATTGCACAAGCTCTTGTTCTTGATAGTGGCCAGATGTGTCAATACCAGAGTGTGAAAACATTGAAGCAAGCTCTGCTGAACGAGGACGTGGAGACTGACGCTCTAGTAAGGCTTGTAAGCTATCTGCAACCTTTGCTTGTGGCTTAGGTTGAGCGCGTTGCGGTTCTGGTTTAACAAAATTATGTGAACTTTGCTCAGTATGTGCAAATGAAGCGCTTGCAGCAGGTTGACTTTGAGGCTGCTCTGGCGGTTTTGTCGCTGCTTTGTCGTAATCAACTGCAGCAACAATTTCAACGCCATTAGCTAGTTTTTTATTTGACATAATAACCGCATCAACACCCAACTCTTCTTTGACTTCTTTTAGTGCAGTGCGCATGTCTTTAGCAAAAAAACGTTTAATTTTCATAATTCAAACCCCTTTAAAATCTTATTGTTGGCCTACAGAGCTGACAATCTTGATCTGTCTTTCATCTGGTATCTCTTGATAAGACATCACCCGCAATCCTGGAATGGTGTATTTAACAAATCGAGATAACACAGTGCGTAACATTCCTGACGTTAGCAATATTGAAGGTTCACCGGCCATTTCTTGATTTTGATGCGCTTCATTCAATGATGTTTGAAGTCTATCAGCAAGCCCTGGTTCTATTCCGGCACCTTCATCACCTGCATTTTGAAGTGACTGATGCAACATCTGTTCCAACTCAGGCGCCAAGGTTATGACAGGGATTTCAGAAGACATACCAACAGCATCTTGAACGATTAATCTACGCAACGATATTCTCACTGCAGCCGTTAATACATCAGGGTCTTGGCTACGAGGGCCATACTCAACAAGGGTTTGAACAATTGAGCGCATATCTCGTATTGCTACCCCTTCATTTAATAAATTTTGTAGTACTTTAACGATGGTGGTTAGTGGTAATACCTCAGGTACTAGCCCTTCAACTAAGCGAGGGTGACTTTTACCTAACATATCTAATAAGTTTTGTACTTCTTCATGTCCGAGTAATAATGCGGCGCTATTAGTGAGTAACTGACTAATATGAGTGGCCACAACGGTTGCTGAATCAACTACGGTGTAACCTAAAGACTGTGCTTCATCTTTTTGATCAGGTTTTATCCAAACTGCATCTAAACCAAACGCAGGATCTTTAGTTTCAATGCCTTTGAGCGGGCCAAATACTTGGCCAGGGTTAATTGCTAGTTCATCGCCGTGTTTAAGCTCCCCCTCACCACTTGATACACCCATCATGGTGATGCGGTATGCATTTGGGTCGAGTTCTAGATTATCGCGTATATGCACCGGCGGCACTAAAAAGCCCAGCTCTTGAGATAGTTTTTTACGCACTCCTTTAATACGGTTTAACAGCTCGCCACCTTGTGATTGGTCAACTAAAGGAATTAATCGATAACCGACTTCTAGACCAATAACATCAACTTGTTGAACATCATCCCAACCTAGTTCTTTTTGCTCTTGTTTAGCCGCAATTCCGGTACCTGAGGCCGCATTTTCGGCTTCTTCCGCTTCTGCTGCGGCTAATTTCAGTTTGTTTTGCTGGGTGTAGTATGCAAGGTAACCTAAAAGCGCCCCTAAACTTAAAAATGCAATATGCGGCATACCCGGGACTAAACCCATAGTGATGAGGATACCAGAGGCAATAAATAATGACTTTTCGTTACCTAATTGCTTCTTAAACTGATCGCCCATATTGTGCGATTCATTTTGACGGGTTACAACAATCGCAGTACCAATTGAAAGTAGTAATGAAGGTAATTGCGCTACCAAGCCATCACCAATGGTTAATAGTGTGTACACTTCCATAGCACGTGAAAAACTTAAATCATGCTGGATCATGCCAACAAATAAACCACCTACAATATTGATCACTAAAATGACTATGCCAGCAATAGCATCGCCTTTTACAAATTTACTGGCACCATCCATAGAACCATAAAAGTCAGCTTCACGGGTTACTTCATCACGACGCTCTCTGGCTTGCTCCGCACTAATAAAGCCAGCATTCATATCTGCATCTATGGCCATTTGCTTACCTGGCATAGCATCTAGAGTAAAACGCGCTGATACTTCTGAAATACGTCCTGCACCTTTGGTAATTACCACAAAGTTAATGATGATCAGAATTAAAAACACCACTAAACCCACGGCGTAGTTACCACCAATCACCACCGAGCCAAATGCTTCAATGACTTTACCAGCAGCATCACCACCGTTATGACCCTCAAGTAGTACCACCCGAGTACTGGCTACATTAAGTGCTAAGCGCATTATGGTTGCAATTAACAGCACCGCTGGGAACATCCCAAACTCAAGCGGTTTCATGGTGTATACAGTGACCAGTAATACAACTAACGCAAGCGCGATATTAAACGAAAATAATATATCAAGCAGAAATGGAGGCAGGGGTAAAATAACCATGCCCAGCGCAGCCAACACCAAAAGCGGTGTACCAACGCCTTTTGCATATTCTTTTTTATCTTTATTAAATTGTTGTAATACCGCTTTAAATTCCATAACTCTACAATTTCAAAAAATTGACACTACGCTGAAATTGCAATAACTATTCCAAGTTAGTTGGTTAGCAGTTAATACTTAAATTCATCGGGGATAGGCAGCTTTTTATTAAGGGCAACAGGGCGTTTTCCACGGCCTTTTTTAAACCGTTTAAGCTGAAACACATAAGCAAGTACTTGAGCAACTGCAGTAAAGAGCTGATCGGGGATTTGATCCCCTACTTCAGCAGTATGATAAAGCGCTCGGGTTAAAGTTGGAGACTCAACAATAGGCACTTCATTACCCAATGCAATTTTACGAATTTGCATGGCGAGCTCATCCACACCTTTGGCTAATACAATAGGCGCGCCTGCTCGCTCTGTATCGTATTTTAAAGCTACGGAATAGTGAGTAGGGTTGGTAACAATAACATCGGCGTCTGGCACATCCTGCATCATTCTCTTTTGCGACATTTGACGTTGGGTTTGCCTGATACGCGCTTTGATTTGCGGATCACCCTCAGAGTTTTTATATTCGTCTTTTACCTCTTGCATAGTCATTTTAAGCTGTTTGTTATGACTATAACTTTGAAATGGGGCGTCAATAGCAGCAATAATAATTAAGGTACAAGACATGCCTAAAAACATCCACGCTAAAATTTCCAAAGCATGAACAATATTGCCAGGCGCACTTTCTATACTTAAATGTAAGATTTCATCAAAATATACATTAATTAAAAAAATAGCGAAGGTTGCCACTAGGCCAAACTTTAATAATGACTTAAGTAGCTCAATAGCCGCTTGCGGGCCAAACATCCGAGTAAAACCTTTCATTGGCGACATTTTACTGGCTTTGGGCGCAGCTGCCTGCCAGCTAAAATTAAAGCCGCCAAGCATGGTGTTACCAATAAACGCAGCGAGTACAATAATAAGTACAAACATCGACATAGGAAATAACAGTACGTCGGCCACCTCTCCCCATACGGAAAACATTTTGGTCGTGTCGTAGGTTTCATTGCGGTTAAGACTCAGCATTCTTCCCATAATGCGGTACAAGCCTTTGCCAATTTCAGGCCCATACATTAATAAGGAAATAGCAGAAAAAATAAGTACAAACATAGTACCTAGCTCTTTAGAGCGCGCTATTTGGCCTTTTTTTTTGGCATCATCAACTTTTTTGGGCGTGGGTTCTTCGGTTTTTTCTTGTCCGGAATCTTCAGCCATTACACTCTCCTAAGGGGAACAACCAACTAGAGTACACATTAGCTCAACCATTTTTAGCCATTGGAACTCAAACTGAGTGATAAAGTTACCGAGGGTAGCCCAAATAATAACGAGCCCTGCCACTAAGGTAAACGGAAAGCCTATAGAGAAGATATTTAACTGTGGGGCAGCACGGGTCATGATGCCAAATGACATATTAATTACAAGCATGGCCGTTAATGGCGCTAACGAAAGCACTAGTGCAGTGGTAAACATCCAACCACCCCATGTCACTATGTCCCAGTAATGATCAACCGCCCACCAATTGCCATCAATCGGGAGTACTTCAAAACTGTGCACCACCATTTGAATCATAATTAAATGACCATTAAACACAAAAAATAATAAGGTAGCTAATATTAAATAAAATTGCCCCACTGCAGGCACACTCATTCCATTTGAGGGGTCAACAACAGACGCAAAACCTAAACCGGTTTGCATAGCAAGGATTTGACCGGCTAACACAAACGTATTGAGTAATAGTGTGGACGCAAAACCAATTGCGACACCAATCAACATTTGTTGGAGTACCACTAAAATCATTTCAAAAGAAAATAGATTAGTAAATGTAGCAGCAGGAAGAACAGGAACAACTAAGAAGGTGACCACAACAGCCAAGCCCATTTTTATTCGAGCAGGTACGTTTTTTGCGCCAATACCCGCCATGATCATGATCATAGAGCTGATGCGCACTAAGGGCAGTAAAAAATCACTTAACCATTGAATGACAACGGAAAATGGAAATTCCATTGTTAACCTGCAATTTCGGGGATAAGCAGCACTAAGCGATTAAAAAAGTCCATTAGCTCTTGAGTAAACCAATGTCCTCCCACAATCAGGGCACTGATGGTGATTAATAAACGCGGTAAAAAACTCAGTGTTTGTTCGTTAATTGAGGTTGCTGCCTGAAACACAGCCACAACCAACCCAATAATTAAGCCAGGTACCACAATGGCAGACACCAGCTTAATCACTAAAAATAGGGCTCCACTTAAAATATCAACAAATACTTCAGGTTCCATGGACGACTCCTAGTGTGGTTGGTTCAATGAAGAGTGCACAACTACGTGCCCAAGCCAAAGCTTTTAGCGAGTGTACCCATCACCAAGCTCCACCCATCAACCAATACAAACAACATAATTTTAAACGGTAGCGACACAATCATGGGCGATAACATCATCATACCCATGGCCATCAATACCGATGCAACCACCAAATCGACAATCAAAAAGGGAATAAAAAACATAAAACCAATAATAAAAGCGGTTTGTAACTCACTGGTCACAAACGCAGGAATAAGCACAACCATTGGCGTTGCTTCAGGCGAGTCAAGCTGATCGTAACCTGCTATTTTAGCAAAGGTTTCTAAATCTTTTATACGTACCTGTGAGAGCATAAACGCTTTCATTGGCTCTTTGGCTAAATCAAGTGCTTCAAGTGACGTTACTTGTTCACTTAAATACGGTTCGATAGCGCGCTCATTTATTTGCTCATAAATTGGCGCCATAATAAAAATACTTAAAAACAGCGACATACCTAGTAATACTTGGTTCGAAGGCGTTTGCTGCAAACCAATGGCTTGACGCAAAATAGCTAAAACAACAATAATTCGAGTGAAAGAAGTCATCATGATAATGGCGGCTGGAATAAAGCTCATAGCCGTCATGATCGCCAACACTTGTAGCGTCACTGAGTAGTCTTGGGTGCCATCGGCATTAGTGGTGATCGTCAGCGCGTCAATCCCCTCGGCATTGACCCCTGGGACGAACACCATGGCAAATAGGAAAAGCAGCCATTTAGTCATAATATTAGTTCTTTTTATTTTGATTAAGTTGCGGATTCAACATTTTGCCAAACCGCTTCGCTAATTCTGGTAACTCTTTTTCTGTTAGGGGGGTTTCTAACTTGTGTAGATAATTAATACTGTGTGGAGTAACCCCTAATAGGTGCTGTGCATTATCTATTTCAACCACCATTAAGCGCTCGCGTGATCCCAACGGAAGACTGCGGATCACTTTAAACTCATCGTTATTGGTTAAATTTGGATTGAGCTTTTTTACAAAAAAAGCCAACACTAAAATTAACACCACAACCATACCCAAAGATAACACCATGGATACGATATCTGTGGTCGGTGTTGCAGCATCTGTTGCTGCAAACACCGAATTGCTTAAACTGGCTAGTGCTATCATCGTAACTTTTTGATCCGTTCAACCTGGCTAATTACATCCGTTAAACGAATACCGAACTTATCGTTCACCACAACCACCTCGCCATGCGCAATCAAAGTACCATTAACTAAAACATCAAGCGGTTCGCCGGCAACCCTGTCAAGCTCAATGACCGAACCTTGGTTAAGTTGTAATAAATTACGAATATTAATTTTAGAACGCCCTACTTCCATAGAAATAGTAACGGGAATGTCTAAAATAGTATCGAGTTTACGTTTTTCTTCACCGCTGAGTTCATGCTTTGAATCATCAAGCTCATCAAGCTCGGTTACTTTGACCTCAGGACTATCGTCAGTGCCTTCAGCTTCAGCAAGTGCTGCTGCCCATTCGTCCATTGTATCTTGATCATCGCTCATACTTTTAACCTTTTAATCAATTACCAGTCTAAGTCTACACCGTTTGAAAGGTGTAAATCATCTTCTAGTTCTGCTAATTCTGCATCTGAATCAATTTTTTTGCCGCCTTTGGTAAAGACATGTAGCTCAGATTTAACTGAATCAGGGCGTTTAATTTTTTCACTAATTTGTAGCGCAACGTTATCGCGTGAACGACCCATTTTAGCTCTAAATGTAGGGAGTTCTTCCACAAATACGGTAATATGCTCAGGCATTTCAACTGGAATTATATCCCCGGCTTTGAGCTCCATTATTTGTTTTAAGCTTAAATCAACTTCAAGTAGCTGGGTCGATAAATCGACTTCTACGTCCATTATTTCGTCACGAAGCGCCTTACTCCAACGTAAATCGGTATCTTCAGTATCAGACTGAACACCCGCATCCAATAGCTCTCTGATAGGTTCGAGCATTGAATAAGGTAGCGCAATATGGAAGTCTCCCCCGCCACCATCCAGCTCAATATGAAAAGAGCTAATAACCACCACTTCGGTTGGGCTAACAATATTAGCCATCGCAGGGTTTACCTCAGAATCGAGGTACTCGAACGACACATCCATCACTGGTGCCCATGCTTCTTTGTAATCTTCAAAAATTATTTTCAGCAGCATTTGCACGATTCGGCGTTCTGTTGGGGTAAATTCACGTCCTTCAATTTTGGCATGATAACGGCCATCGCCACCAAAGAAGTTGTCTACCAGTATAAATACTAAGCGTGCTTCCATGGTAATAAGGCCGGTGCCTTTTAGTGGACGAAAACGCACCATATTCAAACTCGTTGGTACAAACAAGGTATGTATGTACTCACCAAACTTGATCATTTGCACGCCGTTAATTGACACCTCAGCGGTGCGACGCATCATGTTAAATAAGCTAATTCGCATGTGACGGGCAAATCGCTCGTTAACAATTTCAAGTGTCGGCATGCGACCACGCACGATGCGATCTTGCGAAGAAAAGTCGTACTGTAGTGTACTTCCCTCACCATCTTCACCGTCGTGTGTATCTTCCTCTTCGACTTCATCGACACCATGTAATAGTGCATCAATTTCGTCTTGGGATAATAAATCGCTCACACTGGCCCCTTATTGCATCACAAAGCCGGTAAATAGTACCCGCTCAATTACTTTATTCCCTTCAACATCCATCATAGCGGCCTGTACTTTATCAAGTGCAGTAAAACGCAGTGTTTCTTTGCCTACACTGGTGCTAAGTTCATCAGCCGTTGTCATGGAAAATACACTCAGGAGTGTGCCTTCAATCAGTGGAATGTGTTTTTTAGCCGTTTCTTCATTATCATCGCCGCGCACTAATAATTGCACTTTAATCTGTACAATTCTATCGCGACTAGCCCCTGGCACATTAAAAATAAACGGTCTAGGCATCGCAACATATAAAGCAATGTCAACCGTTGCCGAAGAACTTGTTGGCGCAGCAGCTACCTCACCCTTGGCAGCATCATCTGCAAGGGTTTCTACTGGCTCATCACCACCTGATAATAAAAAGTACCCTGCCACAGCGCCAACAATAAGTAATACAGCGGCAATAATTATTATGAGTTTGCTTTTACTTTTACTTACTTCTTCTATTTCTAAATTAGTATCTTCAGCCATTGTATTTCCTTTATTTGCAAAGGTATTTGCTTGTTTTAACTATTATAATAGCAGGACTTAGGCATAGTAATCTATTGATGATGACGTTTGTTGTCCAGAACCCTGTATTTGCTTATCTGGTTGCTCACTATTTGTCTCATCTGTAGAGCGATTATTGGCCATTTGCCCTTGTGCATCACCTTCTTGTTGCTGTGCTTGCTCACCTGAGGAATCACCGTAAGAAATACTGCTTTCACCTAGTTCTAAACCTTGCTGCATCAGCATTTCTCTAAGCCTAGGTAACGACTGCTCCAGCGCTTCTTTGGCTTGCTGGTTTTGCACTACAAAGTTGATTTGTGCTTGCTCAGCATCACTTCTAATACGAATTTGCATGCTGCCCATTTCTGGCGGATCTAGGCGAATTTCAGCTTCTTTATTATTAATACTTAACATTGAGCTAACCCGCTCTTGTAGCATTTTTGCCGCATCACTTTTAATAATGTTTAAAGCCTGTAACGTGGCAGGATCAATGCTTACTTGTTTCGCTTGTGCTGTACTTTGTAACTGTCCTGCTTGCAAGCTTTGCGCTTCAATAATAGCTTGTTCGTACCCTAAAGTATCGTATTTAGCGAGACTACTAAGCGACTGTTTGTCAAATATATTAATGATCTGAGAGAAAATTAGTGCTGCACGCGGTGGCATTTGCTCAGCATTAGTGCCGCGCATACTCTCTTTTTGTAATGCGTCTAACTGTTTGGCAAGCTCTTCAGGGTTATCAGCTACCGATTTTGAACTCTCTAATTTTAGCTCAGGTTTTACATTGGCTGATTCAGTACCAGCCTGTGCTTTTGGCGCTATTGCTCCCGCCAAAGCATTATTTGAAAATAGTGGCTTATCTTTGGCGCTAAACAAGCTGTCCGCGTTAATCGCGGTCTCTAAATCACTAATTACCCCTTTTAATGAGGCAAGTTCTTTCGTTGATAAAGATTCATTTTTAACGTAACCCTGCAACTGATTGAGTAAGGCCTGTTTTTCTGAGGTAGTTAACGTACTTATTTGTGCATTAATGGTCTGCTGAGGTGTTTGCGGCTTCTCACTTTCACTCACATACTTACTGAGTAATTGCTTAAAATCCGCTAGGTTATCTTTATTAATTGGCTTGCTCATCGCATTAAGCTCAGTGGCTAACTCACCTTGCTGAGCAGGTGTTAAATTTGCCAATAATTTATCTGCTTTAATGGCATTATCATCTTTTGATAGCAGCGCCAAAATTGATGAGTCTAATGATGATTTTACGGTTGTGGTATCAGTCGGCTTATCGGATGGTTTAGCAGCCGCGAGTTCATTTGTAACAGCCTCATACTGTCCGGTTGGGGCAGCTGTAGCTAAAGGTTTCGTGTCAAGCTGTGAAGACTCAGCTGCAGTTTTGCTTGCTGATTCAGAACCTACAGTCTTTTGTGACTGCACAATGGCCGTATCATCAACAATTTCATCACTTGGTAAATTAATAACAATAGGTGCCAGCTTATCTTCAGGCTTAGCGTTTATTTTAACAGCGTCTTTGTCTATTAACTGCGCACCACCATGGGGGTTATTTTTTACTGAGGTATCGATGACTTGTGCCGCATTAATTTGCGCCAGCATATCTTCACCGCTCAAAGGCTTTTCTTCGCTACTTTGCCCTTTTAGATCGGATTGTTCATCTGCTGATTGTTTGTTTGGCGCTTTAGCTTGCGTACTGTGTGTTTCAGAAGCTTGGTTAGCAAGGGCTAATTGATCAAAAAAGCCAGCATCATTACTGCTATCTAGCTTTGTTTTATCACTGTCTTTTTTAACTAAGTATGAGTCTTGCTCAGATACCGCTAACATTGAAATATCATTTATCGCCATAAATCACCTAATAAAAGCGGCAACAGCCCACCGCACAATCCTAAAAATCATTGCTCTTGTAGAATCTAAGCAATTAGCATGCCTACCTTATAGTGCTTTATGCCTTTGATAAAACTGATTAGAGGAAAATTCATCGAGCATTTTTTGCTCACTTTTAGCGGCCAACATATCCGCTTTTATCTGTTGTTTTTCAATTAACTTAGCAACCGCTTTCGCTTTTACTTGTTGCTTTAACCACAAGGTTTTACGCTGGCTAACCACCTGCTTTGCAGTGTTAACAGTGCTTGCTTGTTGACGTATCGCTTCTTCAATCTTAGCAATGAATGCATGATACTGACTAAATCCGGCACTTGATAAACCCGACTGCCCCTTAATATGAAGTTGCTGCGTGTATTCAAGTCGAAAGTCATTTAAGCCCTGCAGCTTTTGCTGATTTACTTGCAAATTTTGATTAGCTTGCAAGTAGCTCATGCGTAACGTTTCTTCTTTTTCGTTTTCAAGCCTGAGCAACAAATGCAGTTTATTTTTTGCCATTATGCTTGTCCTAATAATTGCGCTAGCCCTTGAAGGCCATCATCATAGCTAATCACATCACGCATCCCTTGTTGTAAAAATGCGTTCACTCTTGGCATCATGTTTATCGCCTGATCGAGCATTTGATCACTGCCTTTTTGATAAGCGCCCAAGGTGATCATGTCTTTGTTCTGTTGATACATTGAATACACTTGCTTAAGCACCCGAGCTTGTTGCATGTGCGACTCAGACACCACTTGAGGCATAACTCGAGAAATCGATTTTTCTATGTCAATGGCAGGATAATGGCCGCTGTCGGCTAAATCACGCGATAAAACAATATGTCCGTCAAGTATGGCACGTGCAGCATCAGCAATCGGGTCTTGCATGTCATCGCCTTCACTCAGTACGGTAAAAAAGGCAGTAATAGAGCCTTGCCCTTCCCCGCCATTACCCGCTCTTTCCACCAGCGCAGGTAATTTAGCAAATACTGAAGGTGGGTAGCCTTTTGTTGCAGGGGGCTCACCTACAGCCAGCGCGATTTCACGCTGTGCCATAGCATAACGCGTCACCGAGTCGAGTAATAACAATACGTTTAAACCTTGATCTCGAAAATACTCTGCAATGGTTACCGCACTTTCGCAGCCTTTTAATCGCATTAATGGTGAGGCATCAGCGGGGGCTGCAACAACAACTGAACGTTTACGCCCTTCAACACCCAGTATTTCTTCAATAAATTCTTTTACTTCTCGACCACGCTCACCGACTAAACCCACTACAATCACATCGGCTTCACTGCCTCGGGTCATCATGCCTAATAATACTGATTTACCCACACCAGAGCCTGCAAATAAGCCCATGCGCTGGCCTTGGCCGACAGTAATCACCGAGTTAATAGCACGTACCCCCACATCCATAGGCTTACTAATGGGGCGTCTTGCAAGAGGGTTTATTGCATTTTGAGCAAATTTGAGTGTATGTTCTGCATTAATTTTACCTAAGCCATCTAAAGGTCGGCCTAAGCCGTCTACCACTCGACCAAGTAAGCTCATGCCAACAGGCAAACCAGTGTCATTAACTTGGGGGATAACTCGCGCACCAGGCAGTACACCTGAAATGTGGTCGTTAGGCATTAAATACAAAGTTTGATCGTTAAATCCAACAATTTCAGCGTCAACAAAGCCGTTCATTGTTTCAATTTTACATTGGCTGCCTACCGGAGCGCGCAGACCTTTAGCTTCCAGTGTTAAACCAACCACACGCGTTAAAACTCCCGCGACTGCAGGCGCTGGAATTTTAATATGCCGTTGGTATTGAGATAAGCGTTCGCTTAATGAAGTATCGCTCACAGACATAACACGCCAATAAAAAAGTTAGATACCACTGTTATGCAAAAAGCTTTCCAACGTTTCTTTGACACGGGTTTTCAAGGTCATATCTAAAGATGATAACGTTGTTTTAACTTCACAACCGCCCCGCTCTAGAGTGGGTTCTGCAATTAATTGCCAATGATTATCTTCAATAGCTTGTTCACCATAACTGGCTTTTATCAGCGTTAAGTCATCTGGATGAAGATGAATTCGAACTTTTTCTTGTTCTACATTAAGTGCATCAATGCTTTTTTTCAAAGTATGTAAAATAATATCAGGTGATGTTTTTACTTCTTGATAAATAATCGCTTCACTGAGCATAGTGGCTAGCTGTACCAGCTGTTTTTCTGCTTGCTCGTCCACTTTTTTAAGCGGGTCGCTTAAACTATCTAGTAAGCCACGCAGGCTGGTCAACTGCTCATCAATTAATGGTTTAACGTCTTCTTGGCCTTGTGTTTTACCCAGCTCTACACCTTCTTTGTAACCCGCCTCTTTACCCTCGGTTACGCCTTTGTCAAAGCCATCTATATAGCCTTGTTCGTGCCCTTGTTTAAGGCCTTCTTCGTAGGCATCTTGGCGAATACGCTCCAGCTCTACCATAGTTAATGAAGGCAGCTCTGGTTCTTCCGGTTCTTCTACTTGTTCTTTTGCTATTTTTTTACGGTATAGCTCGGCTAAGGGTGTGCCATAAGCCGTAGAGCGATTGCCAAAACTTCGCTCATCGGGAGCAACATCAGGAATTGGCCAATTTTTTAATAACTCATCAGCTTCATCTGCATGTAATGGGCGACCTTTAGAGTGACTCATAGTTTATAAGAACTCCTCACCACCGCCACCACCAAGCATAATTTCACCTGAATCTGATAGACGACGAGCTGTTGACAGTATTTCTTTTTGCGCCGCTTCTACTTCACTAATGCGCACAGGAGCCATAGCCTCTAAATCATCAGCGAGCATTTCAGCGGCACGTTTTGACATGTTACCCAAAATTTTCTCTTTAAGAGCATCGTCGGTCCCTTTAATGGCTTTCATCAGTACATCTTGAGGCACTTCACGCAGGATTGCTTGAATGCCTCTGTCGTCTACATCCATTAAGTTTTCGAAGACAAACATTAAGTCTTGAATTTGTTGCGACATTTCTTCGTCATGCTCACGGATAGAATCCATTAACTGCCCTTCAACATTTGTATCGAGGTAGTTCATGATATCTGCAGCCGCTTTTAAGCCACCCATTTTCGCAGCTTGTACACCCGCTTGACCAGCAAATTGTTTTTCCATAATTTCGTTTAATTCTTGTAAAGCCGCTGGTTGAACTTCTTCTAAATTAGCAATACGCATGGTTAAATCGAGGCGCACTTTTTCAGGAAATTGCGCTAAAATTTCAGCCGACTGTTCAGGCTCTAAATAAGAAAGCACAATTGTTTGAATTTGTGGATGCTCATTACGAATGATATTCGCTACCTGCTTTGAGTCCATCCATTTTAATGAATCAAGCCCTTTGGCGCCTGAGCCCATCACTATTTGGTCTATCAAGCTGGCAGCTTTATCTTCACCTAATGCGGCTGTAAGTGCTTTTTTGATGAAGTCTTCAGACTGAAAACCTATCGTACTAAAGCTCTGAATTTGTTCAATAAACAAGTTGTGCACTGCGCTGATTTTAGCTTGCGACAAATCATCGATTGCCGCCATGGCCATACCTACCTTTTGCACTTGCTTTGGCTCTAAGTGCTTTAGGATTTGCGCTGCATCTTCTTCAGATAAACTCAGCAATAATATCGCCGCTTTATCTACACCATCGAGCTTATCAACATCAAACGCTTGAGGTAGTTGTTTTTGTTCTTGATCAGTCATCTTCTGTTAACCACGCTTTCACTACTTGTGATGATAGTTCTGGTTCATTGGCTACAAGGGCACGAACCGCTTTGAGTAAGTCTTCGTCGCCATGTAGGTCTGGTAACTGTAGTGTACCATCGCTTGAGAAGCCAACTGAAGCAGAATCAAAGTCATTATTTAGCATATCTAATGTGCTGTCACCAAGATCAACACCTGAACTAAGAGAGTCTTCATCATATTCTTCAAGTGTATTATCTGGGTAAATTAAGCGCTTAAGCATAGGCTTAACGACAGCTAAAATCAGTACAATAATAACCAGCGCACCTAATACTAAGCGCATCATTTTCATAAACCAGTCTTGTTCCCATAAAGGCAATTCGAAATCAAGCGCTGAGTCTTCACGAACAAATGGCACGGTCACTACTTCAAGTGCATCACCACGTTGCATATCAAAGCCTACGCCACCTTGTAACAAGCGACGAATATTTGACAGGGCTTCAACCGAGCGTGGCGTCATAGTTGTTTCACCATTTTCACCCACCGTAGGCAGGTAATCAACCGCAACAGAGACACTTATTCTGCGGATCACTCCAGTTTGCTGACGCTTATGTGAAATAGTGGTATCGAGTTCATAGTTACGAGTGGCTTCTTTGTGAGTTCTACTCGGTGAGGTTGCAGTGCCTGCACCGCCCGCCATTGCATCTTCAGGTATCGTTGAGTTAACTGGTGGCTGATTAGTAAGCGCGCCTGGAATACCAACCGCTAGGCCACCAATATTATTTTCTTCAAAGGTCGTTTCACTTCTTACCGCAGGTAAATCTGGGTTGTAACGTTTTTGTGTTTCTTCTACCGCACTAAAGTCCATACTTAAATCTACTTGTGCGGTGTAATTACCTAATCCAACGACGGGGATCAAAATACTGTCGATTTTTTCTAGGTATTCTTGCTCACGTTTACGTTCTATATCGTATTCTTTACGCGAGCGTGCAGCTAAAGAGGTTTGCGAGCCTGAATTTAATAAGCGACCATTTTGATCGGTCACAGTAACGCGCGAAGGCTCAAGCCCTTGTACCGCTGAAGCTATCATATCAACAACCGAGTCAACTTCCTCGCCATCTAGAGAGCGACCGCGTTTAAGAGTAAGTACAACAGTCGCAGAGGGTTTTTTCTCTCTACGGGCAAATACATTTTCTTTGGGAATAGCTAACAATACTTTGGCGCGAGTAACATTATTTAGCTCTTCTATAGTACGGGCAAGTTGTTGCTCACGGCCATGTTTAAGGCGCTCACGTTCTAAACGCTGGCTTACCCCAAACCCCATGTCTTGCATAATAATGTCGCTACCTGATGTAGGCCCTTGATCTAAACCTTCACGGGTCATCAATAACTTGATATTTTGATATTCAGTTTCATCCACCGAGACCACATTGCCATCAAGTTGGTAGTCAATTTTTTGTGCATCTAAAAAGTCGAGTGTTTCTATTAACTCTTCAGTTTGCATTTTACCTAAAGGGCGCATATCTGGCTGACGAGCCCAAATAATAACGAAAATAGCAATGGCTAAACAAATAGCTAATGCAACAATCAGGGTAATTTGACGTAAAACATCAACACCGCCAAGGGCACTGAAATAGCCTGATTTTTGCTCTTGTTGATCTTCGTTTTCACTTTGCTCCATCATGCCATCAGCAAGTGCCAGATCTGTAGATTGATTAGATTGCGCCACAATAATTCTCCACTACCTAGTTAAACAGGCATGTTCATAATTTCTTTATAAGATTCAACAAGCTTATTACGAACCTGTACCGTAGCTTCAAATGCCACAGAAGACTTTTGCGAAGCAATCATAGCCTCGGCAAGTGATACGCTTCTGTCGCCATTCTCTACCGCTTTTACTTTTTGCCCTGTGTCTTGCTGAAGTTCATGCACTGTATTAAGGGCATTACTCAACATGTCACCAAACTGAGCTGTAGAGGTTGATTGCACTTGCGTTGGCAAGTTATTAACTTGATTACTACGTGTGGCCTCTGCAGCCATTGATTGCATTTCTTGAAATAAAGCACTGTTTTGAATTTTCATAATTGTCTCTGATAATGCAGTAAACTCTTAAAGAGAATAAAGCACAAAACATGCCAAAAATTAAAATCAATTAAAACAGCACTTTAAGTAAAATAATTAAGCAGTCAGAGTTTTGACAGCCCTAAATTCAAGTGATTGAACTTAGGGCTTATGGGGTTATGCTGGGAGGGAAATACCTAAATCGCGCATTTGTGCTAATTTGTAGCGTAAAGTACGCGGGCTAATACCTAAGGTTTCGGCTACTTCTTTACGCTTTCCTTGACAACGCGCCAAGGTTTCTAAAATTATGCGATGTTCTTTATCTTTAAGCTCATCTTTGTAACTGCCGGTATCGACGGCTAACAAATCATTTTTTTGCTCATCTATAGGCGCTGCTTTTTCATCATAATAAGCGTTACTGAGACTACTTTTTACAGGCTTAATGTCAGCTTTAGTTTCTGCCACAAAATGCGTTGGGGCTAGATTTTCGATAAAAATAGCATGTTCATCAATACTATTTCCACTGCGTAAAATTAATGCGCGTTGAATAACGTTATCTAGTTCGCGTACGTTACCGGGCCAGCTATGGCTAAGCAGTTTTTGCTCTGCACTGCTATCTAAATACGCCATTGGCTCTTTGCTTTTACTTAAGTGACGTTCAATCAAATGTTTAGCCAGCACAATAATGTCCCCTGGGCGCTCACACAGTGGTCGCCATAGCAATGGGAAAACATTGAGTCGATAGTATAAATCTTCGCGGAACTGGTTATCAGCAACCGCTTCTTTTAACTCTCGGTTACTTGTGGCAAGTACACGTACATCTAGTGCAATGGTTTTACGACCACCTAAACGCTCAACTTCACGCTCTTGCAATACCCGCAGTAATTTGGCTTGTAAGCCTAAATCCATCTCGGTAATTTCATCAAGTAAAATAGTACCGCCCTGTGCTTGTTCAAACTTACCAGGGCAAGCTTGTATAGCACCGGTAAACGCGCCTTTCTCATAACCAAATAAAGTGGCTTCGAGCATATTTTCAGGAATAGCAGCACAGTTAATCGCAACAAACGGTTCATTACAGCGTTTTGATTTGTCATGAATATAACGCGCCAGTACTTCTTTACCAGAGCCACTTGGCCCAAGCACCATCACACTGGCATCTGATCGAGCAACTTTATTAGCAAGTTCGAGTAATTGAATACTACTAGGGTCGGCGACAATGGGCCCGTCTGTTTCTTTTTCTTTTTCTGGTAAGTAACGACTCACCATATTCAATAGCACTTCTGGTGCAAATGGCTTAGCCATATAATCAATCGCGCCTAAACGCATAGCCTCTACAGCATCATCAATAGTGGCATAGGCCGTCATCATTAGTACGGGTAAATCAGGGGAATTTAGTTTAATACTACGTAATAAATCTAGGCCGCTCATTGCGCCCATTTGTACATCACTGACCACCAATGAAAATACTTCTTTTTTTAGTAGCAACATGGCTTGCTCAGCACTATTGGCGGCCATACAGGCTATACCTGACATTTCAAGCGTATCAATTAATGCTTCACGAAGTCCGGCGTCATCTTCTACAACTAAAATAGTGTTACTCATTGTGACTCCCCTAATTTAGATGTGACACTAATAGGTAGCAACATACTAAAAATTGCTCCCCCTTGTGGGTTGTTGTTTGCTTCAACACGTCCCTGATGTGCACTGGCCACTGAACTTACAACGGCAAGTCCTAAACCAGTACCTTGGCTTTTAGTGGTATAAAAGGGTTCAAATATTTTTTCACTTTGTGCTAAATCAAGCCCAGGGCCGTTATCACTAACACTAATGCGGACATAATCAGGGTCTTGCGTATCACGCAAAGCACTAAGATGTACTTGTGCACCACTGCCAATGACTTGAATACTATTATGAATTAGGTTTTGAATTGCGCTTGCCAATGCTGTTTTGTTACCCATAATTTCAATATCGGGTTCAGGTAAGCTCACATTTAATTCGCTATCATTAAGCGCTACCATAGCATCGGCACCGGCTTTAACTTCACTTAGTAGCTGTTGCATCGACACTTGCTCAACAACTTGCTGATCACCACTTTTAGCAAATAACAGCATGTCGTTTACTTGGGTTTCTAAATCTTTTAAACGTGACATTAATTTAGTATGAAAACTGCCGCGAGACGCTTCGGGTAAGCGTTTTGAGCCTAAATTTGCGGCATACAACATAGCCGCTGATAACGGTGTGCGTACTTGATGAGCTAAAGACGCCACCATTTTACCTAAGGCACTTAAACGCTGCATATGCGCGACTCGCTTTTGCAAGCGTCGAGTTTCGGTTAAATCGGTCATTAGTATAAGTTGCCCAGGCTCAGGCGCAAGTGCAGTAATATCGAGCTTTATTAAGCGTCCATCTTTTAACGACACTTCATGACCATCATCTTGATGAGGACGAAATGAGCGCTGAATAACGCTAAACCACTTCTCACCTTCTAATGGCTCGCCGAGCATATCGATAGCTATTTGGTTTGCCTTAGCGATCATTCCTTTACCATCGAGTACAATCACGCCCGCAGGCATGGTATCAACTAGATGAGAGAGCCAACTTGCTTGTTGACGCAAATCACTCAACTCACCAACATACTCCTCTTGCAGTAAACATGGGTTATACTGATTAGCAGAAATAAACTGAGGTTTTAGCACACTTGCAAGGGCCATAATCAACTCTCTAAAATAATGTAGATACACTGGCTAATGCACAATATGTACCAAAATTATTTCCTTATAATATCAACAATTTAAACAATTAAAATACGTGCCGTAAAAATGACGCGCTAAGGAATAAGTATGAAAGAAGAAGCTCAGTATCGCTGTCCATGGTTAGATACTTCAAAACCAGACTACGTGGATTACCATGACCATGAATGGGGCGTACCTGTGTATGACGATCACCTACTTTTTGAGTGTTTAACCTTAGAATCGGCACAAGCAGGGTTAAGTTGGTACACCATATTAAAAAAGCGCGCTAATTATAAAAACGCCTTTGCAAACTTTGACGTAAATAAAGTAGCGGCCTTTACTGAGCAGGACCTAGAAACATTAATGCAAAATGCGGGCATAGTGCGTAACCGCTTAAAAATTGCTGCCACAGTTAATAATGCTCAACGGTTTATTGAGATTCAAAAAGAGTTTGGTAGTTTTAGTGATTACCAGTGGCGGTTTGTCGGTAATAAACCTCAGATAAACGATTTAGAGACACTGGCCGACTATCCTGCAGTTACTGAGGCATCGACGTTATTTGCAAAAGATTTAAAAAAGCGTGGCTTTAAATTTTTAGGCCCAACCACGGTGTATGCTTACATGCAGGCCTGTGGAATGGTTAACGATCATAGTAATGATTGTTTTAGGAAGGAAGAAGTTAAAAAGTTAGGGTTAAAGGTTAAAGGTTAAAGGTTAAAGGTTAAAGGTTAAAGGTTAAGCAAATAGCATAACTTTAGGCTTTTTAGTTTTAACCCTTTAATTGTTATATTTACCCAAAAAACAGTAAGTTGGCACCCACCGCAGACGTGGGGTAAACCTGCTAAAAAATAGAACCTGTAACGGATTCAGTGTAACTACCGGTGTTTAGTTTTTCTAACCTAATATCTAATACCTAATACCTAATACCTAAAATATAACACCTGTACTTAGCTCTCAATCTCTCGTCAGGTTATATTTTTTCATTTTTTCGACCAGAGTGGTTCGCCTTACGCCAAGCACCTCGGCAGCACGGGCGACAACGTAATCAAAGCGCTCTAATGCCTGTGTGATTAAGTTAATTTCAAGCTCAGCTAAGTACTCTTTAAGCTCAATACCTTCATCGGGCAATAAACCAGGTGCAGCTTGAGCAAAATCATCTTCGAGATCTATTTCATCTTCGCTAAATCCGCCACTAAAAATATCATTAAAGGCATCACGCTCCATCAGCTCTTCTGGGTACTGTGGCTCATAGGCTTCAACTTCAATGTAGCGGTATTTATTGGGTAAATCAGGAACATCCACCACCTTATCTGGAAACATAATAACCATGCGTTCAACAAGGTTCGCCAGCTCACGAATATTACCCGGCCAAGCATGTTCTTTTAAACTATCAATAGCACGCTCTGTAAACTTAGCCGTAACCCCGCTTTGTTCATTTACACGGCGCATAAGCTCTTTAAGTAGTAATGGTATATCTTCTGCGCGTTGAGCAAGAGATGGGCTCTCAATAGGAAAAACATTTAAGCGATAGTATAAATCTTCTCTAAATGAGCCTTTTTCTATCATGCTTTCAAGGTCACGGTGGGTTGCAGCAATCACACGCACATCAGCTTGGATCGCTTTGGTACCACCAACGCGCTCATAGCTACGCTCTTGGAGCACCCGCAGTAACTTAACCTGCATTTGCAGTGGCATATCCCCTATTTCATCTAAAAATAGCGTGCCACCTTGCGCTAACTCAAAACGACCTTTTCGTGCTGAAATAGCCCCAGTAAACGCGCCTTTTTCATGACCAAATAGTTCACTTTCTAGTAGCTCTGCAGGAATTGCCCCACAGTTTACTGGTACAAATGGGCCTTTATTACGTTTAGAAAGCAAATGTACGTTACGGGCAACTACTTCTTTACCCGTGCCCGACTCACCTAAAATAAGTACGTTAGCATCGGTTTTAGCAACTTGAGTAATTAAAAAGCGTAAATCTTTTACCGCTTTGGTTTCACCTACAAGGCCATCAAAGGTACTTTTTTCTTTGTTATGTTTATGCTCGTGAGGGAGCATACGCTGATATTGCTGACAGTCATGTAGTAACTGAGTGGTAACTTCATGAGTAAATGGCTCACATATCAATCCCACAACATTAGCGAGACTCAGTAGCGGTTTGAGCGTTTCACCTATCAATAAAAAAGGGAAAGTCGGATAGCGTTTAATTAAACTTTCATGGTCTAAAGATTGCAGCGCCCCTAATACCACAATACATTCTTTATTTTGATAGTGACTACATGCCTGCTCAAAGTCAGCTTCTGTTTGCAACTGTACCGCCTCACCAATAAAAGTAAGGGATGCATATAATCCAATAGAGCGATTATTATTATTATCTAAAATTAAGATCATTTTTTAGCGAGCCATTTATTTCACTAATTTGTTTTATTAATCAAATTGTAAGCCAGTTGGATTTTGATGCAAGTAATAGCGGCGATTTTTTGACATTAACGCCAAAAAACAGACACATCAAATAAAAACCACCCCTTAAAAGCTAGGTAATTAGTACTGGAATGAAAATAATTAGTTAACAAAATGCTGCCACCCTCTTTATTAAGCAAGTTCATCCTGTATTGTTATTATATTTATAATTAATTTAAATTGTTTACTTAAGTTGTGACCATAAGTGCCGATACATAAATAAGCGAAAATGCTTGGCATTAATATTGCTTTCATTTAGTCACTTTTTATTTAGCTAAATTTAGGACTTCCCCATGGCTCATGCTTCGTTAAAAAAATACTCTCAAGTTCGTACCAGCAGCATCGCCGAAATGGCACCGTATGAACAAATAAATCTAATTTTTAGTAACATTATTGGTCGCTTAGCAGCCACCAAAGGCTTTATTGAGCGCAAAGAAATAGCTAAAAAAGGTGAAAACATATCAGCCTGTATTTTGTTATTTGGTGCCTTGCAAGACTCTTTAAACTTAGAAGTAGAGCAAGACCCAAGCATTTCTAACAACTTATTGGCATTATATGATTACTGCCAACGCCGCTTAGTACAAGCAAATATCAACAATGATGTTGAAGCACTTACAGAGGTTTCGGGTATTGTTAAGGAAATTAAAGAGGGTTGGGAGGGTATTCCTGCCGACCAACGTATGCCGGCTATTTAATAACTATGCCAATAAAGTCAACACAAGCCGCAGAGCAAATTAAACAATTACTCTGCGAGCTTCAAGCTCAAGTTAATAGCAACAGGGCCGATGGTGCTGCTAATTCGCTTGAGTTATTAAATAAACACTTAGTAAATTGGTGCGAAAGTACCTCACCGCCAAGTGTTGATGAGTTAAGTGTATTGCAAACGCAAATTAATATGATTTTAGCAACCGCAGAAAACCAAAAAGTAGAGTCGTTTAATGCGATACTCAAACATAAAAAGTCGGATAAAGCCATAAACGCTTATAAGTCGACTTAACAGTAAAAACCAACCCTTAGCATACCATCACCAAGCACACTAAGTGGCACACAATAAAAAGGCCGCTAAGTTAAATACTTAGCGGCCTTTTTAAATCAATAATACATATTATTTAGACTGCCTTACCACACCTGGCATATTGTCTAACTGCGCTTGAATATAGCTACTGGTAGAGTTTAAGCCTGCCACCAATAAATCCATACTATTGTACTGCGCATACAAGCGCGACTCTAGTGACTCCATTTTACGCGCAAACGACACGCGCTCGTCATCAATATCGCGCAGCTGCCCTTCTTTACTTTCTATTCTGTTTTGAATTAAACCATCTGACTTAGTATAAAAGTTCATTAACTCATCAAACGATTGGGCAAAACCACCTTCGTCAGTATTTTTACCTACAAAAAACTGCTGCACTAAATCAACATCATTTTTTACTTGCTCGTCTAAGCGTTCGCTATCTAAGCTTAACTTACCGTATCTGTCGGCTTCAACACCCAACTGCGATAGCGATAAAGAGTTACCATCGCCCAAGTCAACACTGTTGGTAATTTCTTGCCTTAACTTTGACATAACACCACGCAGCAGTGAATCACCCGCCATTACGCCAGCGCCATCTTCGCCAGATTTACCCAAGTTTTTACTTAGCTCTAACAGCTCGTTATAACTTTCGATAAACCCATTTAAGCCAGCTTTTATATTATTGTTATTTTCTTTAACGGTTAACTTACTTAGGTCGTCGTCAACACCGTGTGCTTTTTTAGCGGTAATAGTCACGCCATCAATCACGTTTTTAAATTCGTTAGTGCTGCTAGTTACTGTTACTGTGCCGTCAATAGTTATTGACGCATCAACAGCGGCAACTACTTCGCTCACATTTTTTATTCCTGCGGGTGCAGGGTCAAACGCTAAACGCGAAAGGCCTAAGGTATCGGTGTTGTTAGCATCGTCATCAGCCACTGCTATTTTAATTTGGTTTTCAAGCCCACTGTTTTTAGCTGAAAACACTAAACGCTGGCCAGTATCATCGGTAATTATGGTGGCGTTAATGCTTTTGTTATCTTTACTGTTGTTTATTGCATCGCGCACTTCGCTTAGCGTTGCAGTGTCTGATACTGCAATATCAAAGCTATTATCGCCCGAGCTTAACGTCATGGTGCCAGCACCAACAGGGTTGGTGGCATCAAATGCACTCGACATTATTTTATGCTCAGTGGCTAAATTATTTACTTTTACCGAGTAACCACCTGGTTGAGCGTCTTTATCTGAGCTAAGCGATATAAAATCATCATTACCTGATGTCGTACGTTTTTGATAGTTATCGGCGTCGCCTAATGCACTCATCGACTCTTGTACTTTTTCAAGTGCAGCTTTAAGCGCACCCACAGCGGAAATATCGGTAGTTAAGTTAGCTTCTTTTTTATTTAAACGTGATTCAAAAGGCGCCTTTTCGGCATTAACCAATGCACCCACAATTTCAGATACTTGTAAGCCTGAACCTAACCCTGTAAACGAAATAGCCATGTTTATACCCCTTTACACTATTAAATAAAAAACAAAAAACTTAAAAAACGCAGCTGCTATTTAGTTATATACTTATATAGCTATATCGTTTGGTCAATTAATAAACCCGCAGTTTCAGACAACTTAGACACTAAACTTAACACTTCTTCCGAAGGGTATTGTTTAATAACATCGCCAGTTGCCTTATCGAGCACTTTAATTACATCGCGGCCCGAATCTTCATCAACCTGAAATTGCAAGCTACGGTTCATCTCCCCCATAAAATCTTGCAATTGTTGCGCCATTTTTTCAAGCTGCTCACGCTCTAACGGTTGTTGCTGCGTAGCAGTGTCGGCATTACTTTGATATTGCTGTGCTTGTGAAGCACTTTTTTTAACATCGTCAATGGCACTAGCCGTTAGTACCGTAGCTGTTTGCCCTACTTTACTTTCGCTAGCTTGCCCTGCGTTACTTGCCGTTACTAAAGCTTCTGCGCCTGAGGTAATTGTATTCATAACGCCCCCTAAATAGTTTTAAACATTGTACACTATTTATAAATTAGCTTAATTTAGTAAGTTAAACGACAAAAGGAGATGAACAAAGCCATCTCCTTTTTTAAATTACTAATACTGACTTTTGGTATTAGTTAGCTATTAATAAGCTAATGCCTAATGAACTATTAGCCTAGTAAGCTAAGTGCTGCTTGTGGTAACTGATTCGCTTGCGACAAGATTGACGTACCCGCTTGTTGCAAGATTTGGTTCTTCGTCATTTGCGCAGTTTCTGTTGCAAAATCTGTATCTTGAATACGGCTACGTGACGCCGTTACGTTTTCTTGAATATTTGCAAGATTACTAATGGTATGACCAAAACGGTTTTGCAAAGCACCTAAGTCAGCACGTTGCTCATCTACCTGCTTCAATGCTGCATCAATAGACTCAATTGCTGCTTGTGCCCCAGAACCATCCGCTCCACTTATATCTATTGAAGCAATTGTCGTTCCTCCAGTTGCCGAATCATCGGCACCAACGACAGCAGGTGAACCGGCTGCTAAAAATGCGCCATCTGCGTCACTAGTCACTGTTAAAGCGGCAACATCATTGGTTGAAGAAAATGTAATAGAACCTGCATTATCACTCTGAGCTCTTATACCTAAAGAGCCAACATTATTATTGATAGCATCAATTAAATCATCAGTTCCCGAACCTACACCTAGTGTAAAGGTTACTGAGTTAGTTACTCCATCATCATCTGTTACCGCAAAAGTCATTTCTTCATCTGCAGCACCAACGGCTGTGTTATCATAACCAGCAATAGTTATAGTCTGGCCATCCACAGAACCCAAATCACTTGCTTTCATACTCCCTAGTGTCATATCAATTGTTTCGTTAGCATTAGATCCTACTTGGAATGATTTTGTACCAAAGTTACCGTCTAGAAGTTGCTGACCACCAAAAGATGTAGTATCTGCGATGCGTGTTAACTCTGTTTTTAATGCGGATACTTCTTTTTGTAGTGACTCACGGTCATCAGCAGAGTTTGAACCATTCGCTGATTGCAGTGCAAGTTCACGCATTCGTTGTAAAATATTCGTTGATTCTTGCATTGCGCCTTCAGCAGTTTGTGCCATTGAGATACCGTCATTAGCATTGCGTTGTGCTACGGCTAGACCATTTACCTGTGAGGTTAAACGGTTTGAAATTTGTAGACCTGCCGCATCATCTTTAGCGCTGTTGATGCGCATTCCTGAGGCTAAACGCTCCATCGATGTTGCTAAGCCTTGGCTTGATTTATTCAAGTTACGCTGAGCATTTAGTGAAGATACATTTGTATTTACTGATAAAGCCATGATAAAACTCCTGATTACTTTCGTAATGTTGCTGTTTTGATTTAACCAAGAACTGTCACAATTGTATGTTCAAGCTCTGTACTGGTTAAGTTAACGGCAGATGAAAATTTATCTTTAGGCTTTTTTTTAAAAAAGTGGACTTTATTTAGAGGTTTAAACTTAAAGCATTAATTTTAAACACCTTTTATTTTTATCTATTTTATAATTTTTGGCTAAAACCGTTTAATTATTACATTACAGTGACAAACACAGTGCCGTAAGCGAGATTTTATACCACGCTTTTCATTAAACATCCCACACTGATTTCAGCTTTTTATTTTGGTTTTCTTTGTGTAACTCTGCGAATCTCAGTAGTGAAATTGATTTAGACATTAATTACCACAGAGGAACAAGAGGCGCTGCGAGCTTCACCGAGAAATAAGGAATTTGAGATACAAGAGCGTTAAGTAAATTGCCGCCTACATGCTTTATTGTTACGCGATAAAAAAAGCGCAACCAGTGCGCTTTTCATATATAAAGCTATAATTTTAATTAACCACCTAACAAGCTAATTGCAGCCTGTGGTATTTGGTTTGCTTGCGACAAGATTGAGGTACCCGCTTGTTGTAAGATTTGGTTTTTAGTCATTTGCGCTGTTTCTGTTGCGAAATCTGTATCTTGAATACGACTACGTGAAGCAGATACATTTTCTTGAATATTTGCAAGATTACTAATGGTATGACCAAAACGGTTTTGGATCGCACCTAAATCGGCGCGTTGATCATCTACCTGCTTCAATGCTGCATCAATAGACTCAATTGCTGCTTGTGCCCCAGAACCATCCGCTCCACTTATATCTATTGAAGCAATTGTCGTTCCTCCAGTTGCCGAATCATCGGCACCAACGACAGCAGGTGAACCGGCTGCTAAAAATGCGCCATCTGCGTCACTAGTCACTGTTAAAGCGGCAACATCATTGGTTGAAGAAAATGTAATAGAACCTGCATTATCACTCTGAGCTCTTATACCTAAAGAGCCAACATTATTATTGATAGCATCAATTAAATCATCAGTTCCCGAACCTACACCTAGTGTAAAGGTTACTGAGTTAGTTACTCCATCATCATCTGTTACCGCAAAAGTCATTTCTTCATCTGCAGCACCAACGGCTGTGTTATCATAACCAGCAATAGTTATAGTCTGGCCATCTACAGAACCCAAATCACTTGCTTTTAAACTTCCTAGTGTCATCTCGATTGTTTCATTAGCGTTTGCACCCACTTGAAAGCTTTTAGTACCGTAGGAGCCATCCAAAAGTTGCTGACCACCGAAGGATGTTGTGTCTGCAATACGAGTGAGCTCCGTTTGTAATTGGGCTACCTCTTTTTGTAATGCATCGCGGTCTTCAGCCGAATTTGATCCATTAGCCGATTGAAGTGCTAGCTCTCGCATGCGTTGCAAGATATTAGTTGATTCTTGCATTGCACCTTCAGCGGTTTGCGCCATCGAAATACCATCATTGGCGTTACGTTGAGCCACCGCTAAACCATTTATTTGTGAGGTTAGACGGTTTGAAATTTGTAGACCTGCAGCATCATCTTTTGCGCTATTGATACGCATACCTGACGCTAAGCGTTCCATTGACGTTGCTAGACCATCGCTGGATTTTGTTAAGTTACGTTGTGCGTTGAGTGACGACACATTAGTATTGACTGTTAATGCCATTTTACCATCTCCTAGGTTTAAACAGAGTGTGGTTCAACACGTTTTAACAGGAACCACCAATCAGATGACTATTACAAAGCAGGTTTTATGCCAACTATAAAACAAATTTCAATGCGTTGTTTTATATACAAAAAGAAATGGAAAAACGTTATATTTTAAAAGTAAAACCACGTTTTATAGTGGCAGATTAATAAATAGTGACAGTTTTTTGCCGCCTAGGTTAGAAGGGTTACTGAAGGTTGTGAGTTACTTTTAAAGCGGCGCTCTCCTTATGAATAAGTCACTTAAAACTTTTTGCACAAAGAGAAAACAATGAGAGTAAATAAGAAAGTGCCAAATAGTTAAAAACCAAAAAGCGCGGTATAAAACCGCGCCTCCATCAACAAAAACGCCTAGCTTGGCTTGTTTTTGCCTAAAACCTGATACCTAAAACCTGCTCTTAACCATTAAATATAATCAAATAACGAGAGTTTGGCTAAACGGCCAAAGGTGGCTTGTGATGCTTGCAGTGCGGTTTCTTGTTGAGTGAGATCGCTAATGGCTTTTGCCATATCTACTTCAACTAAACTAGAGCGGTTGGCTTTATTTTGTATGTCTTGCGCTAAATTTGCGTCGCTAATGCTACTAAGGGCATTCATGCGCCCGCCAAGGCTTGCTTGCGTAAACACCACCTGCTCGCTAGCGTTTTGTAATTGTACCACACCATCGGCAAGCACTTGCTGAAAGTCATCACCCTCAAGTGTGCCATCATTTAACCCCGTAATGAGTGATTGTAATGTATTAAGCACATTTTCTTTGTGCGGCTTTTCGAGGGTAAAATCAAGCTGCCCTGGTGCTGCGCCTTCAAATTCGATTTTCATCCCTGCAAAATCAATTGGCTCATCCGTTATCTCGCCTACTTGTGCAGGGCTTAGCGACACGCCGTCACGCAAAATTTCATAAGTATCAGGGTCGTTAGCAGTAGCGCCTGGTGTTATTACCACATTATAGGTGTTCGCTGTTGCCGCTGCGGTTGGATCTGCATTGTAATTTTCTTGATGGAAACGGTCGAACTCTGTTTGGCCATCGACATAAATCGTGCCCGCTGTAATATTATTTGCAGGCGTAGTTACCGGGATAGCAGCTTGATTATCAGTAACATCTAACCTTGCATCACTTTTCTCAAACGTATCAAAACCGTTATCGCTTGATTTAATACTCACGCCTTCAGCAATGGTTATAACATGCTGGCCTTGATCCCCATTATAGGTGTATTCATCTGTTGTAGAGTCAAACTGGTATGGTTGAGTGCTGTCTTGGTAGCCTGAAAAAATAAACTTACCGTCTTCTGAGCGTGTATTCATTAAATTAACGAGTGTTTTTTGTATTTCGGTTAGCTCCGACGCTAACGACTTTAAATCGTCTTTACTGTACGCGCCATTACCTGCTTTTAAGGCAATATCTTTAGCTGCTTGAACACTTTCGTTAATACCTTGCAGTACGCTTTCTTCGATTTTGAGTCGGCCATTGAGCTGATTAATATTTTTTGTATATTGCTCATTACTTTGTATTTTATTGGTATACAGCATAGCTTGCGATATATCGGCAGGCGCTTCTGAAGTAGATAAATACTTTTGCTCAGTATTTACTCGCTCTTGTGCGTTTGCTACGCCATTTTGATTTTGTAGTATTTTATTAATGCTGTTTTGATACATTAAGTTATTTGATAAACGCATAATTACCTCGCCGCACTCAATAAGGTGTCAAAAATAGCTCTCGCTGCAGTTAATACTTGAGCTGATGCAGCATAAGATTGCTGGAAACGCAGCAAATTAGCTGCCTCTTCATCTAAGTTTACGCCCGACAACGATTCGTACCAGGCTTCTGATTGTTGTGCTAAAGCATCAAATGCAGCACCATTGGTTTTTGCTTGACTGGTTACTACACCAACATCGGTTACTAATCCGGCATACGCTTGGTTAAACGTTTTATGGTTATCGGCATCTGAGCTTGAAACAACATTTTGACGCACAAAGTCACCGTTTTGTAACTCAGCTAATTTTAAACCGTTGCGGTTATCGTCAAAGCCGCCTTTGTTAAACTCTAACGTAAAGCTATCGCCTGTGGCTGGCGAGCCTTCAATATCAAAGTCAAAACCATAACCGTCATAAGGAGCACCAAGGCCTGCCAAAACATTTTTACCTGGTGGTGCAATAGTAATTGGCACATTGGCGCCGTTTCCATCGCTAATTAAGTAATCATTTGTACCCGCGGCTTTAACAATGGTTATATCTCCATTAGCGAGTGCAGGAGGAGTGGTAGTTGTAAAGCCACCAGCGGTAACACTACTCACACTGCCAGCAGAAATAGCGCCGCTACCGGTGTTATTTATGTCATCGGCGGTGCGTATTGGCGATGCTAACGCTAGGTCTTCACCGCGCCCAGTGGCGAGGGTAATATTAGCTGCTGCTTCTGAATTGAGCTTAATTTGAAATTTATCGCCTTCATTTCCTACACCAGCCATAGTTAACTGCAAGCCAAATAAATCAACACCAGGGTTATTTGCCGAGTTAATTTCGCCGCCGACAAATGTTGCTGTTGTAGCAGCGCCTAATGGCTCACCTTTATTATCTACTGGCTGAATACTCACTTCGTTTGGGTTTGCGGTATAAGTCACAATAAAATCACTGGCAGGTAAATTACTGCCTTTGCCGGGCTCTACTGTTGCACTAACCCCTGCACCACCGGTATTTGCTTGATAGGCAAAGCCTTTTGCCGTAGGTATATTGAATATATCGCCACCCAATTTACCGTTAGCATCCATTCCCAAGTGATTTTGCTGATTAAATGCATCAGCTAACGCTAAACCCATTTGGCCTATTTGATTTTGCGCAGGTACTAAAATATCGTCTCTGAAGGCAAGTAAACCACCTATTTTGCCTTTTAATTTACTGGCATCAACTTCAAGCGGCACGGCTTTGCCGCCGTTTACATCAAGCTTGAGCTCTTTAAAGTTAGGATCTGGATCGCCGGTTGTTGAAAATAAATTAAACGAACCATTTTGCATTACCACCGCTTCGCCTGTGCCCATAAATATGAGCTTTTCGCCGTTGGGGCCATCAAGTGTTTCTATGTCTATTAGCTTTGATAAGTCACGAATCGCTTTATCACGCTCGTTAAATGTTGAACTGGCGTCGGCGGCATTATTGGTGCCATTTACAGCAGCTATGTCTTGATTTAGTGTGCCAATTTTTTGAATCAATCCATTTGCTTCATCTGTAAAAATATCGAGCTGTTGATTAACCACATTTTTTTGATCCAATACAATCCCTGACAATCTATCTATTTGGTTTATTAAGTTTTCAGCGTCGGTCATAACTAAAGAGCGTGCAACTGTTGATGAGGGCTGATTAAGGGACTCTTGTACATTATTAAACAATGAGTTAATACTGGTTGATAAGCTATTAGACTCCTCAGAAAATAAGGTGTCAACACGGTTTGACTCAACCACAAATTGATCAAAAAATGTTTTGTTTGATGTATCTCGGTTTAGTTGTTTTTGAGCAAATTCATTCAGTAGTCGATATGTATTTCCCCGCCCTACCTGATTGTCGATCATGGTAGAATGCTCTGTGCGTTCACGCACATAACCATCTGTATTCACGTTGGCAATATTTTTACTTGTCGTTTGCAATAACTCAGAGTTTGCTCTTATTCCTGAATTAGCAATATTTAATAAATTAAACGACATGTTACTCTACTCCTTGGCGGATAACGCTTGTGGCGATATTCTTTAACTCGTTACTGTTAAGCACTCTTTTTATTTTGTCTGCATAGTTAGGGTCGGTTGCATAACCTGCTTGCTGTAGAGAGTCTAAAAATTTATGCGGCTTTGCTGTATTGTTTAATGCATCTTGATAGCGAGGGTTCTGCGTTAAAAAATCCACAAAGTCATTTACGCTATCTTTTATTGAGTCATACGCTCTAAAGCTTGCTTGCTTTTTAACTGCAGCGCCTTGCTCAAACTCTAAAGTGACCTTACTGGCTTTTTCGCCATTCCAACGATTATCAGCTTTAATATTAAATAAGTTATTGGAGCTATTGCCATCGCCCTTATTAATAATATGCTTACCCCAGCCGGTTTCTAATGCCGCTTGAGCGACCATAACCGCCGGATTTAAACCAATTTTTTTAGCCGCTGTTTTTGCGTGTTCCCACACTGTGCTTACAAATTCCTCAGCATTTTCAAATGTGCCAGACGCTATGTTTTGTTCGCTTTTTTCAGTTGAATCAACGAGCGGCACTTTTTCAGTGACCTTTTGGTTTTCTTGATGAGGTAAGGTGCTACCCGCACGTTGGTCACTAAAGAAATCTGACGTTGTACGAAGAACAGAGCCTGGCATAAAGTTTTTTCCATCTGGCGATAGTTGCTGCACAATTAAATCAGCAAGCCCTAATGAGCCATTTGATGAAAGCTCTGTAGCTAGCTGTTGATCGTGCATTTCTTCAAAAAACTTCACGCCACTTGCATTAAATGGGCTTTCTTTGTCTTCAAAAGCCTCATTGGCTTTACGCATACTTTTCAGTAGCATTTGGGTGAAGATAGCTTCAAATTGTGCCGCCGCTTTTTTTAACGCCGCTTTAGATGCATCGGTTGATGCATCACCGCTGTTTAAAGCATCTCGACGCAAAGAGTCTAAGTTGCCTAAATCAAAAAAGTTTTGCTTATCTAGATGATTTGTTTCCATCAGCTTTTTGACACAATAATTAATAATACCTAGTTAAATGCAATAATTGAGCCAAAAGAAGAGTAGCGATGAAAGGTTAAGGATGAAAGGTTAAGGGTTAAAGACCCTAGGGCTTAGGGTCTAGAATCTTATAAAACTAAATTACAACAAGCTGACCGTTAATTGCACCGGCTTCTTTAAGTGCTTCAAGAATCGCCATTAAATCGCCAGGGGCAGCGCCAACTTCATTAATAGCACGAACTAAATCATCAAGGCTTACACCTGGGTCAAATACAAAAGCACGTGAATCATCTTGATTAACGTCAATAATACTTTGTTGGGTAACCACTGTTTCCCCCTCTGCTAGAGGATTTGGCTGCGCCACATTTTGTTGCTCAGCAATGGTCACAGTAAGACCACCATGTGTAATTGCTGCAGGTTGTAATTTTACATTTTTGCCAATAACTATAGTGCCGGTACGTGAGTTAACAATTATTTTTGCCGAAGTATCCGCAGGCTTAAACTCTAAGTTTTCAAGAGTTGATAAATACGATACGCGCTGTGAAGCATCTCGTGGCGCAACAACCCGAATAGAGGCGGCATCGAGTGCTTGTGCGCTATTTGGGCCAATTAAATCATTTATGGTTTTTTCTAAACGTTTTGCGGTTGTAAAGTCCGGACGGTTTAAATTAAAGGTAATATAATCGTTTTGCATAAATGGGCTTTTAACGGCACGTTCAACCGTGGCACCGTTTGGCACACGCCCTACGGTTGGCGTATTAATAACGACTCGGCTGCCATCTAGGCCTTCAGCACCTAAGCCACCAACAATTAAGCTCCCTTGTGCAATAGCGTATACATTTCCATCAACCCCTTTTAAAAATGTTTGTAATAATGTGCCACCGCGCAGGCTGCCTGCACTGCCAATTGATGACACGGTTATATCTATGGTTTGCCCTGGCTTTCTAAATGGAGGGAGTTCAGCATGAACAGCAACCGCTGC
>ERZ1673962.83-NODE-83-length-78676-cov-47.090485_pt1 | contig 78676 bp, 71 predicted proteins | sample MGYA00580188_ERZ1673962 | MGnify/ENA primary metagenome ERZ1673962 (study PRJEB41334, sample SAMN05608104) | rock metagenome | biome: terrestrial subsurface; feature: shale formation; material: shale | place: USA: Pennsylvania ...
GGAGAAAACAACGCGCGGTCAGCGCTGATGAGGTGGCGTATTCTACAGCGATTCGAATCGCTGTCAACGCTCTGTCAAAACTTTTTTTAACACTAAGAAGCGTAGTGCTGGATATCGATCAGTTCAACCGAGCCCGGGTCGATTCGCTCATTGAAAAAGTTCATCGCCACTCGTGCGAAACGCTCTGGTCCATCTGTCACCAAAAAAGTCAGACTGCCACGTATTTGGTTCTTGTTCTGCAGCGCTTTGGCCTCCAGCTCGCACTTTACCGCCTCAGCGGTGGTCTGAGCTGAATCAACCAACTGAATATCGTCGCCGGTAACTGCTGCTATAGCACCCCTCAATGCAGGGAAATGAGTACAGCCTAATACCAGCGTATCCAACGGAAACTGACTATCAGCCACCAGCAGGGGTTGAAGGCAACGCGCGACTATCTGCTCTACCAGGTCGCCTTCATGCCAACCTTCTTCCGCCAAAGCAACAAACAGAGAGCATGCTTGAGCACGAATACGTGCATCAGGCCTCAAACGAAGAATAGCTTTTTGATATGCCTGATTGTTTGTTGTACTTTCGGTCGCGATAACACCGATATGCCCCTGTTGACTCACCCTGCACGCTGCATCAGCACCTGGCTCGATTACACCCAGTACCAGAAGATCCGGGTAGCAGGCCTGCAAATGCTCAAGCGCCATGGCCGAGGCTGTGTTGCAAGCAACAACGATAGCCTTTATCTGGCGACTACTCAGAGCACAGACAGCCTGCTCGGCATAACGCCGGACCGACAAGGCACTTTTAGTACCGTACGGCACTCTTGCGGTATCGCCGAGATAGACAAGATGTTCTTCCGGCAAGGTTTTCCTGAGCGCATTAAGGACGGTCAAGCCGCCAACACCGGAGTCAAATACACCAATGGCATATTCTGATCGTGAATCTACAGACTTAGCCATCACGTCGAGCTCGCTTCTTGGCTTTATGCTTCAGCGTTTTGATGTGTTGACGACTGCGCTCCTTTTTGGCCTCTTGACGAGCAGTCAGGGTATTTTTGCGTCCAGCAAAAGGATTGTCGCCCGTACGGAACTCAAACCGAATCGGTGTTCCACGTACTTTCAAATATTTGGTAAAACGGTTTTCAAGATAGCGCTTGTAAGAACCGGGTAACGCATCCGTCTGATTACCATGCACTACGATGATTGGCGGGTTGGAGCCCCCCTGGTGTGCATAGCGTAACTTGATGCGTCGATTGTTTACTGCCGGTGGCTGGTGGTCAGCCACTACATCTTCCAGCAGTCGAGTCAGCTGATTGGTAGACCATTTCGCCATTGCTGAATCGAAAGCTTCATTAACAGAGATATACAGATCACCAACACCCGAGCCATGAAGTGCAGAGATGAAGTGAAAGCGTGCAAATGCAGCAAATTCCAGTTTTCGTTCTACTTGCTTTTTAACATCGGCCCGATCATCCGGGCTCATGCCATCCCATTTATTAAGTGCAACGACCAGTGCCCGCCCGGAGTCAATGACAAACCCAAGCATGCTCAAGTCCTGCTCGGTTACCCCCTCACGCGCATCAATCACGCTGATAACAACATTTGCATCCTTGATTGCCTGCAGCGTTTTTACGATGGAGAACTTCTCCACCGCTTCTTTGATATTTTTCCGTCTTCGTACACCCGCTGTGTCGATCAGAATATATTTCTGCTCATCACGCTCATAAGGAATGTAGATACTGTCACGTGTTGTGCCCGCTTGGTCAAAGACAACCACGCGATCTTCGCCCAGCATCCGGTTAACCAGGGTTGACTTACCCACGTTCGGGCGTCCGATTACGGCAATTCGAATATTATCCGTATAGGCTTCCTTAACCGCTTCTTCGCCGCCCTCCTCTTCCTCAGACACAAAGGGCGCCAGCACTTCGTCAATCAGCTGACTGACACCACGCCCGTGTGAAGCGGCTATGGCAACAGGCTCACCAATACCGAGCGCATGAAAATCAGCCATAGCGGTATCCGGGTCGATCCCGTCGGTCTTGTTCACAACCAGCCAGCATGACTTATTGTTGCGCCGCAGATGATCGGCAATCATTTCATCAGCCGGGTTGAGGCCTGCACGACCATCTACAAGGAACAGAACTACATCCGCTTCCTCTATCGCAAACAGTGACTGCTCGGCCATCCGCTGATCAATGCCGGCTTCATCCCCTGAAATACCACCAGTATCGATAACAATGTAGTCACAATCGCCAACACGGCCTTCTCCGTACTTGCGGTCACGGGTCAAACCCGGCAAATCTGCAACAAGTGCATCACGCGAGCGTGTCAAACGATTGAACAGTGTGGATTTGCCAACGTTGGGACGACCAACCAGTGCAATTACGGGCAACATAGGATTTCACCTGAAAACAACTCGGCGGCCACTGTGGATAACAGCGGCCGCCGGTAATGGACCCACAGATCCGGATTATTTAAATTTCAGCGCAGTCAGACGACCATCATTGCTGAGCACATAAAGCACATCATCACGTACCAGCAGATCACTCTGAACACCGGAGGAACTGACGCGATGGCGAGCTGTAAAATGACCGTCAACCTGGGACAACACATGCAGATAACCATCTGCATCAGCCGTAACCAGAGAGTTACCGAGCACAACAGGTGTAGTCAGGCGTCGATACTGAAGACCATCCTGGCTCCACACACTGGCACTGTTACGCGCATCGAATGCATGCACATGGTCTTCATCCGAAATTGCGTACACATTACCGAAACCACCAGCAAGACCACGATAAGTAGACAAATCCTGACTCCAGACAACCTGTCCATTACCAGGATTCAGTGCCACCAAGCGTCCCTGATAACTGCCAACATAAACGATACGGTTGTAGACAAGCGGTTTGCCATCAATATCAACGATACGCTCAAGCTCCGACCGCCCCTCAGCCAGCGCAATCCGCTGCTCCCAGACAGGCCGCCCCGATGCATTCTCGACCGCAACAAGCTTGCCATTGGCAAAACCGGCCAGAGTCAGGTCAGCAGCCACAATTGGGGCGCTTGTACCGCGCAGACTGAGACGTGGAATCTGACTGTCATAACTCCAGCGCCGTTCACCACTGCCCACTTCAAGTGCTGTAATCTTGCCATCAAGCTGTTGTACAACAACGAGTTCCGCATTCATCTGCGGCTGGGAAATCACTTCGGAGGAAGCTTGATAGCGCCAACGCTCACTACCGTCTGTGGTATCGAAAGCGATCACTTCACCCGACTCTGTCGCGAGGACCACGATACCGTTTCCGGCACCAACACCACCTCCAATGGGGGTTTCCAACTCGACACGCCAATTGATACGTCCGGATGTCAGATCCGCTGCAACCAGATCACCTTCAACATTGACTGCAAAAATCTGCTGTTCATCAATGGAAGGAACCAGTTGATGAAACTTGGAGCCCAAACTACCACCGGTACTCAGACTCCACAGCTGTTGAAATTGCTGCTCGGCTTCGAAGTCAACCAGTGGATTTGGCTCAACGGTTTCTTCGCTACTGAACAACCCACAGCCAGCAAGCGAAACACTCACGGCAATCGCTGCGGCTGTTTTTACCCAGCATTTCATGACTTGGCTCCTGCGAGGTCATCCCGTTTCATTTTCACAAGCGGACGCAGCTGTTCGCCGCCGCCCAGCTGCAGGGCTCGATCATAGGCTGCGAAAGCTTCAGCCGGCCGACCGTTATTGGCATGAAGGTCTCCGAGAAGTTCCTGATACTGCACCTCATAAGTACCCGCATCAGCATCCTCCAGAAGGCTAATAGCAGCATCCGCGCTCCCCTGCTGGCTCAACAGCATTGCCTTTCGCAGTGTAGCCACACGAACAATATTATCGACTTCATCCGTTGCGCCCAAGGCCCAGTCCAACTCCTGCAACGCGCGCTCAACCTCTCCATTTCCAACAGCCATTGCTGCCATCATGAGGGCACCATAGCGTGCATAAGCCGTATCAGCGTAGTCAGAACGAAGCTGCTCATTCAGATGAACCGCCGTTGCATATTGAGAGTCATTCACGCCACCGGCAGACAGCTGTACCGCTTCTGTCAGATTCTGGTAAAGGGCAGACGCGTTCGCTGCTTTCTGCTCCTGATTACTCTGCCACGCTTTCCAGCCAAGCACGATTGCTACCGCAGCCGCGACACCAACTACCAATGCCTTGCCGTTTTCCTTCCACCAATCCTTGAGCGCCTGCACCTGCTCTTCTTCGGTACGCAATTCTGCCACTGTCCACTCCTGCTAAATTGAATCGTCTGGCTAAACTTCAGCGTGTAAAAATTTGTTTCAGCTGGTCTGTCAGCTGCTGAATGCCAAGATCATATACTGTCTGTTCCTGATACCAAAGAGATGCCTGCATCTCATCGGACTCGGTTTGCTTGAGTAGCGCTATTACCGGCGCTCCGGTCTGACGAGCTTTGGCCGCGATATTTTTCAGTCCCGAGCAGTGGGTTCGAATACGGAGCCCCGGCAGGCATTCACGCAGCTGCTCGGCCAGCAAAATCAGGTCCGCCTGCAACCCCTTGTGTTCTGCCGCCAGGTAAAGATCAAAGGTCTGGCGCACATGATCAGGAACCAGCGCCAGAGTCTCAAGCAGAAGAATCAAACGCTCAACACCCATTGCAAAACCAACCGCAGGTGTTGGTTTCCCGCCAAGCTGCTTAACCAGCCCATCATAGCGACCACCGGCACATACGGTACCCTGAGCCCCCAGTTGGTCTGTTACCCATTCGAAAACGGTTTTGCAATAATAGTCCAGACCACGAACCAAATAAGGGTTAACCTCATACTGCACTCCGGCAGCATCCAGTATTGCGCACAGTTGCTCGAAGTCAGCCGCAGACTCCTGATCGAGATAGTCTGTCAGTACCGGGGCCTGCTCAAGCAGTTTGCGCGTACCCTCGTCCTTGGAGTCCAGGATACGCAGAGGATTTGATTCCAGCCTGCGCAGGCTGTCTTCATCAAGCTGTTCAGAATGCCTGCTAAGATATTCCACCAGTGCATCGCGGTAACGTGCACGCGCTTCGTTGCTACCCAGTGAGTTCAGCTGCAGCGTTACAGACTGGTCCAGGCCCAGTTGACGCCACAATGCAGCACTCATGAGAATAATTTCAGCATCAATATCCGGTCCGGCCATACCAAAAGCTTCAACACCTACTTGGTGGAACTGGCGATAACGACCTTTTTGTGGTTTTTCGTAACGAAACATGGGTCCCTGATACCAGAGACGCTGCGTCTGATTGTACAGGAGGCCATGCTCTTCACCGGCACGAACACAACATGCCGTCCCTTCTGGCCGCAATGTCAGACTTTCGCCATTGCGATCTTCAAAGGTATACATTTCTTTCTCAACAATATCGGTCACTTCACCGATCGAGCGCTTGAACAGATCAGTTTGCTCTACCACCGGCATGCGAATTTCAGCATAGCCATAGCTACCAAGTACATTTTTTACAGTGCTTTCAAGGTACTGCCAAACCGGCGTCTGGTCAGGCAGGATGTCATTCATGCCGCGAATGGCTTTAATTTTGCTCAAAACGTCAGCTTTCCTGTTTCGATGAGTAATATGTGGGAACTTTTAAAGAGGTAGACTAAAACGGGCAACATTGTCCTTGCTCAACACGGCAAGATCAATGGACTCCCCTTCGTAGCTGAGCATACGTACGGCATTGACCTTACCGATAACCACAGCCAACGTGGAATCGCTCTGAAAATTGAGCGATTGGCCTGCCTGCGCCACACCGTTGAACAACGTGCGCCCACCCACCTCACGAATACTGATCCAGCAGTCATCGCTGAATGCCACTTCGAGACCGTTGGAAACCGACGTTGCAGAAGCAGACTCCCGCTCCTGCTCAGCGGCAGGCGCCGCCGCCACTTGCTCATCCTGCAATTGTTCGATCTGCTCTTCAGTAAGGTAGACCGGTTCTTCCTCATCGGCCGCTGCGATGGGCGCGGCAACAACGTCCTCACTCTTGTCTGAAGCAGACCCCTCAGGGGCAACATCATCCAACTGAGGTAAAATCAAGGTGTTTCCATCGCTGGTTTCTATTGATAAAGGCCTGTCATCCAGTGGTTCACGATCTGCTGTCGTGAGACCCTGCTGGGTTTGCCACCACCAGACACTGGCTGCAATCAAGGCCAGTACAAAAAGCCAACTGCCAATCTTGAGCAATGGACGCCCCTGATGACGACCCGGTACGGTTGAAACCGTACCGATGGCCTTAACCGCACTGGCCATTTGGACATTACCGCTTGCACGATTGTAACTGGCAACGATTGCGTCTGCGTCAAGCCTGAGAAACTTGGCATAGGAACGTATATAGCCACGCGAGAAAACGGGGTCAGACAGGTACTGCAGGTCCCCCTTTTCAATCGCTTGTACAACCGCCTTGGATAAATTCAGCTGTCTGCATACCTGTTCAACACTCAGCCCTTGCTGCTCACGGGCCTGAGTGAACTGAACTGCTGGAAAATCGCTGCTTGTGCTTTCGGACCGGGCTTCTTCGCTCACTGAGCTGTCTCCTCATAAAGCCGATATTCTTGCGACTTCGGGTACAAATTCTTGAGCAGCAGCGCATAGGTTGCAGCACGGGACACATTACGCTCTGCGCGAGCCAGCCGTATCCCCAACCAAAGACTTCTGGAGCTGTGCTCTGTACGCTGCTGATCAACCAGTTCACGAAAACGTTCAAACAGACGATTGGATGCTGCATTCTCGCCCTTATCCAGCAACAACCCAGACAACTCGACCAACGCAACCGGCCGGTTACCATTAATTGCCAGAGAGCGCCTGAAGGCCTCTTCCGCTTTGTCAGGTGAATCGGTCAAAAGGTAACATCGGCCCAGATTCTCGAATGCCTGCGCACGCTGCTGATAAAACGGATCAGTGGTTGCCTGGTTAAGCTGCTCACATGCCTCTTCATAACGCTGCTGCGAGAACAGGAAGGCTCCGTAGTTGTTATGAATCATGGCGGAGGTTTTGTCAGTCGACATCGCCTTGCGGAAATATTCTTCAGCGAGCTCGAATTCCTGCTCGGTCTGAAAAATCAGCGCCATTGCGTTATAGGCCGGGGCATAGCCGGAATCGATTGCTATGGCACGCTGAACCGACGTTTTGGCACTAACGGTATTGCCCGCCTGAAGATACTGCAGACCAAGATTGGTATAGGCCTCCAGTGCCTCCTGAGGTGAATTGGCTGCATTGCCGGAACCGGTGGTCTGGCTCGCGCAGCCAGCCATCAGCGTTACTGCAAGCAGCAACATCAACACACCGGATCGTTTCACTCTACCCCCTTATAACCTTTGACTCTTTCCGTGAACAGGCTCTTCTTGTACCACAGGAATATACTTTTGGCTACGCCGGGTACGGTCTTCAACCTGACCCACAAGCTGCCCACAAGCTGCATCCACATCATCGCCGCGGGTGCGTCTTACCGTCGTAATGATCGAAGCTTTCAGCATAATGTCCTTGAAGCGCTGAATCGCCTCTTCCGATGGGCGGCGATAATCAGAATTGGGGAAAGGATTGAACGGAATGAGGTTCAACTTACAGGGCACCTGGCGCAGTACCTTGACCAGCTCCCGCGCGTGCTCAGGCTGATCATTAATACCTTCAATAAGAGTGTACTCAACCGTAATCACACGCTTGTCATTCAGCCCCTCAAGATAACGATTGCAGGCGGCGATCAGCTCTTCAATTGGGTAACGCTTGTTGATTGGAACCAGCTCGTTACGCAATGCATTATTGGGTGCGTGCAGCGAAATGGCCAATGATACGTCACTGACTTCACGCAGCCTGTCCAGTGCAGGCACCACACCCGCCGTACTCAGCGTAACGCGACGTTTAGACAGACCGTAGGCGTTGTCGTCCATCATCAATTCAGTGGCATCAACAACGTTTTCGAAGTTCATCAGCGGCTCACCCATGCCCATCAACACCACGTTGCTGACCCGGCGTTCCGACGGGTCAAACGGGCCATAGGCACGGATAGCCACACGGAGCTGAGCAATAATTTCAGCCGTTGACAGGTTACGGTTGAAACCCTGCTTGCCGGTCGAACAGAAACTGCAATCAAGTGAGCACCCGACCTGTGATGACACACACAGCGTACGTCGGTCGCCATCAGGAATGAGCACCATTTCGATCGCCGAACCACCATCCATCCGAATGACCCATTTGCGGGTCCCGTCTTTGGACACCTTGTCCAACAGGATCTCAGGCTCGCGAATCTCAGCCATTTCAGCCAATCGAGCACGCAACGCCTTGCTGATATTGGTCATCTCATCGAAGCTGGATGCGCCCTGCTGATGCAGCCATTTAAGCACCTGAGTGGCACGAAAACGCTTTTCGCCCATCTGCTCAAAAAAGTCTTCCAGCTTGGTGGGCGACAGTCCCAGCAGATTGATCTTGGTGGGGGACTCGGACATCGGATGTTTACTCGTCTTTGGGGTAACAGGCTGCCCGGACGGGCAGCCCGAAGGGTCTATCAGGCGCCGAAGAAATAGGCGATTTCGCGCTCGGCAGAAGAGGCTGAGTCGGAACCGTGAACCGCATTGGCATCAATGGACTCGGCGAAGTCACGGCGAATGGTGCCCTCAGCCGCTTCTTTCGGGTTAGTCGCGCCCATCAGTTCGCGATTCAGAGCAATTGCATTCTCGCCTTCCAGCACCTGAACAACAACCGGACCGGAAGTCATGAAGGCAACCAGGTCAGCAAAGAACGGACGCTCTTTATGCTCAGCGTAGAAGCCTTCAGCGTCTTGCTTGCTCAGCTGCTTCATCTGCATGGCGACAATTTTCAGATCAGCTTTCTCAAAACGGCTAACGATTTCGCCAATTACGTTTTTTGCCACTGCGTCCGGTTTGATGATGGAAAGTGTGCGTTCAACTGCCATAGGTAACATCCCCAATCTATAGTACTAAGGTCAATAAGGCGCAACATTATACGCAAAGCACCTCTTACTGAACAGCAGCGACTCTCAAAGCTGTCAATCCATTTCCTCGATCCAGGCCATCTGGATCGCTTCGAGGATTTTTTCGCCACAGTGATCAGGATCATCATCAAACTCATCGAGTTCCATCACCCGGCTATAAAGGTCGGGGAAACTGATTCTCAGCGGATCCTGTTCCGGAAAGCGCTCAACCAGCTCTATGGCAATATCGTTTACATCCGTCCACTTGAGACCCATAACTCACCTCAGTGCTGTTCTGACACCTGATTAATGGTGTACTTGGGAATTTCAACTACCAGATCCATACTATCCACAACTGCCTGACAACTGAGACGCGACTCCGGCTCAAGCCCCCAGGCCTTGTCGAGCATGTCATCTTCGAGCTCATCCGCCTCATTAAGAGAATCAAAGCCTTCACGTACAATGACATGACAGGTGGTACAGGCGCAGGATTTTTCACAGGCATGTTCAATTTCGATGCCGTTGGCCAGTGCCAGATCACAGATTGTGATGCCGCCTTCTGTCTCTATGACCTTGCCTTCAGGGCACAATTCCTCATGCGGAAGAAAGATTACCTGTGGCATCAGCGGGTCTCCTTATCGATTTCATCAATGGTATGGCCGGACAGGGCACGGGAAATGCTCTGGTCCATCCGACGTGAAGCGAAGAAGTCACTGGCCTTGGCCAACTGCTCAACCCCCGCTTCGATGCGACGGTAATCAGCCTCTGCAACCAGTCGCTCAAGCGTTGCAATTTCGGACTGCAGCATGGAGACTTCAGCCTCATTCAGGAGGCCTCCATCCTGCGACATGGCCGCCCTCAGTGCAGCAATAATACGCTCGGCCTCAACCTGCTGCTCTCGCAGATTTCGAGCCTCAAGATCTTCTGCCGCATGACTGTAGGACTCCTTCAGCATACGTGCAATTTCGTCATCGCTCAGGCCATAGGACGGCTTCACCTGAATGCTGCTGACCACACCTGTTGAAAGCTCCTGTGCGGACACATTGAGCAAACCGTCGGCATCAACCTGAAAAGTCACACGAATCTTGGCTGCACCCGCGGCCATCGGCGGAATATCGCGCAGAACAAAGCGTGCCAGTGAACGGCAGTCACTGACCAGTTCACGTTCGCCCTGAAGCACGTGGATCGCCATTGCGGTCTGACCATCCTGATAGGTGGTGAACTCCTGCGCCCTTGCAACCGGGATCGCCGTATTACGGTGTACAATCTTTTCAACCAGCCCGCCCATGGTTTCAAGTCCGAGGGACAGGGGAATGACATCCAGCAGCAGCATGTCACTGTCAGGCTTATTGCCAACCAGCACATCCGCCTGCAGCGCCGCTCCGATCGCCACCACACGATCCGGATCTATATCAATATGTGGCGCTCGACCAAAGAATTCGCCCACCGCATCGCGTACACGCGGTACGCGGGTTGAGCCGCCCACCATGACAACTTCAGCGATATCAGCCTTATCTATGCCCGCATCCTTCAATGTACGTCGACAGGTACGCAGGGTACGGCTCACAAGCGGTTCGATCAGCGCATCAAACTGAGCACGGGAAACATGCACCTCCACCTCCCGACCACCGGCCGAAAGAGTCTCAGTCACCTCAGCTTCATTCGTAAGGCGCTCTTTTATGCGTCGCGCAAGGGCTGAAACGCTGCGTGCCGATGACGCATCCAGCTGCTCAGCCAAACCACTCTGCTGCAACAGGTATTCCGCCAGCATGCGGTCGAAATCATCACCACCCAGCGCCGTATCGCCACCGGTAGCCAACACTTCAAACACTCCACGGTTCAGTCGCAGAATGGAGATATCAAAGGTTCCACCGCCCAGATCATAGACGGCGATCACGCCCTCATCTTCCTGATCCAGACCATAAGCAACCGCTGCAGCCGTCGGTTCGTTCAGCAGGCGAAGCACCTTAAGTCCAGCAAGCTGCGCCGCATCCTTCGTTGCCTGACGCTGAGCATCATCAAAATAGGCAGGGACCGTAATAACGGCACCTTCCAATTCACCACCCAGCGCTGCACGCGCACGCTCAGCCAGTTCAGACAATATATCAGCCGAGACCTCTACCGGGCTCTTGTTCCCGGCCGCCGTTTGCAGATAGGGCATGCCAGAATCGGACGCGACCAGATGATACGGCATTTCGTCACCCAGCCCTTTCATCGCCTCTACGCCACGCCCCATCAGGCGCTTGACTGAACTGATGGTATTGTGTGGATCCTGGGCGGCACCTGCCAGCGCTCCAGCACCGACCAGAGGAGCCTCACCGGCGCGATAGCGCACAACTGAGGGCAACAGATGTACCCCCTGCGCATCCGCCAGGGTAACAGCAGCCCCACTGCGCACCGATGCCACCAGTGAGTTCGTCGTACCCAGATCAATTCCGACCGCCAGCTTGCGCGCGTGCGGCTCCGGACTCTGTCCGGGTTCAGCTATTTGCAGTAGTGCCATAGTGCTTCCGTTAGTCTTCGAACAGTCTGTCTTCGAGCGCTGCGACTTCCGTCTGCAGCTTGGACATGAATTGCATCTTGCGCACCTGTAGCTCCGCCTGCTCCAGCGACTGGGCTTCCCAGGCACGAGCAAAGCCGGACTCCAGCGAGCGCAGCTCAGCTTCTACCAACGCCGTCAAACGCTCCAACTCCGCCTCGGGGTCACTGCATTCAGGCGCTTCAGCTACCTGCTCACGCAGCTCCATCTGTTCCATGAGAAACATGGGATCGAGCTGTACGCGTGAATCATGCAGTGTATCGATACCCTGGAGGGATAATAGATACTGCGCTCGCCGCAACGGTGACTTGAGAGTAGAGAGGGCTTCATTCAGATAGGCAGTATACTGAACCGCAAGACGCTGCTCTCGGTCAGACTGATGTGAATGTCTGTCAGGATGAAGCTGCTTTTGCAGCTCCCTGTAACGCGAGGAGAGTTCGGCCTGATCGATATCAAAACCGACCGGCAGGCCGAGAAATTCAAAATAGTTGCGCGTGATATCCATCAACCGACCTCAATAACCCCGAACGGGTCAGATGTTGAAGCTTTCACCGCAACCACATTCACTTCGTACGTTCGGGTTGTTGAACTTGAACCCTTCGTTGAGCCCTTCTCGAACAAAGTCCAGCTCAGTACCGTCAAGGTAAGTCAGGCTTTTGGGGTCAATCATTACCTTCACTCCACCGAACTCAAACACTTCATCTTCAGGCTCGCCGGAATCAACAAATTCCAGCACATAAGCCATGCCGGAGCAGCCCGAGGTTCTGACGCCAAGGCGTATACCTTCCCCGTGGCCTCGCTGTTCCAGGTAGCGCGCGACATGGTCAACCGCGGCCTGTGTCATGCTAATCGCCATAATCACCCCAGTAACGGGGGCACCAGCCCCCGCTTTCACTCACTTCTGCTGTTTCTTGCGGTAGTCTTCTACTGCAGCCTTGATCGCATCTTCGGCCAGAACCGAGCAGTGGATCTTCACCGGCGGCAATGCCAGCTCTTCGGCAATACGAGAGTTTTTCAGCTCGGATGCCTGATCCAGTGTCATCCCCTTGACCCACTCGGTCACCAGAGAGCTGGATGCAATGGCTGACCCGCAGCCGTAGGTCTTGAAGCGTGCATCTTCAATTACACCCTCGTCACTGACCTTGATCTGCAGTCGCATTACGTCACCACACGCCGGGGCACCAACCATGCCGGTGCCTACATGCGGGTCATCGGCGTCCATTTTACCGACATTGCGCGGATTTTCGTAATGATCAATTACCTGTTCGCTGTAAGCCATGATAAACCTCCAAAAACTTTAGCGGTGTTAGTGGTGAACCCACTCAACCTTGCTCAAATCGACGCCGTCTTTATACATATCCCACAGCGGCGACAGTTCACGCAGTTTTTCCACTGCGTGACGGCATTGTTCAACTGCATAATCCACCTCTTCTTCAGTGGTGAATCGACCCAGCGAGAAACGGATGGAGCTGTGTGCCAGCTCATCATTCAACCCCAGTGCACGCAGCACATAGGACGGTTCAAGGCTTGCTGAGGTACAGGCAGAGCCTGAGGAAACCGCCAGATCCTTTATCGACATCAGCAGCGACTCGCCTTCCACGAAGGCAAAGCTGATATTCAGGATTCCCGGTACGCGCTGCTCGGTGGAGCCGTTAACGTGAACCTCTTCCATATTCTGCACACCATCCCAAAGACGTGCGCGCAGTGTTTCAAGCCGGGCAGTTTCAGCCGCCATCTCTTCACCTGCGATACGGAAAGCCTCACCCATCCCTACAATCTGATGGGTCGGCAAGGTACCGGAACGCATGCCACGCTCGTGACCACCGCCATGAATCTGTGCTTCGATGCGTACACGCGGCTTGCGGCGTACATAAAGAGCACCAACACCCTTGGGGCCATAAATCTTGTGTGCGCAGACCGACAGCAGATCCACCTTTAGCTCGTTGAGATTGATTGGCAGTTTGCCAGCGCTCTGAGCCGCGTCGACGTGGAAGAGAACACCCTTTTCACGGGTAATCTCGCCGATGGCCGCGATATCGGTAACGGTGCCGATTTCATTATTTACGTGCATCAGGGACACCAGGATCGTGTCATCACGCAGCGCTTCGGAAACCTGGCGCGGGCTGATGATACCGTTGCTGTCCGGTTCCAGATATGTCACCTCAAAACCTTCACGTTCCAGCTGACGGCAGGGGTCAAGCACCGCCTTGTGCTCAATTTTCGAGGTGATGATATGTTTACCCTTCTTGTTATAGAAGTGGGCAACACCCTTGATTGCAAGGTTGTCAGACTCGGTGGCACCGGATGTCCAAACAATTTCACGCGGGTCCGCACCCAGCAGATCAGCCACCTGACGACGCGCATTTTCCACCGCTTCTTCAGCTTTCCAGCCGAACAGGTGGGAACGGGACGCCGGGTTACCAAAGTTCCCGTCCAGTGTCAGACACTCGGTCATCTTCTGAGCCACGCGCGGATCAACCGGTGTGGTTGCAGCGTAATCAAGGTAGATCGGCAGTTTCATCTCATCTCTCCAAAAAACTCTCACACAGCGGCTTTGTGGCGCGCTGATTGTTCGGTAGTACTGGCGATCAGCCGCTGCTGACGATCTGCCACCTGTTGGACATCTCGTCGTGCAACCAGATCAGCCAGACTGATGCTACTCAGAAAGCCGTGAATCTGATCACTCAGGTCGCACCAGAGATGATGCGTCAGGCATACTTCACCACCCTGACAGCCACCGTTGTGCTGGCAGCCGGTTGCATCCACCGACTCGTTGACCGCATCGATCACTTCAGCCACATTGATCAGACCCTGCTCTCGCTTGAGCTGGTATCCTCCACCAGGCCCACGCACACTGCGCACAAGCTCGTTGCGGCGAAGCTTGGCAAACAGCTGCTCCAGATAAGACAGAGAGATTCCCTGCCGTTCGGAGATATCAGCCAGGCTGATCGGCCCCTTGCCTTCGTGCAATGCCAAATCAAGCATCGCCGTTACGGCGTAACGCCCTTTAGTTGTCAATCGCATAATTATCCCTCACACCCACTCTTGCGAGTCTGTGGGTATTATGCAAATCCCTACTAAATTAGTCAACTATTTGTCCGACATGTTCACCGGGTCTTTGCGCTCCGTTGCAGGACGCAACGTTTCAGGCTCGTCCACCGCCGCTTCAAAATCTTCCGACTTCAGCTCAGGCAGCTCCTCGTTGCAATAGCCCGGCTTGAGCTCACACAGCGCCTTACCCATGGTTTCAACCTTGTGATCCATCGCCTGCATGTGATCCAGCAGACAACGAATGGCATGTGCCACCGGATCAGACACTTCACGGGAAACCGCATAGGCATCAAACCCAACCTTATCTGCCATTTGGCGCCGTTTTTGCTCTTCAGGAGAGTCTTCATCGGGATGGCGTCGAATCACGCGCCCGGGAATACCGACCACTGTGGCATCCGCTGGCACGTCACGCGTAACTACGGCATTGGAGCCAACACGCGCACCCTCGCCGATCATAATGGGACCCAGCACCTTCGCACCTGCACCGCATACCACGTTATTGCCAAGCGTGGGATGGCGCTTCCCCTTATTCCAGGTGGTGCCGCCCAGAGTCACGCCATGATAGAGCGTTACATCATCACCAATCTCGGCGGTTTCCCCAATCACAACCCCCATGCCGTGATCGATGAAAAAACGCCGCCCAATGGTCGCACCTGGATGAATTTCAATACCTGTCAGCCAACGCGCAAGATTGGAAATCATTCGCGCCAGCCATTTCAAGCCCTTGTGCCAGAACCAGTTGGCAATACGGTGAAACCAGATTGCGTGCAATCCAGGGTAGGCCGTCAACACCTCGAAGGCATTACGTGCAGCAGGGTCCCGGTGAAATACCGAGCGAATATCTTCACGAACCTGATCAAACATCGGATTTGTCCTTTTTCACTTGCCCCGAACGGCGCTCGATGGCCGTAAGGATACCGCGTAATACATTCACTTCGACTTTATCCGGCACAGCACGTTGAAGCAGACGTCGCAAGCGGGGCATCAACTGACGCGGGTTATTCGGATCAAGAAACTCAATCTCCACCAACGTACGCTCAAGGTGTTCAAACATCAGTTCCAGCTCACGCTGCTCTGCCAGCTCTATATCCCAGTCAGTCCCCCACTGGGGGCGGGCCGCCTGTTGATCGGCCACTTGTGCCATTCGCAACTCGTAGGTAATAACCTGTACAGCCGCTGCAATATTGAGCGAGCTAAAACTTTCAACGGCCGGGATATGCACATGGTGGTGACAACGCTGTAGCTCCTCGTTGGTCAATCCCCGGTCTTCGCGACCAAACAGAATGGCAACACGCGCCTTACCTTCGAGCGGAGTCGCGATGGCAGCCAACTCGCGAGGATTTACCAATGGCCAGGGAATATGACGCTCACGTGCACTGGTACCGAAAATCAGCCCACAATCCGCCAACGCCTCATCCAAGGTAGACACCACGCGGGCTTTTTCAAGGATATCGGTCGCACCCGAGGCTCTGGCATCGGCATCAGGATGTGGAAAGCTCTTGGGCTCTACCAGACAAAGATCACTGATACCCATATTCTTCATCGCTCGCGCGACACCACCGATATTACCGGGATGGGTTGTGTTAACCAGTACGATTCTGATGTGATCAGACATAGGGAGGCACGCCGTTAAAAGCTGGCTATTCTATCAGAACATCACCGAGTTGCAGACCACCTGTTCAGCGCAGGCTCTGACTAAGCTACAATAGGACTTTGACAACCACGAAGACCGGAAACCGACACTGATGCAACCGATGGTTAATATAGCACTGCGAGCGGCGCGACTCGCAGGCGAACAGATCTCCCGCACCCTCGAACGCCTTGACCTGATCAAGTCCGAACAGGCCGATGTTGCTGAGTTCATCAGTGATCTGTGCCAGCAGGCTGAACGCACGATTACCAACACCATTCAAAAGGCGTACCCGCACCACAGCCTGATCGGTGAATATACGGGCCAACATGCACCGATAGGTGAAGGCCCAGGCCACTGTGAATGGCATATCAGCCCGATTGACAGCCTGACCAACTTCTCCAACGCCCTGCCAATGTTCGCGCTCAGCCTCACCGGTTTCGTCAACGGCAAGGCTGAACACTGCGTGGTACTCAACCCCATGTTTGGTGAAGAGTTCACCGCAAGCCGCGGCAAGGGCGCACAGCTGAACGGCAAACGCCTGCGAGTAAGTAACCGCACTTCACTGGAAGGCGCCATCATCGGCACCGGCTATCACGCACGCAAGAGCGACAAGCCCTGGCTGGAATCTCATGTTCGCATGATGCAGGAAATCATGCAGGCAGGCGCAACCCTCCACAACAGTGGATCTCCCGTGCTGAGTCTGGCCTACACGGCAGCAGGACGACTGGATGGGTTCTACCAGATCGGCCTCAGCCCTTCAGAGCTGTCGGCAGGACTGCTGCTGATCCGTGAGGCTGGCGGCCTGGTCGGCGACTTCTCCGGCGGCAACAGCTACAGCGAACGCGGCAACCTGGTCACGGCCAACTCCAAAATTCTCAAAGCCTTGCTGCGCACACTGCACCCGGCCACTGCCGAAGGGTTACGCTGATTCATTCAGCTCGTTCCTGATCGAGCCTGCTTTAAGCCAAAAAAACCGCATCCCTGGATGCGGTTTTTTTTCAGCTGCAGATCAGTGCATCTCAGGCATCGAACGGATCGCGCAGCACGATGGTCTCGTTACGGTCAGGGCCGGTCGAGATAATATCGATCGGCGCTTCAATCAGCTGCTCAAGGCGAGTGATGTACGCCCGCGCATTAGCCGGCAATTCTTCCAGTGTACGCGCGCCCAGCGTCGACTCCTGCCAGCCCGGCACGGTCTCGTAAACTGGCTCAATCTGCTCATAGTCTTCACTGCCGCTGAGCGTAGTAACACTATTGCCGTTACCGTCTCGATAGCCAGTACAGATATTAATCTCTTCAAGACCATCCAGCACATCCAGCTTAGTCAGGCAGATGCCGGAAACCGAGTTGATCTGAATGGCGTGCTGCAGTGCCACCGCATCAAACCAGCCACAGCGACGAGCACGCCCCGTGGTTGAACCAAACTCGTGACCACGCTCAGCCAATCTCTGCCCCACACCACAATGTAGCTCGGTCGGGAAAGGCCCGCCGCCAACGCGTGTGGTATAGGCCTTGGTGATACCCAGAATGTAGTCCAGATACAGAGGACCAAAGCCGCTGCCGGTCGAAGTGCCGCCTGCAGTGGTGTTGGACGATGTCACGTAAGGATAGGTGCCGTGATCAATATCCAGCAAAGAGCCCTGTGCGCCCTCAAACATGATGCTCGCACCCTGCTTGCGCAATTGATGCAGCTTGGCCGTCACATCCGTCATCATCGGCACCAGCGTCTTGGCCATCTCCATGGCCTCATCAAAGGTCTGCTGGAAATCGACCGCATCTACCTTGTAGTAGTTCTGCAGCACAAAGTTGTGGTACTCCAGCACTTCCCTCAGTTTGGTGGCGAAACGCTCAGGATCGGCCATATCACCCAAGCGCAGACCACGCCGGGAGACCTTGTCTTCGTATGCCGGGCCGATACCACGACCAGTAGTACCGATCTTGGCATTGCCGCGCGCCAACTCACGCGCCTGATCCAGCGCAACGTGGTAGGGCAAAATCAACGGACAGGCCGGACTCAGCTGCAGACGCTCACGCACCGGCACACCACGCCCTTCCAGCTCAGCAATTTCCTTCAGCAAAGCCTCCGGTGACAGCACCACTCCGTTGCCGATCAGACAAAGTACATTTTGACGCAGAATACCGGATGGAATCAGGTGCAGGACTGTCTTTTCACCATCAATCACCAGTGTATGGCCTGCGTTATGACCTCCCTGGAAGCGGACTACGGCAGCGACCTGTTCGGTCAGTAGATCAACGATCTTACCCTTGCCTTCATCACCCCACTGGGTGCCCAGAACAACGACGTTTTTACCCATTGCTGTCTCGAATGCTCGTTAGATATCAGAAAAAAATGCGCTCAAAGGTCGATAACGACCCAGTCACCACCTTTTGGAACCAGCTGCCGCCGGAAGCGACCGGGTTCGGAAATCTCACCATCCAGCTGCTGTACAACTCGCTCACCGGAGGTACGCAGCAGACGAATCGCCTGTTGCAACGTCCGATCCTCTCCTGCGGGAGCCAGCACAGCATTGGTGTTGGCAGCAGGCTTGGAAGCAGACAGGTCAATCAAAGTTTTCAGGTCAGCACTAAAGCCGGTTGCCGGGCGGGCACGGCCAAAATCACGACCGATGTTGTCATAACGTCCACCCTTGGCAAGCGCCTGACCATAGCTGGGAGTATATGCCGCGAACACCACACCAGTGTGGTAGTGGTAGCCGCGCAACTCACTCAGATCAAAATAGGTTGATACACCCTCACAGCGCAGCACAACGCGTTGCGCCAATGTGTCCAGCGCATCAACTGCACGCACAAGCTCAACATCGCTGGCAAACAAGTCACGCGCACGCGCCAAGACATCCACCGAGCCATTCAAGCGAGGCAACGTCTGTAACCAGGTAGTTGAGCGATCATCCAGCCCGAGTGCGGCAACAAACCGATCAATCTCAGGCAGTGCCTTGCGCTGCAGCATATCCTGATAGTCAGCCTGCTGCTGTTGATTCAACTGACACAGCTGCATCAGCCGACTGAATACCGCTACATGACCCAGGTCCAGGCTGATTGGCCCGGCAACACCTACCGCCGACAGCGTTTCCAGCATCAGTGCAATCACCTCAACATCACTGTCGGGGCCCGCATGGCCGTAAAGTTCCGCACCCAGCTGGACCGGGTTGCGAGAAGCCAGCATATTGGTGGGATGAGTGTGCAGTACCGAGCCACAATAGCAGAGGCGGCTGGGGCCTTCCGTACGAAGACGGTGGGCATCAATGCGTGCTACCTGGGGTGTCATGTCAGCGCGTACGCCCAGTGTATGCCCACTGATACCATCGGTGACCTTGAAGGTATTGAGATCCAGATCATGCCCTACGCCAGTCAGCAGGGACTCCAGATGCTCTGCAATGGGCGGCATGACCAGGTCGTAACCCCAGCTGTCATAAAGATCCAGCACTTTGCGCCGCATCAGCTCCACCTGCCGCGCCTGCGGCGGCAGCAGCTCCATAATTCCGTCGGGCAGCAACCAGCGATCTGCCAAGGCCATGCATTACTCCGCTGTCATCAGTTGATCTGAATCACAAAAAAACCGGGCACAAACCCGGTTGTTCAACTATACATGAAACCGGGTGCCAAAGGCACCCGGTTTTGGGCAACAGTCACTTTGCCTTATTGGTTTCCGGTCGCACTGTTCAGATAACGGAAGAATTCGCTCTTCGGATCCAGCACGAACAGGTCACCTGCTCCAGAGAAAGCCTCACGGTAGGCATTGAGGCTACGGTAAAAGCCGTAGAACTCAGCATCACGATTAAACGCCTCAGCATAGATTCCCGCTGCCTCGGCATCACCTTCACCGCGCACAATTTCGGCTTCACGGAAAGCATCTGCCAGGATCACCGTACGCTGACGATCCGCATCAGCACGAATACCCTCGGCAAGCTCCTTACCGCGTGAGCGCAACTCTCGCGCCAAACGCAGACGCTCGGTCCGCATACGCTCATATACGGAGGAAGAAACTTCCTGCGGCAGCTCGATACGCTTGACACGCACATCGATGACTTCGATACCCAGCTCATTCTGCGCCAGCTGGCTCAGTGCACGAATGACCGCACCCATCACCTCTTCACGAGCACCTGAAACCACCTCGGTCAACGTGCGCTCACCAAACTGGTTACGCAGACTGGTTTCGATGCGGCTTGAAAGCAGATCAGCCGCCCGGAACTCGTCACCGGATGTCGCGGTATAGTATTTCTCTACATTATCAATGCGCCACTTGACGAAGGAATCCACGATAAGACGCTTTTTCTCCAGCGTCAGGAACGCCTGTGGACGCGCATCCAGCGTCATGATACGCCCTTCGAACTTGCGAATGGTGTTCACGAACGGAATTTTGAAATGCAGGCCCGGCTTGATATCAGCCTCAACCACCTCACCAAAGCGCAGCTTAATTGCACGCTCGGTTTCCTTGATGATGTAAACGGACTTGGAGCCCACCATGACGACCAGCAGAAGGGCGATCAGCCCAAACAATGTTGTCGGTTTCATTAGCGCCCCTCCCTCAGGCCAGAGGTTGTCTGAGCACGCTGACGCGCCTCCTGCAGTACCTGCTCAGCCAGCTGATTCAGGGTATTTTCATCCAACCTGACTGGCCTTCCAGACGTATCGCGCAACGGCTGCTGCTCCGTCAAGCGATCCAGTGGCAGGTACATCATGTTATTACCCCCTTCCACATCGACCATCACCTTACCGGTACGGCTCAGTACATCCTGCAAGGTATCGATGTACAGACGCTCACGCGTTACCTCTGGCGCCTTGGTGTACTCGGTCAGAAGTGCCGTGAAGCGACTAGCCTCACCCGTTGCCTTGGCAACAACCTCCTCACGGTAGGCATTGGATTCTTCCATCAAACGCTGCGCCTGACCCCTTGCCTCAGGAATAATACCGTTGGCATAGGCCTGAGCTTCGTTGATTACACGCTGTTCGTCTTCTCGCGCCTTGATCACATCATCAAACGCATCCTGCACCTGGCGAGGTGCCTGAGCATTCTTGATGTTAACCTTGGAGATCTGCAGACCCGTCGAATAATCTTCCATGTAGCGCTGCAGGCGCGCCTGCACCTGCAGCGCGAGAGTATCACGCCCTTCAGTCAGAATGCCGTGCATCTCGGAAGTACCGACCACATGGCGCAGCGCCGACTCCGAAGACTGTGCCAGACTGTCGCTCGGGTCACGAATCTTGAGAATGTACATGACCGGGTCCGCCACCACATACTGAACGGTCATATCGACATCAACGATATTTTCATCTTCAGTCAGCATCAACGAGCGATGGTCATAGGAACGGATACGGGTGGTATTCACCTTGGTAACATCATCGATCAGCGGCGGATTCCACTGCAGACCCGGCTGTACCGTGTCGTGGTATTTGCCAAGGCGCAGCACGATACCACGCTCCTGCTGGTCGACGGTGTAGAACCCCATACCTGCCCAAAACAGGGCTGCCAGTACGATGATGACAACAAAGAAGCCGCCACCTGCAGCCTTGCTCGGCCCCTTGCCCGAACCGCCACCGGAGCCACCTTTCTTCTTGCCGCCCCCAAAGATACCGCCCAGGCGATCCTGCAGCTTGCGCAGCGCCTCATCGAGATCAGGCGGACCCTGATCATTGCCACCACCACGCTTGCCGCGATTATCACCGCCGCCACTCCAGGGGTCATGGTTATTGCCATTCCCGCCGGGCTCATTCCAGGCCATAGTGCTCTCCGTACTAAACCGCTTGATTAACTGTATTGGATATCATTGTCGCCGCAACCGACCCGCTTAGTCGACCCCTTGCGGCAGGTATTGTTCCTGATCAATCCCCAGACGACTGAGTATCCGTCTGAAATCTTTCACCTGCAGCCTTACCTCCAGCTGCATCTGGCCGCTGTCATCCACCTCTTCAGTAACCACTGCGCCCTGCGCATACAGCTGCGAACGCAGACCTCCCTGCCTTGGAGTCAGGGTCAACTTCTGGTGGAACATCTCTTCACCCAGGCGTTCGCTGATTGCCGCCAGCAACAGGTCAATACCTTCACCGCTGACCGCCGACACCCACACCCGCCAAGGCACGCCGTTCTCGTCTCGGTCTATGCGCGGCTGCGCATCCGGCAATTGATCAATCTTGTTGTACACCTGTAGTACGGGGACTTCTGCCGCACCGATCTCTTCCAGCACCGCTTCAACCTGCTCGATGTGACCCAGGCGCTCTTCGTCATAGCTATCGATCACGTGCAGCAGAAGACCCGCTTCAGTGGTTTCCTGCAAGGTAGCACGAAAAGCCTCGACCAGCTTGTGCGGCAAGTGACGAATGAATCCCACCGTATCCGCCAGAATAGCCGGCCCCACATCAGCCAGCTCAATCTTGCGCAGCGTTGGGTCCAGCGTTGCGAACAGCTGATCAGCGGCATAGACACTGGCCGTAGTTAGACGATTAAACAGGGTAGACTTGCCAGCGTTGGTATACCCCACCAGAGAGATGGTGGGTATTTCCGAGCGTTTTCGTGCCCGCCGCCCCTGCTCACGCTGCTTGCGCACCCTTTCCAGTCGCTTGAGAATGGACTTGATGCGAACGCGTAACAGACGACGGTCGGTTTCGAGCTGGGTTTCACCAGGACCACGCAGGCCGATACCGCCCTTTTGTCGCTCCAGGTGAGTCCAGCCTCGCACCAGTCGGGTGGACATGTGCTCAAGTTGAGCCAGCTCGACCTGCAGCTTACCTTCATGGGTACGCGCACGCTGGGCAAAGATATCCAGAATCAGGCCGGTACGGTCCAGCACACGACACTGCAGCTCACGCTCCAGGTTACGTTCCTGTGCCGGGCTCAAGGAATGATTGAAGATCACCAGCTCGGCTTCGTGCTCACGCACAAGATTACCAAGCTCCTCCACCTTGCCTTTGCCAAGAAAGAATTTGGGACTGGGATCGGCGCGCGACCCGGTCAGAAACTCAACCGGATCGGCCCCGGCTGACAATGCCAGCTCTTCAAGTTCACGGGGGTTTTCGCGATCAGCCTCACGGGCCAGTTCGATATGGACGAGGATCGCGCGCTCGCCAGATTCAGGACGTTCGAAAAACAATTAATACCTCATTCAGCAGGCTTTTCATCGGCCACAGGCAGCTTGACCGGACGCGAAGGCACTACTGTGGAAATGGCATGTTTATAAACCATCTGACTGACGGTATTTTTCAGCAAAATCACGAACTGATCGAAAGACTCAATCTGTCCCTGCAGCTTGATGCCGTTTACCAGAAAAATGGATACCGGAACGCGTTCCTTACGCAGAACATTAAGATAAGGGTCTTGTAGTGATTGCCCTTTTGACATTGCAAACTCCTTCCAGAATGGATAGCTGTTTATGTAGTTGTAATTAATTCTATTGTTACTGACCCGGCATCATACACCTGTATGCACAGAGTTTGCGCGCGATCATACCGCAATTCATTATATAACGGCAGGGTCCGCGAGTTTCAAGGCATGGGAAACTAAATTCGACGCCTCACTGTCAAGCCAATTCACATCCGGCCAACTGCGCAACCAGGTCAATTGCCGCTTTGCCAACTGTCGCGTAGCCACTACCCCTTTGTAACGCATGGTGTCGCGATCATATTCATCGCTGAACCAGGACCACATCTGTCGATAGCCAACACAACGAATTGATGGCATCCGTTCATGCAGATCACCTCGCTCCCATAGCTGCCGCACCTCCTCTTCGAAACCGGCTGCCAGCATCAGATCAAAACGCTGTTCAATTCGCTGATGCAACCTGGAGCGATCCTGCGGCATGAGCGCCAGCGGCAAAATATCAAATGGCAGCTTTGCCTCAGCCTGTTCTCGCCAGTGATCGCTGATCGGCCTGCCCGTCAATTCAAACACCTCCAGCGCCCGCTGCAGCCGCTGAGCATCGGTTGGCTTGAGTCGACGTGCACCCTCGGGATCCACCTCAGCCAGGCGCTTATGCATGGCCGGCCAGCCCAGCTCGGCAGCTTCAGCCTCAAGCCGAGCACGCAATTTCGGATCCGCCTCTGGCAGGTTGGCCAAGCCCTGCTGAAGAGCATTGAAATACAGCATGGTCCCCCCCACCAACAGCGGTATCCGCCCACGCGACTGAATATCGGCAATCTCTGCCAATGCATCCGCCCTGAACTGCGCCGCCGAGTAAGCCTCTGCCGGATCCAGAATATCCACCAGTCTGTGAGGATAGGCTCGCAGCTCATCCGGGGTGGGCTTGGCGGTACCGATATCCATATCTCGGTAGATCATGGCCGAGTCGACGCTGATCAGATCACAGGGCAATGTGTCACACAGCCTCATGGCCAGATCCGTCTTACCCGACGCAGTCGGTCCCATCACAAAAATCACCCGAGGCCGGTTCACGCTCAACTGTTGCATTATTCGCCTCGCATGAAGAGTTTATCCAGTTGCCCCAGGCTCAACTGCGTCCAGGTTGGTCGCCCATGATTGCACTGTCCACTGCGCTCGGTCTGCTCCATATCACGCAGCAGTGCATTCATCTCGGGCAGTGTCAGTTGTCGATTGGCACGTACTGCACCATGACAGGCCATTGTGGCCAAAAGTTCATTCAGATGCGCCTCAATTCGATCACTGGCTCCCACCTGGGACAGATCCGCCAGCACATCACGCAACAACAGCGCCACATCCGCCTTGGCCAAAGCTATCGGCACTTCACGAATCACCAGCGTTTCTTCACCCATACGTTCCAGCCGAAAGCCCAAACGCTCAAAATATTCGGGCTGCTCCTCTGCCAGATCCGCTTCACGACCACTGACAGCCACACTGACCGGAACCAACAGGGGCTGGCTGCGGATACGGTCCTGCTCGAACGCAAGCTTCATGCGTTCGTAAACGATGCGCTCATGTGCCGCATGCATATCCACCAACACCAGCCCCTGTGCATTCTGAGACAGAATATAGATACCGTGTAGCTGCGCCAGCGCATAGCCCAGCGGTGGCATTTCAACCCCCTGCTCGACCGCAGGCATTGCCTGTAAAGGCTGCGGTGCAACACCAGAAGGCCGGTGCAGAGCACCATAGGCACTGATCTGTTCGCGCACCTGTGGACCACTTGGGGAGCGCCCGGCATAGCCCGCAATACCAGACTGAGCTGCATGACCGACAGCCGGACCGACCGCCGCATCATTCATACCCGGCTGGAACCAGCTCGCCGGGGCCGACTGTATTGGCTCTTCGGTCGAGCCGGCAGGCGGAGGAGTATCCTGCGGACGCATGTCTGCAATTACGCGATAAAGGGTGCGGAATATGAAATCGTGTACCAGCCGGCTTTCGCGGAAACGCACCTCATGTTTGGTTGGGTGCACATTGACATCCACCAGCGCCGGATCGAGTTCCAGATACAATACGTAAGCCGGATGACGGCCGTGGTACAGCACATCCTGGTAGGCCTGGCGCACGGCATGGGTCACTACCTTGTCGCGAATAACCCTGCCATTAACGAAGAAATACTGTTGGTCCGGCTGCGCACGGGAAAAGGTGGGCAGCCCCATCCAGCCCCAAAGGCGCAATCCCGATGCTTCAGCCTGCACGTCCAGTGCCACTGACTCGGCCACGAACGCCTTACCCAGCAATTGGGACAGACGTTGCTCACGTGCCGTTTCACTGTCGGCGGCACGCAATTGATGCACTACTTTGCCATTATGGCGCAGGCTAAAACCTACCCGGTAGCAACTCAGGGCCAGCCGTTTCACAACCTCTTCCAGATGGCGGAATTCGGTTTTTTCAGTTTTCAGGAACTTGCGCCGCGCTGGTGTATTGAAAAACAGATCACGTACTTCAACCGTGGTACCGACTGGGTGTGCCGCAGGAATAATTTCTGCCAACATCTCACGCCCTTGGGCAGACACAGCCCACGCACTCTCCTGCTCTGGCGGCCTAGAGGTCAACGTAAGCCGTGATACGGAGCTGATACTGGCCAGCGCCTCGCCACGAAAGCCGAGGCTGCCTACGGCCTCCAGATCTTCAAGCATGCCAATTTTGGAGGTAGCATGCCGGCTCAGCGCCAACGGCAGGTCAGCCTTGTCGATACCGCCACCATTGTCACGCAGACGGATCAGCTTGACCCCGCCCTGTTCGATATCCAGCTCGACCCGATCAGCGCCCGAATCCAGACTGTTTTCCAACAGTTCCTTTACTACGGATGCGGGACGTTCAACAACCTCGCCGGCGGCAATCTGGTTGGCCAGCTGAGGGGAAAGAAGATGTATTCGTGTCATCAGAAACCTGAAAGGGTTAGCCGGTCGGGATACGCAATACCTGACCGATGCGGATACTGTCACTGCTTAGCTGGTTAGCCTGCCGCAGGCGCTGCAGTGACACTCCATTACGCTGCGCAATGACGGAAAGAGTATCACCCGAGACCACCTTATACAGACGCTCACCACCCGCCAGCTGACTGCCGGACTGTTTTGCCCAGGCGATATAGCTGCCAGTGGGAGGCTTTTCCCAGAAATGACCTGTTATGCCACGAAAGATCGACTGCGCCATCTGCCGCTGATAGCTGGCAGTTTTCAACTTGCGCGCCTCTTCCGGGTTGGAGATGAAGCCGGTTTCAACCAGAATCGAGGGAATATCGGGTGACTTCAACACCACAAAACCGGCCTGCTCAACATGCTTTTTGTGCATGCGTGCAAAGCTGGCCATGTTGGCATGGATTCTGGACGCTACCTGATGACTGTCCTTGCGACTAGCGTTCATTGACATGTCGAGCAAAACACTGGCCAGCACATCATCCTTGTCACCCAGGCTCAGGCTACCCACACCACCGATCAAATCGGCGCTGTTTTCACGCTGAGCCAGCCAGCGCCCCATCTCACTGGTCGCACCTCGGCCAGAAAGCACCCAAACCGATGCACCCCGGGCTCGAGGATCCTTGAAGGCATCTGCATGAATGGACACAAACAGATCGGCATTGCTGTTGCGCGCCTTGCCCGTACGGCCACGCAAGCTGATATAGTAGTCTCCGGTACGGGTCAGTACTGCACGGTAGCCACGCTCAGCATCAATCAGGCGCTTAAGCTCCTGAGCGATCTTGATCACCACATCCTTTTCTCTGACCCCGCCAGGACCGATGGCACCCGGGTCTTCACCGCCATGTCCAGCGTCTATGACCACGACAACATCCCGCTTGTTCTCCTCGCCCGGCACCGGTACTACGGATTTGGTGACTATCGCTTCTTCGCGCATCGCCAGGTCCACCACCAGCCGATGGCCATACTGCTCATTTGGTTTCAGGTCGAAGCTCTTGGGGCGCACATCACTCTTGAGATCCAGCACAATGCGCAGACCATCACCGCGGGTGCTGTGACGGATTTGACTGACCGGGCTATCCTCCAGCCCAAGATCATTCAGGGAAGCCTGCAACTGGACCTTGTCGATATCAATAACCACTCGATCAGGGCCTGACAGCGTAAACAGTTTATGTTCAACCGGGCCGCTGAGGTCAAACACCAGACGTGTGTTGTCCGGTGCCAGCCAGGCACGAACATTCTGGATTTCCTGCGCTGCCTGAGCAAGCGGCACAAGCAGCAACATCAACAGCAGTGAGCTCAGTATGCGCAATGTATTCATCAACCCGTATCCGTATTGCGGATTTTCAATAATGTATCGGCAACAGCGGCCCCTTTTTGAGTATTACTCACCAGACTTAACCTGCGCCCCATGCCATCAACCGTAATCTGGATCTCAAGATCCGGCGTCGGCAACAGCCCCGCCCCCTTTTCCGGCCATTCGATCAGGCAAAGAGCATCGTTGGCAAAATAGTCTCGGATACCCAGATATTCCAGCTCTTCCGGGTCACCCAAGCGATACAGATCAAAGTGATACACCTGACCTGCCGGCGTTTCGTAGGGTTCGACCAGCGTGTAGGTCGGGCTTTTCACCGAACCCTGATGACCGCAGCCACGCAGCACACCACGGCTGAACGTGGTTTTCCCCATGCCCAGGTCGCCATGCAAAAAGACTACACCACCAGCATCGACGGCCTGAGCCAGCTGTTCACCACAGCGTACCATTTCGGCTTCATCGGCCAGAAAAAACTCCATCCCCTTGTTACCCTCAGTCAAGCCCACTGAGCACACGCCTTACTCGGGTGATCAGATCAGTTGCAAGCAACCCGCGCTCCCCCTGCTCCAGAGCACAGAGGTCAGCTGCACGCGCATGTACATACACACCGGCACGCGCAGCATCGATGGCACTGAGCCGCTGCGCCCGCAAGGCACCGATGATACCGGAGAGCACATCCCCCATGCCACCACAGGCCATACCCGGATTACCGGCACTGCACAGGTGCATGCCATCACCATCAAAGCTGAGACTACCCGCTCCTTTCAGTACAATCGTACCACCGAGCTGCTGCTGGAGCTCACGTACTGCGTCAAAACGGTTTTGTTGCACCTGTGCGGTTTCCTGTCCCAACAGGCGCGCCGCCTCCCCCGGATGCGGGGTGAGAACCCAGTCGTGACGACCCGCCTGCAGATGTTGGCGCTGCTGTAACAGATTGAGTGCGTCCGCATCCAGAACCAGCGGCTTGCCACTGGCAAGTGCCTTTTGCAGTAATTGATCGGCCCACGCACTTTGCCCAAGGCCAGGGCCTACTACCAGCACATCAGGCCGCTCCAGCAGCGGCTGCAGGTCTTGACCCGAGTTGACCCCTGACGCCATCACCTCCGGTGCCCGGGTCAGCGCCGCGGTTACATGCTCGGGCCGGGTCGCCAGCGATACCAGCCCCGCACCACTGCGCGCAGCGGCCTCAGCTGCCATCAAAGCAGCACCGCCCATGCCATAATCGCCACCGATTACCAACACATGCCCAAACAGCCCCTTATGCGACGACCGTCTGCGTGGCGGCAGCAGTTTGGCCAGATCGTCGCGATCGGTACGAAAAGCGCTGGGCGATATCTCCTCATACACTTCATCAGGTAACAGCAGCCCATCAAATTTAAGCTCACCACAATGGTCCACACCAGCATGGGTCAACAGCCCTTGCTTGAGGGCAATAAAGGTAACCGTCATGTCTGCCCTGACCGCCCCCCCCAATACGGCACCGGTATCACTGCAGAGGCCTGAAGGAATATCCACCGACAGTACGGGCCGATGACTTCGATTGATATGTGTAATCAACTCAGCTGCTTCACCAGTGACTTCACCGCTGATACCAGTCCCCAGAAGCGCATCTACCAGCACTTCACCGGCCAATTCCATGCCAGGCCGCCAGCACTGCAACTGCACACCCACCGCGTCCGCCCAGCGCCAGGCGTCCAGCGCCTCACCCTGCAAACGATCAACGTAATCGTCCGCCAGCACCAGCAGTTGAACCTGGATGCCCTGCTGCCAGGCCAGACCAGCCATAATCAAGCCGTCGCCACCATTATTCCCGGTACCACAGACGATGGTCAGACTGCGCACTCCCGGCCAGCGCCCCAACAGTTCGGCAAAGGCGGCATGACCTGCTCGCTGCATCAGCCGAAAACCGGGGACAGCGAACTGCTCTATTGCGGTTCGATCCAGGGCACGACTCTGGGCAGCCGTGTATAATGCACCGGGCAGGTCTAATCTGCTCATGATTCACGAACTCCTTTTTGTTATCAGTTCATTATAGTGGATGGACTGAGTGCCATGGCAACCGGTTCCCCATGTCTGACTATACAACCGCACAACTGCAACAGCTCAGCCTGGCCCTTAAAGAAAAGGCCCGAGAACTGGGGTTTCACGATTGCGCGATCACCCTGCCAGACACCAGTGCCGAAAGTGAGTCCTACACGCGATGGCTTGAAGCAGGCTACCAGGCCGATATGGCGTACCTGAACGAAAACCTGGACAAGCGCTTCGATCCAACATTGCTGCTGCCAGGCACACGCCGCATCATCATGCTGCGAATGGATTATCTGCCGACAGAAGCCCCGATCACCGGCGTATTGCGCAACCCTGACAAGGCTTACATCGCCCGCTACACACTTGGGCGCGACTATCACAAACTGATGCGCAAGCGGCTGAAGCAGCTGGGCCAGTGGTTTAACAGCCAGATAGAGGGAATCGAAGTACAGTTCAGACCCTTTGTGGACAGTGCCCCGGTGCTGGAGCGGCCGCTGGCTCGCAATGCCGGGCTGGGCTGGATCGGTAAACACACTCTGCTGCTCAACCGCCATGCAGGTTCATGGTTCCTGCTGGGGGAGCTGTTCATCGACCTGCCTCTGCCTGTGGACGCACCTGAGACAGAGCAGCACTGTGGCCGCTGCCGTGCCTGTCTGGATGTCTGCCCAACAAACGCCTTTCCCGAACCTTACGTACTGGATGCCCGCCGCTGTATTTCGTATCTGACCATTGAGCACAAGGGCAGCATCCCGCACGAGCTTCGACCCCTGATGGGCAATCGTATTTTTGGCTGTGACGACTGCCAGCTGATCTGCCCTTGGAACCGCTTTGCTCGCCGCTCCAGCGAACCTGACTTTCAGCCCCGTCATGGACTCGACACGGCATCGCTGCTGGAACTGTTTCTTTGGGACGAGGCCACTTTCCTGAAACGTACTGAGGGGTCGGCGATTCGCCGTACCGGTTATGAAGGCTGGCAGCGAAATCTGGCGGTTGCGCTGGGCAACAGCAATGGAGGTGGCGCTGTCATGGAAGCGCTGCGCAACCGCCGAGCAACAGCTTCAGAGATGCTGATCGAACATATCGACTGGGCCCTGCAGCAGCTGAGCGAACGCCATGCACCACGCTCGCTGCCGCTGCTCGATCACCCCGGCGCAGGCCGCTTGCCCGAGTAGATCGACCACAGCCCCGACATCAAAGGCGGAAGAAATGCCGACGATAGTGGCGCAGCTCTTCGATCGACTCGCGGATATCATCAAGCGCCAAATGCGCGCCCTGCTTTTTGAAGCCATCCAGAATGCCAGGCTTCCAGCGCTTGGCCAGCTCCTTGATCGTGCTCACATCAAGGTTTCGGTAATGGAAGAAAGCCTCCAGTTCAGGCATATGACGCCAGAGAAAGCGGCGATCCTGACCAATACTGTTGCCGCACATGGGTGATGCACCCTTTTCACTGTATTGCAGCAGAAATGCCAGCATCTGCTGTTCCGCCTCGGCCTCGGATATAGTGCTGGCACGCACCCTGTCAGTCAGCCCGGACTGGCCATGCTGGCGGGTACACCATTCATCCATGCGCGACAATACGGCGTCTGGCTGGTGTACCGCGATCACCGGCCCCTCCGCAATCAGATTCAGATCCGCATCCGTCACGATGGCAGCCATTTCAATGATCCGGTCTGTGTCCGGATTCAGGCCGGTCATTTCCAGATCCACCCAAACCAGATTTTCCTTCAGCGCCATGCACCCTTTCTCCCCTGGCAATACTGTCAATTTTTCTCGGATTAGAATACCTTAGCACGTCAATGAATAAAGCTGTGAGCGAGTGATACCCGCAGGATGGGAAAACGCAAGGTTAATCGTCGCCAGGCTTGGCGCATCGACAAGATTCAGTCTGAACGGGCTGCCCGCGCAGAGCGTAAAGACGCCCTGATTGAGGATCAGCTGGAAGGGGGCGAACTGGGCCCTGAGCAGCATGGTCTGATCATTTCCCACTTTGGCCGCCAGGTCGATGTGGAGGCACTTGAGGGTGAGAGCAAGGGCGAGATCTTGCGTTGCCATCTGCGTACCCATCTGGGCCAACTGGTCACAGGCGACCGCGTCATCTGGCGTCGTTCCCCTGACAGCGGTGTTGTAGTGGCCGCACTTGATCGTCACAGTGAACTGCTGCGCCCCAACAACCATGGCGAATTGAAACCGGTCGCTGCCAACATCGACTTTATCGTCATTGTTATCGCCGTGGAGCCTTATGCGCATGCCAACCTGATTGATCGCTATCTGGTTGCGGCCGAGGCCAGCGACATTGAGCCGGTGCTGCTGCTGAACAAGGCCGATCTGCTCAATGATGAGAACCGCCAGCGGCTTGAGCCTCTGCTGGAGCAGTACCGTTCACTCGGCTACCGCACGCTGCAGGCATCGACGGCCAGCAGCCATGGCCTGGATGAATTGAAGGCCCTGCTGGCCGATCACATCAGCGTGTTTGTAGGCCAGTCCGGCGTGGGCAAATCATCCCTGATCAACAGCCTGCTTCCCGGTGCCGATCTGCGTGTCGGCGCACTTTCAGAACAGTCCCGCAAGGGCAAACACACTACCACCACTGCACGGCTGTTCCACTTCCCGGATGGCGGGGATCTGATTGACTCACCCGGCATCCGCGAATTCGGCCTCTGGCACATGACTGAAGATCAGGTGCTCAGCGGCTTTCGAGAATTGGCGGATCTGCAGGGGCACTGTCGCTTCAGAGACTGCCGGCACGAGCAGGAGCCCGGGTGCGCATTCCTTGAAGCGGTCGATAACGGCAGTATCAGTGAGCAGCGCTTCAACAGCTACCGCCAGATTCTCAATTCCATGCAGGACAACCGCTGAACGATGGAGGACTCGGCACAGTCATGAGCAGCACCCCATGCCTCTACGGGTCCGAAGCCTGGACCGAGTATCTGGCCGAACGCACCCTGCCGGTCCGGGTCAGCATACTGACCCGATTCAAGCGCCTGCTGCAGGATGACAACACAACGCTGCAACAGTTGTCGCAACTGATCCGTTCCGACCCAGTACTGAGCCTTCAGGTCACGCGCATTGCGCAAAAATTACATGCTGCCAAGGGCTCAAGCGTTACCAGCATCGACCACGCTGTCAACTCAGTGGGGCTCGATCAACTAGCCTTGCTGGCAGAGGGCCTGCAAAGCCTCAAGATCAGCCCACGCAACATGCAGCAAAAAATGTACTTCCGTGCCATCGCCGACAGCCTGCACGCTTCCAGCCAGGCAGCCGAACTGTGCCGGCAACGCGGATTGCCTTTCGTCGAGGAGGTACGGCTGGCTGCTCTGCTGTATGGCTTTGGTCACTGGCTGCTGTGGCTGCATGCGCCGCTACACAAGCATGAATATCAGAAAAAGGTACTGCTGGAAAAAGTGGATGTTGCACTGGCAGAGCAGGATGTGTTTGGTTGCACGGTACAGGCACTCAGTGCCGAGTTGGCAAAACACTGGGGCCTGCCAGAGCTTACTCTGGCTGCGCTGGACCACGACACCTCCCCATCGCGTTCCGACCTGCAGCTGCTGCATCGTCGCGCCTTGAAAGACCCCAGACTGGGCCAACTGGAACAACGCGAAATCAATCAGCTGACTCAGGAGCGCTTTTTCCCGGTCAAACTGGGCAACTGGCTGGCTCTGACCAGCACCCGCGGCTGGCAAAGCAAGAAAACTCTTCGCCTCTACGACATCGCCGCCGACTTTCTGAGCTGGCCACGCGACAGACTGGTCGCACAGCTGCACCAGACCTGTGCCGAGGCCTCACGCCAGTATCATGTACCCGGAACCCTGAGCCCGGCAGCACAGATGCTTTTTCTTCCCTCTGAAGAAACCCTCTCGGGGCTGATCGAGAGCCGGGAACTGCAACAACTTAAGCAGCATTACCCGCCACCCGAGAAACCCGTGCTCAAGAAACCCGAGCCGCCCCGCGAAGAGCACCATACACGTGAGCGCCCCGCAGTCACCACTCATGCGAGTGAGGGTCTCTACACACAGATCCTGCAGCGTCTTCAGGATGGCTATTCACTCTATACCAAGCCGGCACACATACTGCAGGCGTTGCTGCAGGGGTTACACCAGGGCCTCGGTCTTGGTCGCATAGCCCTGTTGCTGATCAACCCTAAAAAACGGCTTTTACACTGTGCTCGCACGCTGGGGATAGCTGATACGGCGGCGATCAACCAGCTCATAATCGACATCGAAATTCCGAGCCTGTTCAAGCGCCTGACCGACAAGCCTGCCGGCATATGGCTGGACAGAGCCAAACGCAAAACCCTGCGCCCGATGCTGCCGGATCCCTTTATTGAGGCGGCACACAGCGGTGATTATTTGCTGATGTCTGTTTTCCACAAGGGCGAGCCGCTGGCGATACTGTATGCCGATGACGGCGATGATGCCGAGCATCTGTCGGAGTTCCAGTATGAGCAATTCCGCCAGCTCTGCGCCGCGGCAACCCTTGCGTTGAAACGTCTCTAGGCAGAGCCTTTGAGACTTATCGCAGGCTTCGTTATGATCAACTCCATCACATCCGAACGGTCGTCCATACTATGCTGACACTCCCTCTGGTGGTTGAGCCGCTGGCGTTACAGGCTCAACTGAGCCACCCTGACCTGCTGATCATCGACCTCTCCAGCCAGGAACATTACGATCGGGGCCATGTACCCAGCGCTGTTCGGCTGGATGCGGCCAAACTTTTGCGAGGTACTGGCCCCGTCCCCAACCTGATACCGACCGAAGAGCAGCTTACCGATCTGTGCTCAGAGCTTGGCATCCGCCCCGAAACCCAGGTCGTTGCCTATGATGACCAGATGGGCCCCTGGGCTGGACGACTGGTCTGGACACTTAACTGCATCGGTCACAGCCACGCATCGGTTTTGAACGGGCAACTGCCCGCCTGGCAGGCAGCTGGTCTTGAGCTGGAGACATCGGCCAATATCCCAACCCCAGCCATACGCCAGGTCAGTTTCAGCCGTCCCGAACTGCTCATGAGCGCTCAGGACATTGTGGCCGCTCTGGAACAGGAGCGGTTGACCGTGTGGGATGCTCGCTCGGCTGCCGAATTTTCCGGTGAAAAAGTGGTCAATGCCCTCAAGGGCGGACATATACCGGGGGCACGCCATCTGGAGTGGACCGATCTAGTGCAGCCTGGCCCAGTGCCGCGGCTGAAGCCCGTAGCCGAACTGAAGCAACTGTTGCAACAGGCTGGCATCAGCCTTGACCAACCCGTCGTGACCCATTGCCAGACCCATCGACGCTCGGGTCTCACCTGGCTGGTCGGCACCTGGCTGGGCATGCAACAGCTTTCCTGCTACGACGGCTCATGGTTTGAATGGGGCAACCGCCCCGAACTGCCCGTTGAACAATCCACTACTGCATAAGTGAAATTCGCGTTGAAAGATACATTGTTTATTCTGCTGCAACACCTCCTGCCACAGCATCTGCTGTCGCGACTGGTCGGGCGCCTCGCCGAGTGCCGCACCCCCTGGTTCAAGAACCTGTTTATCAACTGGTTCCGCAAACGCTACGGCGTAGACATGAGTGAGGCCCTGCAGCCCGATCCTGAAGCATACGAACACTTCAATGCCTTTTTTACACGCGCCCTGAAACCCGATGCGCGTATTCTGGACACAACACCGGGCGCCGTGCTGTCACCGGCCGATGGCGCCATCAGTCAGCTGGGCAAGATTGAGCATGGCCGCATTTTTCAGGCCAAGGGACGCGGCTATGCCCTGACAACCCTGCTGGGCGGGGATGCAAGGCGCGCCGAACCCTTCATCAATGGCGAGTTCGCAACCATCTATCTGTCACCGCGTGATTATCACCGTGTACACATGCCATTGACGGGGACGCTGAAGGAAACGGTCTATATTCCGGGTGATCTATACTCGGTCAATGGCACTACGGCCGAGGGTGTCGATAACCTCTTTGCCCGTAATGAGCGCCTGGTAGCCATCTTTGAAACTGAGCTGGGCCCCATGGCAATGGTGCTGGTGGGCGCTATGATCGTAGCCGGTATCGAAACCGTCTGGAACGGGCAAGTCGCACCGCTTCCACGTCAGCCATTGAGACTGGACCGATTTGATTCGACCACCCCGCCACAGCTTGAAAAGGGTGCCGAGATGGGCCGATTCAAGCTGGGGTCAACCGTCATTCTGCTGTTCCCCAAAGACAGTATGAACTGGCAGGACACACTCAAGGCCGGCAGCGCGGTTCGCATGGGTGAGCAACTGGGTCAGGCAGAGCAAAACCAATAGCCCTGCCAATTGTCGGCTGATAGGCGTTGGCCGATGCATTACACTGCAACCAGATCAGGTCGCAACGGAGAAAAGCATGAATACACATTGGGTTAACCGGCTCAAGCAGCCGGAGTTCGAACTGGAAGGCAACAGACTGATCAAGGTGCCGTCTGCCGAGCACAGTACCCATTATGTGCCCCTGACTGACTACAGCATTATTTCAGTGAAAGGACCTGATGCTCACAAGTTCCTTCAGGGACAGCTGACCTGTGACCTGAGCGAAGTGGACCGTATGGGGGCCTTGCCTGGTGCTCATTGCAATATCAAGGGCCACATGCACAGCCTGTATCAGGTGATGCGTGCCAGCGACTCGGGCTATTGGCTGCGTATTCGAACCGACATGGCTGAAAATGCCCTCACACTGCTCAAGAAATACATTGTTTTCTCCAAGGCAGAGGCCGAACTGGAAGAAGACCTGATCGGCATAGGGCTGCAGGGCCCCAACGCATCCGAGATTGGCGACCGCTTGAGTAGCGCCTTCGGGATTGCACACCTGCTGGTCACGGAGCGCCCCGGAGCCCGGCGTGAATGCTGGTTTGAAACCCGGCTGATGCCACAAGTGCTGGAATTGGTAGAGCAGAGCGCCAGCCCTGCACGGCGCAATGACTGGGAACTTCTTGAAATTGATGCGGGCGTACCCGAGCTGGCACCTGTCACCTCTGAGGCATTCATTCCCCAGATGACAAATCTGCAAGCCCTTAACGGCGTCAGTTTCACTAAAGGGTGCTACACCGGACAGGAGATCGTCACCCGCCTGCAGCATCGCGGCCAGCTAAAAAAACCGATGTACCTTGCTGAAGTACACTGCAAAGACGCCCCCAGTCCGGGCGATACACTGGCTTCTGAACAGAAAGACAATGTGGGTCAGGTCGTGCGTGCAGCCCATATTCCAGGCGGTTACAGGCTGCTGGCTGTCATCGCCAAGGATCAGGCTGAAAATCAGCCACTGCATCTGGGTAACCCCGAGGGACCATTGCTCCAACTGCTACCGCTGCCTTACGAGCTGGATCCAGCTTTATTCCAGAGCAAGCGCTGATCAGTACAACTCCAAACTTGGGCGTGCATCACGTTTATTGATGTACACCCAAGTGTATAAAACAGTTTTTTGTTATTCTCACACTGTACTGAACAGATTCACAAAGCCTTAAATCTGGTTTTTTTTACGGAACGAGCTTATTTCCTGAGTAAATTTTACGCTATCCTTTGCTCTGGACTCACTAAATAAAGGAACTCACCATGCTTCGGAAGGTATGCCTCCTGGGCATCGGCAGCACTTTGCTTGCAGGATGCTTTGGCACTCACACATCTCAGGCGCCCATCGCCACCACTTACCCCATCACTGAGCAGCAGAAAATGCAGGCAGCCCATCATTGGGATGTGCTTGCACAGCACCAGGCTGACATGCTGATCCAGAGTGACATGATCAAAAGCCAGCCGCTTTATATAAAAGGTGCCGATACGGCAACACCTTTCAGCACGGCGTTTGACAACCTGCTGACCAGCCAACTGGTCTCCAAAGGCGCATACATTAAAGCCAGCCCAAGCCAGGCTGCCGAGGTCAGCTACAAGGTTCAAGTGGTAGAGCACAAAGACCGCGGCCCCATCCGTGCACCTCAAGGCGCCATCACGACTCTGGCAGCAGGAATTGCCGTTGCAACAATTCCGTTCAATCATTGGGCAGAGCCCGCTCTTGCGCTGATTCCGGCCGCAGGGGCTGTAGACCTGTTCAGCGGCAGCTGGACCAGCGAGACAAATCAAGAGGTCGTAATAACCACCCAGGTTACCCTGTCTGATCAAGTGGTCTACTCAAATTCAAGCATCTACTACATCAATCCGGGTGACTTCGATCACTACAAGGTTCCCGCCAAAACCACCAAGACCGTTCAGGTCAACAATCAATGGTAATCAGGGAGGAGCCCAACATGCTTAAACGTTGCAAACACTACCTGACGGCGGGAGCGGTAGCTGTGATGCTGCTCGGCACCGCAGGATGCAGTACCAGCCAGCCAACAGCTTCAGCTCATTCCGCAGAAGTTGACCTGATCAGCGAAGTACGTGAAGCATCCAACCAGTTGATCAGCAAATCCTCAGGCATCAACAGCCACGATCCTCTACTGGCTGCAACTTTTGCGGATATCGATGATCTTCAGCAGTCTTCCACTTTCGGTCGTGCGCTTACCGAGCAATTTACCAGTGCGCTGACCAGCAAGGGACTGCCCGTCATTGAAGTCAAAATGCGCGAAAGTCTCTTTATCAAAGAGCGTACCGGAGAGCTGATTCTCTCACGCAAACTGAATAGCCTTGTGGAAGCCCACGATGCGCAAGCCGTACTGCTTGGCACTTATGCCATGGGCGGTAATTACGTTTATGTTAACGTACGATTGGTGCGTACCAGCGACAACATTATCCTGGGTTCCCACGATTTCAGCTTGCCTCTGAATCGCGATATAAAGGCCATGCTGCCCCGACGCCGTTAAGCAATGACAACTTTCAAATGGATCGGCTCAAAGGAGCCGGTCTGTTTGAGTTGTACCCCTTAAGACACTCGATCAATACTCCCCCTGTCCTGATCCGCTCACTCTGGCATTGTCCCCGATATTAAAAGCCCGGGGCCTGAAGCACATTCAGGTCAAGCCGCAGGGGATGAAGGCAACTGCCAGTCAATAGGCTCACGTCCCTGCTCCAAGAGCCATTGGTTGGCCTGACTGAAGTGACGGCACCCCAGAAAACCGCGATGGGCAGAAAGTGGTGAGGGATGCGGAGCCTTGAGCACCCGGTGTTTGTTCTGATCGATACGAGCCCCCTTCTTCTGTGCATAACTGCCCCAGAGCATGAACACCACATGCTCACACCGCGCGTTGACCAGTTCGATGACACGGTCGGTAAACTGCTCCCAACCCTTGCCCTGATGCGCGTTGGCATTGCTCTGCTCTACGGTCAGAACCGCATTCAGCAACAATACACCCTGCTGCGCCCAATACTCCAGGTAACCGTGGTTGACCGGCTCGATACCCAGGTCGGACTGCAATTCTTTGTAGATATTCACCAGCGAAGGCGGAATGCGCACACCCGGCTTTACCGAGAAGCACAGGCCGTGAGCCTGTCCAGGCTGATGATAGGGGTCCTGACCAATAATCACCACTTTTACGCGATCAAGCGGAGTGGCTTCCAGCGCATGGAACCAGTCACTGGAGTGCGGAAAAATGACTTTGTGGGCAGCCTTCTCTGCCTGCAGAAACTGTTTCAAGGTCTGCATATAGGGCTGTTCAAACTCCTGCTGCAGCCAGGGCTGCCAGCTGGGTGCCTTGTCCAGTGCCATGGGGGTCTCCCGAAAATTCACGCCGTAAACAAACAGGGCCACTTTAAAGTGGCCCTGTGGATAACTCACTGCCCGCCGTCAGTTCTCATCCACGCGGACGCATGGCCGGGAACAGCAACACGTCACGAATGGAGGCTGAATCGGTAAACAGCATCACCAGACGGTCGATACCGATCCCCTCTCCCGCTGTCGGCGGCAAACCATATTCCAGAGCGTTGATGTAGTCGGCATCATAGTGCATCGCTTCATCGTCACCGGCATCCTTCTCTTCCACCTGCTTGCGGAAACGCTCGGCCTGATCTTCGGCATCGTTCAGCTCCGAGAAGCCGTTGGCCAGTTCACGGCCGGCCACGAAGAACTCGAATCGGTCGGTCACGTGCGGGTTGTTGTCATTGCAACGCGCCAGCGGGCTGACTTCAGTCGGGTACTCAGTGATAAAGGTCGGTTGATGCAGGCGGTGTTCGACAGTCTTCTCGAAAATTTCGATCTGTACCTTGCCCAACCCCCAGCTGTCCTTAACATCAATATCCATGCGCTCGGCGATCTGGCGAGCAGCCGCATCATCGGCCAGCGCCTCGGCGGTAATCTCCGGATTAAAGTGCAGAATGGAATCGAACACGCTCATGCGGGTAAACGGTTTGCCCATGTCGTACTCGAAGGTTTCCAGCACTTCGCCTTCTTCGTTACGCACAGTGTTGACCACTACTGTGGTACCCAATACATCCTGGGCCACAGTACGCAGCATGTCTTCGGTCAGGTCCATCAGATCGTTGTAATCGGCGTAGGCCTGATAGAACTCGATCATGGTGAACTCAGGGTTATGCCGGGTCGAGAGCCCTTCATTACGGAAGTTGCGGTTGATCTCGAACACGCGTTCAAAACCACCCACCACCAGACGCTTGAGATACAGCTCCGGTGCGATACGCAGGTACATTTGCAGGTCCAGCGCATTGTGATGCGTAGTAAACGGACGCGCCGTGGCACCACCAGGAATCGGGTGCAGCATCGGCGTTTCGGCTTCGATGAAGCGTCGATCGATCAGGTACTTGCGAATGCCGGCGACGATCTTCGAGCGCATCTCGAACACCTTGCGCGACTGATCGTTCATGATCAGGTCGACATAACGCTGGCGATAGCGCATCTCCATGTCCTGCAGCCCCTTGAACTTGTCGGGCAACGGGCGCAGGCTCTTGGTCAGCAACTGGAACTCAGCCATGTCCACATACAGGTCGCCTTTGCCGGACTTGTGCAGCACGCCGCTGACGCCGATGATATCCCCCAGGTCTACGGTCTTGGCAAAGGCACGCGCTTCCTTGTTCACGTACAGCTGAATACGGCCACTCATGTCCTGCAACACCATAAAGGCGCCGCGATTGAGCATCACACGGCCCGCCACGGCGACCCGGATACCGGCCTGCTCCAGCTCTTCCTTGCTCTTGTCGCCATGCGCCTGCTGCAGATCTTCGGCGTAGCTGTCACGGCGGAAGGTATTGGGGAAGGCATTGCCTTCCTGACGCAGGGCGGCGAGTTTCTCGCGACGCTCGGCGATCAGGCGGTTTTCATCTTGCTGCACGGTTTGCTGCACGTTGTTGTCTGACATCGGAGTTACCTTAAAACGAATGCTTACAAGCCGGCCTTGAGGCTGGCTTCGATAAACTGATCCAGATCGCCATCAAGCACGCGATCACAGTTGGAAGTCTGTACGCCAGTGCGCAGATCCTTGATACGTTGGTCATCCAGCACGTAGGAACGGATCTGACTGCCCCAGCCGATATCAGCCTTGGAGTCTTCCAGCTCCTGTGCCGCTTCACGACGCTTCATCATCTCCATTTCGTAGAGCTTGGCACGCAGCTGCTTCATACAGGTATCACGGTTTTGGTGCTGCGAACGCGCCGACTGACTCTGCACCACAATGCCGGAAGGCTCATGGGTAATACGCACGGCTGACTCGGTTCGGTTAACGTGCTGACCACCGGCACCGGATGCACGGTATACATCCACACGCAGATCAGCCGGATTGATTTCAATGTCCACGTTGTCGTCAATTTCCGGCGAGACAAATACCGAGGAGAAAGAGGTGTGGCGTCGACCACCGGAGTCGAACGGCGATTTACGCACCAGACGGTGAACACCGGTTTCGGTTCTCAGCCAGCCATAGGCGTATTCGCCCTCAAATCGGATAGTGGCAGATTTGATGCCGGCAACTTCACCACCGGACACTTCCAGCAACTCGGTCTTGAAGCCTCTACTCTCGCCCCAGCGCAGGTACATGCGCAACATCATGTTGGCCCAGTCCTGTGCCTCGGTTCCCCCTGACCCGGCCTGTATCTCCAGGAAGGCATTGTTCGCATCGGCCTCACCGGAGAACATGCGGCGGAATTCAAGCTGTTCCAACTGTGAGCGCAGACGCTCGACATCTGCTTCAACTTCGGCGACAGTATCTTCGTCGTCTTCTTCTACCGCCATATCCAGCAGATCACGGGCATCGCTGATACCAATGGTCAGCTCGTCGATGGTTTTCACCACCGATTCAAGACCAGAGCGCTCACGGCCAAGTTGCTGTGCATTTTCTGGATTGTTCCACACACCCGGATCTTCCAGCTCACGCTCAACCTCTTCAAGCCGTTCACGCTTGCCATCATAATCAAGGTAGCCGCGCAGCGACTGAGTGCGCTCGCTGAACTCTTTCAGACTGTTGAGAATCGGATTGATTTCCATGGTGGGGCTACAAACTCGCTGCTTGGAAAAAGGGAGGTATTCTAACTGATCCTCGGCCCTGTTTGAACGATTGTGCAACAGTTCCTCAATCTCTGCCTGTATACTCGACTTGCATGCCAAGGTCAGCAAGAATGGCCTGATCGACTCAGGAGTCCGCATGATAGGGAAACATCTTCTGCCAACGGCATTTATGGCGCTGCTGTCATCGCAGGCTCAGGCAGGTGTGCAGGAAACGCCTCAACTTCTGGATCTGACAGCCAGTGTCTATGGTTATCTGGCACTGCTGATCTTCCTGCTGGCCTACGTCTTCGTGGTCATGGAGGAGCGGCTTGCGTTGCGCAAGTCAAAGCCGGTCATCGTGGCGGCAGGCCTGATCTGGGTACTGGTCGGGCTCGCCTATCGCCAGCAGGGAGATCAAGTCACCGCCGGGGCCGAGCTGAGGCTGTATATTCTGGACTATGCCGAACTGTTCCTGTTTCTTCTGGCCGCCATGACCTTCGTGAATATGCTCGAAGAACGGCGTGTATTCGAGGCCCTGCGTACCTGGCTGGTTTCACGCGGTTTTTCACTGCGCAGTATCTACTGGATCACCGGCGTACTGACCTTCTGCATATCCCCCATTGCCGACAACCTTTCAACCGCCCTGCTGATGGGTGCCGTTGTGCTGGCTGTCGGCAACCATAATTATCGTTTTATTTCAGTGGGCTGCATTAATGTGGTTGTAGCCGCCAATGCCGGTGGTGCCTTCAGCCCATTTGGAGACATTACCACCTTGATGGTTTGGCAGCAGGGACATGTCTCTTTCACTCAGTTCTCGTATCTACTGTTGCCGGCGCTGGTGAACTGGCTGATACCGGCAGCCCTGATGAGCCTTGCCATTAAAAATGGACGTCCTGCCGGCAGCCAGCGCCATCAACGCATGAAAAAGGGCGGTGTCACCATCATGCTGATGTTTCTCGGTACCATTATCGCCTCTGTACTGGTACACAGCATGCTGCACTTGCCACCGGTTCTGGGCATGATGACCGGGCTTGGTGTCTTGAAACTGTACGGCTACTACCTGAGCCTGCATGACCCCGTCTTTCGTGAACAGGGTCATATCACTCACCACCATGCCGAGAACACAAGCAACCACAGCATGCTGCGTGGCGACCACACCGGCGTAGTGCGTCGGTTTGATATTTTCAAAGTAGTTGAGCGTGCCTCCTGGGACACTCTGATGTTTTTTTACGGTATCGTTTTGTGTGTGGGCGGCCTGGCTACACTGGGCTACCTGGCTGATTTTTCCACGCTGCTGTATGGCAGTCTTGGAATACCCCTGGCCAACAGCCTGATCGGTCTGCTTTCAGCGCTGGTGGATAATATCCCGATCATGTTTGCCGTACTGTCGATGGACCCGGGGATGACGCTTGATCAATGGCTACTGGCGACCCTGACTGTCGGCACGGGTGGATCGCTGCTTTCAATCGGCTCAGCCGCCGGCGTGGCTTTAATGGGGCAGGCCCAGGGAACCTATACCTTCATGAGCCATCTGAAATGGAGCTGGGCCATCCTGCTGGGTTATGTGGCCAGCATTTTCTGTCACCTTTGGTTAACTGGACTCTGACATGACCGAACACTCTGCCAAACTGGAAAGGAAGCCCGTCTGGGATATTTATGTGCGTCTGTTTCACTGGACCCTGGCCGCAAGCATTTTGTTTGCCTGGTGGAGTGGTACCACCGGAGGGTATGTGAATGAGACATTCAGCCTGCTGGGGCTGAGCCTTAGTCTGAAGTTCGATGTTATGACATGGCACATGTACGCTGGCTACACCGTGCTGGCGCTGGTTCTATTCCGCCTGATGTGGGGTTTTGCCGGCAGCTACTATGCTCGTTTTACTCAGTTTGTATACTCGCCCTCTGCTACGCTTCGCTACACAGGACAGATGTTGACGGGCAAGGCCCCCCATCACCTTGGTCACAACCCGCTGGGTGGATGGATGGTACTACTACTGCTTTTGCTTGCAGCCGCTCAAGCTGGGACCGGCCTATTTGCAAATGATGAGGTCTTCATCGAAGGCCCACTGGCCAGTCTGGTCAGCTCCAGTATGAGTGTTGAGATCACACGATGGCACCGCTGGCTGTTTGATATTCTGCTGATCGCCATCGGCCTGCATCTGCTGGGCGTCATTTACCATCAGCTGTTCAAGCGCGAGAAGCTGGTTCAGGCCATGTTGCACGGGCGCAAGCCAGCCGCAGCAGATGCGCCAAGCTACCCGTTCGCCCCGTTCCTGCGTGGATTGCTGCTGGCCCTCGTTGCAGCCGCCATTGTCTGGAGCCTGCTCAACCTGCTTTGAATACAAACAGGGCGCCACATGAGGCGCCCTGTTTCAACTCAAGTTCTAACCGCTTGCGGATCAGTCCTTGAAGTTGTCGTGGCAACCCTTGCAGGTCTTGCCCACCTCACCGAAAGCCGGACGAATCTGGTCCATGTCACCGGTTTTGGCCGCAGCCGCCAGCGCATCAGCCTTCTCGGCAAACATGTTCATGCCACCTTCAAATTTGTCCCAGTTCTGCTCAATCGCCGGCAGAGCGTCGGTATCACCTTCATAGGAGCCTGCAATAAAACCCTCCAGCGGAAGCTTGCTCAGCTGAGCCACAATACCTGCACGGCGTGCAAAGTCTTCTGCGTTGTAATCCTGTTTACCCTTGACCACTTCACCCATAGTGCCGAAGTGCCATTTAACAGCGCTGAATACGCCCTGACGGTATTTGATGGCGTCTTCCGCTTCTGCCGCCAGTGCAGCCGTGCTGCCCAGCGCCATAACCCCTGCCAATCCAAGCATTGCGATCTTTTTCATATCGATTTCCCTTTTCATTGATGGTCTGAACGCAATTCTATATGAGCGCAACCTAATCAAACAAGTTCCCGATTTAAGGGGTATACTTTGAGTCTTTTTGGCAGACAGCACGTTTCATGCAGACTTCCACTCTTTTCACCTTGCGACTGTTGATCCCCTTTGCACTGGGCTACTGGCTGTCCTACCTGTTTCGTGTCATCAATGCTGTGGTTGCCCCCGAGATCATGGCTGAGCTGGGTATCAGCGCTGCCACTCTGGGTCTTATTTCCAGTGCCTACTTTCTGACCTTCGCAGCCTGCCAGATTCCGCTGGGCATTCTGCTGGACCGTTATCAGACTCGAGATGTAGCATCCGCCCTGCTGTTGTTCGCCGCCGCCGGCAGTCTCACTTTCGCAATGGCCGAAAGCAGCCTTATGCTTTGGATCGGGCGTGGCCTGATCGGCATCGGTGTTTCGGCCTGCCTGATGGCGGCCTTCAAGTGCTATACCAGCTGGCTCAAGCGGGATCAGCTTCCCGCAATCAACGGCCTGCAGTTGACCAGTGGCGGACTCGGCGCGCTCACGGCTACCGCCCCTGTCGAATTTGCCCTGACATTCACCGACTGGCGTGGCATTTTCATGGCGACAGCCGTGTTCAGCATCCTGATCGCAGCCCTGGTACGCGGGTGCATACCCAAAACGGCAATGAAAAGGCCTTCAGAGGGCATCGTGGCCCTGCTGAGCCAGACTTGGGCCGTCGTGCGCACCCCGGCCTTCTATCAACTGGCGCCGGCCAGCATGCTGTCGCAGTCGGTCTTTATCGCGACCCAGTCTCTCTGGGCCGGCCTGTGGCTGCAGCAAGTCAGCGCCCTGAGCGCCAGTGCCGCTGCCGGCGTGCTGTTTGTCTCTGCCGCCAGCATGGTAGCCGGATTTCTGTTACTGGGGTTCATCACCGGCCGCCTGAACCGGCTGGGCATCAGCACGCCCAGTGTCAGTTTTACCGGCATGCTGTGCTTCACGCTCGCGTTGCTGTGGATCCAGATTCAGCCCGGTGAGGCCAACCTGCTGGCCTGGGCGGTATTCGGCTTTTTCGGGACGTCAGGTACGCTGATGTTCGCAGGCCTTAGTCAGCAGTTTCCGGTTGCGATCAGTGCACGGGTCAGCACCAGCCTGAACCTGGGCATTTTTCTGGGTGCATTCATTGTGCAATGGGGAATGGGTGCGGTGATCAGTCTGTGGCCATCCGAAGATGGCCAACATTATCCCGCCACGGCCTTTCGCTGGGCTCTGGCGGGAGCAACACTGCTGCAGGTATCTGGATTGCTCTGGTACCTGATCTGTCGCTGGCGGGGAGCCCGTCAGGCCTCAAATGCGGCCAACACCTGAGGCATCCAGGTACGGATTCGCTCTTCACTCAAGCCATGCTCACCGTCTTCATCCAATGCCAGGCCCACAAAGCAGCGTTTGTCTTGAGTTAAAGCTTTTGACGCCTCGAACCGGTAACCGTCTACCGGCCAGGGTACAACCACCTCCCCACCTGCTTCCTGCAACACCTCGTTGAGCGCTCCCATTGCATCCAGAAACCACTCACCGTAGCCAAGCTGATCCCCCAGGCCGAACAGAGCGATCTTCTTGCCGCTGAAATCCAGTGCCTGCAAGGCAGGCCAATGCTCATCCCAGTCCTCCTGCAACTCACCAAAGTCCCAGGTCGGGATACCCATGATCAGGTATTGATACTGTGCCATTTCGACCACACCCTCGGTCGCAATGTCATGCAAATGAATTTGTTCAGGCAGCAGCGCCGCAATCTGCTCTGCAATCATTTCAGTGTTGCCCGTGGTGCTGGCATAAAACAGGCCGATGGGGGTACTCATAGCAATTCTCGATTATCAGCCGCCTGCGCGTATCCATATGCGCTCAGGTGGAAGGGTGACCATGTCCTGTACATAAATGAAAAAGCAGCCCTGCGGGCTGCTTGATAACGCCTGGTACAGCTTACTTCTTATTGCCGGTCATGGCATCCATGGAGCCTTGTGCCAGCTGCTGCATCGCCTGCTGAGCTGAGGTCAGGGCTTTCAGATTCTGTTCATTGGCCGCTCGCAGGGTTTCTTCCAGCTCCTTGGCATAGGCCTGCTGCAGTTCAATCAGGTCATTCGGCGTCTTGCACTTCTGCAGTTCGCTGGTTTGCTGCATGGTTGCTTCGATGCAGGCCTTGGTGCACTCCATCTGCTGGCGGGTCAGCTCCTCCAGCATTTTGGTCTGAATGTTCACCAAATCACGGAAAGGTCCCATCGATTCGGTCATCTGCTTTGTCATATCCTGAAACATTGTTTGCCCCCTTGGCACTTGTTGTGAATATACATAATTAATCACTATAGACTGAAAGCCGCAAGTCTGGTGCGTTAGACTAGAGATTCTAATTCAGTTCCACTCTTAAACACGAGGTGTACCGATGCGCATGCTGCACACCATGTACCGGGTTACTGACCTGGAAAAATCGCTTTCCTTCTATACTGAAGTCCTCGGGATGCGTCTGCTACGCCGCAAGGACTACCCGGAAGGCCGTTTCACGCTGGCATTTGTCGGCTTTGGTGACGAAACTGACAATACCGTTCTGGAACTCACCCACAACTGGGACACAGATCAGTATGACCTTGGCACCGGCTATGGTCATATCGCCATCGAAGTGGATGATGTGTACAAGGCCTGCGACCAGATCAAGGCAAAAGGAGGACAGGTTGTGCGAGAAGCCGGTCCGATGAAGAACTCAACTTCAGGTACGATTCTGGCATTTGTGCGCGATCCTGACGGGTACATGATCGAGCTGCTCAGCCCCCAGCGCGAGGACTGAGCCTAATAGCATCAGGTACGGAATTTCGCCGTCATGCTCTGTAGTTCCGCTGCCAGCCGTGACAGTTCATGGCTGGCAGTTTCGGTCTGGGTTGCCCCGGCTGCGGATTCCTGAGCGTTGTCGTTGATGGTCACCAGAGAGCGGTTGATCTCTTCGGCAACGCTGCTCTGCTCCTCAGATGCACTTGCAATCTGGGCGTTCAGGTCGGTGATGCGCTTGACCGCTTCTGAAATGCGGCGCAGCGCTTCACCAGCTTTCTCGGCCTGCTCGCCGGTCAGTTCTGCACGTTCCTGGCTCACTTTCATCGCCGTAACGGCATCACGCGTTCCAACCTGGAGACGGCCGATCACCTGCTGAATCTCTTCAGTTGACTCCTGGGTGCGCTGAGCCAGTGAACGAACCTCATCCGCCACCACAGCGAAGCCCCGTCCCTGATCACCTGCACGAGCCGCTTCGATGGCCGCGTTCAGGGCCAGCAAATTGGTCTGTTCTGCAATGCCGCGAATCACATCGACCACACTGCCTATGCTTTCACTGTCCTGCTCCACCACGGCTATCTGTGCTGCAACCTTGCGCACCTGGTCGACCAGATCACTGGTCGCACGAGCCGCATCCACGACAACCCGGTTACCAGAATCGGCCTCGTCATGCGTGGATCGCGCTTCCTGATCCGCCCTTTCGGCGCTGCCGGCCACTTCCTGTACCGTCGACACCATTTCGTTCATGGCTGCCGCAACCTGCTCCACTTCGGCACGCTGGCTGTTGATCGTCTGGCTTGAGTGGCTGCTGACGCTGCTCATCTCTTCAGCTGCAGCCGCCAACTGGGTGGTCGCACCGGAGATATGCCCTACCAGACTTTGCACCTGGGCCAGCATCTTGTTAAAGCTGCCAGCGATATGGCTGAGTTCGTTGTCACCCTCGATTTCGGCACGCAGACGCAGATCAGAATTGGTGGCAACGTTATCCATTACATCCTGTAAATGCTCAAGCGGCTGACGAATGGAGCGGTAAATCAGCAAGCCCAGCAACGCCAGGACTACCACAACGGCAGCTGACAAACCGATCTGAAATGCGCGCTGACGTTCATACCTTTGGCGCAATTCCTGACGCATCTGATCTGCTTCACTCAATTGCAGGTCAACCAGCTCTGCCACCTTTTCGCTGATCGGGTCAACATCGGCGTAGAGGTCCCCGTTAAAACCGTACATGTCACCGTAGGTCAGTCCGCTGAGCGTTTTCATGCGCTCAATCAGTTTTTCAATCGCACTGTCCGCACGCTTGAGCAGACCATCAGCTTCCTGTACCAGCTTTTGCTCCTGCGGGGTCAGGTCAGTGGAAGTGTAGTGTTGCCAGTCCTGCATGATTTTTTCGCGCGCCTGGATGACAACGGCCAAGCCGTCTTCGGCCTTCATCAGACTCTTGTCGACCTTATTGACCGTATCAATAATGTTAACTGCATAGTTATCCGACACGTTTTTCAGCAGTTCAAGCGGTACGACCCGGCCCACATAGAGATGATCAATGCCCTGGTTAGCCTTGTTCAATTCAATCAGGGAGGTGATCACAATAACGAGCAGACCGATAATCGGCAGCACCGACCCCAGCACCAATTTGCTCCTGATGGTCATTCGTTTTAGCATTTCGGGCTCCTGTCAGGCGTTCAGCAGAAGATTCAGGGCAGGTGCCGCTGAGCAATCTTTTCCTGTACAATAGACATATTAGAAGTGGCTTATACGGATGAAAGTTCAAGTTTCAACTCGTACTAAAGTAGAAGCATTATCTTGTACTATCAGTCCGGTCACAACTGTTGTATCCGTCTGTACACCCGATTCGGTGGAAGCCGTTGCAACACGACTTCCTGAAATGCATCAATAACGATGATGAAGGCATGGCTTCAATGAACAAATCTACCCTTCTTGCAGCAGCAGGCCTGCTGTTTTCCCTGCACACCACATCAGCACTTGCCGCCAGCGTCGACGCGGCCCAACGCGCCATCGATGCCGGCGATTACACCAAAGCCCTTTCCGAGCTGGAAAGCCTGGTCAAGAATCAGGACCCAGCCGCACTAAACCTGCAGGGCCAGATGTACGAGAACGGCTGGGGTGTTGAAAAAAACACCGATATGGCCCGTCGCTACTATGAAAGCGGTGCCCGGCAAGGGCATCTGGATAGCGTCAACAGCCTGCGCGCATTGAAGAACCGGGAATACAAGGTCGAATTTGATCGCCTGTTGCCTCAGGCTCAGAATGGTGACGCCGAAGCCCAGAACCGTATCGGCGAAATGTATGAGTTCGGCCAGGGCGTTGCCCGCGACAATGACGAAGCCCTCAAGTGGTATCGCAGTGCCGCCGATCAGGATGTAGTGGCTGCCTGGCATAACCTGGGCCGCAGCTACAACTTCGGCACGGGTGTTGAGCAGGACTACGCTCAGGCCGAACAGTGGTATCGCAAGGCGGCTGAGCAGGGCCACATGGATGCCATGTTCTTCCTGGGCACGCTTTACTCCAACAGTCATGGACAGGACACCAGCATCGATACCAACATTCTGGCCTACGCCTGGATGCACAACGCGGCCGAAATGGGCAACGGCACTGCCCGCGCCATCGAGGCTCGCCTGTTGATGAAGCTGGATGAATCTCAACTGGAGGAAGCACAGTCTCTGGCCGAGCGCTACAAGGCCAAGTTCGTCACGCCATTCAAGTAATGCCCTCTCCCTGCCAGCACCGCTGGCAGGGTTTCACCCTGATACCGCCCTGGTGCTACAATCCGTCGCCAACCCAACCGATGGATCCGGACATGCCGATGCACCGCCCCTTTGCTGAAGAGTTTACCGACACCCGCCCGGCCTCACTGGTCAAGCGCCTGCTGGCCATGGTGTATGACGCATTGCTGGTAATTGCGATCTGGATGATTGTAGGTGGGGTCGGTGTCATGCTGAACGATGGCGAAGCGATCAGCGCCCAGACCAGTTCACCGTCAGCGGTTGCCCTGTTCAACTCGGCGCTGTTTTGTATCACATTTCTGTTTTTCGGCTTTTTCTGGACCCGCAATGGACAGACACTGGGCATGCTCGCCTGGCGCCTCCGGGTTCAGACACTTGAAGGCGGCCGCCTGAGCTGGAGCAAGGCGCTGGTGCGATTCCTCTGCGCCATCCCATCCCTGAGCCTGTTCGGCATCGGACTGCTCTGGATGCTGTTCACGGATGAGCGCCTGAGCTGGCATGACCGCTGGTCAGGCAGCTGTATTGTTCAGCTGCCCAAACCCTCACCACAAAAACCGTAATCAATCTGCACTTAACCCGCTCGACGCAGCAGCCAGCCACCTGCCACCATGCACAGCAGCACTGGCAGCACTACTGCGATGAAGGGCGGGAAGCCAAACACAGTACTGGCCGGACCAAGCAGGTCTTGTGCAAATTTGAACAGTAAACCGAACACAACCCCCGCAATCACCCGCTGGCCGACCGTCACGCTGCGCAGTGGACCAAAAATGAATGAAACACCAATCAGCACCAGTGCCAAAATTGCCAGGGGCTGTAACAGCTTGGTCCAGAACGCCAGCAGATAGGTATCCGCATTGACCCCCTGGGCCTGAAGATAACTCGAATAGGACCAGAGGCCACTGATCGGAAGGTCCACCGGCTCAACCACGATCACCGACAGAAGATCGGGCGTCAGTCCACTCTCCCATGACTCTTGAGGCTGCTGCGACGCTTGGGTACGCCCTTCGGTGAACTCGGTCGTGCTGACATCCTCTAACTGCCACCGCTCAGACTCATAGCGCCCAATTCGCGCATAGCTCGCCTCAGCCAATTGGCGGGACTCATCAAACCGATAGCGGGTGACGCCATGAATCACGCCCCCCGGTTCTACCGCATTGATATGAATAAAGAGGCGATCTTCACGGTGCCAGATACCATAGCGTGAACTCAGCGCACCACCACCGGCCTGTGCAAGCGCCTTGAGACTCTGGGCACGCTGCTCGGTATAGGGCGCGATGAACTGACCCAACACCAGCGCGAACAGCGCCAACACCAGCACCGGCTTGAACACCGCAACAAGAATGCGTCGGGTAGAAAAACCTGCCGCTCGCATGACAGTAAGTTCACTGTGACTGGCCAACATACCCAGGCCAATCAGGCAGCCCACCAGACTGCTCAAGGGGATAAACTCATAAATCCGGCGCGGAGTAGTCAACATCAGGTATTCAAGCACACCCACAAAGGTGTAGTGATCATCGACATCATCCAGCTGATCCAGCAGCGCCGAGACAAGGTCCAGACCGACCACCACCAGCAATACAGCCAGAATGGCACCAATAACATGACGGGCAATGTACCACTCAAGCTTCATCATGCAGACTTCCTCCAACTGACATGCGGCAGACGCTTCCGGACACGATTGATCTGAGCGCCCCAGAAACGCTCCGCCAGAATCAGATTGGCAGCCAGTGTCAGGAAGATCGCATGCACCAGCCAAAGCAGCCACACGCCAGCCTCACCATCCTCAACGGCTGAACGCGCACTGGTCAGCAATGATAGATAGAGCAGATACAAAACAATGGACGGAATCAGTTTGGCAAAGCGGCCCTGACGTGGATTGGTTCGGCTCATCGGCACCGCAATCAGTGTCACGATAAAGGCCAGCACCGGCAAAGACAGGCGCCAGTGCAACCGGGCCTGTTCACGCGGCTGCACGCTGTCTACCAGAGCCAGCGTCGGCTGTGCATCCAGCTCCGTCACCTCACGCGCCAACTCTGCCTCGGGCAGGCTTATGCCGTACTCCCGATAACCGGTGCGGGTATACTCCGCTGAGCCGGGCACACCATCAAAGCGATACCCCTGCTGCAGCACCAGAAAGCGGCCACCATACTCCGGCAAAATGACACGTTCGGCCTGCTCAGCCAACAGTACCACCGGTTCGCCGTTCTCGTTGCGCTGCGCAATAAACACCTCGCGCAGCTGGCCGCTTTCGCTGTCAAACGATTCAGCATAGGTGACCTGCCGGCCGCCTGTCTGAGACTGGAAGCGTCCCGGTGTCAGCAGCTCCAGTTCGCTTCTGGACTCCTGAATACTGAAGATCTCTTCCGACTTGGTAGCTCCAAGGGGAGCAAGCCAGAGCGTCATCACCGCCACCAGCAGTGCCACCAGCGAAGCCGGCCCAAGTGCATACAGCACCAGCCTTTTTTGACTGATGCCACAGGCCCTCAACACCACCATCTCGCTGTCGAGATAGAGCCGTCCGAACGCCAGCAGAATGCCGAGAAAAAGTCCCAGCGGCAGCAAAAGCTCGAGAAAACCGGGAATACGCCAAAGCAGGACCCAGAACACAAAAGCTGCATCCAGCTTGCCGGTCGCAGCATCGGCCAGATATTTAATCAGGCGTGCACTGGTGATAATCAGCAGCAGTACAGAGGTAACAGCCAGAGTTGAAATCAACGCCTCACGGGCGAGGTAACGGAAGATAATCAAAACAGATTCCCTTTCACCGCCATGGTTTCCAATCGGAGAAATGGTTTATAGTGCGCGTTGGATCTAGCTATGAACTGCGCGGCACAACGTTCGGCACCGGACCGGTTACATCACCGGGATGCCTGACATCAAGCAAGCCCCGCATTATCACCCAATCAGTCTGCAATGTCTTGTACGGAGTCGTCATGGATTTTGAGATTATCAACGGCAGTGTCGAAACACTGGAAACCGAATGCATCGTAGTTGCACTGGAAGCCGAGGGTAAACTCTGCCCCTCCGCAGAGGCGATCGACACGGCTGCCAACGGCTACCTGAGCGACCTGATCAACAGTGGCGACATCAGTGGCAAGGCCGGTGAACAGCTGCTGCTGTTCAAGGTACCGGGCATCAAGGCCAATCGTGTCCTGCTGGTGGGCTTGGGCAAGCCCGAGGAGCGCAAGGATCGTCATTACCGCAAGCTGATCAAGGGCATCACCGCCACCCTGAAAAAGTCGGGTATCGGCTCAGTACTGTTTGCACTCGATGGCTGCGCCAGCGAACAGGACGATGTGTACCGCGAAACCCGTCAGCTGGTGGAATGGATCTCAGCTGATTTCTATCAGTACGATGAGACCAAGAGCAAGAAAGCCGATCCGATCAAGCTTGAACAGATCATGATCAAGCTTGACGAAGAGGACATCGAACTGGGTGAAGGCGCCCTGCTCGATGGCGTGGCCATCGCCAACGGCGTTGATACAGCCCGCGAAGTGGGCAACCTGCCGGGCAACATCTGCACACCAGTCTATCTGGCCGAGCGGGCACAGGCGCTGGCGGAAGAGTTCGAGGAATTGCAGGTCAATGTGCTGGATGAAGAGCAGATGGCCGAGCTGGGCATGAACGCACTGCTGGCTGTTGGCAAAGGCAGCGCCCAGCCTTCACAGCTGATCGTGATCGAATACCGTGGCGGCGAGGACGATGAAAAGCCCCATGCACTGGTCGGCAAGGGCATCACCTTTGACACTGGCGGCATCAGCCTGAAGCCGGGCGCCGGCATGGACGAGATGAAGTTCGACATGTGCGGTGCGGCCAGCGTACTCGGTACCATGGAAGCGCTGGCCGAAATGCAGCTGCCGATCAACGTAGTTGGTATCATTGCCGCCGCCGAGAACATGCCCGGCAGCAAGGCCACCAAGCCGGGTGACATCGTCACCACCATGTCCGGACAGACCGTTGAGATTCTCAACACCGATGCCGAAGGCCGTCTGGTGCTGTGTGATGCACTCACCTATGCTGGTCGTTTCGAGCCTCAATCCGTGGTCGATATTGCCACCCTGACCGGTGCCTGCATCATCGCCCTGGGCCATCAGGCTACCGGTGTACTGTCCAACAACGAAGAACTTGCCTCCGCACTGCTGGAAGCCGGTGACTATGCAGCCGACCGCGGCTGGCCGCTGCCGCTGTGGGATGAGTTCCAGGAACAGCTGGACTCCAACTTCGCTGATATCGCCAACATCGGTGGCCGAGCGGCAGGCACCATCACCGCAGCCTGCTTCCTGTCCCGCTTTACCAAGGAGTACAACTGGGCTCACCTGGATATCGCCGGTGTTGCCTGGAACAGCAACGGCAAGGAGAAGGGCGCAACCGGACGCTGCGTGCCCATGCTGTGTCAGTATCTGCTGGATTTGGCCGAGCAGGTCGAGATTGACGAGCACGACCACGACCACGGGGAATAAGCGTGTCCCGCGCAGACTATTACATTCTGCCGGACACCGAGCCCGAAAGCCGGGCGGCCTTTCTGTGCCGCCTGTGCGAAAAAATTCTCGGGCTCGGTATGCGTGTGTTCATCAGTACCGAGCATGAAACAGCGGCACGCCAGCTGGACCAGCAGTTGTGGACCGCACGTCCACAAAGTTTCGTCCCCCATGTTCTGCTGGGTGGACTGCCCGCCTCACCGATCGAAATCGGCTGGGGTGAGCAGCTGCCGAATCACCGTGAAGTCTTTATCAACCTGTCTGGCAGGCTTCCCGATACCGCATTCGAATTCGAACGCATTGTCGAGATCGTTATTCAGACCCCCGAGGTGCTGGCCGCAACCCGCGAGAACTATGCGCGCTGCCGCGACCATGGCCTTGAGCTGCACCGAACCGACATGCGTCACCGCAGCTGAGTTGCCTATACTGCATCCGTGACACAAGGAGCCCCGCCGGATGAAAAAGCTGCTCACCTTCCTGTTATTGTTAATCCTTGCCGGCATGGCTCTTTACTGGTTCAACCGGCCCAAGCCCATCGAAGTTTCACTGACTACCGTTGAAACCGGCGTTGTGGAACAGCTCGCCGCCAACAGCCGTGCCGGCACCGTGCGTGCCTGTCGCCGCTCCCGCCTGTCGATGCCTCAGGGTGGTCGCGTCGAGCGCCTTTTGGTTGACGAAGGCGATCACGTGGAACAGGGGCAGGCCCTGCTGGAACTCTGGAACCGCGACATCAAGGCACGCATGGATGAAGTGGCCGCCACCCTCAGGGCCCGCGAGATTCATGCCAGCGCCCTCTGTGACACCGCCGCTCTGGCACAGCGTGAAGCGCGCAGAACCGAGTCACTGGCCCGTGAGCGCCTGGCTTCTGATGAACTGCTGGATCAGCGCCAGACCGAGTCCCGCCGTGCCGCATTGGCCTGCGAGGAGGCCCAGGCGCTGACTGAGCAGGCCGAGGCCACGCTCCGACTGCATCAGGTGCTGTTGGAAGAAACCCTGCTCAAGGCGCCCTTTGCCGGGGTCGTCGCCGAAATCAATGGCGAGGTGGGCGAGTATGTCACCCCTTCCCCGCCCGGCGTCCCCACACCGCCGGCCGTTGACCTGATCGACGACAGCTGCCTGTATGTGCGTGCCCCCATCGATGAAGTCGAGGCCGCGCGGCTGGCGATGGGTCAGCCGGTGCGCATCACGCTGGACGCCTTCCGGGGCCAGAGTTTTGCCGGCGAGGTCTCGCGCATTGCGCCCTTTGTCTCCGAACTGGAAAAACAGGCCCGCACCGTCGATGTGGATGTTCGCTTCACCCCACCACCCACCGATGCCCACCTGCTGGTCGGATACAGTGCCGATATTGAAGTGATCATCCAGCAGCACACAGATGTGCTGCGGGTGCCGACTGAAACCCTGCTGCAGAACAACCAAGTACTGCGCTATAACGCCGAGAACGGCACCCTACAGGCCGTGCAACTCAAGACCGGACTGGGCAACTGGACCTGGACCGAAGTGGTCGAGGGCCTTGAAGCAGGCGATCGCATTCTGCGCTCACTGGACAGCGGCGCGGGCGATGGCGCCCGGGTGGTACCGGCGCCATGATCCGGTTGCAGCAGCTGTGCAAGCGTTATCAGCTGGGGGACGAACCGGTACAGGCGCTGGACCATGTGGACCTTGAGATCGAAGCCGGTGAATACCTCTCCGTCATGGGCCCCTCCGGCTCCGGCAAGTCCACCCTGCTGAACATGCTGGGACTGCTGGACACCCCCGACAGCGGACACTACTGGCTCGACGGCACGGACATGATGACGCTGAAAGAGGAAGCCCGAGCCGCCGAGCGCAACCGTCGCATCGGCTTCGTGTTTCAGGCCTACCATCTAATTGACCGTCTGACCGCCCGCGAGAACATTGAGCTGCCACTGGTGTTGACCGGCACCGAACCGTACGCGCGCCGACCGCGAGTGGACGAACTGCTCACGCGGCTGGGACTGGAACGCCACGCCAACCACCTTCCACATCAGCTCTCCGGCGGCCAGCGACAGCGCGTTGCCATCGCCCGTGCCGTGATCCGCAAACCCGGCCTGCTATTGGCAGACGAGCCCACCGGCAACCTCGACAGCCACTCGGGACAAGATGTAATCGAACTGCTGGAAGAGCTGAACACGGATGGCATCACCCTTGTGATCGTCACCCACGATGCCGCCATGGGCAAGCGTGCCCGGCGCAGGCTCTGGATGCAGGATGGCCGTCTGCTGAAGGATGAGCGAGATGCAGGCCACTGATCTGATTCGATTCAACCTGCGCCTGCTCACGGGGCAATGGTTTCGTACCTTGATGACCCTTCTGGCTACAGCCGTCGGTGTCTCGGCCGTACTGCTGTTGACCGGCATGGGGGAAGGCGCGCGCCGCTTCGTGCTGGAAGAGTTCAGCCTGTTGGGCAACGATGTACTGATCGTGCTGCCGGGACGCAAGGAAACCACCGGGGGCCTGCCGCCACTGACCGGCGAAGGCACGCGCGACCTCACGCTGGATGATGCCCGAGCGGTACTGGGGCTGCCGGGCGTGAAGGCGGTTGCCCCTCTGGTCGTAGGACTGACTCAGGTAGAAGCCAACGGTCGCAACCGGGAGTTGATGGTGGTCGGTACCAGTGCGGCATTTTTCCAAATTCGGCAGCTCAGCGCCGCCCAGGGACGTCTGCTGCCAGCACTGGAACTGGAACGGGCCGAGCCGGTTTGTGTCATCGGTCAGGGCGTGCGAGAGGACCTGTTCGACCAGACACCGGTACTGGGTCGCTGGCTGCGCACCGCTGACCGACGCTGCCGCGTCATTGGGGTGCTGGAAAATCGTGGCGTTTCCCTTGGAACCGACATGAGCGAGGCGGTGATCATCCCGGTCGCCAGCGCACAGCAACTGTTCGACACTCAGGGACTGTTCCGGCTGTTTGTACAGGTCCGCCATGTTGATATGACCGATGACCTCAAGCCGGCCATTCTTGATCTAATTCAGGCGCGACATCAGGGCGAGCGGGACGTCACCCTGATCACACAGGACAGCCTGCTGGGCGTTTTCAATGACATTCTGCAACTGCTGACACTGGCGGTCGGGGCCATTGCGGCCATCAGTCTGGTGGTCGCCGGCATTCTGATCATGAACATCACCCTGATCAGCGTCAGCCAGCGCACCTCGGAAATCGGGCTGCTCAAGGCTCTGGGCGCCAGCGAGCGTCAGGTGCACCGCCTGTTTCTCAGCGAGGCGCTGATGATGGCACTGCTGGGTGCCGCACTGGGTGTACTGATCGGTTATGCGCTGCTCTGGACCGGTCACTGGCTCTGGCCACAGTTCCCGGTTTCGGTTCCGGGGTGGGCGCTGGCCGGGGCCATCCTGCTGGCCATCGCGGTTGCATTGCTGTTTGCCTGGCTGCCGGCACGCAAGGCCGCCCGCCTGCCCCCTGTTTTGGCACTCAAGGGCATTACCGATGCGCAGCGCTGACTATATCCGCTTGACCCTGACCAGCCTGCGCGCCAGCCGCATGCGCAGCAGTCTAACCATTCTGGGCATCGCCATCGGCATCTGTGCGGTGGTGCTGCTGACGACGCTGGGCGCAGGCATTCGGCTCTACGTACTGGAAAACTTTTCCCAGTTCGGCACCCGCATCATCGCCATCAACCCGGGAAAATCCCAGACCGGTGGCACCGGGGGCCTGCTCGCCAGCACCCGTCCCCTGCTGGTTGAGGATGCCTGGAGCCTGCAGTCTCTGCCCTTTGTGGAACATGTGGTTCCGGTGGTTCAGGGCAGCGGCGCCATTGAATTCGGCCGGCGTGTACGTCACACCGACATTATCGGCAGCGGCAGCGACATGGCAGCGGCCTGGCGCTTCGAGATCGCTCAGGGCCGCTTTCTGCCCGACAGTCGCAACGGTTATCCACAGCCCTGGGCAGTACTGGGCCACAAGGTCAAACAGGAACTCTTTGGCACACAGAATGCGCTTGGCCAGTTCATCCGCGTAGGGGGCGAACGCTACCGGGTGGTGGGAGTCATGACCGAGAAGGGACAGATGCTGGGCTTCGATCTGGACGACATTGTCTACATCCCGGTGGAGCGCGCGCTGAGCCTGTTCAACCGCAGCGGCCTGATGGAAATCGACGTGACCTATCGGCCCGGGATCAGCGCATCCGCCATGGCTGAACAGGTTCGCCAACGGCTGATTGACCGCCATGGCGTGGAGGACTTTTCCCTCATCACCCAGGATGAGATGCTGAAGAGCCTTGATCGTATTCTCGGTATCCTGACGCTGGCCGTTGGTGGACTGGGCGGCATATCCCTGCTGGTCGGCGCCATCGGCATCGTGACCATCATGGTCACCACCGTACATGAACGCCGCGCCGAAATCGGCCTGCTGCGCGCCGTTGGCGCAACCCGTCGACAGGTAATGTGGCTGTTTCTGGGTGAAGCCGTGCTGCTCTCCCTGCTGGGTGGCATCGCCGGCATTCTGCTCAGCGGTCTGGCACTGGCCGCACTGGCCTTGGGCATCCCCGGTCTGCCCATACAGCTTGACCCGTTTTACCTGCTGCTGGCACTGGCACTTTCCGCACTGGTGGGGCTTATCTCGGGCGTATTGCCGGCCAAGCGCGCCGCCGGTCTAAACCCGGTGCTGGCGCTGCAGAGTGAGTGAGGCGGATGCACAGGTGCTGCGTTTAGATTGGGCGGCGGTGGTTAGCCTCGGCGGATTGAAAAGTTCTGGTGTTGGCCCGTTGCAGACGTTAGGCGTACCGTAGCAAGTCACGAGCGATCGACAAAAGCGGCCATTGAGAAATCTGATGGACCAACGAACGTTTGACAGTGGCCAATCATTTATTGAACTTGTGGTTCCTCACATCGAAACATCATTTGATGTCGTTACCCTTCAGGCATGTTAATGATGATTAACGCGCCTATTTTAAAACACAGCATCAGTGATGTTCCCTAACAACTTCTATGCGGCTGGCTCAAGTGAGGTTGACACGTTCTGTGCATATCTGAATCCTGACGTAGGTTCCGCCAGTACTGCCTGTTGAGATACCGCTGATCACCGTCACTTTTCTTAACACACGGCTAGAGCAAATCTTTACGCCTCCCCAAGGCTAGAAAGCTGGTGAAAACGCAGAGAGGCCTCACCAATCGCCTTCGAAACTGAGTGATAAGTGACTCTAGCCGCGAACACAATAGTCATCTCTGAAAAGGACCCAACACTACAACAAGCAGCGTCATCATGGCAGTATCTGTGTTCTGCTACTTGTGTCTTGAGTGCCTCAGCTGTGTAATCAACATGTTAAGCACCCTCACAAAAACTCTTAACAGCAATAAAAAGCTCATTAGTATTCAAAGGAAGAATGCCTGTGTCAGAAGCCTTTTTCGAAAAGCCTATCCTCAATAGTCCATACGAGTACCCCAGCCGCCACTGGGAACTGGACGAGAGTGGCCAACCGGTAAAAGAAGTTAATCGCAGGCGTTCTGCCAGCTACATCACTCCCGTGCCGAAGGCAAAGCGTCAAAAAGCTCCCAAGGCCCAGGAAGCGCTGAACTTTGGCGCGGACGTCAATTCGGATGCTAGCTATGACCCGATGCCATTCATCAACGATCTGCGCAAGGAAATTGATGCTTGGCGATTGCTCCCCGAGGGAAAATGGGGCGTTACTGCTGAAACTGCTCGTTTGCTCAAGCATTGGCGCGGTGATCACTTCTCCGGCATTCGCCCATTCTTTTGTCAGGTCGAGGCGGCAGAAGTGGCCATCTGGCTAACAGAAGTCGCACCACGCTCTTCGGTGCGGGGCAAATACTTTCTCGATCACCTGCAAAACGCTAACGAAGGCTCCAATCCGGGCCTACTGCGTCTTGCGCTAAAGCTTGCCACAGGCGCCGGTAAAACTACTGTTATGGCCCTGCTGATTATCTGGCAAACCATTAATGCAGTGCGCTACCCAAAAAGCACCCGGTTCACCAAAGGCTTTTTGCTGATCGCGCCCGGTATCACCATTCGTGATCGCCTGCGTGTGCTACTGCCTAACGATCCGGAAAACTACTACGATACCCGAGATTTGGTGCCAAAAGAGTTTTTGCGAGAAATCCAGCAGGCTCGCGTGGTCATCACCAATTACCACGCCTTTAAGTTGAAAGAAAAAATCGAGCTATCCAAAGGCAATCGCGAATTTCTGCAAGGTCGTGGTGAAGAGCTACAAACTCGTGAAACCGAAGGCCAGATGCTCAATCGAGTGCTTAAGCCACTAATGGGCATGAAGCACATCATGGTGATCAATGACGAAGCCCATCACTGCTATCGAGAACGCCCGGCAACAGAAAACGAAGAAGGCGAGCTGAAGGGGGATGACAAGAGCGAGGCCAAGGAAAACAACGAAGCCGCACGTTTATGGATTTCCGGTATCGAAGCGGCCACCCGTCACTTTAAGAACCTGCGTATTATCGATCTTTCTGCAACTCCGTTTTTCCTGCGTGGTTCCGGTTACTCTGAAGGCACTTTGTTCCCCTGGACGATGAGTGATTTTTCACTGATGGACGCCATCGAATGTGGCATCGTCAAGCTGCCTCGCGTGCCCGTGGCCGATAACCTGCCCGATGGTGAACTGCCCAAGTATCGCGAACTCTGGGAACACATCCGAACCAAGATGCCAAAAAAAGGCCGTGGCAAATCCGGTGCACTCGACCCGCAAAAGCTACCGACCCTGCTGAATGGTGCACTGGATGCACTGTATGGTCACTACAAGGCTACCTACGATATCTGGACCAAGGCAAATATTCCCGTGCCACCCTGTTTTATCGTGGTCTGTAACAACACTACGACGTCCAAGCTGGTGTATGACTATATTTCAGGCTATGAGCGCAAAAACACGGACGGCGATATCGATGTAGTGCCAGGTAAGCTGGAGCTGTTCCGCAACTATGACGAAAATGGTAATGCTTTTGCCCGCCCTCGTACCTTGCTGATTGATAGCGGCCAGCTTGAGTCTGGTGAAGGATTGGACCCAACATTCCGTAAGGCTGCATCCAAAGAGATTGAGCTGTTTCGGCGCGAAATTCTCGAGCGCACAGGTGACCAGAAACAGGCGGACAACATCTCTGAAGCCGACCTCCTGCGCGAAGTTATGAACACCGTCGGCCAAAAAGGTAAACTGGGAGAAAGCATCCGCTGCGTAGTATCGGTGTCCATGCTCACCGAAGGATGGGATGCCAACACTGTTACTCATGTATTGGGTGTGCGTGCCTTTGGCACCCAACTACTGTGCGAACAGGTGATGGGGCGGGCACTGCGCCGTCAAAGCTACCAGCTCAATGAGGATGGCAAATTTGATGCCGAATACGCGGATGTGCTGGGAATTCCGTTCGATTTTGCCAGCCAGCCGATCACGGCAGACCCCAAGCCGCCCAAACCAGTCACGCGTATTAAGGCGGTCTCTCCAGACCGTGATGCTCTTACCATTCAGTTCCCGCGCGTGGATGGTTACCGCATTGATATTCCCGAAGCTGGGTTGAAAGCCGAGTATAATGACGACCATAAACTCAAACTCACTCCGGAGCTGGTAGGCCCTTCTCTAGTCGAACAGGCAGGTATTGTCGGTGAAACCGCCGAACTCAGCGTCAAGCACCTGAAGGAAGTACGATCATCAACACTGAACTTCGATTTGGCAGCTAAACTGGTACGCAAACTGGCTAAACCGGGCGAACAGCCACCAAGCAGCCTGTTTCAGACGGCTCGTCGTCTGGTCAAGCAATGGTTAAGGGAGTGCCTGACCTGTGTGGGTGATACCTACCCGGCGCAGTTGCTTTACCCGGAACTTACGGATCTTGCTTGCGAGCGCATTATGGCGGGTATCGTCTACACCGGCCTGCAGCAACAGCGTTCCGTACTGGCTGTAACCGACCCCTACAACCCCATTGGTAGTACAGCTCATCTGGCTTTTAACACCAGTAAGGATGACCTTTGGGAGACCGCAGCGGATAAATGCCATATCAATTACGTCGTGCTGGATAGCAGCTGGGAAGCGGAACTGTGCCGTGTAGTCGAGCGCCACGATAAGGTGAAGTCCTATGTAAAAAACCATAACCTTGGCTTTGAGGTGCCCTACGAGATGGGCGGCCACAAGCGCACTTATGTTCCGGACTTTATACTCAAGATCGATGACGGCAAGACACTGCAGAAACAGGATTCCACTGGCGAGCTGATCGAAGTGCCGGATTACCTAAATCTGATTGTTGAGGTAAAAGGCTACCGGGGCGAAGATGCCAAACAGAAAAAACTCACCATGGACAGCTACTGGATACCCGGTATCAACCAACTGAACAAATATGGCCGCTGGGCCTTTGTGGAATTAACCGATCTATTCGCCATGCAAGACGACTTTGAACAGAAACTCAGCGAAGCCCTGAGCAGTGCTATTGACCAAGGGATTCAACAGGCACAACAGCCTGCTGCCCCACTGATCCACACTCCGGATAGCCACAAGATGCAGGGAGAGCAAGCATGAGCAAGCGAGCAGATAGTGAAAGTACTAGCGTTAGCGCCATCACCCATAGCGAAGCCACTCGCAAGAACAACCCGACCGCAGAGATGGGGCAGCTGATGGAAAAAGACCTGCAGTTGCCAAAGAAAGTCACCTATGAGCGAAACCCGGATCTCGACCCGCAACTGGTCTGGCGTGGCAAAGACCTGACCAACAGCTCGGATCTGGTGATCAATGCGCCGCCGCTCTACATTCAGGAAAAGGTGCATCCCAAGGTACTGATCGACGACCTTAAGCGTCATAGCCAGCAACTTGAAAGTGGCGACCTGGAAGAAGACGACGACCTGCAAGCGGATCTGTTCGCCGACTTTAACGGCCTGCCTAACGCCGACGCCCAGACCGAGTTCTACCAGCACGATCAACACTGGTCGAATCGTATGATCCTTGGCGACAGTCTGCAGGCTATGGCTTCACTAGCCGAACGCGAAGGCCTGCGTGGTCAGGTGCAATGTATTTATTTTGATCCGCCATACGGCATCAAATTCAACTCCAACTTTCAGTGGTCCACCACCAACCGCGACGTGAAAGACGGCAACGCCAGCCATATCACCCGCGAGCCGGAACAGGTGAAAGCTTTTCGCGATACCTGGCGCGATGGCATCCACTCCTACCTTACCTATCTGCGCGATCGCCTGACTGTAGCCAGAGATCTTCTTACCGAATCCGGCTCTATTTTTGTACAAATTGGTGATGAAAATGTCCACCGCGTAAGGGCATTAATGGATGAAGTGTTTGGGGAGGAGAACTACTTAAACACGATTACTTTCTTGAAGACTTCCAGTAGTACATCTGACTATCTAGGTGGAATTGCGGATTACTTGATTTGGTATGGTAAGGATCGTGATCGAACTAAGTTTCGACACCCTTTTTATAAAAAAGAGGTTGGGGCAGGCTCATTCGAGGCTTACAACAAGTCAATGGGAGCAGATGGAATTATTCTGCCCGCGACATCCGATACTAACCCTTTGGAAATTATTCGCATTGACAACCTTACTTCACAAAGCATTGGTCGAGATAAAGGGGAAGGTGCCGCATCTTGGTTTGGGGTGAGTATTAATGGAAAAGAAATCTATCCAAGCCAGAAAGTGCGTTGGAAAACCAATCAGACTGGGATGGAAAGACTGAAAAAATCCGATCGACTTTTTGCATCTTCAAATAGCCTTGGTTACGTGAGAAAACTGCATGATTTCTCAGTCGCCAAATACCAACAAGTCTGGACTGATACTGTAACTTCTGGATCCGCATTAGATAAGAATTATATAGTTGAAACTCTGCCTAAAGTCGTTGAGCGTTGCTTATTAATGACTACTGACCCCGGCGATTTGGTATTAGATCCAACCTGTGGCTCCGGTACCACAGCTTATGTGGCAGAACAATGGGGTCGTCGCTGGATTACTATGGACACCTCTCGTGTGTCTTTGGCTCTAGCGCGTGCAAGGATTATGGGGGCTCGCTATCCTTATTACCTGTTGGCGGATAGCCCGGAAGGCCAGCAGAAAGAAGCAGACATTACCCGTACAGCCAAGTCCACCACACAGCCCCGTGGTCGTATTAACCTCGGTTTTGTCTATCAGCGAGTGCCCCATATCACTCTGAAAAGCATTGCTAATAACCCGGAGATCGACGATATCTGGGAGCGATTTCAGCCCCAGCTGGAAGCCTTGCGCAGCCAGTTAAATCAGACATTGGGCACGGATTTTGAGGATTGGCAAATCCCTCGCGAACCCGGTTTTCCTTGGCCGGAAGCTCAGGCCAAGCTGCACACCAGGTTATTAGGGTTAATGACGGCTGACGAAACCGAGAAGAAACAGCTCACTGCATTGAAAAAACTCAACGAAGCACGCTTTGGCAAGGACAGCGGTCAGTATTACTCACTGGATTCCGTGCCAGAGAAAGCCTTTGACCTGTGGGCAGACGCCGGTTCTGAGGCCAATCAAACAGCCATCAAGCTGCATCAGCAATGGTGGAAGCTGCGTATTGAGCGTCAGCAAGAGATAGATGCCTCAATCGCTGCACGTGCGGACCAGGAATTCCTTTACGACAAACCCTACGAAGACAAAAAACGCGTACGTGTCGCCGGCCCATTTACCGTCGAAAGCCTGTCACCGCATCGCGCCTTGGGTGTAGATGAAAACGACGAACTGATCGACCCACTGGCGGATCAGGGCGAGACCTATTCCGATACCCAAACATTCGTCAATATCATGTTGGAAACCCTCAAGGTAGCCGGGGTCCAGCAGGCTCATAAAGAAGACAAGATTCAATTTAGTAGCCTGGAGATCTGGCCCGGCACCTATATCAGTGCGGTAGGACGTGTAGCTATTGATGAAGACGCCGAAGAACAAGGGCTTGAACAGCGCGCCGCGATTTTTATTGGCCCGGAGTTTGGCACCGTCTCCCGTGCCGATCTAGCCGCTGCCGCACGTGAGGCCGCGGATGGCGGTTTCGATTTGCTGATCGCCTGTGCTTTCAGCTTTGAAGCGCACACAACAGACTTCAACAAACTGGGGCGAATGCCGGTGCTCAAGGCACGTATGAACGCCGATTTGCATATGGCCACCGATCTGAAAGACACCGACAGGGCCAACTTGTTTGTGATTTTCGGTGAACCGGATATCGATATTCTTGAGACTGACAATGGGCAGTACCAGGTCAAGCTGCATGGTGTGGATGTATTTGACCCGTCCACCGGGGAGGTACGCAGTGATAATGCCGACGGTATCGCCTGCTGGTTCATCGACACCGACTACAACGAGGCCAGCTTCTTTGTTCGTCAAGCCTATTTCCTCGGGGCCAGTGATCCATACAAGTCGCTTAAAACCACTCTTAAGGCCGAAATCAACCCGGATACTTGGCAAAGCCTCAACAGCGATCTGTCACGACCGTTTACAAAACCGGCATCTGGCCGTATTGCAGTGAAGGTGATTAACCACCTCGGCGACGAAGTTATGAAAGTGTTCAGTGTTTAAAGCCAATGATTGAGACTACTCGTCTGTAACCATCTTAATGGAGTCGCAGGAGATGGAATTTCGCACCTCAGATACCTTTGCCAACAGCCTTGGCAACCTGACCAATCAGGAACAGAAAGCTGTTAAACAGGCCGCGTTCGATCTGCATATGTACATGGACACGCTGGACACTGCGCCAGCGGGTCTGCGTTTACACAAGGTCGATAAAAGCAAAGATCCGAACTTCTGGTCGGCTAGCGCCAATATGGACATACGGATCATTTTCCACCGCACCGAAGGCAGTATTTTGCTCTGCTATGTGGATCACCACGATAAGGCCTATCGCTGGGCTGCAAAGCGCAAACTGGAAACTCACCCAACTACAGGTGCGGCTCAGCTGGTGGAAGTGCGTGAAGTCCAGCGTGAAGTCCAGCGTGAAGAGCAGGCAGAGCCCGAACCATTTCGATATGCGTCCACTGAGCCCAAAATGTTTGCGCATGTCGCTGAGCCTCAACTGCTTTCCTATGGTGTTCCACAAGGCAGCCTAGCTGCTGTGCTGTCGGTAGCCACAGAGGATGATCTACTAGATCTAATTGATGTATTGCCATCAGAAGCAGCTGAAGCACTGCTGGAGCTATACGAAGGCAAAACACCGAAACCAGCTAGAAAAGCTGCACCCAACAGCAATCCGTTCAACCACCCAGACGCCATGCGTCGATTCAGAGTGCTGGAAGACATCGAAGCGCTGGAGCGGGCTCTGGATTACCCGTGGGATAAGTGGACGCTCTTTTTGCACCCCAGCCAGCAGGATCTGGTCGAACGCACCTTTAAAGGCCCCGCTCGTGTGACAGGCTCCGCTGGAACCGGTAAAACCATTGTGGCGTTGCATCGTGCCATGCATCTGGTCAGCGAAAGTGATGAAAAGCGGGTATTGCTTGCGACCTACTCCAGTTTGTTGGCCAACGTGTTGCGTGAACGCAGCAAGCGTTTGATCTCGGAAAAACGCAAACTTAGTCTGGGCGAACGACTAGAGGTGTATTCCGTTAGGGAAATCGCTGTACGCCTGTACAAAGCCAATCTCGGCAGTTTCAAGTTGGCTACAGAAGAGCAAGTCAAAGACTTGTTGGCGGATGCTGCAAAAGCCGAAAGCTCTCAGTATTCACAACGATTTTTGCAGGATGAATGGAATTACCTGATTGATGCCTCACAACTGCAAGACTGGGATGCTTATCGAGATATCAAACGCACTGGACGCAAAAGCCGCCTGAACGAAGATAAACGCAGACACTTATGGGCGATTTTTGAGCGAGTCTGGCAAGGACTGGATGAACAGCAGTTAATGACCGAGGCCGCCATGTATACTCGTCTGGCGGAAACACTGACACAGCAGCGTCGGATCATTTTTGATCATGTGTTGATAGATGAAGCACAGGACCTGACTATTCCCCAGCTGAAGCTGATTGCCGCGCTGGGACAAAATCGCCCTGACAGCTTGTTCTTTGCCGGCGACCTCGGCCAGCGGATCTTCCAACCAGGCTTTTCATGGAAAGCTCTGGGTATAGATCTGCGCGGTCGCTCCAGCACACTCAAGATCAACTATCGTACTTCCCATCAGATTCGTCGTCAGGCTGATAAGTTGCTCGACAGCAAAATCAGCGATAGTGACGGTAATATCGATGACAGAAGTGGAACAATCTCTCTGTTTAATGGCCCGGCGCCTGTAATCGAGCTATTCGAAGAACAGGAAGACGAAGTTCTGTTTGTCGCTGAGAAGATCCGTTGCTGGATCGACGACAATATCGCACCAGAGGAAATCGGGATTATGGTGCGTAGTCATGACCAGTTTGAGCGCGCGGAGAGGGCTCTGAAAGCTGCTGGAGCCGACTTCAATACCATGAGCCGCGCCATGGAATGGGTCACCGGCAAAGTCTCCCTCTGCACCATGCATTTGGCCAAAGGGCTGGAATTCAAATGTGTGATCCTGATGGCTTGCGACGATGATGTCTTGCCATTGACAGAGCGACTGGACTCAGTGATGGGAGATGATCAAGCGATGAAAGAGGTTGAAGATACAGAGCGACACTTACTGTATGTCGCCTGTACTCGCGCCCGTGATGAACTCGTAATATCCGGCATTGAGCCTGGGTCCGATTACTTAGACGATTTAATGTAGTGACATGCACACAGACCGCCCTCTAAGAGGGCGGTCTGCAAATGGCGCAGTCTTGACTGTCATGTCAGAGCAGAGACACCACACAGTCTTAACTCTCTGCGTATCGTTCTTATAATCAAAGCAAAAACCATGTTAATAACTATTAACATGTCTGAGCACCCAAGCAATAATCCCTTTGCGCACCACCAACTCGCCAGACACACCATCAACATGGAACGTGGCACACAACGAAGCACAGCGTCTGCTTTGGGTCGAAAGCCCCAGCTGACTAAGCCCCTTCCTAATGTCCGGTATGTGCGCAAATGCGCCAGCTGACTGCTCACACCAAACGAATACCTCCCCGCATCACACAACCCCCTGCCCCACCACCCTCCGGCTCTGCTCAATCAGATCTAGCAGAGTGTCCGCGTACCGGCTTGCGCGTTCTGAATCCATCCAGCGGGCGTAGTCGATCTGGCTCAGATTGTCCTGCTTCCCAAGCAGCCAAGAGGAATCAATGTAATCAACAATCAACGGCTCGTTGTCGTTCAGAAACGCCTCAAGCGCTTGCTGTGCAGATGACATGCCGCCTTCAGCCAGCTGGCCGGCAGGTCGGTTGAAGCGGAAGTTGTCGATCAGTTGTTCCAGCGTCATCGTCAGGCCGGGATGCTCTTCGCGTAGCGACATGAACTGTTGCATGAGTGATTCCAGGCGCGCTTTGGCATCGTTGATCAGGTTCTGACGGATATCATCGGGCTGGCTGTTGAGGTAGTCGACACCCTGCCAGGACAGTTCACGCAAGGTGCGACTGTTCGTCCCCTTTTCCCAGGGCTCAAGGCCGTATTGCTGATATACCAGCTGTTCGGCACGCCGGCCATTGGCCTCGATTTTTTGCCATTCCAGACGGCTTCGTGGAAATTCGTCCAGCTGAAGTTGCTTGTTTGCGATGGATTCAAGGCTGAGGCTGTGTTGCGCCACAAAGGCTTCCAGACGATCCTGTTGCGGATGCAGGCTGCCATCAGGCAGTTGGCCAACAGGATCACCATGTTTGATGTTATCGAGCAGATCCTGGAGGTTAACCTCGGGCTCCAGGTCCGACAGAGCATTGTAAAACTGATCCCTCATTGGCTGATACAGGGTTTGATAGGACTGAATCAATGCCTGTTTGTCGCTGTGATACAGCTGACCGGAAACGGCATTTTTCAACATATTCGCGTCGCCAATTCTCAAGCCAATTTCGATCATGCGGTGTGCCAGATCGGCGTACGCCTGCGGGTCGAATGTATCATTGGCCTTATGGTGTGCAGTGACATCGTTAAACACCATGAAACTGGACAGATCATCGCTCAGACCGCCGGCACCGTCTCGGTTCAGTTGATATACCGCTGTATTGGTCAATGCATCGCTGCGTTCCCGAGCGCCTTCCAGCCCGGCGTAACGATGCATCTCAATGACCTGATCAACCGCTTCAGAGCGGGATATCTGCTGTTGATCCAGCCAATCCCCCAAATGATCAGGCACCTGTTTCAGGTTCTCATAATGCTCCAGCATCGTTTCGATGTCGGACTGGTTGTCCTGCCAGAATTGATTCAGGCGTTCCTCTTTGGCAAGCCGCGTACCGTCAGCATTTTCACTGGGATGACGCCCGGCCAAAGCGTTCTCGGCCAGTTGATCAAGCTCCACCGAGACGGGAAAATCTTCGTCCAGCGCTTCGGCCAACCGGTAGGACAGGGTGAAATAGTCATCCAGATAAGCACCCGCGTAGCCGCGCCGCTGGGCGACCATCTGTTCAAGATAGCTGGCGGCTTCCACACCAGCGGGACCTGCTTCCATCAAGGCCCACCACTGATTGTTGGCCTGCTCACTCCACTGGGTAATCTCGAAGCGCTGCAGGCCCTCTTCTGACATCATCGCAAGCGTTGTCGTGTATTCCCCGACCAACCCCTGGGAGACCAGATCATTGATCTCCTTATGGATTGCCGTCCGCGCCTGAATTTGGCTCGGTGTGCTGTTCGGGATTAACGATGTGATGGAGATACTCACTTTGACGTCCTCTGCCTGCGTGATACATACTCAAAAGCCGGATACACAGCATTTATCAGCAACGACCGTACCAACCCCGCATTTCCAGAGTGGTTTCAACACGTTCAGCGATGGATACAGAACGAAGGGATGGGCAGAACCGGCAGGCGCTTGCCGATCTATTTCTCTGGTATGACAGCCTGGCGGCAAAACGCAGCCCACGCCACGGACAGGCTCACGCGCCATGCCTGCAGCATGACGGCGCTGAAGTTTAGAAGGGCCACCACCAGGGTGAAGATTTCAGACTGTGCCTGCAGCTTCTGAGCTGCTCGCCATACATCCGGGCGTTGGCATCCACCTTTCGGGCAACGCTGATCAGCCAGCCCTTGCCGTTATAGGTTTTGCGTTGCCAGCCTCCGTGCCCTTCGTGGTACGCCAGATACTGGTTGTAGGCGTCCCACTTGGAGATGCCCAAGGTCTTTTGCGACACGTCGGCATACCAGCCCATGAAGTCGACCGCATCGTCGTAGTCATCACGGTCGGCGCCCCAGTTGCCGGTCTTGTCCTTGTACCAGTCCCATGTCTCGTCTTTTACCTGGGCATATCCGTACGCGCTGGATACTCGCCACCACATGGGGATGCCGAGGAAGCTGTCGCGAGGAGGGGCGGCATTGTGCCTGAAGCTGGATTCCTGTCGCATGATGGCCAACTGCACCTGAATCGGCAGGCCATACTTTTGCTCAACCGTCAGAGAGGCATCAAACCAGTCGGGTTTCTCGCGAAAGATCCGGCAGGCATTTTCCACATTGGACGGTGGCGTGGTCGCACAGGACGCCAACAGAAGAGGCAACATCAGACACAAACAGATTCTTTGCATACGTACACCAGCAACCGGATGAGCAGTTAAAACCGCTTCTGATACCGGTGGCAATAAGGCGTTTTGCCCGTGCGCACGTAGTAGTCCTGATGGAACTCTTCGGCACGCCAGAACGGTGCCATCGGCAGCACCCGCGTCACCACGTCCAGCCCCTGATTTTCCAGCTGCGCAATCAGCTTTTCGCTGATGCCGCGCTCTTCGTCATCCTGCACGAAAATGGCAGACGCATATTGAGGCCCGATATCAGGCCCCTGACCGTTTTCCTGAGTCGGGTCGTGAATCTCAAAGAACAGTTTGGCCAGTGTTTCGAAGTCAACTTTTGCCGGGTCGTACAACACTTCCACGGCCTCAAGATGACCGGTCTGCTTGCCGCAGACCTGTTCATAACTGGGGTTATCCACATGGCCGCCCATGTAACCGGACACAACCGACACCACACCGGGTTGCTGCTGCAGCAGGTGCTCAACCCCCCAGAAACAGCCGCCGGCAAAATAGGCGGTTTTCAGGGTGCTGCCCTGCTGTTGTGCCAGTTCTTCGGCACTGAGGAAGTCCATGGAGATGGAATTGACGCAATGGCGCACGTTCTTCCGTGTCAGCATTTCGCCTTCAAATACGTGTCCCAGGTGACCGCCGCAGTTGGCACACAGGATCTCCGTCCGCCGCCCGTCCGCATCCACCTCTCTGCGAACGGCGCCTTCAATTTCATCATCAAAGCTGGGCCAGCCGCAGTGCGAGGGGAACTTGTCTTCAGAGCGGTAGAGGTGCGCCCCACACTGTTTGCAGGCATAGACACCGGTTTCAAAATGCTCGTTGTACTGGCCGGTGAAAGGTCGCTCCGTCCCCTTTCGGATGATGACGTACTCTTCTTCAGGGATCAGCTTTTTGTAGGACATGTTCTACCTCGGCACGGGAAATTGTGTGTTATTTTGCCGTTTCGTGCAGCAGCCACTGCTTGATGACGTCGGCCATCTCGGCACTCAGACTCGAGAACGCGTCGACGACATCGGCCAGCTCACTGCTGTCGGCAGGGCGGCTGAGATCCAGCGAGGTTTCAGCCAGGATGGCACGCCCATTGGCTTCTACCAGCTGCAGGTGGCCGCGGATCACAACCGTGGGCACCCCTTGATGATATTCGGTCTGAAAGGCGTCCAGTCGGGATACCAGCACGCGGTCCGCTGCCAGACGCACTTCGTCTCCGCTGATCTGACTGAAGCGGCTGTCCCGCTGCAGGGCCGAAATCAGCTGGTCACGCCACAGCTCCGGTATCACACTGTTCCAGCGAGCGCCCGCATATACACTTGGGGGCTTGCCTTGCGGTACCACCAGCATGTGACGGCCATTGAGCAGATCCGGGGTTTGGGGGCGCAGTACTCTCAGGCTTTCCACCTGTACGCTTTGACCCACGACGGCGGGTGCAGGTTCCAGCGTCCAGCTCTGTACCGGCTCAGTCGAGGGCAACCAGCTACAGCCTGCCACGCTTATTGCCAGCAACCCCGTAAACAACAGATGTTTCATGTATACACTCTCCCTCACGGCGTGAATTCAGGCGCAGGCGGGCGCCCGGTCAGGTATGCGGCCGGGTCTTCCTCCAATCTCGACAGTATCCGGTTCAACGTTCCCAAACTGCGTTGCAGTTCCTGCATGACCGGGCCGATCTCAGCCATGCCCTGCAGACCGTTGTCCAGTGCACTCGCATTGCGGCTCAACAGGCGCTCCAGCTGTTCACCGCTCTGTGCCAGCGACTGCATCGCCCGGCGCCCATCCACCACCATCGGCGCCCCCTGATCGGACAGCAGCCGGTCGGCATGGCTGATCAGTTGGGTCGCAGCCTGCAGAACCTTTTGTGCCTCTTCAGCCGTTGTGCTCAGGTTGTCCAGTGTCTCACCCACCCCCGATCTGGATTCGACCAGCTCTTCGGACACCTGCTCCAGGTTATGGATGATGCGACCAATGCGGTCGATGTTTTCCGGTGACAGCAATTCAGCCCCCTGCTCTACCAGTTCGTTCACACCGGTGAGCAGCGCTTCGCCGTTACCCAGCAATGCCCCGATCGGTGATGGATCAGCCTCAATCACCGGAGGCCCTTCCTTTGGCCGCTCCAGTGCGGGGGCTTGCGGGTTGTCGGTACTGAGCAGAATATTGGCTGCTCCGGTAATGTTGGCAATCGCCAGCCGCGCACGTGTCCCCTGGTTGATCGGTGTGACGGAACTGACCTCCATGTCTGCCAGAACGCGGCGAGGGTCAGCCGGGTCCAGCTGAAGCTGTTTTACTTCACCCACGCGCAGACCGTTGTACTGCACAAGGCTGCCCACGGTAAGACCCGTTACCGCCTCGTTGAAGACCACGCGATAGCGCCGTGTTTCCTGCTGCTGTCCGGACTGAACCAGCCAGATGCCAAAAAACAGCGCCGCCAAAAGCCCCGCCAGAGTGAACAGTCCAATCAGCACATGATGTGCACGTGTTTCCATGCTTACCTCTCCCCTGCCGCCGCGTAGGCGGCACGGCCTCTTGGGCCATTAAAATAGGCCTGTATCCATTCATCGTCATGGCGAGATACACGCTCAGGTGTATCCGCGACCAGCACCCGCTTCTGCGACAGTACCGCGATACGGTCACAGGCGGTCCAAAGTGAATCCAGATCATGTGTCACCATGAACACGGCAACCCCCAGTGCATTGCGCAAGGTCAGCAGCAACTGGTCAAAATCGGCGGCGCCGATGGGGTCCAGCCCTGCGGTGGGCTCGTCCAGAAACAGCACATCCGGGTCCAGCGCCAGTGCCCGGGCCAACGCAGCACGTTTCACCATACCACCGGACAGTGAAGCCGGGTACAGATCACCGGCATGTGGTGCGAGCCCCGTCAGCGCCAGTTTGACCTCTGCCAACGCCTCGGCATCGGCACGACTCAGTCCGGCATGCTCGATCAACGGCAAGGCCACATTTTCCCGAACGGTCAGCGAGCTGAACAACGCGCCGCCCTGAAACAGCACCCCCAGACGCTGCTCAAGCCGGGAGCGTCTTGCCCCTGACAATGCCAGCAGATTCTGACCGAACAGACGAATCTCACCCGTACTGGGGCGGTTCAAACCCACAATCGAGCGCAGCAGTACCGACTTGCCGGTACCCGAACCGCCCACCACACCCAGGATCTCACCAGGATACAGATCGAGATCCAGATGCTCATGCACCGTGTTGCGACCAAAACGGTTGCACAGGCCACGCACCTCAATCAGCGGGGACGGCTTGATATCCTTTGTCATCACCACCCCATCTCCATGAAAAACAGCGCCGCCAGCGCATCCAGCAATATCACCATAAAGATTGACTGAACCACGGCTGAGGTTGTGTGACGCCCGACGGATTCGGCACTGCCACTGACCTTAAAGCCCTCCATGCAGCCGATCACGGCCACCACAAAGGCAAACAGCGGCGCTTTCACCAACCCGACCAGATAGTGCTTCAACGGTACATCCGCCAGAATGCCGAAGAACTGCCCCAGTGGAATGTCCAGCGATACCAGCGCCACCAGTGCACCACCGGTCAGGCCGGATATAATCGCCACGAAGGTCAGCAGCGGCAGTGTGATCAACAGTGCCAGCACGCGCGGCACCACCAACAGCTCCATGGGACTGAGCCCCAGCGTTCGCAATGCATCCAACTCTTCGTTGGCTTTCATGGAACCGATCTGAGCGGTAAACGCACTGGCCGTTCGACCCGCCAGCAGGATGGCCGCCAGAATCACGCCAAACTCTCGCAGAAAGGCGTAGGCCACCAGATTCACAGTATAGATTTCGGCGCCAAACTCACCCAGTACCGTCGCCCCCAGAAAGGCCACCACGGCACCCACCAGAAAGGTGAGCAGCGCCACGATCGGGACAGCATTGAGCCCGGTTTCGTGAATCTGATTCACCAGTGCGGTCATGCGCCAGCGCCATGGCCGCAATACAATGCCGAACAGCGTCTGCAATACCAGTCCGATAAAGCCGCTCAACTCCCAGAAGTGACGGAAGACGATCTCGCTTTGCTGGCCAAGATGCGCCAATGCGGCAATCAGCGGCGAGGGCTTGGGTGAAGGCTCTGCCGGTTCTCGCGACAACGCCTTTATCACCACCTGCAGCAACCCTTTGCGCTCGGGTTGCAGCGTCTGACTCTGTTCGATCAGGGTGCGCAGTCGATCCGCACCAAACCAGTTTGCCAGCAGCGTTGCGCCAGCCGTATCCAGTGCCTGAATGTCCTCCAGCTGCAGCACACAATCCCCCTCGGGGGACGACTGCTGCGCAAGCATCTGCTTCAGATGCCGATAGTGAGACAGCGTCCAGCTGCCACCCAGACACACCCGCTGGCCGTGCCACTCAATCCACCCGGGGGCGGTATCGGTTGTCATCGCCGGTTTTTGCATCCCTTGCGCACCTGAATAGCCTGTTGAAAGGCTCATTTTCCTCCCCCTGCCCCTTTCCTGCAATAGCGAAGGCTCCGAGCCCTGTCACCCGGGAAAGCCGCACTGTATAATGGCGGGTTTCGACAGCGCCAACGAATCAGAGATACGGACCCCAATGGACAAGACCTACCAGCCCCACGATATCGAGAAATCCTGGTACCAGACCTGGGAAGAGAAGGGTTACTTCGCACCCTCCGGTGAAGGCGACGCCTACTGCATCATGATTCCGCCGCCCAACGTCACCGGCAGCCTGCACATGGGCCATGCCTTCCAGCACACCATCATGGACGCACTGACCCGCTACCGCCGCATGCAGGGCCGCAACACCCTGTGGCAAGTGGGTACCGACCACGCCGGCATCGCCACCCAGATGGTCGTTGAGCGCAAGCTGGCCGCCGAAGAAGAATTGACCCGCCACGATCTGGGCCGTGACGCCTTTATCGAGAAGATCTGGGAATGGAAGGAAGAGTCCGGCGGTACCATCACCCGCCAGATGCGCCGTCTGGGCAACTCCGTTGACTGGCCCACCGAGCGCTTCACCATGGATTCCGGCTTCTACCGTGCAGTGCAGGAAGTGTTCATCCGCCTGTACGACGACAAGCTGATCTACCGCGGCAAGCGTCTGGTCAACTGGGACCCGAAACTGCACACCGCGATCTCCGATCTGGAAGTGGAGAACCGCGAGGTCAAGGGTAAGATGTGGTACCTGCGCTACCCGCTGGCCGATGGCGTGAAAACCGCGGCCGGTGAAAACCACATCGTGGTCGGTACCACCCGTCCGGAAACCCTGCTCGGCGACACCGGTGTAGCGGTGAACCCGGAAGACGAACGCTACCAGAGCCTGATCGGCAAGTTTGTCGAGCTGCCGCTGGTCGGCCGTCGCATCCCGATCGTGGCCGACGAACACGCCGATATGGAAAAGGGCACCGGCTGCGTGAAGATCACCCCGGCGCACGACTTCAACGATAACGAAGTCGGCAAGCGCTGCGGCCTGCCGATGATCAACGTGCTGACGCTGGATGGCCATATCCGCAAGGAAGCACAGGTATTCAACACCGACGGCAGCGACAACCGTGAACTCGATCCCAGCCTGCCACAGGCCTATCAGGGCCTGGAGCGTTTTGCCGCCCGTAAGCAGATCGTGGCTGATATGGAAGCCGCCGGCCTGCTGGTGAAGATCGAAGAAAACAACATGACCATCCCCTACGGCGACCGTGGCGGCGTGGTGATCGAGCCGATGCTCACCGACCAGTGGTTCTGCGATGCCAAGACTCTGGCCAAGCCGGCCATCGAGGCGGTCGAGAACGGCGACATCAAGTTTGTGCCCAAACAGTACGAAAACATGTACTTCGCCTGGATGCGTGATATTCAGGACTGGTGTATCTCCCGTCAGCTGTGGTGGGGCCACCGCATCCCGGCCTTCTACGACAACGAAGGCAACGTTTACGTCGCGGCCGACAAGGATACCGCTCGCCAGAAGTACAACCTGGACCCGGAACTGGAGCTGCGTCAGGACGACGACGTGCTCGACACCTGGTTCAGCTCCGCGCTCTGGACCTTCGGCACCCTGGGCTGGCCGGAAGACACCGAGCGTCTGAAAACCTTCCACCCGACCGATACCCTGGTCACCGGCTTCGACATCATCTTCTTCTGGGTGGCGCGCATGATCATGATGACCATGCACTTCATGAAGGACGAAGACGGCAAGCCGCAGGTACCGTTCAAGAACGTGTACGTCACCGGCCTGATCCGCGACGAGAACGGCGACAAGATGTCCAAGTCCAAGGGCAACGTGCTCGACCCGCTGGACATGATCGACGGCATCAGCCTGGAAGCGCTGCTGGAAAAACGCACTGGCAACATGATGCAGCCGCAGCTGGCCGAGAAGATCGGCAAGCGCACCGAGAAGCAGTTCCCGGAAGGCATCGCCGCCCACGGCACCGACGCCCTGCGCTTCACCCTGACCGCACTGGCCTCTACCGGCCGTGACATCAACTGGGACATGAAGCGCCTGGAAGGCTACCGCAACTTCTGCAACAAGATCTGGAACGCCGCTCGTTATGTCCTGACCAATACCGAAGGTCAGGACTGCGCCCAGGATAACACTGAAGTGCTGCTGACCCTGGCTGACCGCTGGATCATCAGCAGTCTGCAGCGCACCGAGCAGACCGTGATCAAGCACTTGGACGAGTACCGCTTCGATCTGGCCGCCCAGACCCTGTACGACTTCATCTGGAACCAGTACTGCGACTGGTATCTGGAGCTGTCCAAACCGGTGCTTTGGGATGAGTCGGAAGGTGAAACCGACGAAGAGAAAGAGCGCCTCGCCGCCCTGCGTCGCGGTACCCGCGGCACACTGGTGCGCGTACTGGAAGCGATCCTGCGTCTGGCGCACCCGCTGATGCCGTTCATCACCGAAGAGATCTGGCAGCAGATCAAGGGGCTGGCCGGCAAGGAAGGCGACACCATCATGCTGCAGAACTATCCGAAGCCGGTGGCCGAGCTGATCGATGAAGCCGCCGAAACCGACATTGAATGGCTGAAAGAGGTGATTGTCAGCGTACGCAACATCCGTGGCGAGATGAACATCGGCCCCGGCAAGGAGCTGGAACTGCTGCTGCACAACGGCAGCGACGAAGACTTCCGCCGCGTACAGG
>ERZ1673962.85-NODE-85-length-78151-cov-4.595792_pt1 | contig 78151 bp, 84 predicted proteins | sample MGYA00580188_ERZ1673962 | MGnify/ENA primary metagenome ERZ1673962 (study PRJEB41334, sample SAMN05608104) | rock metagenome | biome: terrestrial subsurface; feature: shale formation; material: shale | place: USA: Pennsylvania ...
TATCTCACTGTCAATCATGCCTCTCGCGCCAAGCTTGCAACAAAGGTTTTTGTGAACTGGCTGCAAGACATTGCACGTGAAACTGACCGGAATGTCGACAGTATTCGCAACCATACTCTTAAAGGTTTTGAATGAATTGGATGGCTTTACTGCGCGACATCAGTGTGTGTCTTGAGGTTCCATTTTTGGCGGGCGCCGTGTCGACCCGGATGCGGTTGACATTTCACCCGTTGATGGATGATCCGTTTGTCGCTGTCGGTGCTCCGCAAGGACCGCTGTCCGAAGTCCGGGTCTAAGACATGGCGGAGCTGATCGACATGCCGCTGATCGCGAAGGAGTTGGCACCAGCCTCCGGGAGCTGCTCAACGGCGCGTACCAACGTCTCGAAAGAGTCATATCGTCTCGGTTCGGGATGGCCCACGTCGCGACTGCGGGATCCTTGGTCGTGGTCAATCTCGGCATCACGCTTCAGCCTTGCTTGCCCGCGTAAGACGGAATGTTTTGGCGGTAGGATAGAAGAGCAGAGACAAAGAGCAGAGACAAAGAGCATTCTGCGTCACGTTTCAGTTGTTAAAGTTCACACTCTCGCACTTATTTCCGCCTATCTGGTGGTTGCAGCCAGACCTGAAGCACCCCACGCTCGCGGCACGATATTGGTTGCGAAATAGTTGAAGCGGAGGCTTTCGACCTCAGAGGTACGAACCGTCGCGTGCAGCGGGACGGCGTGCCTTTTCCTGGAAGACGCGATCACCAGATTCAAGGCAGAGGAAAAGATGAACTGTCTCATACGTGTTGCTCAGGGTGCGTTATGAAACATGCATCAGCGATGCGCCTGTTTACCTGCTGGCAAACACGAGTGGCCTCCGCAGTCATTTCATTCATCGAATACGAGGCGAGGAATGGCTGAATAATCTCCACGCTGTCGCCGTTGAAGGCAGCCACGACAGGCTTACTGCCTTCAGCGATGCCGCATGCAGTAAGCGCGAGAGACCCAAGACGTGAAAGAACGGCTTTTTCATGATGTAATTCCTTGATCGTTCAAGGGCGTCGCGTCTCCGGAAATGCCATTCAGCTTGTTGATGATTTCCTGAATGTAGACAGGAAGAGCTCCGGGGCAGCAGCCCCACCGGCACCGGCCGGCTTCAAGATGCCGTCATCTTTGGCGGTCTTGCCGCTATCCTTTCCACCTTCGTCGGTTTCGCGGGTTTTGATGTCATATCCGGTCAGGGGAATGCCCCGCAGGTCGACATTCTCGGGCGGAACTCCGTTCAGTCGGTTTTCAAGGAGCTTGGCAAATGCTGCGAAGTTTTCGAGGTCTGGGGAACAGATATTCCCTACATCAAGACCCGGGAAGGGATCTCGTGTCTGGCGGCCGTGATCGACTTGTTCTCGCGACGTATTGTCGGATGGGCGATGCAGGGCCGACAACCAACAGACCTCATATTGCAGGCGTTGCTCATGGCTGTTTGGCGGTGCAAGCCAACGCGCAAAGTCTTAGTGCCTTCTGATCGGGATTCACAGTTCACCAGCATAGATTGGGCATCATTTCTTAGGCAGCACAATCTTGAACAGAGTATGAGGAGGCGCGGAAACTGCCATGACAACGCGGTTGCTGAACGCTCTTCACCCTGTTGAAACGCGAACGCATTCGCCTCAGGAGATACGAAACCAGAGAAGACACAAGATCAGACGTGTTTGACTGCATCGAGATGTTCTACAATCCAAAGCGCAAACCCGCCAGGAATGGGATGTTGTCGTTTGCAGCCTTTGAAAGGCAACAGCAACGGAAGCTGTAACGCGTCGAATAAACTCGGGGCTATTCAGGATCGGTGAGAACTGCGGATCATCCACTCACTCCGCAGGAGGGCGTATTGCATGGTATTTTCGTAGATTGGATTACCTGCGGGGTCATTGATGAATGAGATATATTCGACAAAGAGACCCTCCTGTCTCATTCCCAGCCGTTCGCAAAGGCGCTGCGAGGAGAGATTGTGATCTTCAACATAGGCGTAGACGCGGCGTGCTTCCGCTGTGTCGAACACATGCGCAAAGAGTGCGCGCGCGGCCTCCGTCGCATAGCCTTTCCCTGAGAACGCCGGGTTGAAGTTCCACCCGACCGAGATCGTATCCTCTTCGGCATGCGCGAAAAGATCGCCAATAAGCGTATCGGTCTCCTTGAGGCAGACGGCGATCTGTTCATTATCTTGGCTGCGCTTTCTCACCTCGGCCAAAGCGGCATCCATATCCGACAGTTTGAGAGACAGAAAACAGTTGGAAACGGGCGAGCGCAGATAAGCGTAGAGGGCCTCCGCGTCGCTCTCTCTGAAATTCCTGAGAATAAGGCGTTCTGTTTTGATGGGTTGCATATCTCGTTGCCTTTCCAAGATTTTATGGGGTTTTCTGACGATCAATGATGCGATGTCACAGGCAATCTACGGTCCGGTGCAATGATGATGAAGACCACGACCGCCAGCGTCGCGATCACAATGGCCGAGGTGGTCAGCAGCACCGAATGGGTCTGGCTGAAGGCGGTCTTGCCGGCCTCGATCAGTGCCGCGGCTTGTTCGGGGCCCAGTTGGTTTGCCACGATGTAAGTATCACCGATTGTCTGGGCGGCCTGTGCAGCCAAGGCAGATGGCAGGGTGTCGGGCAGCTCTATCGCGCGGCTGAACACGCCCGACATGAACATCCCGAAGAAGGCAATCCCCAGACCGGTTCCCAGTTCATATCCGGTTGCCTCCAACGCCCCGGCGGCGCCGCCTTTGCTGGCCTCGATTGCACCCATGATCGCGATGGACGAGGCGGTTAGCCCAATGCTGAGCGTCAGCCCAAGGACGGCAAGTGCCAACGGCACCAGAGCGCCTGGCTGGTGGAAATCGCTTTGCGCCAGAAACAGCAGCGCCGCCCCCGAGATCAACAGTGACAGGCTGGCAACGCGGCGCAAGCCGAAACGATTGGACAGGTAACCTGCGACCGGCCCGCCTAGGGCAGCCGCGGCCATGATCGGGATCATGAACAGGCCAGCCTGCAGTGGGGTCTTTGTCAGCACATATTGCAGTTCTTGTGCCAGGGTCAGTTCGACCCCGGCTAATGCGCCCGAGGCAACAATCGCCATCATCAGACCAGCGACAATGGTGGGATGGGACAGTAGAGAAAGGTCCAACATGGGCGCAGTCGCGCGCAATTGCTTGCGCGCAAATAGCGTCAGAATTGCAATGCCGAAAGTGAGTACAAGGACGACGACCGGCAGGGGCTGCTTGGCGCCGAAACCGGCCTTGATCGCGTAGACGACCGATATCATGCCGACAATCAGCAACAGCGCCTGACCGATGGGCCATTTGCCCGGCGTGGTCTGTTCGATGCGGGGCAACAACAGCCAGCACGTCGGGGCCACGATCAGCATGACCGGCACGTTGATCAAGAAGACAGACCCCCACCAGAACTGTTCCAGCAGGGCCCCGCCGATCAGCGGCCCGACAGCGGCTCCTGCCGCGCCGACCGTGCCCCAGAGTCCAAGCGCCATAGCGCGCTCGCCTTCCTCTTCGAAGGTCTTGCGGATCAGGCCCAGAACGCAAGGCATGATCATTGATCCCCCCAGCGCAAGGAAGACCCGCGCGGCAATCAGGGCGGTTGCACTTTGGGCGAAGGCTGCCCAGGTCGAGGCGGCGGCGAAGAGGGTCAGCCCGGTCAGTAGGATCCGGCGATTGCCGACCCGGTCGGACAGCGTACCCATCGGCACCAGTAATCCGGCCATCAGCAGGGGGTAGATGTCGATGATCCACAAGACCTCGGTCCCCGAGGCGTTCAGTGTCAGAGTCAGGCTGGGCACCGCGACATGCAGGATCGTCATGTCCAGCACCACGGGCAGAAAGGCCAGCATGACCGCCAGCAACACAAGCCAGCGTTTCGGATCGGGGGCATGGGCAGGCATGTTTCACCTCAGGATTCGGTTGCATCCGTCGATATAAATACATACGTATGGATTTCAATGGGGATGTGAACGGATCAGGGGACAGATGGGTAGGACACCGACAATCAGTCGCGACAGGTTGCTAGATCTGGCAGACGAGATCGTGCGCAGTGGGGGCGGCGCGGCGTTGACCATTGGCGCATTGGCGCAGGCGGCCGGTATCTCGAAAGGCGGCGTGCAATATTCTTTCGCCAGCAAGGACGCGCTTGTGCGCGGCCTGATCGACCGCTGGACCATACAGTTCGAATCCCTGCTGGGTGATGTGGAGGCGACTGATCCGATCAGTTTCGTCCAGCGCTATATCGCGGCGACCCGCGCGTCGCAGCAGGCGATGAATGCGAAGATGGCGGCGCTTTTGGTCAGCTATCTGGAGGACCCGGCCAATTTGCAGGAAACACGTGACTGGTATCGGAGCATCTTCGCGCGCCTTGCCGAGGCGACCCCTGACGCGCAGGCTGCGCGTGTGGCCTTTCTGGCCGTCGAGGGCCTTTTCCTAATGCGGATCAATGGGATTGACGAAGATGGAGTCTGGACGGGCCTGCTGGACGATGTCGAGGCAATCCTGCTGCGCCTGACGAAATGACAGCCACAGAGTTCGGCAAATCAGCCGCGACAGACCCCGTCGCTGTCTGCAAGGCCGCGCCAACCGGCCAGTGGGGCAGGCGGCCTTGAAGGTAGAACTCCGAATCCATGAGCGCAAGATATTATGGCTGGTTCACCCGGACGATCCAAGATGGTGATAAGAGCGGCAGCTGTTGGCTCGGATAAGGCAATTGTTTTGAACGTGGCACCTGCACATCGGCGCGATGCATGTGTTGAGGCTTGCAGTACGCGTCATACCCTGACGTTTTCCATGCCTGTTGGGAAGGGGATGGCACAGATCACATGTCGGAAGAGGTCGCCCACAACGCTTCAAACAATTGCCGCTGCATTGCCGCGAACTCTACGCTTTCAATGATCATGCCATAGTTTTCGCGCATGGATGAGATGAGGCAGACTTTGTCGTCATAGATAAATGTGGTCATCGACAAGAGAACGTTCTCGGGCGCGAAGCGGAGGTGGCGTAGGTCGTTTGGATCGGAAGGCCAAATGGAGGCCACATCTTTCGTGCGGGATCTGATCACCCGTAGCCAAATCCCCTTCTCTATCCGAGAGGCGATAAATTGCTCCATTTCCTCAAGTCCCGGAACGTCGCGCAGCTCATCCATGGACAAAATCCCCATCAACGTCGGCTGTGCCCCTTTGATGGTCAATGTGTCTTTCAGCGCAATTAAAATACCGTCACGCCCCTCGTAATACCGGATGCGCGGTTTGCCTTTCGCGCGATTGTAAAGCGACCGCAGCTCCGGCATCACCTCGCTGAGCATCTGTTTGCGAGCTTCTATCCGCTCCAGCAACACAGATGGATCTTCGGCGACGACGATGCGCTTGTTGCCGCTTTTTACGATGGCAACGAGGCCCTCCTCCTCCAAGCGGGACAGCGCGTCATAGGCCGTGGTGCGCACCAATCCCGCCCGTGTCGCGACATCAGAAATTGGCGCCTCACCCAACTCGATCGCTGCCACATATAACCGATAGAGCGTGCCACTAATGCCGAGCTTCGACAGTTTGCTTTGAAAGTCATACATCAGGCACTCCTCAATCCTCTAAGTCTATAAAATAATGTGGCTTCATATCGCATACAAGGGAATCTTTCTTGTCGAAGTTACTCGACATGTTGCGAGAGATTCTTGTCGAAAATGGTCGACATAATTTTAAATTCGTAAAAATATTGCACAATAAGTGAGCAAAAATATCATGATCTGGCGATATATACGCCAATTTATCCAGTAATTTCCGAATTTCATGTGTGGAATTGACACGAAGCCTCAAAATTAGCACAAAATAGGAGTGTCTATAATTATCGACTAAATGAGGTGACGGATGACTTTCAAAGCGGCAGTGATTCAGGCAGGGGCTGTGCCATTCGATATCGAGGCGAGCCTGTCCAAAGCGGAGGCGTTGATTGCCCAGGCTGGAGCGCAGGGCTGTCACCTTGCCGTCTTCCCCGAAGCTTATATTTCGGCCTATCCCAAAGAGCAGACCTACGACATCTCTGTCGGCGTCCGGACCCAGACGGGCCGCGAAGAGTTCCGTCGCTATGCCGACAGCGCCATTGAAATCCCCAGCGCCGAGACGGATCGTTTGGGGCAGGCGGCAGCCGCAGCCGGGCTCCATCTCGTCATGGGGGTCATCGAACGCGACGTGGGCACGCTCTATTGTACGGTCGTCTTCTTTGGTCCCGACGGGCAGCTTTTGGGCAAGCATCGCAAATTGATGCCGACGGGCGCAGAGCGTCTTGTTTGGGGCTTTGGCGATGGCTCGACCTTGCCCACGTTTGATACCGAAATCGGCAAACTCGGCGCGGTGATCTGTTGGGAAAATTATATGCCGATGATGCGCATGGCCATGTATGGGCAGGGCATCAACCTGTATTGCGCCCCCACCGCCGATGATCGCGACAGCTGGCAAGCCACGATGAAACACATCGCCCTCGAAGGGCGTACCTTTGTGTTTTCAAGCTGCCAAGTGCTTTGGGAAAAAGATTTCCCTGAGGATTATGCGTTCAACCGCACCGACCCCGAGCGCATCATGATGCGGGGCGGCAGCGTGATCCTTGACCCCTTGGGCAATGTCCTTGCCGGGCCGTTGTTTGACGAAGAGGGCATCCTTGTCGCGGAGATCGACCTTGACGCTGTGACACGGGCCAAACTCGATTTTGACGCCGCAGGGCACTACGCGCGCCCGGACGTTTTCGAACTGCGGGTGAATACGACAGCCCGCGCGCCTGTCACCTATTCCAAAGCTGATGGGTGAGGGGTCGATGATGCAGCGCCTGTCCACCTTTATAATCCAAACGCTCGACCTGCTCTCGGGGGGCGCATTCGCCGCCGCCCTGTTGATCAACGCCGCCAATGTTGCGGGGCGTTACCTGTTTCACAGCCCGATCTTCTGGGCCGAGGAGGTCACAACCCTACTCATCATCTGGTCGGTCTGCCTGATGTCATATCGGCTGACCTTGCGCGGGGAAAACCTGTCCGCTGAAATTCTCAAACCGCTGCTGCCGCACTCCGCACATCGATGGGTCGCGTTTGGCCTTGCCGCTGCCGGTACGGCCCTGTGCGGATATTTCGCCTATAACGCATACCTCGTTGTCGAACTGGTCGCCCGCTTTTCACAAGTGACCAATGTGGCCGAAATCCCCAAGCAATATGTCAATGGCTCTATCCTCGCCGCCTTCGTGCTGGCGTGCCTTGGCGGCATGACGCGCAGCCTCTCGCTTCTCGTCTCAGACAAACTCCTTAACGCCTCTGACCCGGTTGAGGTCCAAGATGCACTGGCAGGTTCCAAATGACACTTATTGCTATCCTCGGCGGCTTGCCGTTGCTTTTGTTGATCGTGGGTCTGCCAATCTATTTGGTCCTGCTCACCACCGCGAGCGTCGCAATCATGACACAGATGAGCGTACCCGCCACGATGGTGCCGCAAATCATGTTCGGCGGTCTTGATAAATTCGCGCTGCTCTCCGTGCCGTTCTTTATCTTCGCAGGCGAAATCATGTCGCGCGGCGGCGTTTCGCGCCGTATTGTCAATTGCATCTTGATGCTCTGCGGTGGATTGAAATCCGCCCGACCGATGACCGCCATCGGAGCGAGCGAGTTTTTCGGGGCGGTCTCCGGGTCAAGCCCCGCGACTGTCGCAGCCATCGGCCGACTGATGTATCCAAGCCTGCGCGAAGGGGGATATAGCGAGAAATTTTCGCTTGGCCTCATCACCTCTGCGGGCGGCATCGCCAGTGTCATGCCACCAAGCATCTTGATGATTCTCTATGCGGCATCGTCTGAGCAATCCGTCACCGCGCTCTTTGCCGCGGGGATCGTGCCCGCTTTGTTGCTCGGCCTTGTGATTGCCGGATACATCCTTTGGGTGTCGCGCAAAATGACCCCGTCCACCGCCAACAAACCGCAAAAAGGCGAGGCGCTTTCGCTCTTTCTTGCTGCTCTGCCTGCGCTTGGTACACCTGTGGTCATCCTTGGCGGCATCTATTCGGGTATATTCTCACCGACGGAGTCGGCGGGCATGGCTGGCGTCTACGGGGTCTTGGTCGCACGGTTCTTTTATCGCGAAATCACTTGGCGCGAAATTTGGAGCGTCGTACTCAGCTCCGCCCATCTGACCGCGCAAATCCTGCTCGTCGTCGCGGCCTCCGGCGTATTCTCATGGGTGCTCACGACCAGCGGCGTCCCACAAACACTCGTCAATTTTGTCGAAGCCGCATCGAGTGAACCCTGGGTGGTGTTGCTGACCATCAACGTGTTCTTGTTGATCGTCGGCTGTCTGATGGACCCGGTTTCCGCGATCGTTCTCTTGACGCCGATGCTGGTGCCTGTGGTCACGCATCTTGATGTGAACCTCGTCCACTTTGGCGTCATCATGGCCGTGAACCTGAGCATCGGGATGTTCACACCGCCCTTCGGCCTGAACATTTTCACCTCTCACGCCCTGTTCGGCGTTCCGATTTCGCGCATCAGCGCCGGGTTGGTGCCCTTTATCATCCTGCAAACGCTGGCGCTGCTTCTGATCACCTATGTGCCAGCGATCTCCCTCCCCCAACTCCTGTTTTGACCTGACACACCCTCCCTAACCTCAACATGAATGGAGCTCTCCTATGTCAATTTTTCGTCCCAACCGTCGCAATGTGGTCAACGCCGCAGGCGCATGTCTCTTGCTCGCTACCCTCGGGGCCACACCCGCGCTTGCACAAGAGTTCACAATGAAACTCGCAACCGCCACCGTGAATGACGTGCAAACCGAAGCCATCAAACGCTTTGCCACACGGGTCGAAGCGCGCTCCGAGGGGCGGATCAAAACCGAGCTTTATCCCGCCGCACAGCTTGGCTCGAACGCCCGTATGATCGAGGGCCTGCAATTTGGGACGGTCGAGTTCTATACGGGGCCTGCCGCCTATCTCGTTGGCGTCGACTCGCGCTATCAGGTCACCGACCTGCCCGCGATTTTCGAAGATGCCCGCCACGCTCAACGGGTGTTCAGCGATCCGACTTTCCGCGAGACATTTCTCAATCTCGGCACCGATAAGGGCCTCGTCGGTCTCGGCACCTATATCTACGGCAACACCGCCTTTGCGACCGCCTTTCCCGGCGACACGGTTGCGGCATTTAATGGCAAAAAACTCCGCGTGCTCGCCTCAAAAGTCGAACGCAAAGGCGTGGAACTCATGGGCGCGACCGCTGTCCCGATTGACTTCAGCGAAGTCGCCACGGCCTTGCAACAAGGAACCGTCGATGGGATGAAAAGCTCCCCGCCTGCGTTCACGTCGCTCAAACTTTACGACATCGTGAAACACATCACCGCCACCGAAGATGGTGTGATGGGCGAAGTCATGATGGTCAGCAAAATCTGGTGGGACACTTTGCCAGAAGACCTGCAAGCGATGCTGCGAGAAGAAGCCACGGCTCTGGAGCCAGAGCTTTACGACTACGTTTTGGAAGACCAGGCCAATGCTTACAAAACCTGGGAAGAGATGGGTGGCACCGTCCACTACCTCCCCAAAGAAGAGCGCGACGCCCTTCTTTCTGAGATGCGGGTGGCCGTTCTTGAGCTTTTGAACGACGATCCGAAAACCGCCGCAATGCTCGCGGTCCTGCTTGACGCTGCAGACCGCACAGCAACACAATAAGATCGCGCTGCCCTGTCATTCAGATGCCAGGGCAGCCATATTTTCAGAGGGTTTTCAATGCAATACGATATGACATCCTTAGAGGCCCGGAAGCGATATAAACTCCTGTCTTCCCTTGTGGTGCCGCGCCCGATCGCATGGGTTTCCACCCTTTCTCCCTCCGGCGTTGTCAATCTTGCTCCCTATAGTTTTTTCAACGTGATGGGCCACGATCCTGCCGTGGTTGCGCTTGGGATTTTGGAACATCCCGAAAAATCGCTCAAAGACACGGTGCGCAACATCACGCAAACCGAGCGCTTTACGGTGAATTTGCTGACCGAAGAGCTTGCTCCGTTGATGAACCAAACCGCAACAGATTTGCCCTATGCCGAGAGCGAAGCAGATATGGCCGCGGTTGCGCTTTGCCCGGCCGCCACCAATGGGGTTCCAGGCATTGCGTCCTCTCCCGTCCGGTTGGAATGCCAGTTGATGCAAATCATATCGACGCGCACGCAACAGAAAATCGTCCTGGGAGAAATCCTGTCGCTTTACGTTCAAGATGAGTTGATGATCGACTCACGCACGGCCACAATTGACCTTGATGCTTATACCCCCATTGCGCGCATGGGAGGCGCGGGCCTCTATTGCAGAACGTCAGATCGTTTCAATCTCGCGCGCCCCGACAGTCACACTCAGCCGCTTGAGTGACTTTGGGCCTGTCGCGCTTTTGTGCCGTCCCAAGTTCCCGTTGAGGCCACCTGTCGCTCGAAGGCCGACCGGGATTGCATCCGAGTGCTGAATGGTGCGTTTTTTGGGACGTATGGGCGCAGTGGCCCGTTCGTATTTTCATTGCTTCGATGTTGCCACGGACTTTGAGGAACACAGAAGCAGACATTGATGCCGGGGACTGACGTCAGTTTTCGTGTTGGGCCATTTCCGCCCCCTGATCCCATGGCAGCGACTTGCACAAATGGCCCGGCAGATTCTGTAGGGATTTAGCAATGGCGTCGCGAACAGCTTCAGCTCCGCGCCGGTCCAGAGTATGATCCATCGCCTTGATCCGGGCCGTTTGAATGTAGAAGCCGTTGCTATTTCTGTCTCGTGATCAGACCGGGGGGATGGTTGAGATCGGCGTACCTCTGCTTCCCGGCATGTCGGATCGTTCAGCGCGCCTGGGATGAGCGGGCGAGTTCGCGCGCAAGGTCGACAAAGACCTTGAAGGCCGCAGGCGGATTGCGACGGCTGGGATAGTAAAGGCACAGTGGCGCGATTTTGGGCGTCCAGTCTTCAAGAAGCCGCACCACCCGTCCGGCCTCGATGTCATTGAGCACATCGGATTCCATGAAAAAGCCAATGCCCACCGAATTCAGCACAGCCGTGCGCGCCAGACTGGCTTCGTCCAAAGTGACAGGGCCGCGCACATCTACCTGTAAAAGTTGATCGTGGTCTTTGAACTGCCAGCGAAACATCGCTCCATTTGGCAAGCGTGTGCAGACGCAAGCGTGTGCCAGAAGGTCGGATGGCACGCGGGGCTGATCGCGAGTTGCGAGATAAGAGGGAGTTGCGACCACCGCGTATCGCCGCGCAGGACCAAGAGGGATCGCAATCATATCCGCGGGGACGCGATGTTCGCTGCGCACCCCGAAGTCAAAGCCTTCGGCCACGATGTCGACGAAATTGCCTTCGGTCACCAGATCAATGTGAACTTCGGGAAACCGTCGCAGGAACGCGATGATCAAGGGTTCGATGATCTCGCGCGCGGCCGTCGCGAAGGCATTGATGCGCAATGTGCCCGACGGTGTCTCTTGTTCGGAGCGCACAGTGTCGAGGGCTTGATAGATGTCCTTCAGGGCAGGTGTCATCTGATCAACAAATCTGCGCCCCGCATCGGTGAGTGAGACACTGCGCGTCGTCCGATTGAAAAGTCGCACGCCCAACTGCCCCTCCAGCTTGGCAATCGCATTGCTCAGAGCCGTGGTCGACAGTCCGAGGTCAAGCGCAGCGGCACGGAATGAGCCTCTGCGGCTAATTGCAATCACTGCATCGAAATCTGTGAGATTGTAGCTGCCCATTGTCCCGAAAATCGAAATTCCTCATCCATATTTGTCCCTATTATCAGGATTCAATCAAGACCCTAAGTTGTACGCACACAGAAACGGAGCAAGAAAATGCAGTATTACCAAGCCTTCATCAGTGCTGAACAAACCGCTCAGGCATACCGAATTCTCGATGCACTCATCGCCAAGCAACTTGTGTTTGGCGGTCCGGTGGTTGGCGGTCCCGCAAAGTTCTTGTGGAACTTCAGGGACAGCGATGTGTCGGCAAGCCTGCGAAAGTCCAAGCTCTATACCCTTGATCAGGATTACAAATACATCATCACCTACACACGCGAAGATCTTAAGGATGAGCTCATCGAGGTGGCTGAAGCAGCTTCGCTTGAAGAGGTCTGCATGATCTCCTTCCTGCCGATGGAGACCAACAGATCCCTGCGTTTGTTGCTTGATGCATCCTTTGAAGGCCGCGACGCGCATGCCCAGCCCGAAACCGTCGACGCGGTTGCTGCTCTGACCTTCGTGCCCAAGGCGCAAATCTCGACCCGCACCAAAAGCTCGGACGGCCCCGTTGGCGGCCGCCGCTGATCCCCCCAATTCAAAGGAGACACGTCATGTCCATCGACCTCCCACCCCCGATCGCCGCATATTTCGCCACGGACAAAAAAGGCACTGCACAGGCGATTTCCGAATGCTTCACGCAGGACGCCGTCGTCATGGATGAGGGCAATACATATATGGGCCGCGATGCCATCCGGCAATGGATGGCGAATGCGTCCACACAGTACACCTATACGGTCGAGCCCTTTTCCATCCATGAGGAGGGCGGGAAAACTGTCGTCAGCAGCCATCTCGTGGGAAACTTTCCCGGCAGCCCAGTGGATTTGCGTTACTTCTTTGTCCTTGAAGGGGACAGGATCGCCGAGCTGGAGATCATCGTGTAACATCCTTCTCGGACCAGGATGCGCATTTGACAGTGTTGCCTCAGCCCAAAACGGATGTCACCGCTTTTGTTGTGGCATCGACCACCTTGTCGGCCTCTTCTTTCGTCAGGCAGAAAGGCGGGGCAAAGCCAAGGATGTCGCCTTGCGGCATTGCTCGTCCGATCACGCCCTCAGACAACAAGGCCGCGGCCAGCGCATAGCCAATCTTATCCGCCGGATCGAAGAAAGCGCGTGTGTCGCGGTCTTTGACAAACTCGACCGCACAGAGCATCCCCTCGCCGCGAATGTCCCCGACATGCGGGTGATCGCCTAAGGCGGCTTTCATGGTGTCGTTGAGATATTTGCCAACGGTTCCGGCATTCTCAATCAGGTTCAGCTCGTTAATCAGCTTGAGATTGGCCACCCCCGCCGCCGCACCAATCGGATGCGCCGAATAGGTCCAACCATGCCCGATGGGGCCGTTTTCATCGGTGCCTTGCTCCAGCACCTGCCATATTTTGTCGGAGACGATGGAGCCGGACAGCGGCGCGTATGCGGAGGTCAACCCCTTGGCGATGGTGATCAGATCGGGTTTCATCCCGTAGTGGTCTGAGCCAAACATGGAACCCAAACGGCCAAAGCCCGTGACCACCTCATCCGCGACCAAAAGGATGTCGTGTTTGTTCAGAACCGCTTGGATCGCGTCCCAATAGCCCGCGGGCGGTGGAACAATCCCGCCCGTGCCCAACACCGGCTCGCCGATAAAGGCCGCAATCGTGTCCGCGCCTTCGCGGGCGATCAACTCTTCGAGCTTGGCAACACAATCGGCGACAAACGCCGCCTCGCTCATGGCAAGATCGGCCCGGCGGAAATAATACGGCGCTTCTGTGTGCACGACACGGTCGAGCGGCAGGTCGAATTTCTTTTGAAACGCTTCAAGCCCGGTGAGAGAACCAGTCATCAACCCGGAGCCGTGATACCCACGCCACCGCGAGATGATTTTCTTTTTCTCAGGGCGACCAAGGATGTTGTTGTAATACCAAATCAGCTTGATGTTGGTCTCATTGGCGTCTGAGCCGGATTGGCCGAAATAGACTTTCGACATGTGATCCGGCGCCCGGTCCAGCACCATTTTCGCCAGCGTGATAGAGGCTTCGGTGCCGTGGCCGACATAGGCGTGGTAATAGGCCAATTCGCGGGCCTGATCGGCAATCGCTTCGGCAATTTCCTGACGTCCGTAACCGACGTTGACGCAATAAAGCCCGGCAAAGGCATCCAATGTTTCCTTGCCATCGCGGTCCACAATATGCACGCCCCTGGCGGTTTTGATCACCCGCGTCGGGGTTTCACCGCGCGCGTGTTGTGCCAAATGTGTGGAGGGGTGAAAGAAGTTTTCGCGGTCCCATTGGCCAAGTTGATCATTTGTCAGCATGTTTTTTCCTTTTCCGTTCAAGTCTTTGCATCCGTGCACGCGGGGTCAGCCCCAATCGCGACAAACGTATTTCAGGTCCATAAACTCCTGCATCCCCATCCGCGCACCTTCGCGGCCCAGACCGGATTGTTTAACGCCGCCAAAGGGGATCGGCGCGCCGGTGACCTTGGTGCGATTGACCGCGACCATGCCGTATTGCAACGCCCGTGAGAGCCGATAGATGCGTTTCGGGTCTTGCGAATGAACATAGGCGACAAGGCCATATTCGCTATCATTGGCCCGTGTGATGACCTCGTCTTCGGTGTCAAATGGCGTGATCGGCGCGACGGGGCCAAAGCTTTCCTCATGCATGATTTTGGCGTTGTCAGGCACGTCGGTCAGCACAGTGGCCGGATAGAACAACGGGCCAAGATCGGAAACCGCGCCACCACAGGCCAGTCGCGCGCCCTTGGCCAGCGCGTCGTCGACATGCGCCTGTTGTTTGGCCACAGCGCGGGCGTTCATCAACGGGCCGAGATCGGCGTCCTCCATGCCCGGCGCAAGGGTGAGCGCCTTGGCCGCCGCCACGAATTTCGCGCAAAACGTGGCATAGATCGGACGTTCGACATAAATCCGGTTCGCACCCAGGCAATCTTGGCCCGAGGTGGCGAATTTGGCTTTGATCACCTCCGCCACAGCCCGGTCCAAATCGGCGCCTTTGAACACGATCACCGGCGCATGGCCACCGAGTTCAAGCACCAATTTTTTCACCGTCTCCGCCGATTGGCGATACAAAAGTCGCCCGACTTCGGTAGACCCCGTAAACGACAGCGCCCGCACGCGGGTGTCTTTGGTCCATGGTTCCACCACAGTGGGCGCATCTCCGGTCACGACGTTGAACACGCCCGCGGGCATGCCCGCACGTTCGGCCAATTCGGCCAGTGCCAGCGCAGAATAGGGTGTCTCAGCCGAAGGGTGCGCCACGATGGTACAGCCCGCCGCCAAAGCCGCCGCCGCTTTGCGTGTCAGCATGGCGGAGGGAAAATTCCACGGCGTGATCAGGGCGACAACGCCCACGGGTTCCAGCCAAAGCTCCATCTCGGCGTCGGGCAAATGCGAGGTCACGCCTTCGACATTCGGCCGTTTTGCCTCTTCGGCGTAATAGTCAATGAACGCTGCGGCATAGTCGATCTCGCCACGCGCTTCCGACAGCGGCTTACCCTGTTCGAGCACCATGATCCGCGCGAGGTCCTCTTTGGCCGCGACCATCAGATCATGCCAGCGGCGCAGCACGGCGGCGCGGTCCTGTGGCAAATGCCGCGACCAGGCGGGAAAACCCGCCTGCGCGGCGTCAACGGCGGCGGTGGATTGCGCGGCGCTCAGTGCGGCGATATCGCCCAAATGCGCCCCTGTGGCCGGATCGGTCACGGCAAAACAGGCGCCAGCCTCGCCGGAGGTCCATTTGCCATTCACATAGGAAAAGCCCCGCAACAGACGTTTGTCGCCAATATCAGTACGGGCAGAAATCGCAGTGTCACGCATGTTGGCCTCCTTATCCCCGGTCACTGTGACGGATCACGGCAGAGGGAGAGACCAAAGTGCGGGTGAATGCGCGGTATTCGGACTGCCGGGGTGGGTTGTTCTAGTCCAAATGGTCTGTGAACAGCCCAAGCGGTGGGGTGCCACCACCTTTGACCTGTTTGGTGACAATATAGGTGAAATAGCGCGCAATGCCGATGCGCGCGTCCAACAGCGTGTCGATCAGCCGTTGATAGGCGTCGATGTCGCGGGTGACGATCTGTAACAGGTAGTCAAACCCACCACCCAAGGCCCAACAGCCCAGGATTTCCTCATGCGATTGCACCGAGGCTTCAAAGGTCTGAAACGAGGCTTGGGTATGGTCGGCAAGTTCGGCGGCGACGAACACCGTCACGGTCGAACCCAATTTGCGCAGGTTGATTTCGGCGTGATAGCCCTCGATCAACCCGGCTTTTTCCAGCTTTTTCAACCGCTCCCATGCGGGCGTGGGTGAGAGGCCAATGGCCTCGGCCAGACGCGTCTTTGACATCCGTCCCTCCCGAGACAGGGCGCGCAGAATGTCGAAATCACGGGCGTCCAGTTTGATCATGGGGCAAGGTTACGCGGAAATCACCGTGCCCGCATCCCCCAAACGGGTCGCGACATGGCTGGCGATGGCAGTGTCCTGCATGCCGGTTCCGGTCAGATCGCAGATTGTGATCTGACGCAGATCGGTGCGGCCCTGGGCGACTCCCGTGATGATCTGGCCCAACTCTGGCGGAGTCTGCCCCATTAGCCCTTGTGCGCGCGCCGCCCGCAATTCGCCCAGCACCTCGCATTGGCTGACCCGATCACAGACATAAAGATCGGCGGTGGTCAAGGCCTCTGGCGCGATCTCGTTTTTGCCCGCCTGATCCGATCCCATGGCGGTGATGTGCACCCCGTCATGGAGCATGTCGGCGGTGATCAACGGCGTGGACGCAGGGGTTGTGGTGACCACAAGCTGACTTTGCGCCACAAGCGGTGCGATCTCGGTCATCACCGCCACCTCGGCCCCGGTCATCGCGGCAATATCGACAGCGCAGGCTTTGGCCTTTTGCGCATCACGCCCCCAAACGAGACAGCGTTTGAACGGGCGCACCAGATGCGCCGCCTGCATTTGCAACCGCGCTTGTACGCCAGTGCCGATCACCCCCGCCGTCTCGACATCGGGCGCAAGATGGCGCGCGGCCACCGCGCCCGCCGCCGCAGTGCGGATGTCGGTGAGGTAGCCGTTGTCCAAAAATACCGCCTGAACCAGCCCGGTTTTGGCCGAAAGCAGGATCATCAAGCCATTGAGGGAGGGCAGGCCCAATTGGGGATTGTCGAAAAATCCGGGCGAGACTTTCAAGGCAAAGCCGTCCACACCTGGCACATAGGCGGTTTTGACATCGACTTCGCCATGATGGGCCGCAATCGCCATGGACAGCACCGGCGGCATCACCACGCCGCCTTCGGCCAGGGCGCGAAAGCCGTTTTCGATCACATCAATGGTCTCAAGATCAAGCGAGACAACCCCGCGCAATTGCGCTTCTGTAAGGATGCGGATGTCGGGGCGGGGCGCGCTGGCCTGTGCCTCAGTCGTCATAGGGCGTTCCTTTTACAATCACATCACCAAGCCGCACATCTTGGCCCGTCACCACGCGGGTGAATTGCGCCATATCGACATTGCGCCCGGTGATCACGATGCCCATTTGTCGGCTTGGCGCGATCTTGCCCGCCAAAAGCGCGGCGATGCCGACGACACAGGCCCCTTCGGCGACCAAACGGTCCTCGTAATAAAGCGCCTGCATGGCGGTATAAATATCGTCTTCCGTGACCAAAACCACCTCATCCAAAAGAGTGCGGCAGAGCGGGAAGGAAAACCGGTTTGACAGCCCGATCCCGCCACCCAGACTGTCGGCCAAGGAGGCGACCTCTTCGACCTCAACCGGCCGGCCCGCTGTGATCGAGGCCGCCATCGCCGCGCCGCGATCCATGCTGACGCCGATCAGGCGGATGTCCGGTTTGATCGCACGGGCCGCAACTGCCATACCCGCCGCCAAACCCCCGCCGGAGAGCGGGATCATCAACGTGTCGAGATCGGGGCGGGCGCGCAGCATTTCCAGCGCAATGGTGCCTTGTCCGGCAATCACATGCGGATCGTCAAAGGGCGGAATGTCGATCAACCCATCGTCGCGCGCCAACTGTGTGGCATGGGTTTGGGCCTCGTCTTGCGAGCGGCCGTGGATGTGGACCTCTGCGCCAAGCGCGCGGATGCCGTCGATTTTGGCCTGCGGCACAAGGTCGGACATACAGATCACGGCGCGCAGGCCCTTTTGCGCCGCAGCATAGGCCACGGCGCGACCGTGGTTGCCGGTGGAACAACAGGTCACGCCTCTGGCCCCATCCGGCACATGCGCCATCGCATTGACCGCCCCGCGCAGTTTGAATGCCCCCATCGGCTGGCAAATCTCAAGTTTGAGCCAGAGATCGCCCCCGAGCTTTTGCGACAGGTACGAGGGCACAAGTGGCGTGCCATCGGCCACGCCTTTGATCACTTCTTGCGCGGCCAAAACATCCGTTAAGGCCAGCATCAGCCCGCCTCTTTGACCGCGCTGAGGAATTGCTGCGTCCGCTCCCTTTGCGGATTGCCAAACAGCGCGTCAGGCGCGCCTTGTTCCTCAATGGAGCCATCGAAAAAGAAACAAATGCGGTCCGAGATGTCTTTGGCAAAGCCCATTTGGTGGGTGACCATCAACATGGTGAGGTTGTGTTTGTTCACCAGATCGCGGATCACATTGGTCACTTCACCGATCACCTCAGGGTCAAGCGCGGATGTGACTTCGTCGAACAGCATCACCTTGGGCCGCATCGCCAAAGCGCGGGCAATGGCAACACGTTGTTGTTGTCCACCCGAAAGACGCGACGGGTGCTGATCCTTCTTTTCGATCATGCCGACAAGGTCCAACAGGTCCTCAGAGCGTTTGCGCGCCTCCTGTTTGGACATGCCCAAAACCTGAACCGGCCCCTCCATGCAATTTTCCAAGGCGGTCATATGCGGGAACAGATTGAAGTGCTGAAAACACATGCCAATCTGGCTGCGCATCATCCGCAGGTGCTTGGGGGAGGCGGGCACGAGTGCGCCGTTTTTCTCCATGTGGGTCAGCGGTTTGCCATCGACATAGATCACACCTTCATTGATGGTCTCAAGCGTCATCAGCATCCGCAAAACGGTGGTCTTGCCCGAGCCAGACGGACCGATCACGGTCACCATTTCGCCCGTCGCCACGTCCAGATTAAGCCGGTCCAAAACGGTCAGTTTGCCGTAGCGTTTGGTGACGTTCATGAACCGCACCATCGGGATATCATCGCCGGTCAGTTCCAGCGGGTATTGCGACATATCTTCCATTATTTCAGTCCAAGTTTGCGGCGCACATAGGTTTCAAACACACGGATGAAACCGGCGGCAGGAAGGGAAATGGCGAGGAAAATCACGCCGACGAGGGTGTAGGGTTCGAGGAAGCGATAGCTTTCGGAGCCGATCGCATTGGCGGTGTGCATCAGTTCCGCGACACCGATCACCGAGAGCATCGGCGTGTCCTTGAAAATCCCCACAAGATAGTTGCCCATACCCGCCAAAGCGGGAGGCACAGCCTGCGGAATGATGATCCGGGTGTAGGCTTGGCGCGTGCTCATGTTGAGCGCTGTACAGGCCTCCCATTGGCCTTTGCCAACGCTGTTCAACCCGCCGCGATAGACCTCCGACAGATAGGCCGAATAATGCAACCCGATGGCGATCATGCCCGATGTCCACGGGCTCATGCGCACCCCGAATTGCGGGCCAACGTAGAACACGAAAAAGATCTGAAGGATCAGCGGCGTCGAGCGGATGAACTCCACAAATTCGCGCACCACAAAGGTCAGTGCCCGGTACGGCGTGCGCTGCGCCAGCGCCAGGACCAGCCCCAACACGATGGCGATGGCATAGCCCGCCCCCGCTGCGATCAGGGTGTTGAGCGTTGCCTCAAGCAGACGCGGCAGGATTTCCCAAGTGAAATCCCATTTCCAATGAAATCCCATGGCTTAGGCCCTCCCCAACTTGCGGCGCATGACACCTTCGAGCCACCGCATAAAGGGTGTGACGATGAACCGCGCGAAGACGTAATAAACGATCAGCGCAAGACCAAAGGCCTGAGCCGAGAGGAAGGTCGATCCGTTGATCTGTTTGGCCACGAACATCAGGTCGGTGACGGAAATCAGCGACACGAGGGCGGTGTTTTTGAGAAGCTCGATCAAAAGATTGCCCCAGGGTGGCAACATATTGACCAGAGCCTGCGGCAAGATGATCCGCCACATCCGTTTGGCCGGGCTCATTGAGAGCGCATAGGCGGCTTCCCATTGCCCTTTTGGCACGGATTGAATGCCGCCGCGCACAAGCTCGGCGCCGTAAGCGCCCAAGTTCATCCCAACGGCAACAAAACCCGCGGTGAACTTATCCAGCGTCACGCCGAACAGCGGCAGCACAAAGAAAATCCAGTAAAGTTGCACCAAAAGCGAGGTGCCACGAAAAATTTCGATATAGGTCACCGACACGCCGCGGATCACGGCATTGTGGGACAGTTTCATCAATCCGGCCACCAATGCGATCCCGATCGCGAGCATCGTGGCAAGGATGAATTGGGCGGCGGTGATCCCGGTTCCTTTCAGGAAGTCGGGCCAATACGTCGCGATAAATTCCCAGAGGCTCAAGGGCATCTCCCGAGGCTGAAAATGACGTGCGGGCCGGAACCGTTGTCCCGGCCCGCATCAATCACTTGGATGGATCAAAGAGAGCGTCGATCACTTACTTCATGGCGCAGGCGTCTGCGGTTTTCATTTCCCCCGGCAGGTTGCCTGTGGAGTAGCCATAGGCGGACACGGCCCCCATCATCGCATCGGAGCCAAGGTATTCGGCTTGGGCGGCGTTGAATTTTTCGACGAAATCCGCGTCCTCATCCCGAAAGCCGATGCCGACCCAGTTTTGGGTCCAGTCGGGGAGTTGACTGACGTCGGAGACTTCGACATCGCCGCCGGATTGTTCGGCCAAATTGAGCGCGGTGAAATAGGTCACCCCACCGGCATCGGCACGTCCGGCGCGCACAGCGGCGAGAATTTCGGTCGGGCCGGGTACAGTCATGACCTTGTCGTCATCAACGCCACCGCGCTCCGCCGCTTCGATTTGGTTGTAGCCCGCGCCAGTCACGAAAATCGCGTCTTTTTCGGCAAGCTGCTCGTAGTTGTTGAGGTCTTTGGGATTGCCTGCGGGCACGATGAAGGCATCGCCCACTTTGGCCATCGGCTCGGAGAACGTCATGTTTTCGCAGCGCGAACCAAGGATATACATCCCGCCGGTCACAATGTCGAAACGGCCCGCGTTGAGGCCAGGGATGAGGCCGCCCCATTCGGTGACGACCGGCTCAATGTTGTCATAGCCCATCGTTTCGAGCACGCCGATGACATAGGCATTCACAAACCCTTCGGCAGCGCCGTCTTCACCCGGATAGGCCCAAGGCACTTCGTTGGCAAAGCCGATACGGATCGGATCACCGTTTGCGATCCGGTCACTCAACGTCCCGGCCATGAGGGCGGTCGCGCTTACGCCCAGCGTGAGACCCGCAGCGGCGACGGTTTTAAGGATAGGTTTCATAAGTCACTCCCGATTATTTTCATTGACGAGGAAACAGGGCTTCCCTCAACTGATGTATACAACATTAGGCGAATCGCCTGAGTGTCAAGGAAAACGGCCCAAAAACATCCTTATTTTTCGGCTTTACATGCGGAAACGTCCTATAGAATCGCACAAGATGTGCACAATAAGCGAGAAGTACATGCCTATTGAGAATGCCCCTTTCTCCCGTTCCGAGTATGAACGGCGCATCCATTTGACACGCGAGGCGATGAGTGCGTCTGGAATCGACATTCTTTTCGTCACGAATCCGTCGAACCAAAACTGGCTCACCGGATATGACGGCTGGTCATTTTATGTGCATCAAGGCGTGATTTTGAGTCTCGAGGGCGACCCGATCTGGTGGGGACGGATGCAAGATGCCAATGGCGCCAAACGCACCGTCTGGATGGAAGACGAGAACATCCTCCACTACGCGGATCGCTATATTCAGGCCACCGACATCCATCCGATGGAAGACCTCGCCTCGCATCTGCGGATCATGGGATATAGCGACAAACGCATCGGCATCGAGATGGAGACCTATTACTTCACCGCCCGCGCCTTTGCCGTTTTGGCGCAGGGCTTGCCGGAGGCCGAACTGGTAGATGCCTCCAGTTTGGTGAACTGGAACCGGCTGATCAAATCCTCTGAGGAATTGGATTTCATGCGCCGGGCCGCGCGGATTTCCGAACTGGTGATTGAGCGCGCGATTGAATTGGCCGAACCGGGCATGCGTAAACACGATCTTGTCGGCGAGATGTTCAAAACGTCGGTGCAGGGCGAAAACGACAGTTGGGGCGACTACCCGGCCATCGTGCCGCTCTTACCCTCGGGCGCGGATGCTTCTGCGCCGCATTTGACATGGAATGGCGAGGCGCTGAAGCTGGGTGAGGCGACGTTTATCGAACAATCCGGCTGTTATCGCCGCTACCACGCGCCGCTGTGTCGGACGATCTTTTTCGGCAAACCACCCCGTTTTATGAGCGACGCGGCAGAGGCGCTAACCGAAGGGTTGAACGCCGGGATCGAGGTGGCGCGCCCCGGCAACCGGGCCTGTGACATCGCCCGCGCTTTGGATGCGGAACTGATCAAAGTGGGGATCGAGCGTCCGAACCGCTGCGGCTATGCAGTCGGCCTGTCCTATCCGCCGGATTGGGGCGAACACACGGTCTCCCTGCGCGCCTTTGATGAAACGGTTTTGGAGCCGGGCATGACCTTTCACTTCATGCCGGGGCTGTGGATGGACGGCTGGGGCATGGAGACGACGGAGACGATCCTGATCCGCGATGACGGGCCAGCGGAGCCTTTGTGCAACGTGCCGCGCAAGCTGTTTGTGAAGGACTGATCATGTCCGATCTCGACCGCTGCCAAAGCATGCTGGCCGATCTCATCGCCTTTCCCTCGGTGTCCTCCGAGAGCAACCTGTCCGTGATCCACTATATCGCGGACAGGTTGGAGCGTGCGGGCGCGCGGGTGGAGGTGCTCAAAGACCCGAGCGGCACCAAGGCCAATCTGTTTGCCACGCTCGGGCCGGAGCGTGCGGGTGGGTTGGTCCTGTCCGGGCACACCGATGTGGTGCCGGTGGCGGATCAACCGTGGCGCAGCGATCCGTTTAAAATGGTGGAGCGGGACGGCAGGCTCTATGGCCGCGGCACCTGTGACATGAAAGGGTTCATCGCCACCTGTCTGACCAAACTCGACACGCTCAAAGCGGCGACATGCGACCACCCGATCCATTTCGCCTTTACTCATGACGAAGAGGTCGGCTGTCTCGGCGCGCGCGATCTTGTCGATGTGCTCAAGGCGCGCGACATCCGGCCCGCGATGGCGCTGATTGGTGAGCCGACGCAGATGCGGGTGATCGAAGGGCACAAGGGCTGTTGCGAATATACCGTGACCTTTACCGGCGCGGAGGGGCATGGATCGGCCCCGGAGAAAGGCGTCAACGCAATCGAATATGCGGTGCGCTACATCAACCGGCTACTTGTTTTACGACAGGCCTTGATCGACCGCTGCCCGCCGGGATCGCGGTTTGACCCGCCGCACACCACGATCAACATCGGCGGCCTTAAGGGTGGTCATGCCCATAATGTCATCGCGGGCAAAGCCACGTTAGAATGGGAAATGCGCCCGACCTCTTTGGCGGATTATGATTTGGTGCAGCGCGATCTGGCGCAATATGTCGGCGACGTGTTGTTGCCGGATATGCAAGCGATCGCACCGCAGGCGGAGATCACCACCGCGGTGATTGGCGAGGTTGCAGGCCTCACACCCATGGACGAGAACGCCGCGCGCGATCTTTTGTATCGCCTCACCGGGGCCAACACCGCCGATGTTGTGCCGTTTGGAACCGAAGCAGGGCTTTTTCAAGAGATCGGCATGAGTGCGGTGATTTGTGGTCCCGGCTCCATTGACCAAGCTCATAAGCCCGACGAATATGTTGAACGCGATCAGCTTTGCCAAGCCATGGCAGTGCTGGATCGACTTGGGGAGACCTATGGCAGACACGACAGAGACTGAACCGATGGACATGATGCCCGAACCGTTGCGGGCCCGCGAACGTGCCGAGCGCATCCATGCGGACATCCGCAGCCGCATCTGCATGTTGGACTACCCGCCGGGCATGAAACTTTCGGAAACGGCGCTGGCCGCCGAACTTGGCATTTCACGCACCCCCATCCGCCGCGTTTTGGCGCGGCTTGAGGATGAGGGGCTCGTGACCTCGGTTCATGGGGTCGGCACCATGGTCACCAATGTCGATTATAGCGAGATGTCACAGGTTTATCGCCTGCGCAAAGAATTGGTGCTGTTGCAAACCGTGCTCGATCCGATTCAACCCGATGCCGCGTTTTTGCAACGGTTTCAGGCCTTGTATACCCGCTCCGAGGCCCTCAAAACCGCCCCATCGGCACGCGACTTTTCGCTTTTGGACCAAGACACGTTTCTGACCTTGTTAGACCTCACCGCCAATGCCCCGCTGCGGACAATGGCGGAACGGCTGTATTTTCGCACTGCCCGCATTTGGCTACAACAGGTGACCAGTTCGCATATTGATTTGATGCAGGAAATCGACATTTACGCCCGCGAACTCCAAGACCTGTTGGGGGCGCTGGAACTCGGCGATCTGGATGCTGTCGGCCATATCCGCCGTGGCCATATTTCCATGAGCTTTGCCCGCATGCGGGTCTAAAGCCCCCGCCAACTGGGGCGCAGTGCCCAGAGGCAGGCACACACCGGAGGGATTATCGCCCAAAGACAGCATCCGGCAGACGCAGGATCAGGTTGGGGTCCGGGCTGATGTCTGACCAAACGGACCAAAGGCTATCATGGCCAACGCCAAAGAAATTGCCGCCGGTTTGGGTCAAGAGGCTGGTGATGATCTGAACATGCAAATGCGGTGCCCAGCCGCCGTTCTCATGCCAGTCCCCGAGCGGTGCAAGGTCTTGACCAATGGCAATCTCTGCCCCTTCGGCGAGACCGGGGAGGGGGACGCCAAGGTGCCCATAAAGGGTCCAAAACGGCAGGCCCTCCGCCGTCCTATGTTCCAAAATCACCGTATGGCCGTAATCCAGAGGATCGGCGTTATAGGCCACGCGATGCACCCGTCCGGGCAAAGGCGCGCAGACCATGGTGCCAGCGGGTGCGAAAATGTCGATGCCCAAATGGCGGCTGCGTGGCTCTGGCCCGGAGGCATCGCGGTATTGATCGGCCATATAAATGCTGCGCTGTTCGCCATAAAGGCCATAGCCGTAAAGCGGCTGGTCGGCGGGTAGATCGGGGGCGCGCTGCCCGGTGAACCATGCATCAAAGGCCCGATCAGAAAAGGCGGGCATCCCGACGCGATCCGAAGGCAGCGGCAGGGACGCCGTGCCATTGGGATCGGGGCGCATCACCGGGGCCACCGCCACGCGCGCAAGATCGGCGCGAATGGCCGCCGCATGGGGGATCGGCGCATGGCCCAGCCCATAGCGGATCACAGCGGTTAAAAACGCCGGGTCCAGCGCCTCAAGCCTTTGAATGAGGGCGGCATCCTCAATTGGATCAAGAGCGGCGCGGACATGATCATAAAGCCTGTCTGCCTGATCTTCCGCCACAAACACGCCTGCCACAGACACCCCGTCGAGACAGGCGACAATCGCCCGGTGCAGATCCGGCGCATCGCGCAACGTCATGGCCAGCTTTTGCGCCAATTGGGCGGGCATTTCAATCTGGTGCATCAGGGGCCTCCTTAGCAGAGCGACAAGCGGAACGGCAGAGGATTACAGCATTGAGCCAGTGTCAATAAACCTTTGATGCCAACTTAGAGCCTCGCGCAGATCATGCGGCGTATGGCCGCCAAAGGAGCTTTTTTTCGCCCGCTCGAAATACTCCCGCAGCGCGTCGCGATACATCGGATGGGCGCAGTTTTCGATGATCAAAGCGGCCTTCTTTTTCGGGTCCAAACCGCGCAAATCGGCCAAGCCTTGTTCGGTGACAATCACCTGCACGTCTTGGTTGATGTGATCGACATGGCTCGCCATCGGTACAATCGCGGAAATGGCACCGTTTTTGGCGGTCGAAGGTGTCATGAAAATCGACAAATAGCCGTTGCGGGCATAATCGCCCGAGCCACCGATGCCGTTTTGAATGCGCGACCCCATGACGTGGGTCGAATTCACATTGCCGTAAATATCCGCCTCGATCAGCCCGTTCATCGCGATACAGCCAAGGCGGCGCACCAGTTCGGGGTGGTTCGAAATCTCTTGCGGTCGCAGGATCAATTTGTCGCGAAAGAGCCGGGCATGGGTGTTGAAATACTCGGCTTTTTCCGGGCTAAGCGAAAAGGCGGTGGCGGAGGCGACGCGCAAGGTGCCCGCCTCGATCATGTCGAGCATCCCGTCTTGGATCACCTCGGTGAAGGCGGTCATTTGTTCAAACGGTGCTTTGATCAACCCGGCCATCACCGCATTGGGTACGTTGCCGACCCCTGATTGCAGCGGCAACAGGCTGGGGGGCAGGCCCGCGCGTTTGGCCTCCCACATCAAAAACTCAAGGATGTGATCGGCAATCGCTTCCGCCGTGTCGCCGGGGGCGGAAAACGGTGCGTTGCGGTCGGGGGCGTCGGTTTCGACAATGGCGACGATTTTGGAGGGATCGACCTTGAAATGCGGCTGACCGATGCGATCGTCGGGCTTGTTCAACGGGATCGGCACGCGGTTCGGCGGCAAGGCTGTGCCGTAGTAAATGTCATGCATCCCGTTGAGCATTTCGCTTTGCCAACTGTTGACCTCAAGGATGATTTTGTCGGCACGTTCCAGCCATGTTTTGTTGTTGCCAATGGAGGAGGAGGGGATCAAATCGCCTTCGGGTGTGATGCCGGACACCTCGATGATTGCGGTGTCGAGCGGGCCCAAAAAGCCCTGCCATGCCATTGGCGCGACTTGCGACAGATGCATGTCGACATAGTTCATCTCACCCGCGTTGATTTTTTGCCGCGCGATGGGATCGGAGTTGTAGGGCAGGCGGAAATCAATGCCATCGGCCTTGGCCAAAGCACCGTCAAGCTCCGGTCCCGTCGATGCGCCAGACCAGATTTTGATCCGAAACGGATGGCCTGCGCTATGCTCGGCCTCAATGCGCGCGGCCAGAGCGAGCGGCACGGCTTTGGGATACCCCGAGCCGGTAAATCCGCTCATGCCCACCGCCGCGCCATTGTGAACAAGGCTTGCGGCGTCTTCGGCGCTCATGATTTTGGAGTGAAGCGATTGTGGCGCGATGCGCGAGGGCTGGGTCAAGGCCGGTCTCCATTTTACACGGATTCCGGGCGTGATGTGGGAGTATCACGGCAAATGGGGTCCCCTCCCTCCATCAGCGCCCGATGTTTCTCGCATCTACGCCTTCGATGGAAGGAGGGTCCAGCACATTCTTGTGATGCAACCCCGCTATGCACATTCGCACAGATATATGATAATTTATTTGCAAAACCGATCAATTGAACCGATTTTGCAAATGCCTTTTGCAGAGCTTTTTGGCGCGGTTTTGAGCGCGCTCAACCGTCGCTTTAGGCCCGGTGTCCACGCGCCACGCGCAGGAAGTGAACCACACGCGACGCAGTGTGCGCGCTCCGCGTGTCTGGCCGGTCCGCGCGGCTGAGCTGATCCCACATCGGATGTCTGCGGGCAGTGCGATCCAGTTTTGCAAACTGCACAAGGCGGTGGTTTTTCATCGGATCGTGGTGGCGATGATGGGCGTCAAAAACAGTGTTGTGGGTCATCAAAAGTCCTCCTCTTGGACGAAAAGCCTAGCAGAAAATCGGCATTTTGTCAGGTCTTGCACGCTGAGAGTAATCCCCAAGCGGGCTTTGGCTCACGCCGCATCTTGCCGCACCCGCCAGCGCCACAGCACGACCCCGGCCACGATGACGATTGCCATCGACAACAAAAACGGCGCGCCGGGCAGGTAATGTGCCGTGCCGGGGCGTGAAAAGACTGCGAAGGTTTCGGTCATGATCAAGGGGCTGAGGATGGTCGCCATGGCGGCGATGGAGCCGATCACGCCCTGTAATTCGCCTTGTTGCGTGTCGGGCGTGGCGCGGCTCATCGTGCCTTGCAGGGCAGGAATGGTGACCGAGGAAATCCCCGACAGCACGGTGACGATCCACACCAGCGGCACGCTACTGGTCACGCCCAAGGTGGCAAACACAACGATGTCGGCCAAAATGCCGCCCATGGTGACGCGATACGCCCCAAAGCGGCTCACGAGCGGTCCGATCAACACCGATTGCGCCAGACCCATGGAGAGGCCAAAGGCAAAGAGGGTCAGGCCAATCATCCGGGCGTCAAAGCCGAATTTTTCAACGCCATAAAACGACCAGATCGCCGGATAGACAAAATAGGCCATCTCATAGAGGCCAAAGACCAGCAAAAGCGGCTTTACCCCGGACAGTGATCCAATGGCGCGAAAGGCGGCGAAAGGATTGGCGCGGCGCCAATGAAACGGGCGGCGTTTGTCGCGGGTCAGGCTCTCGGGCATGACCAAAAGGCCAAAGACCATGTTGAGCCCGGCGATGCCCGCCGCCACATAAAACGGCGCGCGCGTATCAATTCCGGCCAAAAGCCCGCCAATCATCGGCCCCACGGCAAAGCCAACCCCCATCGCCGCATGGACAAGGCCAAAGCGCTTTTCGCGCTCATCAGGCGCGGAAATATCGGCCATATAGGCGGCGGCCGTGGCATGGGTCGCCGCAGTCAATCCGGCGATCAGCCGCCCGATCAGCAACAGCCAGATCGTATGCGCCACCGCCATCACCAGATAATCGAGCATCATCACGAACAGCGCTGAGATCAGAACAGGTTTACGGCCAAACCGATCCGACAGATTGCCCACAATCGGCCCAAACAGAAACTGCATGACGGCATAACCCGTGGCCAAAACCCCGCCCCAAAGCGCCGCATCGGCCAAGGTGCGCCCGGTCACGTCACGGATCAGATCGGGCATGACCGGAAAGATCAGGCCAATGCCGATGCCGTCGATCAAGACGGTGAACACGATGAACAAGATCGGAAGATGACGCAACATGACGGGCCCCTGACACAGACTGCGCCTTTTTGACCGTCAAAGCCGCCGCTGTCTATCCGTCTTTGCGCACAGCCTTGATGAGCAGATCCGCCAGGCTGTCCGGGTGAGAGAAATAGGGGGAATGGCCCGCAGCGAGGCGATGCACATGGCCCTCAGGCCAGTCTTTGACCATTTTTTCCTGCTCTTCCGGCGGGATGGTGCGGTCATCCGTGCAAAGCACATAATCGCGCGGCAGGGTGGTGGAGCGCGCGGTGATCGTCAGGGGCGTTTCTTGCGGGCGGATCGCCTGTGGCCCCAGATGCGGCAGGGCATAGGCCACGGCTTGAGCTGGGCAATCATGAAACAGCGTCGCCTCGACGGTGTCAGGGCGAAAGGTGAAAGCCTTGCCGTCCGGGGTTTTTGCAATCGCGGCCAACACCGGATGAGCACGGGCACTGCGGCGCATGTCACCAAGGCTTTTGCCATCCTCGGGCACATAGGCACACACATAGATCAACTGCGCGATGCGTTCGGGCGCGGCCTCGGCGGCGGCGGTGATCGCATAGCCACCGGCGGAATGGCCGACCAGGATCACCGGCGCGCCGATCTCGGAGATCTTATGGAGGATCGCATCGCGGTAGAGATCAAGCGTCACCTCGGTATAGGGCGTGGGATCATCGCCATGAGAGGGCAGGTCCATCGTATGCACGACGCCCCCGCGCGCGCCGAGCGCCGGGATCAGATCGCGCCAACACCATGCGCCATGGGCGGAACCATGGATCAAAAGAAAGACCGGATCAGACGTGCCAAACTCAGACGGGCCCAACTCAGACGTGCCCAATTCAGACATGGCCGATCTCCTGTAAGAATGTCGTCAAAAGTGCCGCAAACGCCTCGGGCGCATCCACGGGCGGCAAATGCCCGGAACGCTGAAGCAATTCGAACCGCGCACCGGGGATGATATCCAAAGTTTCGCGCATCAAATCGGCGGGGGTCGATCCGTCATAGCCGCCGCCAATGCCCAAACACGACAGACGTAAGCCCGAGGTCGGCGTATAAAAATCCGTGCCCGCGATCGCGGCACAGCACCCCAAATAGCCCTCCACAGAGGTGTCCAAAATCGACTGGCCCCAGCGTTTCGCCACCTCGGTTTTGCGAAATCCGGGGGCGAACCATCGTTCAAGCGTGGGCGCGACGATGCTTTCAAGCCCATGTGCCTCAATCGCGGCGATGCGTTTGTCCCAGACCGAGCGGGTACCGATTTTGGCCGCCGTGTTGGACAGCACCAGCGCACGAATCTGATCCAGCCGTTTGACCGCCAGGCCCTGCGCGATCAACCCGCCGATGGAAATGCCGACAAACACCGCATCACGCACCGCCAAATGATCCAGCAACCGTTCGGCGTCGCGCACCAAAGCGCCCATCGAATAGGGGCCTTTCGGCACGTCAGAGGTCCCATGCCCGCGCAGATCATAGCGGATGATCCGCAGACCTCTGGGCACAAGCGGCAGGACGTCATCCCACAGGTGCAAATGGGTGCCCAAGGCATGACAGAACACGATGGGCGGGCCACTGCGCGGCCCGTCGTCTTCCACGTTGAGAGTAATGTCGCCGAGATCGACCCGCATCTGATCGCTCCTTTAGGGGTGTGGGCAGATCATAGGGGGCGGGGCGGCGGGTCTCAATGGGGGAGGCGGGTCAAAAATCGCGCGATCACATCAAGGCTTTCAGGCTCATCCAAAAACGGCACATGGCCGCGATCCTTGACTTCGGCGCAGATCATATCCGGACGGCGTGCGCCCATCTTGTCCATACAGGCGCGGGGCAAAAGCGTGGAGTTTTCACCCCGCAACAGCGCCAAGGGCAGCCCATCAAGCGCCTCGAACAAAGGCCAAAGATCGGGTACGGCCCCGGTCACGCTTTGCGCCTCAATTGCCTCCCTGAGCTTGGGGTCATAGCGCAATTCAAGCCGCTCCTCGCCCTCGGTCCAAATCCGCCGCGCATAGCTCAGCCATTGATCCCGGCTGACATTGCGGAATTGATCGCCCAAAGCGCGGGGCAATTTGTCGGCGGCATCTTCAAACGAACGGTAGGCCGGGCGGCGACCGAGATAGTCCATGATGTGGCTCAGCCCGCGTGGGTCCATCTCTGGCCCGATATCGTTGAGCAACACGCCTGAGAGCCGATGTTTGGCGCTGATCGCCAAGACCATGGCAATCAACCCGCCGCGCGAGGTGCCCAGAATGGCCGCGCGGTCCAGCCCCAGATGATCCAAAAGGGCCAGCGCATCCGCACCCTCTTGCGGTAGCGTGTAATTGAGGACATTCGGGTCATACTCCGACGCCCCGCGCCCGCGACTATCAACGCGAATGATCGTGGCCCGGTCTGCAAAATGCGCCACCACAGGTTCGAAATCATCCATGTTGCGGGTCAGTCCCGCGAGGCACAACAGGGCGGGGCCTTTGCCCTGAACGTCATAGGCCAACGATAGACCATCGGAGGTTTTGAAGGTCTCAGGCATGGGCGGCGATCTCCGGGATTTGGGTCAGATCAGAGAGGATATGAGCGGGCTGTCCGGGCATCCGGTCGACGGGCAGGGCCGCGCGGTTCACCCAGGCGGTGACAAAGCCAAACCGTGCCGCCCCGGCGATGTCCCAGCCATTGGAGGAGACAAACAACACCTCGTCGCGGGCGCATTGGAACCGATCCGGGACCATTTGATACACCTGATCGGAAGGCTTGAAGATGCCGACCGTGTCGACTGAGAGCACATCGTCCAACAGGCGGTCTAGCCCCGCCGATGACACCGCAGCATCGAGCATGTCATGCGAGCCGTTCGACAGGATCGCGGTGAAAAATCCTTTGTCTTTCAGAGTTTGCAGCATGATGGGTACCTCTGGGTAGGCGCTCAGTTCCTGATAAAGCTGTAACAATCGCGCCCGCAACGGCGGATCATCCTCAAGGCCTGCACGCGCCAGCGCCCAATCGAGCGCATCCATGGTGACGGTCCAAAACGGCGTGTGATCCCCCATGATTGCGCGCAGCCAACTGTATTCCAACTGCTTGGCGCGCCAATCCTGCGCCAGTTGGGGCCACAGTTGCGCAAGGCGCGAAAACTCGGGGTCATGCGCGGCGCGCTGGGCGGCGGAGGTGACATCGAACAACGTGCCATAGGCGTCGAAAATACAGGTGGTGATGGTCACATGGGCCTCCCTTGTCGTCGGCTCAGACTGTCACGGAGCGTGCCCTGAGGAAAGAGGAGATGGTGCGGGTTTCAGAGCAATCCGGTCAAAAGCCAGAACCCGCCGGTGAAATGCACGGTCAGGGTAAAGGCATAGCTTGCCATCACCAAAAGCGCCTGATTTGGCGTCAGGCGGCTTTGGTCGGGGCGGCGGATGTGGAACAGGCTTTGCACGCCCGCGGCGGCGAGGATCATCATCGCCACCGAGTGATCACGCAGAGCCGCCGAGGCAAACGCAGCAGTCATAAACAGTGTGATGACACGCCCGAGACGCGGCCAAAACGCATCTGAAACCGCGCGCACAACCCGACCGCCACCAAAGGGCAGGAAGGGCAAAAGCATGATGAAATTGAACGTGCCCAACATGATTGCGGTGCTGCGCATGACATCGGCAAAGAGGGGGGCGGCCAAGGCAAAGCTGTGAAACAGGCCAAAGGCGAGGATCATCGGCACAATCGCCAAGGCAGGGGCATAGAGCGCGGCAAAGCTTTCCTCAAGCGCGTGATCAAAGGGGCGATCCGAGCGAGGTGCTGCCACAAAGGGCAGGGGGATCAGCCGCACCCGCGCCACCTCATGGCCGATGATCCGACAGGCCAGTGCGGACCCCACCTCATGCAACAGAGCGGCAAAGACAAAGCCAATGCCAAGCAAAGGCGAGGTCAGTGCCGCGACCGCGACGGTGAATGCAAATCCAATCACAACGCCCGTGCCATCAAACCCGCTTGTGGTCATCCGGCCCTGATTGGGTGACACCCCTTTGAGCAGAGGCAGGGAAAATATCCCCAAAAGGATGGCGAGGAAAAGGAATGTCATAGCGATGTGAGGCGGGCCCTTTGGCGTTGGTCTTTGGGTTTTTGATGGGGCGGAAATATGGCGACACTGTGGCAGATGGCAGGTTTGGTTGGGGATAACTCAACGTTCAACACTGTGTTTCTGAAATGAAAACGTTTAAAAATGCTTTCAAATTCGTCAAAAAATCCATGAAAATGCAAAATTTCAGAACAGGGGATGATTTGTCCGTTCCGCCTGCTAAGTCTATAGCTTGGGCGCCCCTGTTTGGAGATAATGATGAACAGCACGGTTGAGAAACTCCGCGACTCCCTGCGGCAACTTCAGGATCAATTGGAACGGGATGCCTTGGCGGCGCGTGAAAAGTTTCAGTATCGTCTGACCAACGGCCGGGTGGTGTTTGAGGAAGAGGCCCGCAAACGCGGTCGGCTTTTGCGGGTGCGCTTGTCGGTATTTATCCGTCGCGCCCGCCCCTGGGAGGTGATCACCGCCCCGATCATCTACAGTTTGATCGTGCCCTTCGTGATCCTTGATCTCTTCGTCACCGTCTATCAGGCGATCTGTTTCCCGATCTATGGCTTGCCAAAAGTTGAACGCAAAAAATACATCGCCGTGGACCGGCACAAACTGACCTATCTGAACTTTATGCAAAAGCTCAATTGCGTTTATTGCGGCTATGGCAACGGGCTTTTGGCCTATGTCCGAGAAGTCGCCGGGCGCACCGAATATTACTGGTGCCCGATCAAACACGCCAGCCATCTGCCCGATCGTCACGAGCAATATCAGAATTTTTTGGAGTTCGGTGATGGCGAGGCTTGGGACGAAAAATTCATTGAAATGAAAGGCAAAGCCCGTGCCTGCGAGGATTGTAGTGGTTGTGGCACGGGGGGGTGTCACTAAAGGATCAAGGCCGAAGTATCATGTCCGCCACGTTTTCTGCGATCATCATCGTGGGCGCATTGGTGTTGCCCGCGATGATCTGCGGCATGATCGAGGCATCCACCACACGCAGCCCAGATATGCCGCGCACCCGCCCTTGTGGGTCTACCACGGAGTTTTCGTCCATCCCCATGCGACAGGTGCCGACCGGGTGATAGATCGTCTCTGAGCGGGCACGCATATCCGCGATGAGCGCTTCGTCGCTTTGCAGAGACGCACCAGGTAGAACCTCGGATGCGATATGGCATGCGAGGGCGGGCGCGGCCATCACCGAGCGGGCGATTTTGAGGCCGGATAAAAGCGTTACCACATCCTCGGGGTGGCTCAGATAGCCCGCGTCAATCATCGGCGCGGCCCTTGGATCACTGGAGGCCAAAGTGATCCGCCCACGCGATTTTGGCAAAAGGTCGCAGACATGCAACGTCATGCCGTAGCCAAAGGAGGTCTTGCGCCCATGATCGCGCAGATAGGCCGGGATAAAATGGAATTGCAGATTGGGGCGCGGCTGATCGGGACCCGAGCGCACAAACCCCCCGGCTTCGGCGACATTCGAGGTCAGTTCCCCGCGACGTCTGCGGGCAAAGTCCCAAGCGGCGCGTAGGGCGCGGGGCAGGTAGGTGGGCGCAATGCCAATCGGCAGGCGATTGCGGGCGGCGGACATCACGGTGATGTCGAGATGATCGGCCAGATTTTCGCCCACCTCGGGCGCATCATGCCGCACTTCGATCCCCTGCGCGCGCAACATCTCGCCCGGCCCGATGCCAGACAACATCAACAGATGCGGTGACTTGATCGCCCCGGCACTGAGGATCACCTCGCCGCCGGGATTGAGCACAATCTCACGATCCCGCAACGCAACGCCATGGGCCTCTGTACCCTTGAACAGCACGCGCGAGACCTGTTCCCCGGTCAAGATCGTTAAATTGGGCCGGTGGCGCACCGGATCCAAAAACGCCCGCGCGGTTGAAAATCGCTTTCCGTCTTTCTGAGTGACTTGGAACAGGCCCACGCCCTCCTGATCCGCGCCATTAAAATCGCGCTGCTCTGCAAACCCCGCCTCAACACCGGCTCGTACAAAGGCGTGTGACAACGGGTTTGGACTGCGCAGATCTGAGACGGAAAGCGGCCCGTCGGTGCCATGATACGCGTCCGAAATCTGTGTATTGCCTTCCAAGCGCTTGAACAGCTCAAACGCGCGCGGCCAATCCCACGCATCCCCCACCGCTCGCGCCCAAGCCCGGTAGTCCTCGGGGTGGCCACGCATATAGATCATGGCATTGATCGAAGACGACCCGCCCAAGGTCCGCCCGCGCGGCCAGAACAGGCGGCGGTGGTTCAGGTTTGGGTCCGGGGCGGTGTGATCATTCCAATTATAGCCTTTGAGGCGCGCCAAAACCGCCAGCCCCAAAGGAATGTGGATGAAGGGCGAACGATCCTTGCCACCCGCTTCGATCAAACAGACCCGTTTGCTTGGATCTGCTGACAGGCGATTGGCCAACACACATCCCGCAGACCCCGCGCCGACAATGATATAATCAAACATGTCGCTCTCTCCCTTGCGGAGAGGCTACATCAGCTGTGCGGCCTGTCAGGTGAGACGTCGCGTCACATCCGTGGCTTTACCCGTGATCAAATACTCAAAGAAAAGCCCCGCACGGGGGCGGGGCTTGGAGCTGTGGCAATCTGGATCGGATCAGAGATTTTCAATCCGGGGCATGCCCATGATGTGATAGCCGCCATCAACGCGGATGATTTCGCCCGTCGTATACGCGCCCACATCGGAGGCGAGGTAGACGGCGGTGCCGCCCACGGCCTCAAGCGTCGCGTTTGACAACAGCGGCGCGTTTTGTTCAGCGTGTTTATAGGTGCGGCGCGCGCCGCCAATGGCGGAGCCAGCCAGCGTTTTCATCGGACCCGGCGAGATGCCGTTGACGCGGATGCCTTCGGGGCCGAGGTCATTGGCGAGGTAACGGATCGAGCTTTCCAGCGCCGCTTTTGCCACGCCCATCACGTTGTAATTGGGCACAACTTTGTTGGAGCCTTCAAAGGTCAGCGTCATCAAAGTGCCGCCATTGGGCATCATTTCGGAGGCGCGTTTGGCGACGTCGATGAAGCTGTAGCACGAGATATGCAGCGAGTTTTTGAAGTTTTCGACAGAGGTGTCGCGGAACCGGCCGGTGAGTTCGTCTTTGTTGGAATAGGCGATGGCATGCACGACAAAATCAAGGCTGCCCCATTTGGCTTTCAGCGCCGCGAAAGCCTCGTCCATCTGCTCCGGGTTGGTGACGTCGACGTCGACCATCGTGTCCGAACCCACGCTTTCAGCCAGCGGTTGCAGCCGTTTGCCAAAGGCCTCGCCTTGGTAGGTAAACGCAAGCTCCGCGCCCTCGGCGGCACAGGCTTTGGCGATGCCCCATGCGATGGAACGTTCGTTGGCGACGCCCATGATAAGCCCGCGTTTGCCTTTAAGAAGATCTGCCATGGATGAAATGCCCTTTTTGCTTTGCCGGTATTTGACCGTTTTGCGACGCTAGGTCAAGTTTTTGAGGTGTTTGTGGAATGGAGGCGTCTCGGCAATGAGACCCGAGTGCGGCTGTGCGCACGAAGCTATCGTTGCGATTACCCCCAGCCTGATCGGATGTGCTACACTGAAACCAAAGGCATGACCAAGATGAAAGATTGATCTATGATTGAACCCGGCAAGAACATTGCAATCAAAGTGCCACTCCACAAGTGGGAAGAAACGGTAGCCTACTACCGCGACCGCGTTGGTCTGAAGGTTACTAAAGAACTCAAGAACAGCATCGGCTTTTCTTTTGGGAATATGACTTTATGGATAGATAGAGTTGAACAGCAGAGCCAAGTGGACATCTGGCTGGAACTCTTCACTGACGATCCCGACAAGGCTATCGAAACATTGGGAAGTCCAGTCCGCGACGAGTTGGAACCGCTGGATGATGTGAATGGTCATTGGACGTCTGACCCGGCAGGCGTGATCCTTTTGGTTCGCAACGAATAGTCCCAGTTCGGCAGGTTGGACTCAGTGCCGACCTTGGCAATTCTCGGTCCAGCCGCGCACAAAGCAAAACGGCCACGCTCGTAAAACGTGGCCGTTCAAAATCATACCCTGAAACCAGATCAGTCGCGGTATTTCGACAACAACATAGACCCGTTCGTGCCGCCAAAGCCAAAGGAGTTGGTCATGACGGTATCAAGCCCTGCGTTCTCCACCAGAGTTGTGGCGATTTCATTGGCGTGGATCGCCGGATCAAGCGTCTCGACGTTGATCGACGGAATGATGAAATCGTGTTGCAGCGCCAAGAGGCAATAGACCGCTTCCTGTGCGCCGGTGGCGCCTTGGGAGTGGCCGGTCATGGATTTGGTCGAGGAAATCACCGGAGTGTTGCCTTCGCCAAAGACCCGGCGCACGGCCTCGACTTCGCCAACGTCACCGACCGGGGTCGATGTGCCGTGGGCGTTAATATAGCCGACTTTGCGACCCTCAGGCAAGGCCGAGAGGGCAAGCCGCATCGCGCGTTCGCCGCCCTCACCAGAGGGGGCCACCATGTCCGCGCCATCCGAGGTGGCGGCAAAGCCGGTCACTTCGGCATAGATTTTCGCGCCGCGCGCTTTGGCATGTTCCAACTCTTCGAGCACCAAAATCGCGCCGCCGCCGGAGATCACGAACCCATCGCGGTTGGCATCAAAGGCGCGCGAGGCTTTGGTTGGCGTGTCGTTGAATTTCGACGACATCGCGCCCATCGCATCAAACAGGCAGGACAGGGTCCAATCCAATTCTTCGCCACCACCGGCAAACATCACGTCCTGTTTGCCCATCATGATCTGTTCAGACGCCGCACCAATACAGTGCAGCGAGGTCGAACAGGCCGAGGTGATCGAATAGTTGATGCCCTTGATCTGATAGGCGGTCGCCAAGTTGGCGGAAATCGTTGACCCCATGCATTTCGGCACCGCAAACGGCCCAACGCGTTTGGTGGCTTTTGTGGCCAAGACGGATTGATGCGCGGTGAACATGGCGGAGGTGGACGGGCCACCCGAACCGGCAATCAAGCCGGTGCGCACGTTGATCACGTCTTTTTCCTCAAGGCCCGAGTCCTTGATCGCTTGGTCCATGGCGATGGAGGCATAGGCCGCCCCCGGACCCATGAACCGCAAAGCACGTTTTTCGACGTGATCTTTGATGTCGAGTTTGATGTTCCCGGCGATTTGGCTACGGAACCCATACTCTTTCATGTCTTCATTGGCAGTGATGCCGGAGGTGCCTGATTTGAGAGAGGCAAGCACTTCCTCAGAGTTGTTGCCAATCGAGGAGACAACCCCGAGACCTGTGACGACGACGCGACGCATGGCGTGTTCCTTCCCTGTGGTGTTCGTTTCGACCCGCTTTGGGATCAGCTCTCGGAGAGCGCGACTTTCATGTCTTTGACGATGTAAATCACTTCGCCATCGGCCTCGACGATCCCGTCTGCGACACCCATGGTCAGGCGGCGGGTTTGGATCGCTTTGGTGAAATCAATTTTATAGGTCAACATCTTGCGATCAGGCCGCACCATGCCGGTGAGTTTCACCTCACCCACGCCAAGCGCATAACCGCGCCCCTGCCAGCCGCGCCAGCCAAGGTTAAATCCGGTGAGTTGCCACAGACCATCAAGGCCCAGACAGCCGGGCATGATCGGGTTGCCGGGGAAGTGGCATTCAAAGAACCAAAGGTCCGGCGTGATGTCGAATTCCGCCACAACATGACCTTTGCCATGTGCGCCCCCGTCACCCGAAATCTCGGTGATCCGGTCCATCATCAACATGGGCGGGGCGGGAAGCTGCGCATTGCCGGGGCCGAACAATTCGCCCGCCGCACATTTAAGCAGATCTTCCTTGGTGAAACTCGTGGGATACTCGGCCATATAGAACCCTTGCCTTCCTGCAATCTTTCAAAGTCGCATCCCCTCTATCACCCCGCCCCCCAACCACGCAAGGCGCAAGAGCGGCCAAAGTCGGATGGGCGGGAGCGGGTGAAAATCAACCGAGCTGAACCGAAACGACGCCTGATCACGGCTGGCCGTTCCTTGTTGCGATCTATTTTCATTTGAATTTAACCCCGCCATCGCCTTATATTGGCACTTATACCAAAGAAACGGACCCCGATGACCCAGTCCCCAGCCCCCGAGCCGACGTGCCAGGCAATGCAAGACAAGACAAAGCGCGACCCGCGTCGCGGTGAGGCGTGGCTGTGTGAGGCGGGGGTGCGACCGACCCGTCAACGGGTGGCTTTGGCAACATTGTTGGTCGGCGATGGCCATGATCGTCATGTCACCGCCGAAAGCCTGTTTGCCGCTGCGCGCGATGCGGGCGAAAAAGTGTCTTTGGCGACGGTCTACAACACGCTGCGGGCGTTTTGTCAGGCGGGATTGATGCAGGAGGTGACCGTTGATGGGTCGCGCTCCTATTTTGACACCAATATGAATGAGCACCCGCATTTCTTTTGGGAAGATCAGGGCGCATTGACCGATGCGCCCAGCGATGAATTGAAAATCGCGCGCCTGCCCAAAGCTCCCGAAGGCATGGAAATCGCCTCTGTCGATGTGGTGATCCGTCTGCGCCCCAAACTTCAGAGTTCGCACTGACCGCTGTGCCGGGCTATCGGGCGATTCTATTGAATAGGCTTGTTTTTGTGCGCTTATTTGCGATCTGCGCAGGCGTCGTGACGTTGTGTATGCCGGTGGTGCCAATGGCGCTATGGGCGCAAGGTGCGGTTCCGATTCAATTCGAAACGCTCACCACACCCGGCGAATTTACGATCTATTTCACCGACCTCCAATATTCCGCTGATCAAGTCTGGTTCGTTTCCGGCAGTTGCGAAAGCGCCACTGACGCGGCGGTGATTTCGGTCCAGGATTACGCCTATTCCGCCGATTTGACGGTGTTTTTGGCGCGCTACGCCTTTGAAGCGGATCAGGTGGTCTGTGTATCCAATCCGGGGCAGGCACCACAGACGTTTTGGGACGCCTATCCGCAAAAATAAAGCGTCTCAGCGGGCTGTTGGGACTTGAGTTTGTCCCAAAACGCGGACAGGTTTCGGCCATGCACGGCATTTCACGGTCCCCTCTATGCTTGGGGGCAACTCGTTTTAGGAGACCGATGTGACACAGCTTTTTACCGGACCTGATGGTCAATCGCGCTGCGCATGGTGCGCCAGTGATCCCGAATATATTCGCTATCATGACGAAGAATGGGGCTATCCGGTTTCCGATGACATTCGTTTGTTTGAGAAAATTTGCCTTGAAGGGTTTCAATCCGGCCTGTCTTGGTGGACGATTTTGCGCAAACGCGAAGGGTTTCGCGCCGCTTTCGCCGGGTTTGATTTTCACAAAGTCGCGCAGTTTGGTGAGGCGGATGTGACTCGGCTCTTGGCCGATGCAGGCATCGTGCGCCACCGTGGCAAAATCAATGCGACGATCAACAACGCCGCCCGCGCGGTCGAGATGGTGGCGAACGAAGGCTCGCTTGCTGCCTATTTTTGGTCCTTTGAACCCAAACCCGACGAGCATGGCGCGCCGCAAACGGCGTCGATTTCGGAGACCTCAAAACGGCTTTCGAAAGACCTGAAAAAACGCGGCTGGAACTTTGTCGGCCCGACCACCTGTTTTGCCTTCATGCAGGCGATGGGAATGATCAACGATCACGCGACGGGCTGTGTGCATCGCGAGATCGCGGATCAAAAACGTGCGGCGTTTACGCCTCCGTCACTGGGGTAATCACCTCCGCCAATCCGCGCAGCCATGCCCGGATGGCGCGCGGGTCCACCTCTTCGAGGCGGTCCAGATCGCCCGCCGCATCCGCAAGCTGGTCCAAAATGTCGAGCCGCCTGTCATCTATCGCATCCGTGAGGGGCAGGGTGGCCGCTGCCACCAAAAGCTGGCGCAATTCCTGCACCTCGCGCATCCTGCGAAACGCTTCGATCATCGGCCCGGTCAGGGACGGGTCACTGCGCCAATCGTGTTCAAACAGCTCCGTGACCCTCTGCCCTGCGCCTAGGCAATCAAAGGCGATACAGCCGGAATAGCCGCGCTCCGCCAGATCGCCATGAATGCCACAGGTAAACCCCGCAAGGTTGTGACAGCCCACACCTGCCGCTTTGTCATGGTCAAAATGATCGCCGCGATCAAAGGCCAAGGCCATACAGCACAGCGCGGCGCAGCGGCTACAGTCCGCAGAAAAGAGATCCGGTTTTCCCATGCCGCCATTTGACGCTAAAGCCGCGCCAATTCAACGAAAAAGGCGGCACGCGGGTGCCGCCTTGTCCATTCTTTGATCTTCATTGCTGCGAGAATACTCAGCCGACTTCAGACGATTTCGACCAGTTCAATGTCAAAGGTCAGGTCTTCGCCGGCCAAACGGTGGTTTGCGTCCAGAATGACCTCTTCGTCTGTGATGGAGACCACGGTGACCGGGATCACTTGGCCTTGCGGGCTTTGCATCTGAAGTTGCAGACCAACTTCGAGCGGGATTTCCGCCGGGATTTGGGCGCGCGGCACCGGTTGTTGCGCGTCGTCATGGCGCGGGCCATAGGCCTCGTCCGCCACGGCCACGATGGTTTTTTTCTCGCCCACGGTCATGCCCGGAAGGTGCTTGTCCATGCCGGGGATGATTTGGCCGGACCCAACTTCGAACTCAAGCGGATCACGACCCGCCGAGCTGTCGAACACGGTGCCGTCTTTGAGGGTGCCTGTGTAGTGAATGCGAACTTTGTCGCCGGATTTGACTTCGGACATCAGAAAACTCTTTTAATTTCGGGTGGATTTTGGGCGATTTCGGGTGAATTTTGAGGCCGCTTTGGTCCTGTTGGGCGCGGGTGCTCGTCGATTGCGGCTCAAGATAAGGGCTTTGAAGCAGATGTAAAGGGTGGGTTCCGTCGCCAAAGCGGCTAAAATCCCGTTAAAACCCCATTAAAACCACTGTCCCGGCTCCATCAGGCCCAGATCGAGCAACTGTTGGCTGTGCCACTCGAATTCGGTCGAATTGTGCCAACGAAAACTGTCGATGTCATAGGTCGAGCCGGAGTTGGTTTTGAGCGCCTTGGCGGTGCGAAAGGACACGATGGTCGCTGTGAGATTATGGTGCCAGGGGCAGGCGTAGGTGTTGTATTCTTCCTCGCTGAACAGGTGGGTTTCCGACAGGGTGAGGCCTTTTTTCGCTTTGAAGATTGCGATCCTGTCGATGTGACGGCGGTTGGCGGGAATATGTTCCTCAAACCGCCAGCGCAGCCCGCCGAAAAAGTCGAGTTGGCGTTCTTTTGGATGACCTGCGGCGTCCATGCGGCCCAAAGCGTAATAGCCGGATTTGTCGAGACAGGCATCTTCGAGCGAGACCGCATTGGGCGCGTCATGCAAATCACCCGCATAAAGATCCACCACATAGGTCAACATCCCGCCGCGGCGTTCCTCGGTGTGGAAGGTCAGCATGTCGGTGATACTGCGGGTCTCGCAAAACGGGAAAAACAGGTATTCGGCGTTGTAGCAATAATACATCCAGATGCCGGGTGCTGCGGCGATGACGCGATTGACCGCATGGGTCAGCATATTAGGCGCGCGGGTGGCGTAGCGGATGCGGTGAATTTGCAGCTCTAACCCCTCGGACAGTGTCAGCTCGTCGGGCGCGAACAGCAGCACGGCTTTAAACCCAAGCGAAATATGATGGCGCAGGGTCGTGTCCACCTCGACCAGATCTTCGGCAAAGACCATCGCGACCGGCCCTTTGATCAGGGCCTCTTTGCCATCGGAAAGAAAAGTGTCGAGGCTATCGTAACGCATAAACTGTCCCTATTCGGGGTGGCGGTGTGTGTGACTGTCCCCGATAGCAGTAAAAAAGCCATGAAGAAGAGGGGATTGCAAGGATTGAGGAAACAGTTTGGGCGGTTGTCGCGACAGGGCGGCAGATCGGTCGCACCTGTCAGGCGCATGATCCTACGCCCACAACCCACAAACCCGTTTGCTCCCGCACCCCTCATGGGCTAGAGAGGCGACTTAAATTCCCCAATCATCCTGGACCCAAGGTCATGTCTGACACAAAAGCCAACACCAAAAAGCTCTATATCAAGACCTATGGTTGTCAGATGAATGTCTATGACAGCGAACGCATGGCCGAAAGCCTTGGCGGCTCGGGCTATGTCGAAGTGTCGAGCCCGGAAGAGGCGGACATGATCCTGTTGAACACCTGCCACATTCGCGAGAAGGCGGCGGAAAAAGTCTATTCCGAATTGGGGCGCTACAAAGACCTCAAGATCGCCAATCCCGATTTGAAAATCGGCGTGGCCGGGTGTGTGGCACAGGCCGAGGGCGCGGAGATCATGCGACGGCAGCCGATGGTCGATCTGGTGGTGGGGCCGCAATCCTATCACCGCCTGCCAGAGATGGAGGCGAAAGCCGGGAATGGTCAAACCGCGCTCGACACCGATTTCCCCGAAGAGGACAAGTTTGAACATCTCAAAGCCCGGCCCAAAGCCAAACGCGCGCCTGCGGCGTTTTTGACGGTGCAAGAGGGCTGTGACAAATTCTGTGCCTTCTGCGTTGTGCCCTATACGCGTGGGGCCGAAGTGTCGCGCCCGGCGGAGCGCGTGATGAGCGAGGCGCGCGATCTGGTCGAACGGGGCGTGCGCGAGATCACACTTTTGGGCCAGAATGTGAACGCCTATCATGGCGCGTTCGAGGGCGGGACTTGGGGGCTGGCCAAGCTCATTCGCGAGTTGGCCAAGGTCGATGGATTGGAGCGCATTCGGTTTACCACGAGCCACCCGAATGACATGGAAGACGACCTGATCGCCGCCCATGGCGATTGCGAAAAATTGATGCCTTACCTGCATTTGCCGGTGCAATCGGGTTCGGATAAAATCCTCAAGGCGATGAACCGCAAGCACACGGCAGAGTCGTATTTACACCTGATCGAGCGCATCCGCGCGGCGCGGCCGGACATCGCGCTGTCTGGCGATTTTATCGTTGGCTTCCCCGGTGAGACGGATGCGGATTTTGAGGCAACGATGGATCTGGTGCGCGAGGTCAATTACGCCTCTGCCTATTCGTTCAAATACTCGCCGCGCCCCGGTACGCCCGCCGCTGAGAAGGGCGATAAGATGGTCGATTTCGATGTCGCCTCAGAGCGGCTTCAGCGCCTGCAAGAGCTGATCACACAGCAGCAACGCGCGTTCCAAGACGCGATGATTGGCCGCGATGTGTCGGTTTTGTTTGAGAAAACCGGACGGCAGGCCGATCAAATGGGCGGCAAATCCGAGTATCTTCACGCGGTCCATGTCACCGACCCAACGGTGCAAATCGGTGAGATGCGCCGGGTGAGAATCATCGAGAGTCGGACCAATTCTTTGTCCGGTGTTGTTCTTGGTTAAGCCAAGCCGTTGACGTTACGATAGTTTTTTTGGCGCGTGGCGCACCATGTGCGCAACAATCGCCAAAAAATGCACGCTTCGTTGCGGGCGAAGATACAATATATGGTATTTTTCCTTCACAAACCAACGAAGTTTGCTATCATTTAGACATATTTATGGTGAATAACGCGCGGCAACCAAAGTGCCGCTCGGGTGGGGTTAAATTGGCCCGAAAACGGGACCATTGGGGGACGAAAGACGTGATCAACGCATTTCTTGAAAAAGGGCGGGCGGTGATGGCCTGTGCTGCCATCGCCGGGCTCTCGCTCAGCACTGCCGCTCAGGCGCAAATGATCTCAGGTGTGGTCAACGGCGAACGCTATGCGCCGACAATCTGGATTGACCCGGATGGCTGTGAGCATTGGGTCATGGACGATGGCGTTGAGGGCTATATGGACCTCAAAGTCGATCGTCAGGGCATTCCAACCTGTCATCCGGTTCAGGCCTGTGCGGTGATGAATTCGGATCAGTTGTTTGCCACCGACCGCTACACTATTTCAGCATCGGGCCGCAAACGTCTGACCGATTTCTTTGCTCAGGCGGGGGCCACCGCCTATATCATCATCGGTCACACCGACAGCCGTGCCTCGGATGAGTATAATATGAAACTCTCCTACAACCGCGCCAATGCTGTGGCAAAAATCGCCCAAAGCACCGGCGCGCGTATCGCGGATGTGCGTGGCTACGGCGAGCGTATGCCTGCGGCCTCGAATGCGACGGCTGCCGGGATGCAGAAAAACCGCCGCGTCGAAATCATCTGTATCAAGTGAGGAGTGGACCGATGAAAGCACTGAAAGCAATCGCCCTTCTCGGCCTTTTGGGCGCGACATCCGCCTGTACAGAAGCCGCCCTCGGCAACATGGGGTACGAATCTCACAAGCAAGACAAAACCGTCGACCGCGGCTTTGACAGCAAACACTTGTCGCAGCTTCAGGCCGGGATTTGGATCGACCCGCAGGGCTGTGATCACTGGATCATCGACGATGGTGTCGAAGGATACCTGAGCGCGCGCGTCGACAAATACGGCAAGCCGGTTTGCTCGGGCATCGCGCCGCCAAACACGGCGGTTGGCCCGTATAAAGATGGCTCCAACTTCGGTGATCCGATCTAAAACCTATTAAAATTCGACATCTATGGCGGCCATCCTGTTTTGGGTGGCCGCTTTTGTTTTGCATGTTTTTTGAGCGAAAGCATGTTTTCTGGGCGCCGCTCCGCCGGGCCTTATGCGAAGATTTTGTGTCCCCGCTTGCCAGAACCGCAATCGCTTGGCACCATGGGTGTATAGGGACCTCTAGAGTCGGAGATATTATTTGGGCCTAAGCGCGCTGACACCCCCGAAATCGCAGGACGCAGTCCACGAAACGCTTCTCGAATTTCACGACAACAGGTTGTTGATCGACCTGTGCGGGGAGTTCGACCGAAACCTCGCTCAGATCGAGCATAAGTTGGAAGTGCAGATCGTGCGACGCGGCAACATGTTGTCGGTGATGGGAACGGGGTCTGCGCGCGGTCGAGCGGCGGCGGTGCTTCAGGAACTTTATAGCAAATTGGAAGCCGGGCGTGACGTGGAGCCGGGGGACATCGACGGTATGATCACCTTGGGCAATGCCGAGGTCGAAAAGGGTTTGCCGGGCGATCAGATTGAGATGTTCCGCGGCAGCGACGTTGAGATCAAGACCCGCAAAAAACTTGTGGAGCCGCGCACACCGGGTCAGAAAGCCTATGTGCAAAACCTGTTCAACCATGAGTTGGCCTTTGGCATCGGGCCTGCGGGCACGGGCAAAACCTATTTGGCGGTCGCGGTCGGCGTGAACATGTTGATCAACGGCCATGTCGACAAAATGATCCTGTCGCGCCCTGCGGTTGAGGCAGGAGAACGGCTTGGATTTTTGCCGGGCACACAGGACGAAAAAGTCGATCCTTATATGCAGCCGCTGTTCGATGCGCTCAACGATTTCATGCCCGCCAAACAAGTGGCGAAGATGCGCGAAGAAAAGACCATCGAGATTGCGCCTTTGGCGTTTATGCGTGGGCGCACACTGAGCCGCGCCTTTGTGGTTTTGGATGAGGCGCAAAACGCCACCACGATGCAGATGAAAATGTTCCTCACCCGTCTGGGCGAAGGCTCGCGCATGGTGATCACCGGCGACCGCTCGCAAGTCGACCTGCCGCGCGGTGTGCCCTCGGGGCTGCGCGATGCGGAGCGGGTGCTGGCGGGCATTCAAAAAGTGTCGTTCAATTATTTCACCTCCAAGGATGTGGTGCGACATCCGCTTGTCGCCGCGATCATTGAGGCCTATGAGGCAGATGAAGCGCAGTAATGCGCACCTCGTTTGGGCAAGATGACCGCAAAAGATGACCATAGACGTCGTATATGAAGACCCGCGCTGGCAAGAGGCGGGGTTGGATGATTTGGCCGAGGCCGCAGAACATGCGACCTTGGCTTTTCTCAGGTTGGACCCGGATCTCTGCGAGGTTGCGGTTTTGGCCTGTGATGATGCGCGCATTGCCGAATTGAACGCCGAATTTCGCGAAAAACCGACACCCACCAATGTTTTGTCATGGCCCTCTGAGGAGCGCGCCACCCCCGGCGTGCGTCCCGATGTGCCCGAACCTGACATGCCGGGCATGGAAATCGAACTGGGAGATATTGCCATCGCCTATGAGACCTGCGCCGCTGAGGCCAAGGCGGGCGGCACGCCATTTAACGATCATGTGACCCATTTGCTTGTTCATGGACTGTTACATCTGTTGGGTTATGATCACATAACGGACGAAGATGCCGCGATTATGGAAGGCATTGAGACCGAGATACTTGCAACCATGGGTATCAAAGACCCATATTAGGCGAACGGTCGATTTGGGCCGCAAACCGATAGATTTGATTTCTGGAAAGGACGCATGGGCGACACCGAGCCTGGGTCTTCTACGGCAGCGCAGAGCGCGCCGACGGACCCCATAAGTAGAACGCAGACCACACCCCGAGCCACGGCGCGCAAACGCTCAAAATGGCTGGGTCGGATGGCAAAGGCGTTTTCTTCCAAACCCGCCACACAAACGGATGCAGCCGGGGCAAAATCTGTGCCCCAAACGGCACTGACCCCGCGTCCCGGCATGATGAACCTGCGCCGGATGCGCGTCGATGACGTGGCCATTCCAAAGGCCGAAATCGTTGCTGTGCCATCTGATATCAAAAAGGACGATCTGGTCGAGGTGTTCCGCGAGAGCGGGATGACGCGATTGCCGGTCTATAAGGGCACGTTGGACACGCCGGTGGGTTTGGTTCACCTGAAAGATTTTGCCCTTAATCACGGCTTCAATGGCAAGGGCGAGCGTTTCAACCTCAAAAAGATGCTGCGCCCGCTGCTCTACGCGCCACCCTCCATGCCGATCGGTGTGCTGTTGCAGAAAATGCAAAGCGACCGGATGCATATGGCCTTGGTGATTGACGAATATGGTGGGGTGGACGGGTTGGTCACGCTCGAAGATCTGGTCGAACAGGTCATTGGCGAGATTGAGGACGAACATGACATCGACGAGGATGTGTTTTGGACCCAATCCGCGCCGGGGGTGTTTGTCGCCCAAGCCAAAGCGCCGCTGGATGAATTCGAAGCCGCGATTGACATGCGCCTGACGACGGAAGAGGACGAAGAAGAGATCGACACTTTGGGCGGTTTGGTCTTTTTGCTCTGCGGTCGGGTACCGGCGCGTGGCGAGGTGATCCCGCATCCCTCTGGTGCGGAGTTTGAAATCATTGACGCCGACCCGCGACGGATCAAACGCATTCGCGTGCGCTTGCCCTCGGCGGTCAAACCGAAAGCAGAGGCTTAAACCATGCGCGTGATCCCTGTGCTGCGGCGCGGGTTTGCTCCGCAGCGGCTGTTTGCCTTGGCGGCGGGGGTCTTGGTGGCTTTGGGGCAGGCGCCGTTAAGCGCCTGGCCATTGGCGTTGACGGGATTGGTCATGGCGGTGTTGTCGTGGTCCAAGGCACTCACTGCGGGGGAGGCGGCATGGCGCGGCTGGACGGTCGGCTTTGGCGCCTTTTTGATGTCGCTCACATGGCTGGTGAATCCCTTTCTCGTCGATCCCGTGCGCCATGCAGGGATGATCCCCTTCGCGCTGTTTTTCATGTGTGGCGGCTTGGCGCTGTTTTGGGCGCTGGCTTTTTATGCGGCCAAAAGGCTCAGGCTGGGCTTGCCCGGTTTGGTGGCATTTTGGGGGCTGGCCGAATTGGCGCGCGGGCATCTGTTCACCGGATTTCCATGGGCAATGCCCGGCTATATCTGGCTTGATCAAGCCCCGGCGCAGCTTGCAAGCCTCATCGGCCCTTATGCTCTGACTGCATTGACCTTCGCTTGGGCGGCACTGGTGGCGCGTGCGGTGCTGCGCCGCTCGGGTCTCACCGGCGGGGCGGCTCTGATCCTGATGATCTTGGCCTATGGATACGGATGGGCCCGCCTGTCACAGCCGCTGCCACAGGATCGGCCACAGTCGATCCGCGTCGTGCAACCCAATGCGCCACAACGGGAGAAATGGGACCCCGAACTGGTCTGGACCTTTTATGAACGTGCCCTGACATTAAGTGCGCCTGAGGGGGCCGATCTGGTGATTTGGCCGGAAACCTCCGTTTCTGTGCCGCTTTGGGCCGCCGATCCTTATCTTACTGAAATCGCTCAGAATGTTTCTCCCGCACGCGCCATTGTCGGGCTGAACCGGGTCGAGGGCTATCAGGGCTATAATTCCGCCGTTCTGGTCGGCCATGATGGCCAGCCGCAAGAGATTTACGACAAACACCACCTCGTGCCCTTCGGGGAATATATGCCGATGCCCGCACTGTTGGAGCGGATCGGTCTGCGCGCCTTTACCGCACAGGAGGGCTATGGTTATTCGGCGGGGCCGGGACCGCGACTGATCGACACGGGCGGCACCGGTTTGGCGCTGCCTTTGATCTGTTACGAGGCGATTTTTCCGCGTGATCTGCGCACGGATGAGCGCCCGGACTGGCTACTGCAAATGACCAATGACGCGTGGTTCGGCATGTTTTCCGGCCCGCAACAGGCCTTGGCCCAAGCCCGGTTTCGCGCGATTGAGACTGGCCTGCCGATGGTCCGTGCCGCCAACACCGGAATTTCTGCGGTGATTGATGCGCATGGCGACATCCGTGTTGCGATCCCATTGGGCACATCGGGGGCGGTAACTTCCACCCTACCGGGGGCTTTACCAAAAACGCTCTATATGCGCTATGGTGAGACGGCCCTTTTGGGTTTGTTAACTCTTTTGATGGTATCAGGTCTGAGCGTCTCAAGACTGGGCACAGGACAGGGACAACGTGATCGCAGAACCCGAAAAACCGATTGACCCTTGCGTAGGGCAACTATATCGCATTTTAAGTATCGACCCGCACAACGGCTTCCTGGCGTGCGGGACACATGAACCAATGGAGCACCACCCTCATGTCCCGTAAAGACTTCGTTTTCACTTCGGAATCTGTGTCCGAAGGTCACCCTGATAAGGTCTGTGACCGTATTTCCGACGCTGTGCTAGATGCGTTTATCGCCGAGGAACCCGAAGCGCGGGTCGCCTGTGAAACCTTTGCCACCACCAACCGTGTGATCATCGGCGGCGAAGTGGGCCTGTCCGATCAGGATAAACTCCACGCGTATATGGAAAAGGTCGATGGCATTGTGCGCGACTGCGTGCGCGACATCGGCTATGAGCAGGATAAATTCCATTGGCAAACGCTGGAGGTGCAAAATTACCTCCACGAACAATCCGCGCATATCGCGCAGGGCGTCAATGCCTCTGGCAACAAAGATGAGGGCGCGGGCGATCAGGGCATCATGTTTGGTTTCGCGACCAATGAAACAGCGGCGCTTATGCCCGCGCCGATCCAATATTCCCACGCGATGCTGCGCCGTTTGGCCGAAGTGCGCAAAAACGGCACCGAACCCGCGCTTGGCCCTGACGCCAAAGCCCAGCTTTCGGTACGGTATCGCGATGGTCTCCCGGTAGAAATTGCCTCCCTCGTGCTCTCGACCCAGCATTTGGACGAGACCATGACTTCGGACGATGTGCGCGCGCTTGTGGCCCCTTATATCGAAGAGGTGCTGCCGGATGGTTGGCTCACCGCCAACACGATCTGGCACGTCAACCCGACCGGGAAATTCGTCATCGGCGGCCCCGATGGCGATGCGGGTCTGACCGGACGCAAAATCATTGTCGACACTTATGGCGGTGCCGCGCCGCATGGCGGCGGCGCGTTTTCGGGCAAAGATCCAACCAAAGTGGACCGCTCCGCTGCCTATGCCGCGCGCTATTTGGCGAAAAACGTTGTGGCCGCAGGCTTTGCCGACAAATGCACGATTCAGCTCTCCTACGCGATCGGTGTGGCCGCGCCCTTGTCGATTTACGCCGATTTGCATGGCACGGGGAAGGTCGAGCCGTCTCAGATCGAAGCGGCGATCCCAAAGGTCATGGACCTCACTCCGCGCGGCATCCGTACCCATCTCGACCTGAACAAGCCGATCTACCAACGCACCGCGGCCTATGGCCATTTCGGCCGTGCGCCGGACGCGGATGGCGGGTTTTCATGGGAACGCACCGATCTGGCAGAGGCTTTGGCAAACGCTGTTTGAGAGCCGGGACGTTTTGAAATATAAATCAACGGGGCGGGATTTCTCGCCCCTTTTTGATGGGAGGCACCTCATGGTCACAACCGATACATCGCATTTGACTCAACTTGGCGGCGCAACCGCATTGCCCGCCTCGCCAGAAGAGGCGGTGTTGGAGCGGGTGCCGCACACCCATGCGGGTGAGCGCTATGTGGTGCGGTTCACCGCGCCGGAATTCACCTCGCTCTGCCCGATGACGGGACAGCCGGATTTCGGTCACCTGATGATCGACTACATTCCCGGCAACTGGTTGGTTGAGAGCAAATCGTTGAAACTTTTCCTTGGCTCATTTCGCAATCACGGCGCGTTTCATGAGGATTGTTCGGTCTATATCGGCAAACGCCTGGCCGAGCTTTTGGACCCGGAATGGTTGCGCATCGGCGCCTATTGGTATCCGCGTGGCGGCATCCCGATTGATGTGTTTTGGGCCACCGGGCCGGAGCCAAAAGACGTCTGGATTCCGGAACAGGGCGTCCCACCTTATCGTGGACGCGGGTAACGGCCGTGTCCCGGCTTGCTCTCGCGGCGAAAACTTGGCAAAAGCCCGGCTGAAAGAGGCGGGGTTTTCATGTCTGATACGAGCAAACACACATCCGGGGTCCAATCTGACGGCCAGTCTGACGATCCGACGATGGCACAGTCCGATGATCCGCATGCCTCCGCTACGCATGACTCTGGCGCGCCGTGGCGCAATTTCTATGGTCGCATCCATGGCAAGACGCTCAATCAGGCGCAAAAGGATTACCTCGTCGAGGACCTAGACGGCCTGTCACCCGGCCCGGTGACTTGGGAAGACAACCCCGACCGTACCCCGCTTGATCTGGTCGCGCGCTATGGCGGCAAACCGATCTGGCTTGAGATCGGCTTTGGTGGTGGCGAACATTTGGTGCATATGGCCAAGACCTATCCCGATGTCGAACTTATCGGCTGCGAGCCCTATGTGAATGGGGTGGCGGCGCTTTTGGGACGGTTGCGGCGCGCGCCCGAGGTCAAAAATGCCTCAATCCATGCGGGCGATGTCCGCGATCTGTTTGACGTGTTGCCCGATGGTTGCATTGAAAAAGCGTTTCTGAATTACCCCGATCCCTGGCCGAAAAAACGCCACCACCGTCGCCGTTTCGTCACCGCCGAACATCTTGAACCGCTGCACCGGGTTCTCAAACCCGGTGCCGAATTCCGGGTCGCGACCGACATCCCGGACTATGTGCGTCAGACCTTGGAAGAGGTGCCGCAAGCCGGGTTTGAATGGCTGGCCGAGGGGCCGGAGGATTGGCGTAAACCATGGGCCGATTGGCCCTCAACGCGCTATGAACAAAAGGCCATTCGCGAAGGTCGCACGCCACATTACATGACATTTCGCAAGGTCTGAGGCGCAGTCATTTCGCACCGGTTTCGCTTGGGTGTGCGCAAGCGGCCTGCCCTGACGAAGACGCGGTAGACCGGGCCGCAGGGTTGCGCTATCAGGTCTGCGAAGAATGTGAGGAGAGACACATGTCGAGCCATGGCACCCCGATCCCGATGACCGCGCGCAAATCCGGCCCCCTCAAGGGCACGGCGGCGGTGCCGGGGGATAAATCCATTTCCCACCGCGCGCTGATTTTTGGCGCGATGGCCGTGGGCGAGACCAAGATCACCGGGCTTTTGGAAGGTGAGGATGTGTTGGACACCGCCAAAGCGATGCAGGCGCTGGGGGCGGATGTGGTCCGCGAGGGTGCAGGCGAATGGACCGTGCATGGGGTCGGCGTTGGCGGCTTTACCGAGCCAGCCGATGTGATTGATTGCGGCAATTCCGGTACCGGCGTGCGCCTGATCATGGGGGCGGTGGCGACCCATGATTTTTGCACCACCTTTACTGGCGACGGTTCATTGCGCAAACGTCCGATGGGGCGGGTGACCGATCCTTTGGCGCTGTTTGGCGCGCGCTCCGTTGGCCGTTCGCAGGGGCGGCTGCCGCTGACGCTGATCGGTGCGGCGGAGCCTGTGCCGGTCGAATATGAAACGCCGGTGCCAAGCGCACAGGTGAAATCGGCGGTGTTGCTGGCCGGGTTGAACGCGCCGGGGCAGACCGTGGTGATCGAAAAGGAAATGACCCGCGATCACACCGAACGGATGTTGGTGGGATTTGGCGCAGAACTCAGCACCGAGACCACACCGGAGGGTTATCACAAGATCACTCTGACGGGTCGGCCGGAATTGACCCCGCAAGAGGTCGCGGTGCCGCGTGATCCAAGCTCCGCCGCCTTCCCGGTCTGCGCGGCGCTGATCGTCGAGGGGTCCGAAGTGTTTGTGCCGGGGGTCAGCCAGAACACGACCCGCAACGGGCTTTACACCACATTGGTTGAAATGGGCGCGAATATCAGCTTTGAAAACCCACGGACCGAGGGCGGCGAACCCGTTGCCGATCTGCGGGTGAAATATTCCAAACTCAAAGGCATCGAGGTCCCACCCGACCGCGCCGCCTCGATGATCGACGAATTCCCGGTCCTTTCCGTCGTCGCGGCCTTTGCCGAAGGCACGACGGTGATGCGCGGCGTCAAGGAATTGCGGGTGAAGGAAAGCGACCGGATTGATGCCATGGCGCGCGGACTTGAGGCCTGCGGTGTGGAGATCGAAGAGGATCACGACACGCTGATCGTGCATGGGCGTGGCGCCAAGGGCGTCAAAGGTGGCGCGACCTGTGCCACCCATATCGATCACCGGATCGCGATGTCGTTTTTGGTCATGGGGCTGGCCTCTGAGCAGGCTGTCACCGTGGATGACGGCAGCCCGATTGCCACCTCTTTCCCGGTGTTTGAGAAATTGATGGCGGGCCTAGGTGCTGCGATCACGCGGAACAACTGAGGCCCTTGACCTTGCGCGCGTGAGCGGGCAGCGTGAACCTCCCTTAGAAGGAAAACGCCATGAGTTTTTGCGTCGCAATTGATGGACCCGCCGCCGCTGGAAAAGGCACGATCGCCAGGGCGGTCGCAGATCATTTTGGCTTCGCTCATATGGACACCGGCTTGCTCTATCGCGCGACAGGGGTGAAGACCTTTCAGGGCCTCTCACCGCTTGAGGCGGCGCAAAACCTGCGCGCCGAGGATCTCAAACGCGATGATTTGCGCACAGGCGACGCGGGACAGGCGGCAAGCCGCGTGGCGGCGGAACCCGAGGTGCGCGCGGCATTGGTTGATTTTCAACAGGCGTTTGCGCGGCGTGAAGGGGGGGCGGTTTTGGACGGGCGCGACATTGGCACGGTGATTTGCCCGGACGCGGAAGTGAAACTTTTCGTCACGGCCACCGATGAGGTGCGTGCGCAAAGACGCCATGCGGAATTGCGGGGGAAGGGTGAAAGGGTCACTCTGGAACAGGTGCTTGAGGACCTGCGCGAACGGGATGCGCGTGACAGCGCGCGGGCCACCGCCCCATTGGCGGCGGCCAAAGATGCGGTGCTGATCGACACCTCCGAGATGAGCATTGACGAGGCGGTGGCACAGGTCGTGGCGCTGATTGAGGCCCGCCGTCGGGGATAAGATGGGGGGAGGGGTGTTTGCGGCCTGCGCATTGGCGCGCAGCGACTGAGCGCGCTTGCACCATTGTCAGTTTTTTCTTTTTCTATCAATTTGTTAGTGGGTTCCTGGACGTGATACTCTGTGAGGGATGTGCGCTTGTATGATGGGGTATTTGGCCCATATTTGAGCGTAAGACATGCAGAGCACGCGTGCCATTTCCACCCACCAAAGGACTGAATTGATGTTTCTTGATAAGCTCGACTGGCGCTACGCCACCAAAAAAATGGACCCGTCCAAACCCGTCTCCGAAGACAAGGTTGCCCAGATCGTCGAAGCGATCCGTAAAGCGCCGACCTCTTCCGGGCTTCAGCCGTTCCACCTCTTTGTGATCCGCAATCCGGAGCTGCGTGCAAAACTCAAAGCCGCGGCCTATGGTCAAGAACAACTGACCGATGGCTCGCATCTTTTGGTTTTTGCAGCTTTTGATGGCTATAACGATGCACGCATCGACGCCATTGTGGACCAACATGCGGATGAGCGTCCCGGCACCCGCGAGATGTTGGAAGGCTATTACAACAACCTCAAATCCATGTATTTGCCGCGTGAAGATCATGTGAACTTCGAACATGCCGCGCGTCAGACCTATATCGCATTGGGCTTTGCCTTGGCCGCTGCCGCCGAACTGGGCGTCGATAGCACGCCGATGGAAGGCTTTGACCCGGCGCAATTCGATGAGATTCTCGGGCTGAAAGACAAGGGTCTGAAAACCGTTGTGATTCTGCCGCTGGGCACCCGTGCTGAGGAGGGCGACTGGTTGGCTCCGATGAAAAAAGTACGCAAACTGGCGGAAGATTTGATCACCGAGATCAATTGAATCCAAGATGCGACAAGGCCGGGACTGATGGTATCAGTCCCGGCCTTTTTGTGCGGGGCCCTCTGATTAAGAGGGGTTATCTTGATTTTATGCGATGATGCAGCACGAAATTCAAGACAGGTGGCAGAAGCAGCAGAACGGTAATAAGCCCAAGCATGTCACCCAGCGCGAACTTGATGGCATTGATCCGAATGTCGACTGACTGCGTGTTGGGATAGATGTAGAAAATATGGATGAGGAGGCTGATCATGACGGAGGATAAAAACCCCACAGCGATCAGTTTGCGCCAGCTCAGTTCCGGGCTTGGGGCCGGATGATGCGCGCAGTGTGATGCCCAGTTTACGGCTGAAAAGATGAGGGGGGCGGTTCCATAGCTGATGCATAAGGAAATATAGGCGTAGCTTGTAGCCCACGATAAATCCATGAACAAGACCGATGAGAGAACGGCTCCGGGGAGCAAATATAAAACCGAACGCCACCCCTCGAAAAAGGCCGAGATGATTTTGATCCCGAAGGGGAGGTAGATCAAGGTGGCGCTGATGTTTTGCACCTTTGTTTGAGGCAGGATCAGTTTTTGGAGTGGCGAGATCACAAGCCAAGTGATCGCCATGGCCAAAAACAACGCGCCGCTATGAACCGCGACCGGGCGCAATACGGACAGAATGGCAAAGTAGGTGACGCGGGTCGAACTCAACATGCGCATCCCCTGACAATTGGATTTTTTACAAAGGCCGTTATGTGTTTTGTACGTTTTGACCTTTGATCCGGTAAGCTCCGTGCGGGAGATCGTCGGACTTTTCGATGAATCCTTTTTCGATCAGCCGTTTGAGAGCGCGGTGAAATGTCGGCTGAGATACATCCCGCACTGTGGGTTGAGCTCGCACGCGTTCGGTTGTACATGTTCCGGCATTTGATGCGGCACAGAACGCAAGAAAAATATCTTTTTCGTTCCGTGACAGGGTGCTGAGACCCAAATCCGTTTCCATATTGTGCAGTAAAATTCGCAATTGTGCGATCTGTGCAAAAATAGTCTGATCCATTCCCATCAAGCCTTAGTAACCATCTGACATGTACTGGCCTCGAATTTAGACCTATAAAAATATAGTCAAGATGCGTATCACGACTTTGATTTGGATCAAAACACATTTGATCACTTTTCCTAGCTGGGCAGATCTCTCTGTGCGTATTTGATATAGCTGCACTATAATATTCTACAGCTAATAAACCTATAGTTGTTTTTTACTCGATTGGGTAGAGTAAAGCTTGAAATTGGCTATAGGGTGGCGACGTGTCGGCGGCATCTTGCGAGTGTGGGCGAGATGCCGCCTATTTCTAAATGACTGTACAGCTGAGCAAACGGGCCTCGCGATTCGTTGCGAGAGCGTAGGCTGGGAGCACATATTTGGCATCAAGGCCTCTGATGTCCGGGAAAATGGCAATGATTTCTGCAATGTCTTCGGAAGTGAGGCTACGAAGGCCAACTTGACCCAAGAGAAGGGTCTCGGTCGCGAGGCCATTTGAGTGGATCACGCAGTGGGCGTCGCAGAGGATGTGGTAATACGTCACTTCATTTGCGTCGAGATGTTGGGATGCCTGATGCCCGATGAAGGATTTTGCCGGGCACAGGGTTTCCTCCATCCCGAGAAGCAATTCGACCGCGTGACCCTCGATGAGGACACGGTGTTGTGGCGAGACGTAGAGGTCCGTATGGGGGCGGCCCGGTCCAAACGCATTTGCGTGGATGCAGATCGGAGCCAGACGCTTGCGCGTTTCATGGCAGGTGATCTCACGCAGGGGGATCGTTTTTTTACCGATCCATTTGATTTCTTGTGGAGACCCATCAATATCAAGTACGAAATCACCGGGTTGAAGGGTCTCCACGGCACGCTCTCCACTGGGGGTGAGAATAAGCGTGCCAGCGCCAAAACATACCGGGGTGAAGTCCGAGTATGGCGCAGGGGAAAGGTCAATGACGACTGCCACAGCAGAAAGCAGGTTGGGGGGGCCGTCCGGGTAGCTGAAATAGATTTGGCCGCCAGCTTCAAAAACGACGACGTCCACGGATGTACCAAGCGGGATGACCACGCCCAGCACTTCAACGCCTGGGGTGGCTGTCCCAGACCCGATATACGTCACGGTTTCACCGTTGAACGTGGCCACGCCATCATCATTGGAATCGAAGGTCGCGTCGTCGTTTGTGAAGGTTCCTGTAGAGGTGCCGCCAAAACTAGAAAGCACGAGCGTTTGCGATCCCGAGAGCAAATCCAAGGAGAGGAGGGAGCCGTTATATGCGACTGCGTCAATCGTAGAACTGGGCATGGGTGCTCCATGGTAAATTCATTCTGAATACAATCACTGTGACTACACGTATTGGGCGAGTCAAATGCATTTGAGCGTCGGATTCTGGATTCGAATGTAATTACTGTTAAATTGTATTATAAAGCAATTGGTTAAATTGTATTCTCTGGGTTGTTTCCATATTGGAAATTATGGCGCGCAACTGTTGATTGGTCATAAATCTAAGCAATTTGTTGTTTTTGAGATAAATTTTCAGCATTATTATAGTCATTTTGGGCGAAGTGAACCCGCACGGTGAATCCCCAATGTGTTTATCTGAGCGTTTATCTGAGCGTTTATCTGAGCGTTTATCTGGCATTGATTCTCAGCACGGGGGTCACGAGGATTGGATGTGCCATCAGGCTGTAGATCGCATGGCGGGGCATCATTTCTTGCAAAACCGGAGAAACTCTCCTATATGCGCGACTGCTAACGAGGCAATCAGGTAGCACAAAGCCAATGAATCGGGGTTGGGGCGATACTCACCCTGATGGTTTCGTGTTCGAAGAATGAGCAGGCAAATCGTAATTGAAGACCGGCGGAGACAACCGCATGGCCCGTATAAACGTTTGAAAAGGAAATTGAGACCACATGGCTCAGAACGTATCTATGGAGGACTTCGAAGCCCTCTTGAATGAAAGCTTCGAAATTGACACCCCGGCAGAAGGCTCGGTTGTCCGCGGCAAGGTTCTTGCGATTGAAGCAGGCCAAGCCATCATCGACGTCGGCTACAAAATGGAAGGCCGCATCGATCTTAAAGAATTCGCAAATCCTGGTGAAGCTCCCTCCGTTGCCGTTGGTGACGAGGTCGAAGTGTTCCTCGACCGTGTCGAGAACGCCCGTGGCGAAGCTGTCATTTCGCGTGACAAAGCCCGCCGCGAAGAAGCCTGGGATCGTTTGGAAAAAGCCTATGCTTCCGAAGAGCGCGTCGATGGCGTTATCTTTGGTCGCGTCAAAGGCGGCTTCACAGTTGACCTCGGCGGCGCTGTTGCGTTCCTTCCGGGCAGCCAGGTTGACGTGCGCCCCGTGCGCGACGCTGGCCCGCTCATGGGTCTCAAGCAGCCGTTCCAGGTTCTCAAAATGGACCGTCGTCGTGGCAACATCGTTGTGTCGCGTCGTGCGATCCTTGAAGAATCCCGTGCAGAACAGCGCGCAGAAGTCATTGGCGGTCTGACCGAAGGTCAGGAAGTTGACGGCGTGGTCAAAAACATCACCGAATACGGTGCGTTTGTGGACCTCGGCGGCGTTGACGGCCTGTTGCACGTCACCGACATGGCATGGCGTCGCGTGAACCACCCGTCCGAGATCCTCGCCATTGGCGAAACGATCAAGGTTCAGGTGATCAAGATCAACAAAGAAACCCACCGTATCTCCCTCGGCATGAAACAGCTGCAGGACGATCCGTGGGATGCTGTTGAGACCAAATACGCGCTCGAAACCGTTCACATGGGCCGCGTGACCAACATCACCGATTACGGCGCATTTGTGGAACTTGAGCCGGGCGTCGAAGGCCTTGTTCACGTCTCCGAAATGTCCTGGACCAAGAAAAACGTCCATCCGGGCAAAATCGTGTCCACAAGCCAAGAAGTGGAAGTCATGGTTCTCGAAATCGACACCGCGAAACGTCGCGTGTCCCTCGGTCTCAAACAAACCATGCGCAACCCGTGGGAACTCTTTGCTGAGACCCACCCGGAAGGCACCGTTGTCGAAGGCGAAGTCAAGAACATCACCGAATTCGGTCTGTTCGTGGGTCTGCCGGGCGACATCGACGGCATGGTTCACCTGTCCGATCTCTCGTGGGACGAGCGTGGCGAAGACGCCATCCAGAACTACCACAAGAACGACATGGTCAAAGCCGTTGTCACCGAGGTCGATGTTGAGAAAGAGCGTATCTCTCTCTCCATCAAAGGTCTCGACGACAGCTTCTCCGGTGCGGTTGAGGGCGTGAAACGCGGCTCGATCATCACCGTGGCTGTGACCGCGATCGAAGAAGGCGGGATCGAAGTGGAGTATGAAGGCGCGAAATCCTTCATCCGTCGCTCTGACCTGTCCCGTGATCGTGCCGATCAGCGTCCTGAGCGCTTCCAGATTGGGGATCACCTCGATGTGCGCGTGACCAATGTTGATCAGAAAACCCGTCGTTTGGGCCTGTCGATCAAAGCCCGCGAAATCGCCGAAGAAAAAGAAGCCGTCGAACAGTATGGCTCCTCCGCTTCTGGCGCGTCCTTGGGCGATATCCTTGGCGCGGCTCTGAAGTCCGGCGACGAATAATCATATCGCTTAAGTGCGACCAAGACTTTGAAAAGGCCCTGCTTTATCGCGGGGCCTTTTTGCATGAGCGCGATGGGCGCCTTCCCCTGCGGCAGCTCTCCCGAATCGCCTTGGTCACGCCGCGGCGCAGCGTTCCTCCGGATGTGCCCCCGGCGGGAAAAATTCTGAGATTTTCGAATTTTTGGGCTAAATCTCAGCACATTAGGGGTAAAAAAATTCATTCCGTGCCTCGGAGCCTATTCCCCGCAAAACGATCCCATCCTATAGTCGTTGGACAAATGAGAACGTCAAAGCGTTCCGCCAAAAATCGAAAACTGGGCTTTGGTGCAATGCCGTATGACAATGTTTGTTGTCAGCGCTTCGCATGATCCTATATCTCAGACGAAAGGCGTCACGCTTGAAAGAAACGTGCCCAAACCAAGGGGGGACTTCATGATCCGGTCTGAACTGATCCAGAAGATCGCTGATGAGAATCCGCATCTTTATCAACGCGACGTTGAGCGGATCGTGAACACGATTTTTGAAGAGATCATCGAAGCGATGGCGCGTGGCGACAGAGTCGAGCTGCGCGGATTTGGCGCCTTTTCCGTCAAGAAGCGGGATGCAAGACTGGGGCGCAATCCGCGCACTGGCGAAAGCGTTCCGGTTGATGAAAAGCATGTGCCGTTTTTCAAAACTGGTAAGCTGTTGCGTGATCGTCTAAACGGCGAGTGAGTTTTGACATAGAGGAAGGGGGCGCTGATGCGCTACATCCGTTACGCGTTTCTCGCGGCGCTTGCCGTTGTGCTGGTGACTGTGGCCTTGGCCAACCGCGATGTCGTTGTGCTCCACCTTTTGCCCGCAGATCTGGCCAGCCTCACAGGCCTGTCCCTGACCTTGAGCTTGCCGATGTTTGTGGTGATCTTTGGCGCGATCGTGGCCGGGCTTTTGATCGGGTTTGTCTGGGAATATATGCGCGAGTATAAACACCGCTCCGCGGCTTCCGGCCACAAGCGCGAAAAAGAAAAACTGGCGCGTGAAGTCGACAAGCTGAAAACGGCCAAAGCCAAGAGTGAGGGCGACGAAGTCCTGGCACTTTTGGAAAACTGATTGCACTAGAACAGGTCCATGGACACACGCGTCAAAATTTGTGGGCTGAGCACGCCCGAGACGGTCGACGTGGCTGTTGAGGCCGGGGCGCAATACTTGGGCTTTGTGTTTTTTCCGAAATCCCCCCGCTATGTCGATATCCCCAAAGCGCGCGCGCTGGCGGTTGAGGTGCCTATGGGCGTGGCCAAGGTCGCTTTGGTGGTGAACCCCACCGATGCGGAACTGGACCGGATCACCGATCAGGTGCCGCTCGATATGCTGCAACTGCACGGCACGGAAAGCCTTGAGCGGGTGTCGGACATCCGTGCGCGCTATGGCTTGCCGGTGATGAAAGCGGTGGGGGTCTCCGGCCCAGAAGATTTGGCCGCTTTGGACGCCTATGGCATGGTCGCGGATCAGATTTTGGTCGACACCAAAGCCCCGAAAGGTGCGGCTATTCCCGGCGGAAATGGTCTTTCCTTTGATTGGCGGTTGATTTCCAAACGCGCCTGGAATGCGCCATGGATGTTGGCCGGTGGCCTGACGGCGGAGAACGTGGTTTCTGCGATCCAAATGACGGGCGCGAAACAGGTTGATCTCTCGTCCGGCGTTGAAAGCGCGCCGGGCGTGAAAGACCCCGCCAAAATCCGTGCCTTTATGGCCGCCATTCGGGACGCCTGACCGGCTTTTTCGAGTATTTTCCCTGCAATGAAGACGGGCGCGCTTTACCGGCCCGCGCCTGTGAGCTACATCCATGTGAATCCGCAAAGGAGCATCGCGATGAACGATCTTTTCAACAGCTTCATGAATGGCCCTGACGAAAAGGGCCGCTTTGGCAATTACGGCGGGCGGTTCGTGTCTGAGACACTGATGCCGCTGATCCTCTCACTCGAAGAGGAATATGAGAAAGCCAAGGTCGATCCCGAATTTTGGGCCGAAATGGAAGATCTGTGGAAACACTATGTCGGTCGCCCGAGCCCGCTTTACTACGCGCAAAAGATGACCGAAGAGCTGGGCGGCGCGAAGATTTATCTCAAGCGTGACGAGCTCAACCACACCGGTGCGCATAAGATCAACAACGTGCTGGGCCAGATCATTTTGGCGCGGCGCATGGGCAAAACCCGGATCATCGCCGAAACTGGCGCGGGTCAACACGGGGTTGCCACGGCGACGGTCTGTGCCAAATTTGGCCTGAAATGCGTGGTCTATATGGGCGCGCATGATGTCGAACGGCAGATGCCGAACGTGTTCCGGATGCAGCTTTTGGGGGCCGAAGTGGTTCCGGTGAAATCCGGTCGCGGCACGTTGAAAGATGCGATGAACGATGCGCTGCGCGATTGGGTGACCAATGTGCGCGACACGTTTTATTGCATCGGCACGGTGGCGGGGCCGCACCCGTACCCGGCGATGGTGCGTGATTTCCAATCCATCATCGGCAAAGAGGTCCGGTGGCAGTTGCCCGAGCAAGAGGGCGAAGGCCGTTTGCCCGATACGGTGATCGCGGCGATTGGCGGCGGCTCCAACGCGATGGGGCTGTTTTTCCCGTTCCTCGATGACGAGAGCGTCAATATCATTGGCGTCGAAGCGGGTGGCAAAGGCGTGAACGAGAAGATGGAACATTGCGCCTCGCTGACGGGGGGGCGTCCCGGTGTGTTGCACGGCAACCGCACTTATTTGTTGCAGGATGACGATGGCCAAATCCTCGAAGGCTTCTCGATTTCTGCCGGTTTGGATTATCCGGGCATCGGGCCAGAGCACGCGTGGCTCAATGATATTGGCCGCGCCAAATATGTCTCGATCACCGACACAGAGGCTTTGGAAGCGTTTCAGTTTTCCTGCCGGACCGAGGGTATCATCCCGGCGCTTGAGCCGTCGCATGCGCTGGCGCATGTGATGAAACTGGCTCCGACCCTGCCCAAGGACCATATCATCGTGATGAATATGTGTGGGCGCGGCGACAAAGACATCTTTACTGTGGCGCGCCACCTGGGCGTGAATATCGCAGGCTCTGAAGGTCGCGATCTTAAATAAGATAAAGAGATCAATGCGCTATGAGGGCCGTTCCAATGGGAGCGGCCCTTTTTCATGCCCTAAACTCAGGTTTAGGGTCGTGGGGCGGGGGTTTATGGGGCCGGGTTTAGGCCCGTGGTTGGTAGAACTCGGTAAGGTTTGTCGGTGAGAGTGCAGTCGTTCCGGGGTGCTCTCGTGCCCCGTTCATTGAAACCTGATTCCTCCGAAAGGAACGACCATGCATAAAGTACTTTTGACCTCCATCGCCTTTCTCGCTGCAGGCGTACCCGTCACGGCATTTGCCGAGATGACCACCGAAGAAATCGTCGATATGTTCCCCGGCGCGCAAAAAATCGAAATCAAACGCCGTGCCAACACCACCAAAGTGGAAGTGCTTGTGGATGGTGAAAAGATCGAAGTGACATTTGACAATGCCACCAACCAAATCCGCAAACGTGAGACCGAGCGGCTTTCTGACAATGATTTGGCCGATGAGCTTGATGACATTGAGCAGCATAACGGCGATACTTACGCTGACGAAGATCATGATCGTGATGAGGCCGATGATGACAGCGATGATGATCGTGGCAGCTCTCATGACAATGATGACAATGATGACAGTGACGACAGTGACAGTGACAGTGACGACAGTGACAGTGACGACGATGACAGCGATAACGACAGTGACGATGATGGTGGCGACGACAGCGATGATGACGACGGGGACGATCGCTAAGCCGCGCAGACAATCTGCCTGTCGCATGGCGCATCCCCGCGCCAGATGATAAAAATGACGTCCCCCGCGAAACCGCGCGGGAGACGTTTTCAAGGTGAGGATAGACGATGAATCGAAGACGCTTTTTCATAGGGCTGTCTGCGGCGCTCACCATGGGCGGGGCCGCACTGGCGCAGCCAGCCGAAGATATGATCCTCGCGCAATTGCGTCAGCAGGGGTTCAAAAAAATCACAGTCGGTCGCACCCTATTGGGGCGGACGCGCTTTGTCGCGACGGGCAACGGGCAAAGGCGTGAGATCATTCTCAATCCGGTCACCGGCGAAATTTTGCGTGATTTCTGGCAGGATGAGGTGGGGAACAAAGCCCCGCGGATTGTTGACAGTTCCGGGTCGCGTGATGCCGGTGACGGGCGGGAGGACGATACATCGCCTGATGAGAGCAATGAGGCCGAGGACGACGACGATCAGGAAAGCGACGATCAGGACGACGACAAAAGCTCGTCAGACCGCGAAGACCGCGAGGATAGTCGCGACGAGAGCGACAAAGAGGATGATGGTGGAGACGACGACGAGTCTGACGACGACAGCGAGGACTGAGCAGGGGCCGCACAGCCATTTATGCGGCAAGGGGAGGGATGCGTTTGCAAGAACGCTACATAATTTTGACCATTTTCATCGTGCAGGCCATCTGCGCGTTTTTCTTTGTGTCGGACATTCTTGGATCTGTGATCGGCCTTCGTGCCAGCCCGATCGCATGGCAAACCCGTGAGCTTATTGAAATTTTGGCCGCTGTTGGGCTACTCCTTGGCCTTGGGCTGGGGGGCATTGCTCTGAATCGCTCATTGCGTCACCGGCAAAGGGCCGAGGATAAATTGCGCCGCGCCTCATCGGCCTTTGTTGATGTGTTGGAGGAACGGTTTGCGATCTGGTCGCTGACGCCCGCCGAACGCGATGTGGCGTTGTTTTTGATCAAGGGCCTGTCCATTTCTGATATCGCGGCAGTGCGTGCCACATCGGAAGGCACGGTCAAGGCACAGATGGGCGCAGTCTACCGCAAAGCGGGCGTAAGTGGTGCTGCGCAACTGCTGAGCTTGTTCATCGATGATCTGATGGATGGCGTCACGGTCGAGACATTGCGCGACGATGAAGCCGCCTAGAGCGTCTCAATGGCGTGGGCTTTGAGCACCTCAAGAGGCACAATCTCAAGCGCGCGGACATGGGTCGAGGCCAAAGAGACTTTGGGCGCACAGCCTTCATCATGGGCCTGAAAAAACCGTGCGGCACAGAGGCACCATGCATCCCCCGGTTTGAGGCCGGCAAAGCCAAACTCCGGTCGCGGCGTCGAGAGGTCATTGCCAACATATTTCGAATAGGCGAGGAATTCCCCGGTCATCACCGCGCAGACCGTGTGAGATCCGCTGTCTTGGGGGCAGGTGTTGCAGGCGCCATCGCGAAAATAGCCCGTCATCGGATCGGTGGAGCAGGGCGCCAAAATGCCGCCCAAAACATTGACCGAAGGGGAGGGGGTGACCATCGCGCATCTCCTTTCGGGTCAAGGTAGAGGGTATGGCGCCGTGGTCAAGGGGAGAGGATCAGCGGAATTTGTCGCGCAGCGTGTCGAAGGGCGATTTTGGTGCCTCAGGCGCGTTTGATTTTGGGGCAGGCGCATCGGTTTTGGGAGCGCGGGCTTTGGTCCCGGTCGAGGGCCGGGGCGGGCTTGTGCGCAAGGCGACGGCATTGGAAAACTTTGCAGTATCACCAGCCGCCAGAGAGGCCGCTCCATCGGAACAGCCCCGGATCACATCGTCGAGCCAGTCCTGATCAGCCTTGGCAAAATCCGACAAGACATAGGGGGCAACGCGGTCCTTGTGGCCCGGATGGCCAATGCCCAAACGCACCCGGTCATACTCCTCCCCGATATGTTGATGAATAGAGCGCAACCCGTTGTGCCCGGCATGGCCACCGCCGGTTTTGACCCGAACCTTGCCGGGCGCGAGGTCCAACTCGTCATGAAACACCACCACGTCGGCCGGGGTGAGTTTGTAAAACCGCATCGCCTCGCCCACCGATTGGCCGGAGAGATTCATAAAGGTTTCGGGCTTGATCAGGATCACCTTTTCGGACCCAAGTTTGCCCTCAGACACCTGACCCTGAAATTTGGACCGCCACGGCGCAAACCCGTGATCTTCCTGGATCCGGTCCACAACCATAAAGCCGATATTGTGGCGGTTTCCCGCATATTTCGTGCCCGGATTTCCGAGGCCGACAAACAAACGCATGACAGTCTCCTTTGGCGAAGACCTAGCGTGTCATGGCGCTTTTGGCGAGTCCTGAGAGGTGCGAAAGGCATGAAAGGCCGAGACGTGATCGGTGTTGAGGCACCCAACGCCCCAATCCCGGATCTGGGCAAAAAGCGCGGGCGAGACTGTGTCGGAATAGACCTGCGTGGCCAACCCTGCCGCCTGTGCCGCCCGGACGTTTTCAAGGGTGAAATCATTCTTGGCGTCATCGCAGGCATAGAATTCGACGATGGTGGCGTCAAATTTTTCGATCAGCGTCTCAGGCGTTGCGCGCCGCCAATGCACCATCTGGGCGACATCGGGGGCCGCGCGCAACATGTCGAGGTGCATCTGTTCCGAAAAGGAGCAGGTGTAACACTGTGCGGCGATGTCGAGGCGATGGATGATTTGGGCGATGGCGTCGCAATCGGCCCATTTGACTTCGATGTAGAAGGCTGCGCGGGATTTGAAGGCGTCCAAAAACGCATCGAGACGGGGAACGGGCGTTGTCGCAAATCGAGCATCGAACCAAGCGCCCGCATCCAGGGCATCGACCTCTTTCGATGTCATGTCGGCGAGCGGGCCGGTGCCGTTGGTGGTGCGGTCCACGGTCTCGTCATGCATCACATAAAGCACGCCATCACGGGTTTGGCGCACGTCGAATTCCAGAACATCTCCGCCCTGCGCCAAAGCTGCCTCGAAGGCGGGAAATGTGTTCTCAGGCGCGCTGAGGCGTGCGCCGCGGTGGCAGGCAATCTGTGTCATCATGCGCCCGTGCTAAATGGGCGAGATCACAGGGGCATGACGTTTGGCGTGGAAATGGGGGGCAAAACGAAAAACGCGAGCCCCAAAGGACCCGCGTTTCCATGCCTGAACAGGGCGGCTGAGGATTATTCCTCTGCAGCGGCCTCTTCGGTTTCTTCATCATCCGAGCTGCCAAGGCCAGCCGGTGCGGTGATGTTTGCGATGACGAAATCGCGGTCGATCACGGCTTTGGTGCCTTTGGGGAGTTCGATGTCGGAAATGTGGTACACATCGCCGATGGTGCCTTTCGAGATGTCGAGCGTGATGTGATCGGGGATATCCGCCGCAGTCACGATCAGTTCAACCTCGGTGCGCACATGGGTGACAACACCACCTTTTTTGATGCCCGGGGACACTTCCTCGCCGACGATTTCAACCGGAATGAACAGGTTGATGCGGGAGTTGCGGTGCAGGCGCATGAAATCGACGTGAGTCGGAAGGTCTTTCACCACGTCGCGCTGAACGCCACGGCAGATCACGCGCACGTCGTCCTGGCCTTCAACTTTGAGGTTGAACAGCGTGGACAAGAAACGGCCCGCTTTCAGGCGTTTCAACAGCACGTTGAACGGAAGGTTGATCGGCATCGGTTCTTTGTCGTCACCGTAAACGATACCCGGTACTAACCCGTCACGACGAGCTTGGCGAGCGGCGCCCTTGCCTGTCCCCGCGCGTACCGTGGCAATAAGATCAGGAATCTCACCAGCCATTTTAAGTCTCCAAATGTTAGGGCGGGACTCCTCCAAGGCTGTAGTCCCGCATGAAGTCGCGCGTATAGGCGAGATTCTCCCAAATTGAAAGCCCCATCTTGCTTGCCCTGGTACGCGAGGGTGCAAATGCGACTTGTGGCCCCGGCTGCTTGCGATATACCTTATCCAAAGCGCTTTGAGTAAAGCGCATCCAATCCGATTCAGTACAGCTTTGGAGCCTGATATGGCAAAGACCTTTTTACGCGCGCTTACGGTTTCGCGCGGTCCTATTTTGGCGCTGGGCGCCGTCGGCGTGGTCTGGGGCACGTTCGCCGCGATGGTCCCTGTCATTAAAATTCAGGCGCAAGCCAGTGATGCTGCCTTTGGCGCCGCCCTTTTGGGGTCTGCGGCTGGGGGGATGGTGGCCATGTATATTGCCCCCAAACTCTCTGAGACCCTTGGGCGCTTTGTCTTGCCCCTTTTGGCAGGTCTGTCGATGATGGTGCTGCAATTGCCGATTTTTGCCGCATCAACCGCCCTGCTTTTCCCCGTGATGGTTGCGCTTGGCATGGCCGTGGCCAGCCTCGACATCAACGCCAACCTGCGGATTTCGCAACTTGAAGAGCGCCATGGCCTGCACCTCATGAACCTCAATCACGCGATGTTTTCCCTGTGTTTCGGTACGGCAGCGCTGTTTGTGGCGACGTTGCGACAGTCCGGCTGGAGCATCGCGCAGGTCTTGCCTCTCATGGGTGGGGTCGTCTTGGTATTGGGTCTTCTCACATTTGAAGCGCGCGATCCGGTTGTCCCGGACATCGACGAAGACGACGCACATGAGACGCCCGGTTTGCCATGGCGTCCGATCCTGTTGGTCGCTTTGATGTTGTTTGTGTCCTTTGTGGGCGAAAACGCCATCGAATCCTGGTCGGCGCTGTTTCTTGAACGCGAGCTTGGCGGCGCGGCGGGGCAGGGCGGTTTCGGTCCCTCCACCCTTGGCTTTACCATGGCCACGTTTCGTCTTTTGGGGCATTTGGGTACACAGCGGCTCGGCGAGGCACGCGTGGTGCTGTGGTCAGGCGTTTTGGGGGTGATCGGGGCGCTGATCCTGTCTCAGGCCCAAACCCAACCGATCGCGCTGTTTGGGATCGCCGTCACCGCAATCGGTATGGCGGTGATCGTGCCAACCGCGACCTCTCTTTTGGGCAAACGCGTGTCGCGTCGCCATCGCAGTCTCGCCATTTCCCGCGCGTGGATGTTGGGCTTTGTCGGTTTCTTTGTCGGCCCCTCAACCATCGGTTTCGTGTCTGATCATTTTGGCTTGCGCGTGGCGTTTTTATGCGTCGCAGGGATGCTTGCTCTGATCATCCCCGCGGTGCTTTCATTGACCCGTGCGCGGAACTGACTGGGGTTACGCCCAGCGACCGGCGAAATCTTCAGGCACCAAAACCATATCCCGGTCGACCTGATCCACGGTTCTGCGGCCGCAAAGCGCCATGGTAGTGTCCATTTCCTTTTGGATCACCTCAAGAGCTTTGGTCACGCCAGCTTCGCCCATGGCACCAAGCCCATGGACAAACGCGCGGCCAATATAGGTGCCTTTTGCGCCCAGAGCCAAGGCTTTGAGCACGTCTTGACCCGAGCGAATGCCACTGTCGAGGTGCACTTCGATCTTGTTGCCGACCGCGTCCATGATTTCGGGCAGCATCCGAATGGAAGACAGCGCGCCATCAAGTTGGCGCCCGCCGTGGTTGGAGACCACAATGGCGTCCGCGCCGATATTGGCCGCCTGTTTGGCATCTTCCGCGTCCAAAATGCCTTTGAGGATGACGGGACCGTCCCACATCCGGCGCAGTTCGGCGATCCGGTTCCAGTCGAGTGACTGATCAAAGGCTTCCGCAGTCCATGCGCTCAGAGAAGACGGGTTGGTGACGCCCTTGGCATGGCCGACAATGTTGCCGAAAAAGCGCCGTTTGGTGCCGAGCATTTCAAGGCCCCATTGCGCCTTGGTCATCATATTGGCGATGGATTTGGGCGTGAGTTTGGGCGGGGCGGAGAGGCCGTTTTTCAGGTCTTTGTGACGCTGGCCCATGATTTGCAAATCGACGGTGATCACCAGAGCGGAACATTTGGCATCTGTGGCACGGGCAATCAGGCGGCGCATGAAGTCGTCGTCTTTGAGGGTGTAAACCTGAAACCAAAAGGGTTTGTCCGTGTGTTCGGCGACGTCTTCGATGGAACAGATCGACATGGTCGACAGGGTGAAAGGCACGCCAAATTTCGCCGCCGCCTTCGCCGCTTTGATCTCGCCATCGGCGCGTTGCATCCCGGTCAGTCCCACAGGGGCAAGGGCCACGGGCATGGCCACATCTTGCCCAATCATTTTAGAGGCGGTCGAGCGGCCCGTCATGTCCACAGCGATGCGTTGGCGCAGGCGGATCTTGTCAAAATCGGTGACATTTTCGCGAAAGGTCTGCTCGGTCCAAGACCCGCTTTCGCAATAGTCATAAAACATCTTTGGCGTACGTATTTTATGCAGCCGTTTGAGGTCATAAATATTGGTGATGACAGGCATTTCTAATCCTAGATGGTGGAATTGGTTTTCTAACTTAACCAATTTGCACATATTGAGGCCAAAGCCAAGGCCAATTGCTGCGGCGTTTTGTGCGGGCACAGTGGCACATCGGATCAGCCTAGGTTCAATATGGTTGTGTTGCCCAAAGTCTGATGTCTATGAGGGGGCGCGGTCGATTACAGGCTCATAAAAATGGCAATGTTTTCGTGCAGCTTCGTGTCCAGAAACTCAATGCCAAAGGACATGTCTGGCAGCAGGTCGATCATGTCTTGACCATTCGGATTCTCGATGACCCCTTCAAACAGCGTTTCGAGCCCGACCCAGTCCTGCCATGTGTTGAACGCCGCCTGTTCAAGCGCATCTGGCTGCGCAATAGGGGATTGTGCCGGGCGCACGAAAGTCAGATCAAAGATATTCTGATCGAAGGTCGCAAGGATGTCTTTGAGCTTCTCCACTTGTGCTGCACCTGCTTGCGCCCCGTGCGCGAGATGAAGGAGACAGGCCTCTTTGCCCGCCTCTTGCAACAGTCGGCTTTGATTTGTGGCAGTGGCAATGATCCGGGTGCGGACCAGTTTTTCCGGCGCTTGGTTCACCGAGGTTTGAAGTTCCAGAGATTGTGAAACATTGCGCCAGAGTTTTTCCAGAGATTGCGATTTAAACGTGAGTTTGAGCACCTCTTCATCTGTCAGACCTGTATCCGAGAGAAAGGCCGCCACTTTTTTGTCGAGTCCTTTCCAAACCATCTCAACAGAGCCAATTTGGGTGCGGATGTTGCCGTTTGTGATCGGGGAGATGGCATCGTTGCCCTCAGTGAGGGCCACAAGAGCTACAGAAATCTCCGTGCGGGTCTGTTCGATCACCCGCCGATTGCGTGCGACATCAATTCCGGCCTGCGCGAAACAGATGCTTCTGACAAGACGGTGACCAAGCGCGCTTTGCTCCCCGATCAAGAGCACATGTTGGTCATATGATGTCTCTACCTCCGCGGCGCGCAGGGGGCCGATACTGGAGACCACTGTTAAACAAATCACAAAGAGGAGGCGGATGAGGGGCATGGACGTCTCGCTGGTTTCACTGCGCTGACCTTGTGCGATTCGCCTTTCCATTCTCTTAAATTGCGATCAGAGATTATAAAAAGCCCGCCAAACAGCGGGCTTTTTCAGCGCGGAGAGGTGGGGTTAGGCATCCCAGGCCTTGTCTTCGCCGCCAAGGCCGCCGATCTGAACACGGGTCGGAAGGCCCATTTTGTCCAGCAGCGTAAAGAACGGTTTCGGATCCATTTCCTCAACGTTTTTCATGGTTTTCGCGTCCCATTCGCCAGAAGCCACCAATATCGCAGCGGCCACGGGCGGTACGCCTGCCGTGTAGGAGATGCCTTGCGATCCGACCTCGTCAAAGGCCTCTTTGTGATCGGCGACGTTGTAGACAAACATCTCGATGTCCTTGCCGTCTTTCACGCCCTTCACCAGATCGCCGATGCAGGTTTTCCCGGTGTAATCAGGGGCCAAGGAGGACGGGTCGGGCAACACGGCTTTGACGACTTTGAGCGGCACAACCTCTTGGCCTTCCGCGGTCATCACCGGCTTTTCGGACAAAAGGCCGAGGTTTTTCAAAACGGTAAAGACGTTGATGTAATGATCGCCAAAGCCCATCCAGAACCGCACATCGGCTTTGGGGTAATTGGCGGCGAGGCTGTGCACCTCATCATGGCCCGATTGATAGGCCTTTTGCGTGCCCACAACCGGCAAGTCCCATTCGCGGCCGGAGGCGAACATCGACGTCTCTTTCCATTGCTGGTCTTCCCAGTAATAGACCGTGCCGGTGAATTCGCGAAAGTTGATTTCGGGATCGAAATTGGTGGCGAAATATTTGCCATGCGACCCGGCGTTGATGTCGACGATGTCGATGGATTTGACCTCGTCCATCTGATCGGCGGCAAAGCGGGCAAAGGCGTTGACCACACCCGGATCAAACCCGGCCCCAAGGATTGCGGTGACACCCTTCTCGGCGCACAGATCGCGCTTTTTCCATTCATAATTGCCATACCATGGCGGGATTTCACAAATTTTCGCCGGATCTTCGTGGATCGCCGTGTCGATATAGGCCGCACCCGTCTCAATGCAGGCATCCATTACCGTCATGTTGACAAAAGCGGAGCCGACGTTGATCACGATCTGGGCGCCGGTCTCGCGGATCAGGGCCGCCACCGCCGTACTGTCCATCGCATCGACCTGATGGGCCGCCAGAACGCCCTCTTGTTTCATCGCGCGTTTGGCATGCACGGTCTCAAGGATGGATTCGCATTTCGAAAGCGTCCGGCTGGCGATATGAATATCCCCCAGCACATCGTTGTTTTGAGCGCATTTATGCGCCACGACCTGAGCGACGCCGCCAGCGCCAATGATGAGTACGTTCCGTTTCAACGGTCGAGACCCCCTATCGTTTGGGTGGTGAGTGAAAGCGGCCTCAGCCGAGCGCCGCGACGAAATCCGGATACCCGAAGGAGCGGGCTATGGTGATGGACCCATCCAATTCGCGCAGGGCGATGGAGGGCATTTGCACACCGTTAAACCAGTTCTTTTTAACCATTGTGTAACCAGCGGCGTCCTGAATCGAGATTTTATCGCCAATTTCGAGCGGTTTGTCGAACAAGGCGTCACCAAAGATGTCCCCGGCCAAACAGGTTTTGCCCGCGATTTGATAGGCATGCGTGCCGTTTTGCGGCAATTTCGCCGTCTCGCGGTAGATCAACAGATCCAGCATATGCGCCTCGATCGAGCTGTCGACGATGGCAACTTTTTTGCCCCGATCTTCACTTTTGGTGTCGATGATGTCGAGCACGGACACTTCCAACGTGGTCGAGCCGGTGATCGAGGCCTCGCCGGGTTCGAGATAGACCTGAACACCCATCGCATCCGAGAAGGCTTTGAGGCGATCCGCGAGCTTGTCCAAAGGATAGTCATCGCCGGTAAAATGAATGCCGCCGCCCAAAGAGACCCAGTCCAAACGTTTCAAAAACGTGCCAAACTCGGCCTCGATCCGGGTCAATTGATCGGAAAAAAGATCAAAATCGCGGTTTTCACAATTATAGTGGATCATCACGCCGGTGATGCGATCCAATGCGCTCTCAAGCCGATCCATGTCCCATTCGCCCAGCCGCGAAAAGGGCCGCGCCGGGTCCGCAAGATCAAATCCCGAGGTCGAAAACCGTGGGTTCAGGCGCAGTCCGGTGGCAATGCCTGTCGCCTTGGCTCCGAAACGATCCAACTGCCCGAGAGAGTTGAAAATCAGCTTGTCAGCATGGCTGACAGCCTCGTCAATCTCGTGATCGGCCCAGCCGACGGAATAGCCATGGGTTTCCTTGCCGAACTTCTCCGCCCCGAGTTTCAGCTCATAGAGTGACGACGAGGTCGTCCCGTCCATATAATCGCGCATGAAATCGAACGCCGGCCATGTGGAAAAACATTTGAGCGCCAAAAGCGCTTTGGCACCGGAGCGCTCACGCAGCCGGGCGATTTTTTCCATGTTGGGCAACAGGCGCGCCTTGTCGATGAGGTAGTAAGGCGTCTGGATCATCGTGGGTCCCCTCACGGTTTCAAAAGGGATGAACGGTGTGAGGGGCACTTAGGGCGATTCATCCTCTAGGGCAAGGAAAATACGGATGTACCGCCTCTGCTCTCATATCCGTATTGGGAGGTGGACCGGGTAAAGCATTGCGCTCCCCCGACCAGAAATGCGCTACGTTTTTGGCGTATTAAAGAACGGGTTAGGCGCGATGTGCGCCTTCGGCCAAGGCGGCGACATAGGCGATGATCTCATCCACCGACTTGCCCTGTGCGATCTCATTGACAATCGCGGACCCAACCACGGTGCCGTCAGCCACGCTTGCGATCTCTTGGGCCTTCTCGGGGGTCCGAACGCCAAAGCCCACGATCACGGGCAGGTCCGTCTTGGCCTTTATCCGCGCCACTTCCGGGGCGACGTCGGCGCCAGAGGCGGCGGCGGCGCCGGTGATCCCGGTGATCGAGACGTAATAGACAAAGCCCGAGGTATTGGTCAGCACTTTCGGCAGGCGTTTGTCATCGGTGGTCGGCGTGGCCAAACGGATAAAGTTCATTCCGGCCTTTTGCGCCGGAATGCACAGTTCGTCATCTTCTTCGGGCGGCAGATCGACGATGATCAACCCGTCAATCCCGGCCTCAACCGCATCGACCAAAAACTTATCGACACCGCGCGAATAGATCGGGTTGTAATAGCCCATCAAAACGATCGGGGTGGTGTCATCGCCCTTACGAAATTCTGCTGCCATATCAAGGGTCTTTTGCAAGGTCATGCCGTGATCCAGCGCGCGCTGACCGGCCAATTGAATGGTCGGGCCATCGGCCATCGGATCGGTAAAAGGCAGCCCCAATTCGATGATGTCAACGCCTGCACCGGGCAGGGCTTTGACAATCTCAAGCGACTTTTCAACATCGGGATCACCTGCCATCACATAGGCGACAAAGGCTTTTTTGCCCTGAGCTTTGAGCTCTGCGAATTTGGCGTCGATGCGGGTCATAGGGGCCTCCGGCTTGCAAGTCTTCACCGGGTTTGGCCGATCTTTGCGCCAAGTGCAATGGCGAAGGCTTGCGCGAGGCCTCTTTGCGCCTTAGACACGCGTGGAATCTGAACAAAGGGACGCGATATGGGCTTTAAAATGGGAATTGTCGGGCTGCCGAACGTGGGCAAATCGACGCTGTTTAATGCTCTGACCAAAACGGCAGCCGCGCAGGCGGCGAATTTTCCGTTCTGTACGATTGAGCCCAACGTGGGCGAGGTTGCAGTGCCGGATGCGCGTCTGGACAGTTTGGCCGAGATCGCCGGGTCAAAGCAGATCATTCCAACGCGGATGACATTCGTTGACATCGCGGGTCTGGTCAAAGGTGCCTCAAAGGGCGAGGGGCTTGGCAACCAATTCTTGGCCAACATCCGCGAATGCGACGCCATCGCCCATGTGGTCCGTTGTTTTGAAGACGGCGATGTGACCCATGTCGAAGGCCGGGTTGACCCGGTCGATGATGCGCAAGTGATCGAGATGGAATTGATGTTGGCCGATTTGGAAAGCATCGAAAAACGCCGGGCCAATTTGGCGCGCAAACTTAAAGGCAATGACAAGGAGGCGCTTCAGCAAGACCGCCTTCTGGCCGCTGCCCAAGCCGCCCTTGAGGCCGACAAACCGGCCCGGTCCGTCGAGATCGACCCGGATGACATGAAACAATGGCGGATGCTGCAACTTTTGACGCAAAAGCCGATCCTCTATGTCTGTAACGTTGAGGAAGAAAACGCTGCCAAGGGCAATGCGCACTCAGAAGCGGTCGCCAAAATGGCCGCGGAGCAGGGCGCGGGCGCGGTGGTGATTTCGGCCAAGATCGAGGAAGAAATTTCTCAGCTTGAAGCGGAAGAAGCCGAGATGTTCTTGGGCGAAATGGGACTGGAAGAAGCCGGTCTCGACCGTCTGATCCGCGCAGGCTACGAGTTGCTGCATCTGGAAACCTATTTCACCGTCGGTCCGAAAGAGGCCCGCGCTTGGACCATTCAAAAAGGCACCGCCGCACCGCAGGCTGCGGGTGTGATCCACGGCGATTTTGAAAAAGGCTTCATCCGCGCGGAAACCATCGCTTTTGCAGACTTTGTGACATTTAAGGGTGAAACCGGCGCGAAAGAAGCCGGTAAAATGCGCGCTGAGGGCAAGAGCTACATCGTCCAAGATGGCGATGTGATGCATTTTTTGTTCAGCCGCTGAGGCGGTTTCCAGCAGATCTAAAATCTTTGAGGGCCGTCCGTTTGGGCGGCCCTTTATGTTACATAAAGCTGCGCAAACGTTTGAGAAGCCGGGCTTTGAGGCCTTTGAATGGGGGCTCCACCAAAGCCATCCCGTTCCACTTCACTTGGCGGACCACGGGTTTGAGATGGGAAAACGTCTCGAACCCGGCGCGGCCATGATAGGCGCCCATGCCAGAGGCACCGACACCGCCAAAGGGCAGTGTGTCAAAGCCCACATGGATCACCGTGTCATTGACTGTCACACCGCCCGAAATGGAGTGATCGAGCCACAGGTTTTGCTCGGCGCGGTCCTCGGCAAAGACATAAAGTGCGAGCGGATGATCGCGCCCGGCGACAAAATCAAGCGCCTCTTGCGGCGTGTCATAGGGCAGGATCGGCAGGATTGGCCCAAAGATTTCCTCCTGCATCAAGGCGATGTCCAAAGGCGGGTCGAGTACGAGGGCGGGGGCGAATTTGCGGGCATTCCCGGTTCCGCCGTCAAGCCGGATCACCTCGGCCCCGCGCATTTTTGCCTCCGACAACAGCGCGTCAAGCCGGGCCAGATGACGCTCCGTGATGATCCCGGCAAAATCAGGGCTTTGCGCGCCTTGCGGATAAAACCGCATCATCGCGCCCATCACCGCGTCGGCCATGGGGCCAATTTTATGACGCGGCACCAAAACATAATCGGGCGCAACACAGACTTGGCCGGCATTGGCGGTTTTGCCCCAGGCGATGCGCCCCGCGGCACGGTCCAGATCAGCGGAGGGCATCAGAATAGCGGGGGATTTGCCGCCCAATTCCAAGGTCACCGGTGTCAAATTGCGCGCCGCCGCCTCGGCCACTTTGCGGCCCACAGCGGTGGAGCCGGTGAAAAACAGGTGATCAAAGGGCAGGTCGGAAAACGCCGCCGACACATCGGGGCCGCCGGTGATCACGCTGATTTCGTCGGGGGCAAAGGCCTCGGTGATCATGTCGCGTAAGGCGGCGGAGGTGCGCGGCGTCAATTCCGAAGGTTTCAGCATCACCCGATTGCCCGCAGCCAGAGCAGCCGCGATGGGCGCAAGCGACAGCATCACCGGAAAATTCCACGGTGCGATCACGCCGACCACGCCCAAGGGCTGGGGTCGGATTTCAGCGCGAGCAGGTTTGTAAATCAACGGCGTACGGATGCGCCGGATTTTCATCCAGGCTTTCAGGTGGCGTTTGGCGGTGCGAATCTCGCCAAAACTCACGTCGATGTCAAAAGTCCGGCTTTCCTGTGCACTGCGATGGGAAAAATCGTCGGACATGGCGGTGAGCAGCGTGGGCTCCGCTTTGGTCAGGGCGTTCTCCAGCCGTGTGAGACGGTCGAGGCGCACCTCATAGGATACCACTGGTTCCGCGCGATGGGCACGGCGCATGGCCTCGAAAACGGATGGCATCTCGGTACTCATATGTCGTCTCCCCCGGTCTGTTCGGCATTGAGCCAGAAAACAGGAGCCATAGGAAGGCGGCAGATGCGTTGTGTCGTGACGTCAGAGGCCCAAAAGGCGGCGCATTGTGGCGCGAATGCCGTTTTGCGACGGTTCCAACAGGCATGCCAAAACGAATGCGAAAGGTCTGATCTCGGTCATGTTGCAGGTTCCCACGCCTGATTGTCTCTCATATGCCCCTGTTACCTCTAAATTGTCTCGATTGCGTGACAGATGGGGCAGGGGCGCGCCCCAAAAATCACCTGTTTCAACGTTTCATTAGGAGCTTTGTGGTTTTGTGGCGGCATGGATTGGCGGGGGCCGATTTTGTGCCTGTGGGCGCAGTTTTGTCACGTGGGGTGAAAACATGTCAAAGATCGGAAAAAGCCTGTTCTCACGCCCGGTGTGTCCGCGCCTTGGGATGCTGATGCTTTTGGGTGTGATGGCGGTGAGTGCGCCGCAGGTGGCACTGGCGGCGTTTCCAAATCTGAAAAACCGCGCGGCTGTGCCGATGGGCGATCCTGTGGATCAACCGCCCGTGAGTGTCGGGCGTGGAGAAGGCGAAATTTCACCTTTGCCCAAGTGAGGCGCTTGGGGGGTTTATCCCGCCTCGACCCGCTTACAGGCGCAATATTTTGAGTGTGATCGGCCGATGACGTGCCGGATTTGTCTCATATATGAGGGCATTGACGATCTGGGCTAGATAGGCGCGTGCGCTTCCTCTATCACGTTCGTGTCTGAGGTTTGTCCTCTCATACGAAAGGGTCCCCATGAAGATCGCAGTCGCTGGTATTGGGTATGTTGGGTTGTCGAACGCGGTTT